>Ga0209979_1000523_pt1 | contig 52062 bp, 43 predicted proteins | sample AnhtaG_FD_183114 | JGI IMG/M metagenome (GOLD analysis project Ga0209979, IMG submission 183114) | Deep subsurface microbial communities from Anholt, Denmark to uncover new lineages of life (NeLLi) - Anholt_01485 metaG (SPAdes) (version 2) | ecosystem: Environmental > Aquatic > Marine > Oceanic... | reverse complement strand
CTGTTGCTCCACTTGCAGTTGCTACCACAACATATTTCACATCAAGGTTTAAGGCCGCCTTTTTCGCCGCTTCTATGGTCTGCTCCGTGTTCTGTTCTCCAAAATCTTCAAAGTAATAGACTTCTCTCTTAATCATACCATTTTCACCAAGTTAATCATCAGAGGATTAGATGGTATTTTGGAATTGGAAATTAAGTCTTTGCATGCATCGATTCGGTTGAGCTGCGCGCGCATATGTTGAAAGCGTGGGCGCATGAATGCCTACTATGTCGTTGCCTTCAATGAACCTCTTTTTGCATGCATGCAATGCATGCGTGCATTCTTGATAACTCTTACGCATACATACTGAGTGCACAGGAAGAATCCAGTCTACTTCGTAAACTTCCTTCGATTCCTTTTGAATTTCTTCTTGCATTTCACACTACAGAAATAGTAATTTTCTCCTTCATGCTTGATCTTAAATTTGGATGTTTTTTCGTTCAGAACCGCGCCGCAAACAGGATCTCTAGGCATTGTCTCGCGCCTCACCCATGTGTGCGCGTTGCGATGCTGTTTAGACTTGGCGTATGTTCTAGTTCTCTTGCAAGGATTTCCTTATGATTCTCGATAACTCTTATTTTCCCTTGTCTCCCGATTCGCAGTTGAGTTTCACCTCTATAAGCAGTGACCCGTGCGTTTTTAATTTCAACTGTGTCATTGATGGAAAGGGAGTTTATTCGATTGTTCCATAGAGTTAGTTTTACAGTGCCAGTTTCGTCTGCTAAAGTTGCGTTGGCAAACATAACATAATCGTTGTATTTTGTCAGAGCTTGTTTTGGTCTTGAAATTGCGAGAACACGGGCTTTCAAGTTGACCCGCTTCATTCCAGCCTTCAAATCCCCAATTTTACGACACGTCACTGTCCTGGCATTTTTCTTCTTCATTAGAGCATCTTTCTCACGTTCAATTGCATATGCAAACCGCTTCAGCGGAGCTGTTTGCTCGAGAAGGTGTCCTGAGGTCGGAAACTGCGCAACTACTTCATGATTTGCAGTTATAAGGAAAATGGCATGGTCTCTCGTTTTTTCGCGGCACTCAATTGTCAATTGCTTGCACTTGGATCTTCCATTCTTCCAAGCACACACAATCTTACCAAAGAGCTTGTCTGGGTCAATTCTGCGTTTTAGAGAAATTGTTATGAGATACTCGAGAAGCCTCGTATCACGTGGTGAATGGCTCACGCCTCGAGGTCGTCCCCGCATTGCCCATCTTCTACTTGGCATCCAATCCATTCCTAGTTTTCATCCAGTCGCTACCTCGTTTGCGCATCCATTTCCACAAGAAATACCATTCCTTTCTTCGTTTTACCCTGGGCACGTGAACTGAACCTGGTGGGAGGGGCATTTAGTTGGCTATGATATCTGGTGCATTTTATTGCCTCAGTTTTTTCGTCTTGTGAAATCCAAACGACACGGGCTGTTCCACCGCATTGTGGACACCTAACATGGCCACCGTTCTTAGTCATCTTTTGCATTCACGCCTTCTCTAGAGAAGTGTAGGTTCTTAGATAAATACATGCATTATCCCAATAAGACTTCTAATATTAACTTGTGACGCAAAACCTCAGCAAGGTCTCCGTCCTCTATAGCGTCTTCCAAAGCATCAAGTTCTCTTTGTATAGACGGTCTCATTTCCACGTTAATTCTTTGCTTGATTTCTCTCATTCGTCTCTGATATAATTCGTCCGCCTCTCCTCTAAGTCTCCAATAACGCTCTAACAAAGATTCTCTTTCTGCCATTTCACATCTTATCACCTTAATTGGTTCTTTTTCAGTATAACTCTTCCGCTATTTTTCATCTCTCTTGATGGTTTATAGCAGTCACAAAAATCCGACATTGCGAGTCAATTTTTGCATGCGTAATAGGTCTCAAATAGCGCAAACGGATGGAAATGCACGCGCGTGCGCGTTTCTAGATGTAATACCGTTTGTCTTCTGTCTTCCTTATTCCACCAAGGAACGTCCCAGTAAAATAGTCTAACCATTGTTGTTCCTGCAAGTCTAAATCAGCGTCTTCCACTGTCACAGCTTTCTCTTTTGAAGTGGCCCCTGCTTTCTCAAATTTAGAAATAATTCTGTAATTCATTTTGAACTGAATTCCAGAAAGAGACAAATTATAAATCCCCCCTTATGTATGCGCGCTTATTTGCTAATTTCATGTTTTCACCTCGTGTTTTCCGTAGAATGGTCAAGAAAAGCGACAAAATGCAGCATAAGCCTTTGTCGATACTCTCGAAGAGAATTCTACCTGCTAATGTAATACACTTGGTCACATATTAAGACATGCGTGCATGCATGCAAAGGCACAAGAAGAACAAGAAATAGAGCTCTGGTGACTCTTCGTGGGATAAGAGTAGATGTTAACTTTCATGGGATGATCTGTTTCTCGAAAAATATTTATTCATTGATTTTCTTCTTCTGATGGGGTTTTGCATTATGGTAAGTGAGGAGGTTGAGAGGTTAAGGATTCAATCCCACAGCGAATTGGAAATGTTTGTTAAAAAATTTGCCAAGAAATACAGACCTTTGTTCAGGAACGGAACCTTTGGTTATCGCATCCATCCAAATCTAAACTTTCTCTACGAGGTTTACTTGGAAATTAAACTCGTAGAATGAGTTGTAGCTACCTTCAAGCCGATTTGTATGCATAGAATACGAATAATCGTGCGCGCGTTGCGCTGTGGATGATTTAAATGTAATGATATATATATTCTAAATGCTATAGAAGATTATGAGAGATAAAGATGCCAAGGTGTCCTAAGTGTCATACATTTCGTAAGAAGAGTTATTTTCAACATCATATTAAGATTTGTGTTAAATCCTAAAAAGTGACTCATTTCCAGACCCACTCCAGGATATCTCCTTTAGTCTTAAGGATCCTAACTACAGGTTCTACGGAACTCTGACGGCTAAATTCGATACCATGGAAGCATGCATGCAATTGTCAAAGCAGTTGCGTAACATCCTATGGTAAGAGTCCCTTTGCTTTTTCTGTGAATTCGATAACACCTAATTGTTTGCAGGCATCCAATAAGTCAATAATTGAATCTTTCTCTACAACCTTGCCATTTACTATACGCCCGATTTGAACACCCGTAAACGTTATCTTCTTACCCGTAGGAGCCAATCCACGCCATTCGCCTCTGTGTGTTCCCCTGCCTGTAAAACGAACCCATACCTTATCTCCTTCAGCGATTATATCTTCAATAGTTTCATACCAATCAGGAAAACCTTTGAAAAACATGGTCTCAAATTGTTTGTAACTCTCCGGACCCCGCAACTGAAATATAGGGTCAAAGAAGTCTGGTGATATCAACTCGTCCAGTAAGATTAAGTCTTTCTTATTATCGGCTTCATACAAACTGCGAATAATATCCTTATTCTCTTCTAATGACATAGAACATCGTTCTCCTAAATTATCAATCCAAATTATTCTGTTTTTGGCATTAAATAGTTGTTACGCATGCATGCATCTACTGTTGCTCACAGGAAAATTGAAAGATTCTTATAGCCCGCTAACCTTAGAACTCCATAGGAGAAGCAACGATTTTTGAAATCTCGCATGTTCTCTACTGTGCAATGTAAAGGTTGTAGCTTCAAAGGTTCCACTTACTGTTGGCGTCAATGTCCATACAACGTTTGGAAAAAACAAACCTGGTAAGAACCCACATTTCTTAGCTTTGTTTCATGTTGCTTGATGCATACAATGTGTGCCGAAAATTCCCAAGAAAAAGGGGGGTTTTGCGGGAGATATCTCCAGTTTAGCTGAGATTATGCTTGTTTAGGCTTGTTGACTTCCCGTTCCATCAATACGTAGACAGCAGAAATACCAGTAGGGTTGCCTAAACCGCCTATCGATTTAGCCCGCCATCCTTCTTTTGCCATCAGATTGATTTTAGCGACAAGCTTTCGACAAGTGCCGGTATCAGAGAGAATTTCATATTCCTTCATTTCGAAGTCCCCAATTCCGATTCTCGCAATAATTTCTATATTTGTCTTTTGGGTAGATGATGCAAAATCCTCGGCATGTATGCATGTATCTCAAACAGAAAAAAAGGGGAAAATGCGGGAGATATCACCACAGTTACAGAGAAAAATGTTTGAATGTATCCGCTTGTCTTTTCTTCTATAACCGTTCCAACCAAAAAAAGTGAAAACTTGGGGAAAGTTCTTGCATTTTCGGTAGATATCTGCCCTTATAGATACTTCTATTCAAATGTTTCTGTACATATTCAATTGGTTTTTAAGATTTGAGTTTACGGAACAGCTTTACGCTATCCATTTCGGTGACGTACTCAAGTCCTAATTCTATTAGTGCTTCTACTTCTTTGATTGTGGTGGTGAAGCAGAAAATCTTACGCACAACCACAACTGCAATAAGAAGTAAGGGCCAAGGAAGGAAATCCTTGGCCCAAAGGCATGTAAGTTCAGCTGGAAACGCAATTTCTGAAGTTGTTGCTTTTTCCCTACGGTTTTAACCAACAACAACACGCACACAAGCCTTTGCAGTGCATGCATGCAAATCCCAGCTCGGTCAACACCTCTGCTTCTTTGATCCTTTCATAGCCCAAAGTTATAAGTCACATCCCAAATTGAGTATAGCAAAATGGTGAAACAAATGAATGCAGACGAAGCATTTGAAAAACTCACCCAAGAGGCTTTGCAGCAGTTCCTAGAAAGGAACCCGGAATATGCCACCATCCTCGGTTTCCATGAACCCTACGACAAGTTGCTTTCAAATGGCAGCATAGAAGAGGTATACGAAAACCTGAAACTGATGGAACACTGGCTTAATAAGATAAAGAAGACGATAAACTTCGATAAACTCAACGAAGAACACAAAATGGATTGGAGACTACTCGAAAACGTTTACGAGAGGTTCAAGTTCTCCGCATATGAACACCGTACGCACGAGAAAAATCCTGAATGCCTAGAAGGCATTGGCGGCATGATCTTCGTGGTTCTGACTAGGGAATATGCACCTTTAGAGAAGAGAATCGAAGGCATAGTTTCTCGACTTGAGAAGCTTCCATTATACATTGAACAGTTTCGAAAAAGCTTTGAAAAATGTGTGCCGACAAAGCTCTGGACTGAAATAGCCATTGAATCGGGTCAACGAATGCCAGGCTACTTCCAATTCCTTATTGCCGTGACAAAGGGAAGGATCTCGGAAAAACTCTTTCTAAGACTTCAAACGGCAGTGGCAAACTTATCGCAACCGATAAAAGAACACCTTGAATGGGTACAGGCACTGTTGCCAAGAGCAAAGGCTGATTGGGTTCTTGGAAGGCAGAAATTCGAGAAACTACTGAAACTCAGAGAACTCGGAATGAGCGCAGACGAAATCCACGAATTAGGAGTGAAATTTCTTAAGGAGTTGAAAGAAGAAAGGGCTAGACTCACTGAGAAGATCTCTCCTGGAAAAACGGTTGAAGAAGTAATGAAGCAAATCCAAGCTGACGCTCCTAAAACCTATGAAGAAGCACTGGATTTCACACGAAAAGAAATGGAACGAGCAAAAAACTTCGTACTTGAACACGACATTGCGACAGTTCCCAAAAAAGACAAGCTTCACATTGAAGAGACACCTTCATTTATGGCTCCCTTAATTCCATTTGCAGCGTTGATCATACCAGGCAAGTATGAAAAGACTCAAGAGGGGATCTATATCGTAACACGTCCGAAGAAAATTGAAGACATGAGTAAAGATGCGAATTATGCAAGCATACCAAACACTGCGGTGCATGAAGCTTACCCAGGGCATTTTCTACAAACCTCACGTTCAAACCGTCTCGGTTCTTTTATAAGGAATCTTGCTGGAGGAACAGAAACCATAGAAGGTTGGGCGCACTACTGCGAACAAATGATGATGGAACGCGGCTTTCAAGGAGGCCTAGAATCCAAGTTCATGCAAGTAAACGACATAATATGGCGTGCAGTAAGAATGATAGTTGATGTCAAACTCTCCTGTGGCGAGATGAGATTCGAAGAAGCAGTTAACATGTTAGTGAAAGAGACAGGAATGTCAAAGAACGGCGCAGTCGCCGAGGTTCGCAGATATACACAGAGCCCCGGATATCCACTCTCATATCTTCTCGGCAAACATTTAATGTTGAAGCTACAAGACGACGTGAAAGCCAAAATGGGCGATAAATACAGCGACAAATTCTTCCATGATATCGTAACAGCCAACGGATATCTTCCAATGTCAAAGCTCAGAGAGATCTTCGAGCAGAAACTTGGCAAACTATGATCATTTACAATCCAACGGAAAAGCATAACTACAGAAACAAAAGAGCGAAGAAACCAAAGAAACCTACTTTGATGCAAAGAATCAAAAAGGCAATAATATGTGTGTGAAGGCAGATGACAAACTCTCGAACGGGAGTTAGTTACGAGGCTCTCTCCAAGAGAATAAATGAGAAGTTGAGAGATGCTATCAAAATATTAAAGGGATTGGGATACGAAAGTCAGCATGTCTCTCCGAAGGAGTTTTACGATTACATGACGGGAGAAACTCCGACTGGCGATACTATCACCATTATTGATGTTCTTGGCAACGATTTTCTCATCATTCATGAAATTGTGGAAATAAGCGAACTCAAAAAAATGGGAATCCCAATACACAGACGCACAATCATGATGTTTCATCCCAAAGTTTATGAAGCCCACTACACCGCGACCGAATATGAACTTAATTATGCTTTAGACAAAAAGGACTATGATTGGCTGAAAGTCAGAATAAATCACGCAAAATCTTGGCTGGAAGACGATTATCTACCACAGCATTTGGTCCCACGATGCAAAGCCATAGTAAAAAGGTTTTCAGAGGGTCTGCTGAAAGGGGAGTGAAATATGGCAAAAATAAACAAGCGAAAGAATGTCATATCAATGTTAAGCGGGTTTATGAGGGATGTCTCCACTGTAGGGAGATTTAGGCCTATCCTACTATCAAAGTATTCAGCTCTGCTTCTATAGGAATAAAGAGCAAGTTTTTCCGCGTGCGTGAATGGAGAGACAGTTGTACGGGCAGAGCAAAAATCTATAAGCCATTCTAACGTGCGCTATAAAGCAAAGAAAAAGGGGCGATTGGGTGATATCTCCACACAGTAGAGGGTTCAAATCCACCCCTTGTTCACATTTTATCCTGAGATGTTTCCCATTCATCGAGTGCCTTCTTCATGTGTTCGATGGCTTCTTCCTCTAATGGTCTAACTTTCCTAAGTATCTCCGCCCCTTTCTTTCGGTCCTCTAGTTTCATTTCACCTTGGTGCTTAAAGGGGAAGATTCGGGTAAACCCTTTCATGAGTTTTGCACTTTTCTCGTAGCACTCGGCAGCTTCTTGTAAATGCTTCGACTGTTTCCCATGGTACTTCTCAGAAAGTCGCTTTAGGAACTCCGCGCACATGAATCGGCCTTCACCGACGCAGGCGCCGACGTAACTGTTACCCATGTAGTTCTGTTTTTCTTCTGGAAGATTCTCTAGAATGTTCGCCCATTCATCTAGCGCTGCTGGACCTCCAACATAATTGTCAAGGATAGGCACTTTGGCTGCGGCGAAACTGATGGCTCTCTCAAGCGCCTCTCTGTCAGCTACAGCAGCATCCCGCTCAACTATGTATCGGAAGAAGAAAGCATCAATACAACCGGGAGCTTTTAGGTCATAGAAGAGGATGGGTTCTTCAGGTTGATTAACAAGGCTTCGGAAGGTACTTGTTATGTAGAAGTCTCCTTTATAGCCCTTGACAATTCCATATTCTGGTATAGCTAGTCCCCAGAGGACTACAGGCTTATCTCTTTCGTCCATCTCTTGTTTGATTTTCTCGAACAGGTTCTTTGCTATTTCAATTTCTTGAGGTGTCGGATTGCCCTCCTCTGCTGGATAAGAATGTGGGTACTCATAGTGTTTCATTGTCCATCCGAGACTTTCGGTTCCCTTATGAATTTGTTTCCAAGTTTCAAGAGGTAGGGCAGTTGGTCCGGAAGGACAAGTTACGCCCTTAGAAACGTTGATTATGAATGCGTAGCCAGAATAACCGCCTACATCAGTTATGTCGCAGTCAACTCCCAAGGCTCTTAGTGATCCAGCTATCGCGCCAGTGTAGGACAACCAGCAGGGTAGATACTCAACTTTTTTGCTTATCACTTTTCTACTCAATGATTTTCCCTCAATCAAACCCTCGGTGTAACGTCTGCGTAAGAGCTCTCTTCTCTCCTCTTCTCGCCGAGCAGAATCCTTGTACACAGCCGCTGCTGCGTTTAATAGTTCTTCGCCGTCAACTGTTAGATTGTATTCTCCCCTAGCAACCCTCTGGATGAGTCCTTTTTTCATCAGCTGGTTCAAGTGGTTGGCTAGAGCTGTTTTCGATAATTCTGTATGCTGCATTAATTTAGAGAAGTCATGTTCTCCTTGTAAGAGAAGTGCTAGTACCTGTATCCTTACAGGATGGGCGGCCGATCTTAGTAGTTCTGCTACTCCCTTAGGAGACTCGAAGAGAATGTCTTGTATTTGTTTATCGTTAATCCTCTTGCTCAATTAAGCTACACCCTAGGCGAATTACCTAACAGCCAAACTTATTTAAAAGTTTCGACTATGGTGAACTGAAGAACTAATATTCATGAACAACAAGGCTGGAGAAACTTTTCATAACTTCTGGGCAGCCAACAGGCATACAGAGAAAAGAAAAAGAATCATTAATATTCCACATGCTCAAACTCGAATTCCAGCTCATATTTCTTCAGTTTGACCCTAGGAAGATTTCAGGCCCTGGCAAAGAAGCTATGAAAGGGATTATCCAAATAAGATGCGCTTACTTGGAAGTTTGGAAAAGCATGTTGAAAATCACAAAGCAAATGAAGTGGTACATTAAGCGGCTTAAAATTTTCGTACTGTGCAATTGTGTGTTGTTTTTTGCTTTGAGGAATATTTATGTTGCCAGTATATTCGCTAGCTTTAGTAAGTTTAGATCCAAAGGCTTTTCCGTTTTACATGATTTCTCAAGTTTGATGCTGGTTATTCTGCCTTTCTGTAATCCAACTATTCTGCTTCCCTGTTCCTTTGACAATAGTTCAACCGCTTTGTCTGCGAATAAGTTGGCCAAAAGTCGGCTCCTCGCCGTAGGGTTTCCGCCTCTCTGAGCGTATCCCAAAATGCTAAGCCTAACCTCTGCCCCTGTGTTTTCTTCGATTTCTCTTGCAAGTTTATGGATGTCTCCGATTCCTTCCGTTGCCACGATTATGCCTGACCTCTTTCCTTTAGCGCTGTTTTCCTTTAGTGTTTTGAAGATTTTCTCCTTTTCATGTTCGACTTCTGGAACCAGAATTATTTCAGCTCCCGCAGTCAGTCCCACTGTTAATGCGAGAAACCCCCTTTTCCGTCCCATAACCTCAACTATGAACACTCTTTCGTGGGAAATTGCCGTATCTCGGATTTTGTCGATCTCGGTGACAGCGGTGTTTACAGCTGTGTCAAAGCCTATCGTTTCATCTGTTCCAAAAACATCATTGTCGATTGTTGCGGGAATCCCAACTATTAACGTGTCGGTTTCTTCGCTTAATTCTAAAGCTCCTTTGAAAGAACCGTCACCGCCGATAACTACGAGTCCGCCAACATTGTTCAAGGCAAGAGTTTCAGCAGCTTTCTTAACCCCATCTCTCTTTCTAAACCGTGGGCACCTTGATGTATAAAGAATAGTGCCGCCCAGTTGTAGTATTCCACCAACAGAGCGAGGGGTTAACGTCTTAAACGTATTTGTTATCAAACCTTTCCACCCTCTCTTGAAACCTAAAACTTGAAAATTCTTTGAATAAGCGATGCGGACAACTGCTCGAATAGCAGCGTTCATGCCAGGCGCATTTCCACCACTTGTGACCACACCTATGTTCTTCAACTTTCACTTCTCCTAATCGCTAAACTTATCTCAGAACAACATGTTACTCGGGCTAAAATAAATCTGACCTTATTCCTGTTGGCACTCTCATGATGTAGCAAGATTTTTTATTTTTTAAAAAGGTAAATTGAAGGAAATATCGTCATTATAGGCCATTCAAACTTTTACCTCAAGAATATGCCGAAAATCTGAAAAGCGGTAGGCACAATAATATGGTCAAATCTCTTAGAAGGCATATGTCACATGAGCATAAGTCAAATCAAAAGGAAAATTCTCGAAAAGCTGTGGATAGCTGGAAAACCAGTGAAACTCCAAGACATAGCAGAAAAAACAGGACTAAACATCTCTTCATCCATGATGCACCTGCTCGGGCTTAGAAAAGCTGGACACATCTCCACTCCTGAAAAAGGTTACTACGCTATAACAAAAACTGGTAAAGAAGCCATAGGCTTACTAGGACTCACCAAAGAAAAAGCCCTACACATTCTACGCGAACTACCTAAAGAAGAAGCCTTCCATTTCTACACCGGAATCGACCAATACGTGGGCGTCTATGCAAACAGCCTCAACGACTTTTGTGATAAAATTCAAACAGTCAACGTGAAATCCATTGAGTTCCATGCTCCTCGCAGAGACTTTGAACTTTGGCTTGACAGCTTGGGAGACTTGGAACTGGCCAAAAGAATGGGTATAATCCGAAGGGCTAGTTTGTCTGGAGAAAATCTTCGCAAAAAAGTTTACGAGTCTGTTAAATCTCGCTGTGAAGAATTAGCGGATTTATCCAATGAAGTACGCTGACTTCGCAGAAGACTATCATTGAAGGCGGTCTTTGCTGACTCCTTTTGTATGAAAAGAAGAGAATTAGGCAGGCTTAAACCTACCCTTCAACTTTTCCAAGAGCTTAGGCAAAGTAGTGTATTCCATAACATCGGCGCCTAGTCGAGCAGGTTCAAACTCGCCCATACGACGCAAGGTAACAGCATACTCAACAGCTTCACGACGAGCCAAGTCAAAGGCTGGGTCATCAAACAAGTCACTTATCAAAGGATTACCAAGATCATCACTAGCAATTCCACCATGGGCAATCTGCAGACCAAGCGCGACCATCCTCGGAGGCCCATCAAAAGCAGTACACTTACTATCCTTTAACCCAACGGGCATTAATGGACCCCAGTGACTACCACGCATCCAACCCTCCACAAAGAAACTGTGCATAAAGGGTACCAAAACTTCCCCAAGCGCAGGCAAACCGTGTTGAGCTCTCACAATGGAAACGGGATCATCCTTTCCCACGTATTTGCCTGCAATCAACGAGAGCTTCGTTGTGCTCGTTGCAACGCATATAAGGTCATCTCTGGCTCGCCGCACATGCGAAACCGTGTAGCGCCCAGGCGTTCCGATTAGTGCAATTAACTCATACATTTCTTCGGGGCATTTCAGAATTATTTTTTTGTTTTCTATTAAATCGAGTACCTCAAATTTAAATCCGCCAGCCATGTCTGGATCGATTATAAGCCCTGCGGTGCTCATGGGATCAGCAAATATGCGGAACATGGGATAATTGAAGGCCCCTGGCTCCGTCTTGTCAGCGGCGAAGACAACAATTGGATCAGAGCCTCTTTCCTCTATTTCCATTTCGGCTACGCCGGGGCCCATTCCGCGAACGTTTCCACTGAAGGCCGTCTTCAAGAGATCCTGTCCTGCGCCGTATAACTTGAGGTCACTAGCCTTTTTGGCGGCTTCTTGGAAAGTGTTCCAAGCCAGCTTATGAATTTCAGGGTTGTTCTCTCCTCTTTTGTGAACCATGAGTAGTTCGAGGTCGTCTCCAGCATGGAACACGTAGTGACTGTTAATCAGCCCATTCTCTTGTGCCTTTTTTAGACGTTTTTCACCGATTTCCAGTAGGGGCTTAGGTACAATATGGTGTCCCGCTAGGGAACCTACATCACATTTTATGACCGATATGGTCGTTTTTTCAGGCATTCCACTCGCCTCGTAACTTTTGATTTCTGGTGTAGTTTCTCTGAGAGTATCTTAAAAGACTTCCCCCAAATTATTCAGCTCTAATCGAACGAGGGACTTTGTTAGTCAGGCAACTAATGCTTTTTATTGTTCGAATTAAAGTAAATATGGGAAATATCATGGGCAAAGTTGTAGTTGTGTCTGCCAAGATACCGGACGAGGTTTACAGAGAACTCGTTCTCCGCGTTCCAGATGGAGAAAGAAGCAGCTTTATTCGCGATGCTATTATGGAAAAACTGCAAACGGTTCCTCGACCTGACAAGATTTTTGAATTGGAACAGAAAATTAGCAGACTTGAGAAGGATCTATCCGAGATAAAGAAATACCTAGCTGAGCTTGAGGTCCTTACGTATGAGCGTGGTAAAATAAATCCTCACACCTTTTGCATAGACGACATCGACCACAAAATCGTGAACTACCTCATTCATTACAAAGGAGCCACAACACCTGAACTCGCAGATTTTCTGAAAACCAACCGATGGTTGATTCTCAACAGGCTCCGTAAGATTCAAAGACTTTCTAAGAAACAGCTTGGGAAACCCATCGTCGAATACTGTTCTGGAGAAAGGTCAGGTAAGAGAAAGGCTTGGTGGATAAGCGAGGAGCTTATCGAAGCATAGCACAATAGTTTAATTCGAATTGGCAGATGATTTTGACAAAGGGGCCCGTAGCCCAGTTCGGATTAAGGCGCCGAGCTGTTCTAATGGAACAGCGCGTAGGCCTCCGGACTTTGGGAGAAAGCCGGAGATCCGGGGTTCAAATCCCCGCGGGCCCGCCAAACTGAAATTCATTCTTTTAAACGCGACAGCACCTTTTTTTGAAGAGGTAATTACTTTGCAAGTGTTGCCAGAAGAATTTGTATGAAGCTTACTTCTAGTATGGCAGCTAAGAGGAAAAGCGAGTATATGGTGACTATATTCTTTTTGGTCATGTTTTTCTCCAGTGTTTTATTAATTGCTAGGAAAATTGCGTAGCCCTCAAGAACTCCTTGGGGTATGGAGAGAAGAAGTATGACAAGTATGGTATTAACCAAAAATTCGATACGCAACAAAGTGTTTGCCCTCAAAATGCTGATTGCAAGGATCATAACCGTAAATATAAATGCGAACAAGCGAGGATGCTGAAGCACAATGTATCCGAATTTTTCTTTTGGAAGAAAAGTCAGCACGTATCTTACATAGAATGTCATGCCGAATATTATGAGTGAAACCGCCAGAACATTATGTGAGAACACCACTAAAACCGCGGTCCATGGATTTGCAAAAATATTGCCTAGAGACTGGAAGAATAAGATGTTTTCAGCGTACGCTAATACTAGACAAGTCAAAAAGGACAAGCCTAGTATCAATACTTTGGCTTTTTCGTTCACAATAAACCCATCCTATGAGAGTTTGAATACGCCCTTAAAGTTAGTGAAGCTGATCAGTAAAAAAACTAATGAACACATAATCAATATCACTTATCAACGATAGAGGAGATTTTCGTGAAGATTTCGAAGAAAGACTTGGCTAAAATGATTGACCATACGTTAGTGAAACCTACCGCAACTAAAGATGAAGTTGCAAAACTGTGTGAAGAGGCTGAGGAATATCGTTTTGGCAGCGTCTGCATCAATCCCGCGTATGTGTCTCTGGCTACGCGGTTATTGAAAGAGACCAACGTAAAGGTATGTTCATCTGTTGGCTTTCCATTCGGAGTTACTCTGCCTGAGGTGAAGGCGTTTGAGGCTAGGAGGGCTGTAGAAAATGGGGCTTGTGAAATAGATATGGTCATCAACATAGGTGCATTGAAGTCTAGGGATTATGAGACCGTGAAAAGAGATATCGGGGCAGTAGTTGCTGTGAAGCGTTCTCAGAATGATCTCGTGGTGAAGGTTATCATTGAGACAGGATGCCTAACCGCTGAAGAAAAGGTGATGGCATGCAAACTCGCTAAGGAGGCCGGGGCAGACTTTGTAAAAACCTCAACTGGGTTCATTAAAGGAGGCGCGACCGTGGAAGATGTTAGGTTGATGCGTGAAACAGTAGGTGAAGATATGGGAGTTAAGGCAGCGGGGGGTATAAAAACCTTCAAGCAAGCCTTGGCGATGATTGAGGCTGGAGCAAACAGAATTGGAACAAGCACAGGAGTTGCTATAATCAAAGGATTTTCAAGTATTTAACAACAATAGATTAACGTTATTCAAACTACGCAGGAAAACAAACCAAAATTTACATTCTCTCAGGAGCCTCTATCCCAAGGAGGTTTAGGGCGTTCCTGAACACCATTCTAGTGGCGTCGACAAGAGCAAGTCGGGCATCACTCAATTCAACTGGCTCGGCTCCAATCACACGTAGTGCCGTGTAAAACGTATTGAACTTGTCGGCTAACGCATTAGCGAAGTCGGCTATGGTGTTAGGTCTTAGGCTCTCAGCAGCATCCACGAAAACCTCGGGGAAACGGGCCAGCATTATGGTTATACCGTGTTCTATGGGATTCGTCAACAAGGAGTAGTCAGGGTTTTCAGGTTTTCTAGAAGCTTTTCTTAGGATGCTACACGCTCTAGCATGTGAATATTGAATGTATGGCGCGCTGTTTTTCTCGAAGTCCAACACTCGGTCCCATGTAAAAGCCACAGATTTCGTTGGGTCTACTTCAACAAGAGCGTATTTCATGGCTCCAATGCCTACGATGTCTGAGATTTGGCGTTTCTGTTTATCTGGCAAATGTGGAGACCGTTTCGAAACTTCTTCGTATGCTCTCTTGACAGCCTCGTCCATTACCTCGTCTAGAGTCACGTAGCGGCCTCTGCGACTTGACATTGTGTATCCTGGGAGAGTGACAAGATTATAGGCAAAATGGATCAAGTTTTTTGCCTGATCCCTATATCCCAGAGCATACAAAGCTAGCTTCAACTGTAACTGAGATAATTTCTGCTCCATCCCTACTACGTTAATCACTTTCTCGGCCCTCTGAAATTTCCAGAGACTATACGGGATGTCACGGGTTGTGTATAAGGTGGTGCCGTCTGCCCGCACTAGAGTTAGAGATGGAAGCTCATGCTCCTCTCTCAAGCCTAACGTTTCTTTGAGATCAAAGTCTTGAACCACTTTTTCTGCGTCAAATTCCAGAACATTCCCAACGCGGAAAACGTATGGAGTCTTCTTCAGTTGTTCAAGAGTTCGTGTAACGTCGCCGCTCCACGCTAAGCTACTCTCCCAATCCCACGAATCCAAGAAGATTCCCGCTCTGTCAAGGGTTTCTCTAAAACCTTCGATGCAGAGTTGGCAGACTTCTCTGATCAATTGTTTTGCTTCTTCTTCGCCTGCCTCATACTCACGAACTAAACTGCTCATTTTAGATTCGGGATTCTTGTCTTTGTTGATTGCGTTAAGAAGTTGATTGAAGAGCTTGGGAAATCTGCTTTCAAGGTCAACTGCTATTGACACCCAGTCGTCGAGTTCTCGTTGCAGCTTTGAAACTTCTTCAGCTGGCGCAGATTCCTTTGCTTGTCCAACCTCTCTTTTGAGTCGTTGAATCTCTGTTATGCAACTTGTTATTGTATAGATTGTCCCGATGAAGTGGTCGGGCTTTCCTTCAGGTTTGGGCTTACCGAGCTTTTCATATCCATAAGCTATGACTGCGGTCTGACGGCCAACGTCATCAACGTAGTAGTGTCGAAAAACCGTGTGCCCACGAGCTCTCAGGATACGTGCAAGTGCGTCACCTAACACTGGGTTCCTCGCATGTCCGACGTGAATAGGGTGAATTGGGTTGACGCTGGTGTGCTCAACAATGATTCTTCTAGGCTCATCGGTCTTAACGTATCCATATTCAGCGTTGAGAGTTCTAATTGACTCGAATGTTAAGGATGAGAATTTTGCAAAGTTTGCATAGAAATTGATGTATCCCTCTCCAGCAGCCTTAACGGATTGAATTAATGGAAACGGTGATACGTTCACAGCTTCTGCGATTTGTTCAGCTAATTGGAATGGCTTTTTTTTGGTTTTTTTAGCGAGTTCAAAGCATATAGAAGAGGATAGTTCGCCAAACTGTGAGCTTGGAGGGGTTTCAAACGTGATGGAAGGAACAGAAAATTTAGGAAGTATCTTGTTTAAGGCATCTCCTAATGCTATTTCACATCCCTTACGAAATTCTGCAAATGGATTAACAGAGGTCATCTTCCTTCACCATTTAGCGGGCCCGCGGGTTTCTACACCCAATTAGGTGCAGATACCCATTAGCTGACATGCGCCTCTAGGCACACGAGAGCAAATACTTGGCACTTCTACTTAAGGTTTTAAACAGGCGCGTGCAAACTTTCTGCATGGTGGGCTCTTGACCATGCATGCATCCCGGATCAGGGTATTCCTCCATCTGAGGCAAAACTCCAATGATTGGCACTCACTTTCGGCATGCATGCATACTTTGGCTTTACTTTGCATTGAAACGGTCTTTTATTTGACTATCTGTTAGCCTCCCTTTTTGCGGTAAGACTTGACATAGTGGGTAATAATCACATGAAAAGCATCTCTTGATATTTGCTTCCACTTCCGGCAACACATTACTTTCTAATAGCTTCGTTACGCTCCCAAGGATTTCTTTAGCTCTTTCTGGATTTGGTTTAACTTTTCTGGGTATCAAATCATTGTAAATAATTATGCCACCTACTACAGGTGAGTATTTGGGACTTGCCTCAGCGAGAAAAGCGTATGCATCCACCTGTAGTAAATCGCTGGGCCATACACTATCACCGCTTGGCGGATCAGACGATTTTTCTTCTTGGATTATATAACCATCCTTTGTCTTTCTGAGGACATCTACTCTCCCAAACAGCTTTTCTCTATCCAAGGAAATCTCTGTATCAATTATTTCCCCTGGGATTTCACGAATAGTCCCAAACATAAAGTCGGTCACAGAATGCAGCTCGGTTCTCGAGTACACGAGGTTCGTTATTGAATGTAGAAGATGAAGTTTCGCTTTCGAATTAAAATCTCTTCTAGGGCTCTTTATCCGAACTCTTCTCGATAGCCAGAGCTTCCTCTTACAATAAATGTAAGTTGTGAGATCTGATACTGACACCAAAGCCATTCAATTAAGAAAAATCATTCAAAGTAAATATGATTTATGAATAGTCAATAAATATTTAGCAAAGTTTATTGTTTTGCATGCACGTAACTAAGATGACCTCTCACTTCCACATAGAATAACAGTAGTGCTCAAGCCACTTGTTTCTTAGAGACATCCTGAGATAATGACAGACATCTTTGTTGTATCTTCTTGCTAATCCTATGGCTTGTTCATGCATGCATGCAAATGAAACAATGTTGTTTTTAGAGTTTTGAAGAATTGTTTCAACGTCAAAAGAATGTTCCAACCTCTAAAACAAATGCATGCATGCAAAATCTTCAGAAAACGCAAATGACCAAATTTAGTATAGTTCGGTGAAAACAACATTGAATTTAGAGAGGTTTAAACAAACTATGCCACAGTGGAGATATCTCCCGCATTTCCCCCTTTTTTATGTATACATCGTTTTCGTGGAAATTAGGTCTACATGATTCTCGTGGCGGCTTTTCTAAGATGGCTATGCAACTTTTTGACAGTTTTCACATGGTGCCTCCTGATTAATCTACCTGCAACGCTATGTAGAGAGCCAGCTTTAAAGCCTGTATGATCACAGACTCTTCTAAGTAGCTCAGCAAGGCTAAGGATGTTGCCATATGCCTTTGTGTCTATATACTGGGCTCTGAAGTGGGCGAGCAAGGATAATCTGTTCTTGGCAAGGCTGATTTTGGGAAGAATTGGACCATTGTTAGACAAGGGGGTTTTGGCATTCTTGTTAATATACTTGGGTTCTTCTTTGAACAATGCAAATCAACAGCTGGATCAAATAGAACTAACACATAACAATTCGCATTCCATGTTTGTCTTCGATAGTCTCTTAATGAAGAGAGAACTTTTTCATATTGTCCATTTTTGCGCAGGAGTGAGTAATACTCTCCTTTTTCGGCGAGAAGAGCGTTCATTCGGCTTTGTATCCACCAGTCTCCCGTTTTTCCGGCTTTTTCTTTTCCAGTTGGAGGGAATCTAAAGTCTCGAAAGGCTTTGTCGATTTCAGGGTCAAGATTCAACTTTCCGTTCTTGATTGGCTCCTCTACGTGTGCACATGTAGCAAGAGACCATTTCTTCAGATAGCTCTCTAGAAATGCCAAATACGCGCTGGATATGGTCATTTAGAGGCAACATCCTTGTACACACGCGCAGCCTGAGCGTCTTTCTATGCTTCTCACCCAAATGGTGGGTCGAATACTATCACATATTTCTGGCATCTTCTAACATGTTCATTGGATAGGCCGAATGCCTTCGTGAAGTCTCGGATATTATGCGCTGTCCGCAACGGTCGAATATTTGCTGCTCTGAAGAAAAGGAAACCCCATTTGCCTACTCCTGTCCATCTACTCCAATTATATCCACCGTTTCCCTCAAGTTCCCAAACCTTTCTTCTCGTGCCACAAAGAAGCTCTACCTCTTCTGGAGGGAATCTTGAACGCATATCATCCTTGGTCAGAAAGTGTTCTATGTTCACGATATCGCCTTTGTAGTTCACCACGTCACATCGATGTGGTGCCTGATCTCTAAGTTCTGCGAAGTAGATAGTTTTCACATCATCAATCCAAGAATGGTCTCTACCACTGGCAGGCACATTCCAGTAAACGCTACCATGAAGCTGCGCATGTAATCGGTGCGCGTTGATATCTGCTCTATCTTTCTCTTCAGAACCGGAATCATATCGCGTTGGGTTCGCAGGAACTAGAATCGCAAGACGACTATGACTCAACAAGGTCACCAATTTGGTATATGCTGAATTATGCGTTATTAGGTTTTCATTCTTCGCTCACACGCGCACGCACGTGGAGAACATCCCCCGCAAATCCCCTTTTTTGTGTTGCATGTAGGTATAAGGATACATTCGCCGAAACTTGTCATCTCATTGTTATGACACATTCTGTTTTGGGAACAACCCTCCTTTTTTGTGTTTAAGACTAACCATTCACAGAAAAAGAGGAAAAAACCGTGTTATCTAAACTTGCATGCATGTAACTAATTCTTTGGGTGTAAGAGGCGCGGGTAAGCGGTTCCTCAACTTTTTCGAACTTAGGGATGCCAAGCAGGAGGGCCCTGAAGTCCGTACGTAATCGTAACCCAGTTATACTCATCTAAGTATCTTGCCATGGTTTTGGGAGGATTATACCCCATTCGTGCGTTTAAGTAATCAGCAGGGCCTTGGCCTGGCTGTGCAGGCGGGGTCAATATTGAGTTTTGAAAGTTTGCATTGATATCGTTTGCTAGGCGCTTCATTGTCTGCAAATAGGCAACATATCCTCGCCCCGAATCCGAGATTTGCCGATTGATATTTCTATACCGTTTAAGAATTGCATTGTCCCACATTACAATAAGGTTAGGCTGAAGGATATGAAGCAATTTCGACGTGGCTGTGGGCCCAAAATTATGCCCAATATTCCTAACTTGGGTATAACAATGTTCTATGACTTGACCTATCGTCGTATTATTGTTGCTTGCAATGACAGGGTTGTTGAACTGAATACTCTGTATGCTCAAGTTGTTAAGAGTGCGTAAATAAGGCACGAGGTTTTGAAGCGTTCTCTGGATAGAATTCGCTGAGTTACGGTTGTTTTCTACTCTACATCTCCAACGATTGAGAAAGCCCTTTATGATTATTCCCTGGATTTCATTAACCTGCAGACTGTTTGGTTTTGTTCTCAGAGCTTGAAGGAATCGAGTTCGACGCATGAGATTTAGGTAATCACTCTCTCCGGTAATGTCCTTGCCGATAACTCCGTTGTAGAATATTGCCCATGCAAATTCTTCCCAGGTTGGCCTTAGTATATTCATGGTTTTTCTTCCTCAGTTTTTGTTGCCGCTCATAAGGCAAATATGTTTTCCCTCATTTTTCTTTGATCCTTCAAGCTCTTCATCCGGGGGCTGAGCCTTGGCTAGTCGGAGAGTCACGCGTGCATTTCTGTGAGAGACTATCAACTAGATCATGTAGAAACCATCATAGTGATCATAGTCGATGGTATCCCCGAAGAAACGGTCTGCCAAAGGATGCACCCATAATATTCTACCACCAGGGTATCCATCAGCATCACGAGGATCAGTTATTATGTAGTCACCTTCTGATAAAGCCGAGATCAATTTTTGGCTTTCACTTTCAAACATAAATACGCATTTCTAACATAGAATACTGTGACATGCTATGAAACCTTACAGTCAAACTTTCCTTGATGCTATAAACGAAGACGATAAATATCGTTTGATGAACGCAAGGCTTGTCACTCCTTCTGAAGAAGAATTAAAGAAGGCTGATAGATCTACAATGGTAGGTGTTGCTTTAGCATCAATTGTTGGCGTAGGTTGGGTAAAAAGATTACCAATCTTCATAGTCTTCAAAGAATCGCCACCATTTCTAGCAAAGTTTGTCGACGATAAGAAATATCCTGCAAGCTATTGCAGAGTAGATTTCTACAAATTTTTCAAATATACTTCTCTAAAACAAGATCGAAAAATGACCAACCTTGCATTAAGGCCAAGAAAAAAGGGTCTTCTCCATAAAGCAGTTATTGGATTAACCGCATTTTCCAAGGGAGATATTCCAGGCAAGCAAGGGATTTTGAACGATTCGGAATTGGCTGATGGCTTGGTTTCATTGTACAAACACAAAATCATCCGAGAAATTGATAGTGTATGGTTGATTGGAATAGGTTTTGATAAGGAGGAGAAACAGGGCGTGATCACAATAAATTTAGATAAAGATGCTTCAAACGAAAAGCTAAGAGAAACATTTGCATGTATTAACGATATTTTTTCTCACATAGAGCAGCAATTAGATACAACGCTCCCAACAGACATATTGGAGAAAATCAAAAAAGCTAGCGAAGAAAGAGAGATTAACCAACGCAAAAGAAGAGGGCAAATCAAAAAGCAAATCAGTCTTAGACCAAAGGATGCGAATCTACACATTGTTTTGGCCCGTGACTTCAGGCCAAAAGGAGCGTATGTTGGATGGAACAAGAAGCAGAAAGAAGATGCTCTCAAAGCTGAGACCGAATACTCAAAGGCGATTCAGCTGCAACCTGATTTGATTGAACCTCGTCTTGAATTGGGAATGCTTTATGTTGCCATGTCTTGGCAATTACCTGAAATAGAAGATGCGCTTGGAAAGGCTGAAATTCAGCTTAGAAAGGTTATTGAGCTTGATCCTAGATCAATTCAGGCGTATAAGGCTCTCGGATGGACGTATTGCTATCTCAAGAAATTTGAGGAAGCTGAAAAACATCTTAAAATTGCATTGGAATTAAGTCCAAATGACAAGATGTCATTATTTGCCCTTGGAATAGTCTTTGCCAACAATGGTAAAAGCATAGAATCAACGAATACATTTCAAAGAATTTTTCCAACATATCGATCTCAGCAGCACAAGATAGAAAGAGTTCAGCTAGCTAGCGATTTCCATACTGAAGAAGTTAAAAGCTTAGGAATCGAACTTATCAATAAAGCTGCTAACAAGAGAGTGAAATTAGAGAAAATAGAGAATTTTGGTTGGTTAGATTAACCCTACATTGCATGCATGCTCGAGATTGGGATAGAAGACTCATTCAAGCGAATGATTATCTCCATCTAGGTCCGGCCGGGATTTGAACACGAATTTACTGGTAAAAATCCAATTGGCAAAACGCGCACATACTTCTTGAGTGAAAGATCACACTGAAGCCTATACTGTTACTTGTATCGAGTTTCTTCCACTATTTTTGGTTTGACTACAATTTTGAATTCACAGTGGGAAGAGGGAAAATTATCCTGAATTATTGTTGCCTTCACACTGTATTCTTTTTCTTCTTCGGTTGGAAATCTCACATATATCATGTCAAATTCTCTTGTCAAGCGTTCATTTCCCAAGCGGTCCAACCAAGCCTTTGCGATTTTCTCGCCATTCTGTTCAATGTAAAGCCCTCCCCGATCAGGGTTGAGAATCGAATGAGGCAATACAAACCCACCTAAAGCGTCACGCGCCTCGACTAACTCACAATCCTCTGGGAATTCAAGATACACTTGAATATTCTCAGCAGGTATTTCACCATTATTCCATATTTCCAAACCGATTGGCACGAGGTCCTTTTCAGGAGCTGCCCCAAACAAAGGTGTCATAGCCTCTGACATCTTTCCAAGAGCAAGAGCTGCACTTTCAAGACCGGTAATAGCAGAGGGCTTCTTCTCCACGAATTTTATCCTGGTGAGTATAGGCTGACCGACTATAGTGCCTGAGGCATTTCCTTCTCGGTCAACCAATAGAAGCCTAATTTTTGGCATCTTCACGATTCTTTCTTTATTCGGCTTGAGCAAAGTCGCTTTCACGGCGCTTGTTAGCTTTTCTTTCAAATCGCCTGTATTCTCATAGGGTATAGCATCAAGATTATGAATATCAAAAGGCAACTTTAGGTCTTTCCTCATAATGGGAATGACTCTTTTTCTCAAAGCAATAGCAACCCCGAACTCGTAGTAAACGTTTGCACGAGGGGCACGGAAGATTCCCTCCTCCTTTGTTACTTTGTCCATGTACTCCAAAGCTATTGGGTCGTTAAGTATCACTATACAAAAGAGAGAGTTCAGGATTTTTGAGCATATTTTGTCACAGAAGGCATCCAGACCCTTTTCTTCTTCGCTTAGAAGAGCGAAATACCCTTGAAACCCAAACCCCGTTAGAACTTCCTTTACTGCCTTCAGCTCTTCCTCGAATTCAGGGCTGCCCGAACCTATTATGAACACCAAATCCTCAGGGGGAGTCGGCTTGCAAGTCCTTGTTTCGCTTATCAAGCATGGAAATTCCGACATGTCTACACTCTCACCAGCACGTATTCATACAGTGTCATATTTTCTTCCTCTTGAAGCTGATCCCATACTTAACACAGAAATGTCTGACATCCTCTGGAATCAACCAGGCAACTAGGATTGCTTTGACGTGTGAGGAGGTAATCGGCAGACCAAGTTCTGCACATTTCAGTGTTCTATATTTCAGTGCTTGATAGCAGCCAGGTAACGGGGTCGTTGTCTCTATCTCGACAACTGCGTAACGGCATTTAGGAAGGCTGAAGACTATGTCAGCTGTGTCGCCAGAAGGAAAGACATATTCCATCTCAGCTTCTTTCACGTCAACCAATCCAATAGATTCTGGGTTTTTGGCTACCCATTCCTTCAGCTTTTTATGTTCAATTCCTTCTCCACCAGAACCGTATTTTCTGGTAACAGTAATCCTCTTGGTTCTATCGCCACTTTCCTTGATGCGAGGACCAGAAGGCGGTGAGGGAACCTCCGGAAAATCTCTTGCAAGGAGTCTATCCAGAATTTCCTTGGATTCACTATCACGAAGGGTTCCTCGCAAATCCTGAAGAATCTGGGATATTTGGTTATCGCTGAGATAGCGGTGCAGCCCAGTACCCCATCTTGCTCCTCCCTTTGTTGAATAGTAGTCCCAAAAGAAAAGCTCCTTCGCTTCTTCCATTGGCAATCGAACAGCGCATTCTCGATCTGCAATCAGATTCGTTTCTTCTCCAGGTTTGTTTCCCACATTGCCAATTCTGAAAAACCCGATGATTCTTCGGTCTTCTTCTGAGTCGCCAGGGAAACGAGTTGTCAAGACCGCAATTTTTCGTTTCTCCACCTTTAAAAAATGCATTGGCTTGCCTTTCCTCGATCCGGTGTGATACCATCCAGCACCATACTGCCATTCTCGGAACAGAACGCTCTCATAACATGGGTCAACTGGTCTCTTCCCCTTAAACCCACCATCATAGTACTTCCTGCATTCGCAGCCTTCTTGACTGCACCAGACTCGCCCAGATTCTATGTTCAGCTTGATAATGTCCTCTGAACAAGTGCCATTAAACCCTACAAGGGCACCTTCATCTCCATTGTTGTAAGTGCATTTCAATGCTATATGTTGTGTCAACTCAATCTGCGTGTCTGCCAAATCCAACCAGTGTTCAGTCCCGACTCTTACTTGAGTTAATGCGTTGTTGAACCCATGCAAGCGGCGTGGTAATCTAAAGCGTTCATTATATTCATGTTGCACAATCCACCGAACTCGCCTTATGTGGTCGAAGAATATGCGTTCGGCAGAGAGCTTAGCTTCGTAGTGATGATGATTCTCAGTTACCTTCCCAATCCCTAGAAGAAAATCCCATCCATCCAATACTAGGACTATATCACCTTTGTTCATGCCACAAAACAAATCAAACTGGTTTACCCACCTCTTTGACAATAGTTTCTTTGCTGACTCTCTTATGCGACCCCAGTCGTTCGTCACCGCCATTGGAGCGTCGAGACCAATTAGATTGTTCTCTTTTGCGTAGTTCCAAAGCCTTTCTCGTTCACCTCCATCATAGCTCAAATGCATGATGTATATATGGTCTAGGCCCATACGAGAGGGCAATTCCCTTACTCTCATCGCTGTTTCCCCCATTCAATCCTGATGCATCTATGTTTGTAGGCTACATGTAGTATCTATACTGGTTACTTGGACTGATTTCACAAGCCCTGCTCTCAAGGTATTCGATAACTGTCTTCTTGTACAATTCCGCAGTCCCTGATAGAGCCTCTCTTCTCCTACCCAAGTGTACAATTGGCAAACAGAGCACCGTCTTCTTGACTTACTGTATAAGCTACTTACGATTTAAGCATAGCGAAGCTAATGTGCAATCTTATGATGCATACGCAGACGCATTTTGTCGGAAGATGTCCAAATGGCAGCTTATGATGAATTACTTCCTACATGCATGCATTCACCTTCAGGCGTCAGCTATCAAATGCAGTTGGTTGGTTGGACTAAATTTTAACCCCCCACATTCGTGCACGTTTAGAATTGCTTTGCTCATTAACTCAATTTCTTGAGCGGATGGACGTCTTGTTTCTTGGGTTATGTAATTGGTCAATTCATCAATCTTTAGAACTACAACTCTGGATGGGGCTTCGCGCACTTCTAATTCTACTTTTTTGTTAGCGAAAACCACAACCGCTTGAACCCATGGAAGTTTTGATACAAAAATTCCAGAAGCCTTAATGACCTCATGGACACTCCAAGAGTTGAAGCGTGCTTGTGTAAAAGGGTTTTGACCTATACCTTTCCAACTATCTCCATAGCACTTAAACTTGCCACTGTGGTTTTTGGTTTCCAATACAAATATTCCTGTTGGTCCCAGAACAATATGATCAATGTTGCTTCTATTACCCGCAACAAGCTGAACATCATTGATGAGAAAATAGTCGTCGCTCAAAGTTGAAGAAAGAACTTTGGTAACTTGTTTTTCTCCTTCAAAGCCTCGCTGGAAGCTACGATGCTGTCGGTAGAAAACGGGCACCAGAATTAGCGGAATTACCATTACTAACACACGTGTGGTGTCGTACAGCCCCAGGTCAATATAAAGAGGCAAAATTGGGACAGTGGTAAAAAATATGACAACAAAGACAAATAGACACAAGACCCACAAAATTAAGTACTTGTACGCTTCTGTTTTCAGGTAAGTTCCTGACAACTTCAAAATCTTCAAGTTTACAGCGACCTGAACATTATCAGCCAGAATTAATTTTGCACCGCTTCACGTATATTATACAATCGGTATTGAATGCATGCATGTGTGTGTTTCTATTAGTGTGTTCTATCTCACGCATATCTGAAAGCTATCTCCGTCATCCATCGCGCGTCCAATCAGGTGCGTGCATGCTCCGTGTGCAGGTCAAAACTAATATATAAATTGAAGCGTAGATTCGTTTATGACACTTTGGGTTTGTAAGGGTGGGAAAAGAGGCGAACGAGAGAGTCGGTTCAAAGAGAATAGCTTGGTTGCGATAGGCTTTAACTTGCTTGATGATCTCACCAACATGCAAACAAGAGAAGAATTGAAGGCTTTATATGAAACGGCTTGGCCTGATGCTTCTGAAGGTCGAAAGAATAACCATGTCGGTCAGCTCTTTGCTTTTTTGACGAAGGTCGAGCTCGGTGATTTGGTAGTTGTGCCAATGAAGACAAATGGGACCATTTGGATTGGAGAGGTCAAAAGCAAGTATAGATTCAGAAACGACCTCGGAAGCGACATGAAACATACGAGAGATGTCAAATGGCTTAGGAAAGACGTGCCTAGAAAAAGGTTTGACTCCGCCATTCTGTATACTTTTGGGTCCGCAATGGCTTTCAGCAGAGCTGAGAAACACGAAGCTGAGAAAAGAGTAGGAGCCCTCGTTAAAGGAATGGAAGGAATAATCAAAGAAGGTGCGAAAGAAACGATAAAAGTCTCGGAAGAGGGAGAAGGACGAATAAACCTTGAAGAAATTGCAACAAATGAATTGCGAGATTACGTCTATCTGAAATTCAAGGGTCATAAATTGGCAGACCTCGTAGCTGGGGTCTTAGAAGCACAAGGTTTCAAGACAAAAGTTTCTACACCAGGACCTGACGGTGCAGTTGACATTACTGCTTCATCTGGCGTTCTCGGCCTCTCACAACCCAGTATATGTGTCCAAGTCAAATCACAGGATTCATCTATTGGACTTGCAGATTATAGACAACTTAGGGATAAGACCAACAAAATGAAAGCAACAGCTGGGCTCTTTGTTTCATGGGGTGGCTTCAAGAAAACGGTAGAGAATGAAGCAAAAGATGACGTCTTCAAAATAAGACTCTGGTCATCTACGAATCTGATTGAAGAGCTGTTGCGAAACTATGCTGGCTTGCCAACAGAAATTAAGACAATCATTCCACTCAAGCAGATCTGGATACTAACTGAGCCTGATGAAGAAGAGTAAGGATGCTTTTCAGAACGATGAAGCGTACACATGTGTGTATGAACATGAAATATGAAATTGATTGGAAAATACGTTTCAACTATAGGAAGGGACTATTTTTCAGAAGGTATTGATGATTTTCTCCTTCATAACAATCGCATGCATGCAAATTGAAGGCATACACTACTATTTTCTCCTAGCGATAATAATAAATCATCTATTGCATACATGCATTTCTCAATGTCAAATGAACTGTTTCAACTTGTACTAAAGATTTAAGAAAGAAACTCCTATGTGCTATAGAATGCATGCAAGCGCGCGACATAAACTGCCTTATTCATTCCGCGCTAGTTATATCCTCTCTCAATGCATGTGTACCATTGTCTGTATGTAGGTAACCCATTATTAGAGTAGCAAAACGGAGTTACTAGGGTAAAGAAAGAAATCCATAAGCCCAAAATCTTACAACTAACAGTCTGGTAATGATTATGAATGCATGTATTGGTCAGTCGGGAGATTTGGATTACTGATGAAAGCAGACATCGTAAATGTGGTCGCAACCGCTACTCTCAATCAAAGGCTTGATTTGTACGAGTTGGGACAACTCAGGTATGTCGTCCATGATACGGCCATTTATGGTGGCATGGCTGCATACTTTAAATCTCCTAATATGAAAGGAAAAGTTAGTGTCTTCGCTTCAGGAAAGATGATAAGCGTTGGTACAAAGAATGAGGAACAAGCAATTCGTGAACTAGAGCATGTGAAGAATCTTTTACATAGACATAACTTCATCAATTTGGTAGATCTTCAGTGTAAAATACAGAATATTGTTGTTAGCGCTGACTTTGGCAGAATTCTGGATCTTGGCAAATTGCGTGAATGCATATATGAACCAGAGCAATTTCCAGCTGCGATCATGAGGATTAAAGATCCCAACAAGGCGACTGCCCTTGTGTTTGCCTCCGGAAAAGCTGTAATTACAGGTCTGACAAGCCAGAGCCAAATTGAGCCGACCCTACGAAGAATACAAGAAATCATAAGGATAGCCGAATGAATCTGGACGCTTTATGGAACCTTCCTTTGTTTCCAACTGAAAAGTGTGTTTGTTGTTATTTCGCAGAGATAAGCAATGATATGCGTGCAGGATGTAGTAAGGAGGATATGTTCATTAAATGTTAATTAATTATATAATATACGCAACAAAACCTATTTAACATGGGTCTTGAATTGCTTAATTGGATTAAGGACGGAAAATATCGAATAAGAACGCTAGAACTGCTCTCTTTTGGATCCTTGTTGTCGAGCGAACTAGCAAATAAATTAAATGTTAATCGTGCATCTATGAGTAGGATTCTTGGTGCCTTAAAAGAACGGGATTTGGTTTATTCCGTTTCAGAAAGAAGCAGAACGGTTACTTATACAATCACCAGAAAAGGTGTCGAGTTGCTCAAAACAGTCAAGAGTTATAAGCAATGAATAAAAAGGAATTGAGACTTGAAGATTTAAGTGCAAAGCAAACATGTGAATTATGTAAAAAACTACTGCAGGAACTTGTTGTGGACCACAGAGAGAAGCTTCACTTTTGGAGGAAACTTACGGATCAACCTGCACAAATTGATACAGGTTATGTAGCTCAACATTTGGTGAGTCTAATATCCAAAACTAAAGGAGATCGAATGAGGGGAAAAGGACAGGACTTAATCGATGGTTCAGAAGTGAAATCGGCGAATTTCCTAGACTCGTTGGATAAACGTGGTGCGGTGGCTCCTCGATGGAATTTCTCATCAAATGATCTAGAAACAATGGAATCATACTTGAAAGTGCCAGCAGTATACCTAGTTTCCTTGGACCTTAATCCAAAAAATAAGTTTAGGATTAGAATGTGGAAACTTCATCCTGATAAACACAAGACATTTAAAAGGAGATATCTCGAATGGATGGAAAGAAAAGGAAAGCCAAAGCTAAGAGATCCTAAAAGGCCGGGAATCAATTTCCAGCTATTTCCGCCTAGAAACAAGACAAATGATACCTATGCCAGACATGGTAATAATAGAAAAAATGGATTTATTCGAATTAAGATATATCTGGAAGGTGTAGAAGCATCGCAACTCATTTTCAAAGCTGAAGAAGATGATAAAGGAGACATGCAAATAGTAAAATTGGTGAGTGAATCCCCACAATCTTCAAATACATGTTAATCAAATGTTAATCGTGTGACCTCAATGCCTCTCATAAACAGAACCCTAGAAGCGAGTGACCCAACATTGAACAAGAATCAGCTAACTGAAATCCACAGAGCCAGACATACGAAAGAAAAAATTACAGAGTTAAATAACATTCTCAAAAGGTGCAAGAGAATCATAGAAGCTGAGGAAGGCATAAGATCAGACATCTCCTTTAAAGAGATCAGCAAAATAATTCTAACCAAAATATATGAAGAAAAGAGAGGGTTTCGTGGTGAAGTAAACAGATTTGCAGTAGAGTATTTGCACAAGAATGAGCATGTTTTAGAAACATTTCAAAGACTCTTTGACGAGGCGAAATCAACTTATTCAGTATATGATGAAACGAAAGGTAAAGTAAGAATCCTCCTCAGCCATGAAGAAAATCTACTGAGAATCGTAAGACTTCTGCAACGTTGGTCCTTTTCAGGTATAGAAGAAGATATGAAAGGTACTTTGTACGAAATATTTCTTAAGGCTTCTTTGAGAGGAGACCTTGGACAATACTTTACACCCAAAGAACTAGTAAGCTTTATGATATCTCTTGTCAATCCTAAGGAAGAGCAAAGGGTTCTTGATCCTGCTTGTGGTTCAGGTGGCTTTTTGATTCATACACTTCTAAAAATCAAGAATGATACAGTTGAGTTATCAGACCATTTTGATGAATGGGTTAGATATTTTGTGAATAATGCACTTTGGGGTTTCGAGATAGATAGTGATTTGCATTTGCTGGCAAAAATTAACTTGATAATACATGGAAATAGCTGTGGCAACATTTACAATGAAGATTTTCTGAGCTACGAGCTTAGCAGTATGGGTAAATTCGATATTATTCTAACAAATCCCCCATTCAGTTTTCCTATTGAGAATAGAAACGTACTGAACAATTATGAACTTGGAAAAAATAGGAAATCCGAACAAATAGACACGTTGTACGTTGAAAAATGTTTGAAATCGCTAAAAGAAGATGGAATATTAGCAATTGTGTTGCCTGAAGGTCTATTGAACCTGCCTTCATATGAGTACTTTAGAGAATTTGTACTAGACCACTCTGAAGTCCTTGCTAGCGTAAGTATCCCAGCGGGGGCGTTCTTACCTTTTGGGCAATCAAATGCGAAGACTTGTATTCTTTTCCTAAAGAAAAAAGGAAAAACAAGGGTTAAACATGTCTTTATGGCAGACGCCAAAGAAATAGGTTTTGAAGTTGGAAAGAAGGATTACTTAAGACACAGAAAAAATGATCTGATTGAATTCGCATCGCATTTCAATTCCGATGACAGCAATATTAGAACTACAAATTGGGGAGGTAGGAGTGTCTTCATTGACCAAACTTTGCTGGATTCCACCCGACTCGATGCGAAATACTATTTCATGAAGTTGTATATACGCAGGATAAAATGCTCTGGAGCTACCGTCAAAAAGCTATCAGAAGTGGCAACAATTACCCAACCTAAGATAATCCCCTCTAAGGAATCTGAGAGAGAATTTTACTATCTTGAAGTTCCAGATATTTCAGAGGGTACTGGAACAATAGGGAATATCAGGGTATTGAAAGGTAAAGACATCATTTCACACAAAGTAAGGTTCAAATCAGGAGACATACTATTCACAAGGTTGTATCCGGACAAGAACAGAATAACTATTGTACCTGAGGAAATCAAAGAGGGAGTTTGTTCGAGCGAGATTTATATTATACGACCTAAAGATCCCAAGGAAATTAATCCACACGTTTTGTTGGCAAGTCTAAAATCTTCAATAGTCAGGAATCAGGTTAAAGATCTTATAGCCGGGAGTTCATCATCAAGGCCTCGTCTAGATAACCAAACATTAAAGGAGATACTAGTTCCTATTTTGACCCCCGAAGAAAATGAAAAAATCGCGAGGAAAATGAAAGAAATTCTTGAAGATTACTGGAATTCTTCCCAAAACTATTTGAAAGGATATTCCGAAATAATGGCCTATTTTGGGGACGACATTAAAACTAGTCTTCTTAGAAGAGCATAACACAACGACAAGTTCCAGAAAATAGCTGATTGTATGCATACTTCATCACAGGCAGCAGAATAGCCCTCTTGGTATCCAATCATCCAAGCCTTTTTCTACAGGCTTTGAAAGGGACAGGTGGATGAACTGGAGGAATTGCAGCGTTGAAATGGCAAGACTAAACTTGGAAGGACATGCATACATATTATTTAAAAAATCTCAAGCGTTATTCGTACTCAATAAGAACAAGAGTCTACTACTCTGGTATGCATGCATTACTCAAGGCTGCTTCTATCCCTTCTTTTTTTATTAAGGAAACCTTCTATAGCCCGTTTCTTCTTCAAGCCTCAAATTGTTACTTTTCAAGAAGTCTTCGAGTTTATCAAAGACCTGCTTTCTCATTTTCTCGATCTCTTTATGTAAGTTCTTAGTTTCATTTACCAGTTTAGCTTGTTCCTTTGCAAGTAAATGGGCTGTTTCTTGGTACTGCATTTCTATTTCAGGAGAAGGTTTCGACCAGCCTACAGGCTCAAAACCAAGATATTGCCAAAGTGTGGCTTTGTCTAATGATTTTCCGAGTTTCTTCTCAGCTAAAACACTGATTTTTTGAAGGTTTCCATAATAAGTATCATGCAGAGATAGGAGCTCATCAATTCTTTCTAATATTTTCCTGGGATATAATGGAATAACACCTATAAACCTCCCATACCTCTCCAAATCAATTCTTGCTTTTCTAATGTCATCTTTACTATGGTAGAGGTCATAGCCGCGAAATTCAGAGTAAAGCTTGAAAAGAACATTCTTATGTAGATATTTCAGGTTCTTAGAAAGGGAATCTCTAAGCCTCTCCCATACCAGCAGATCCACAAGGACAGCAGAAAACAAAGCCGATATGACTTCCAAGACAAGTGAAGCTTCAAGGCTTGCGCGGAATTGATAGATAACTACTACAAAAAGTGTGGAAATCAATAGAAGTGGAAACACCAAAACCAGTAAGGCCAATTTAGCACCTAAACTCAAATCCAATATTTTCCCCTTCAGATTGTATGGTAACTTTGAAGTTTCATAAAAGGTCTTCTCAAGCTCTAACTATTCTTCTTTTTACTGTTTAGGGTACTATTTCTTTTAGAAAGTATGCACCGTTTCCATGCGCCGCGAGAGAGTCCTTGCTTCGGATAGGAGCGTGTTGACAGCGACTTCAGTAGTCAAGAGATCGTAAGTATCACCATGAAAAGTCAAGGTCAGATTTTCTGATGGAAGACCAACAGAACCCGACTTTGTATTATTCTTAAAAGAAAAAGGAACTGAAAAACTCATACAATATCAATTATTTATAGAGTCGAAAGGAACATGGTTGCTAAGAACGGACAAATGGAAAGAAGACTTTCTCAAAGAAATTCAAATGAACTACAAACTGGAGATTTTGGCTGAGAATGAAGAATATAGAATAGCTGGTATGCCATTCTATAATGAAGATTCTAAAAGTGAATTCATCACTGTCTTTAAGGATAAACTTGGTATAGGCTAAGACATGCATGCACATAGTTATGGAAAGTATGCGCCTTACGGTAAATGGCTTCATCCGAAGCTATTAATACACAGACCGTGGGACGTTATGAAAGATGTATATGATAACGTTGGGATGTTACCTCACAACTGTGGCTTTTGCAGAAGTGTAAAGGTCGAAAGACTTGAACAGTTGAAGCCAGATCAATGGTATGTAATTCGCAGAGGGCATGTGACTTCCTTTATGAGCGAATGGTTAGGTTACATTCAGAAAGCAATAGAGAACGATAAGAACGTAGAACTAATCATTGACAGATTGGCAAATTCAAAGATTCAGATCTTGAAAGACCTATTACCAAAAGATTGGCGATAATCTATCAACCGATTTTTGACAGGGAACCACATCAACCGACAACTTGACAGAACCCTGTTGAGAATTGTGGTTGCCATTTGTTCTGAATGTGAGTGCATATAATTGAGGGGGTAAAGCGAATGAAAATTCGAGTATTTTAAAATGGTATTGGGGTATTCTTTTCAGGTAAGGTCATGTCACCATAGTTATTGTAGAATAGTTTTGGTTTTTGTGTATGAATTGGGATCAATTTCTTCGGTTTTACCCTTTCTATTAATTCTTGGATTTCTTTTCCACTTGCATGTCCACTAGCGTGAATTTGATAAGGTTCGTGGTTATTACTTTCATTTATATTGAAGTGTTTTAACCAGTTAATCATTCGGGTTTCTGAGAGTTCCATTCGTGGGTTAAATGGCTCGCATTGTGCTCTTACGCACACGGAGCCTGACGGAGGTTCTATGTCGAGAATATTCTTGAAGCGGAAATAATCAAGTTGGAGAATGTAGCTTTCAGGATTTGCTCGAAGTTCAATAGCAGAAACTCCATTATCCTTGTGAGTGGTGTCTGTGATTTTTGGATCACTTTTGTTGTCCCAATCATCCACAGGAATTACGCCAATCTTGTGTTTTTGTCTAGTGTAATCATCTGGTGAATAGATCATGCTGTTACTTCTTTCAAAGAATACTTTGGCTCCCTCAGCGTAAATGTCACGTCCCAACCTTGCTAAAAGATAGGCCAATCGAGGGTCAAATACCGGGGTTCTACCTTCTGACTTGGCAGCATCTCTCACTGTTTCGTAGCGTTCGATATCTTTCCATGCAAAACCAACCATAAACAATCCGTTAGTTCTAGAAATCAGAGAAGATATGTCTGCCTGAACGCGAGCTTCATCGTCAGGTATCGTTTCATCTATTCTTGTTCCTTCACAAATCATGATGTCTGGTTTAAGGTCGTCAAATGCATCCAGTGTTGGTTGGACTCTACCGTGAAACCGAAGGTCACCCGTGTAGAGAATTTGCTTATTATCTGCTTCTATTAGACAAGCCATAGAGCCCGGAATAGAGTGACCTACGTCAAAGCCTGTGACATCAATTCCATTAGTAGTTGTTACTTTTGCTTTATTCGCTACTGTTTTAAAAGTTCTATCTTGGGGGTCTTTTTTCTTTATGTATGGAGAATCTGGGAATAAGGCACTTGCTGATCTTGTCTTTATTGTTCTGTATTCAATCTCTGTTAATTCACCATCGAATCCGCCTAAGCTGGCCACGTCTGGTATGGCTTCCATTAATTTTTGTGTTGTTTCTGAGCAAATTAGAGGGATATTTCCCAAGTATGGAATATATCCGCAATGATCCATATGAGCGTGTGAGATGAAGACCGCATCAGGAGTCCACGAATTCTCTTGAACTGAGTCTTCATAACATTTCAAACCGCTTTCCCAGAAATCCAAGCCTGGTGGTGCACAAGCTTTGAGACCCTCGGGGCAAAGAACATCTTTCCTATAAATCCCATTTAGTTTGGGTAATAACCCAAGCCTTGTTAAATCATAATATTTGCAGTTTGATCTTGGTTGAAGGAACTCTTCAAAAAAGAGTGCTTCTTCTTTGTATGATAAGCCAAAATCAAGAAAGATAGATCCATTACTAAACTTTAATAGGAATTTGTTTCCTCCGATCTCGTTTACTCCACCATAACAAGTTATTTCAACCATCTAAATGCCTCACCTGTAAATGTACTGATTGATTGTCGAATAAGTATTTTCACTAACAAAATTCATGCGTGCAGACATGCATGCGTTCGTGAGCCTCTAACTGAACCTCCAAAGGTTGGCCTTGAACCAATCTACTGTTCTCTTGATTCCGACCTCTAGACTGACGCGCGGTCTCCAACCTAGCGCCTCTCTTGTGTAATCCGAGTCAACACTGAAGCGGATCGAAGTGCCGAAGACAGTCTCGCCTGGCTCATATTCACCTTCAACTATCTCCATGTGCGTCCCCGTAGTTTTGACGATCATCTTCGCAATTTCGACATTCTCGCATATTCTGTTACCGAGATTCCCAGCACAATGAAGCGTTTCTCCAATGTGGGAGTCCAGCTTATTCAGAAGACAGTTGTAGAAGCTCAGAACATCTTCGATATGTGTCCACAGCCTCTTTGCTCTTGGGGATCGCAGATAGAATCTCTGTTTACCCAATAGGGAATGTATGATGAGTTTTGCCATAAGCTCATCTGAACGCATTTGTTCTCCATATGCAGACCCTACGCGTGTCAGTATGACCGGCAGACCATACATAATCCTATAAACTGTATAGAGTTGCTCTACAGAGGCTTTTGTCCATCCATAAATACTTGTTGGAAACTGCGACATAGTCTCCACAAATGTCGCCCCTACATGACCGTAAAGTGAGTTAAAACTGCTCGGATAGATCAAGACAGGTCTTCTAGGCAATTTTCTGATTCTTTCCAATAAACAAAGTGGCGGGAGAATGTTTCCTATTGTCGTGCTGACAGGAGAATCATTACCAAAAGGTCTATCAGCGAACCCGAGACCGCAGTCAATTATGATGTCCGCGCCTTCCACTTCAGCACCTACATCAATCGTGCTTTTCCAGAGATAGACGATCTTATCCAGAATGGGCCCAAGTCTCCATGCTTCATCTTTTCTTATAACGTCACAACCTCTGACATTATATCCGAGAGAAACTAGCATTGTAGCGAGATTGCTGCCAAGTACACCAGCAATTCCTGTTATGAATATATTCATTTCCTAAGTCCACTCCACTTTGAGTATTATCAGCACCGAAACATTCTCTTCTGACAGATTGAGGATTCAGATACGAGCGTGTGTTTCTGAGCATTTCCCGTCCCTTTATTCAAGATGGAAACCCCACCAGAGACTGAGATATTGTGTGTATGCCAGAAGGAAGTTGATCAACGTTTTCTTTCTGGGGAAAAAAACCCTACATGCATCCCTAACCCTTGGCATCATATTCACTGAATGTATTTGTGACAAAAGACGATTCCCTCTTCCATATCGTCTGAATCTCTTAATGAATCCAGTGAACCCATCATCGAAGTTATGATATGTCACAGATTTCGGAGCAAAACTTAGGTTTCCAACTTCTCTTAGTCTGAAGCCCAGATCAATGTCCTCTCCAGCTGCTATTCTAATTCTTTCGTTGAAACCACCGATTTTTCTCAAAGCTTTTTTCCAAACCAAGGCATTTGCGGTGATCAAATAATCAGGACAACGTGTACCGTCCTGGACATGACTTGAAGGGATAAGAGCACCTTGACTCTCATAATATCTTGAGACAATATCATCGTTCAAAGATGAAACGTATCCAGCATATCCAATCGCCCCATTCCAAGCGGCTATATAACCTTTTAACCATGTGGAGGTAGGGATGCAGTCACTATCCGTGAAAAGAATCCAATCTCCCTTAGCACTTTGCCATCCAAGGTTCCGAGCGCTTGCTGGTCCGATCTTATCACATTGCAGGACTTTGATGTCAACTCGGTGATTCAGGCATTCCTTGGGCACATGAAGTGGAGAGCCCGAGTCGCCTACGATAAGAATCTCCAACGGAGATGATTCAGGCTGGGTAGTCTTAAAAAAGGCTTCAAAAAATAGGTCTATGCCTTTCTGATTATTTTTCACGGGAATGATAATGGAAATTTCCTTCGTTGCTTTGATTCTTGGAGCTTTAAGATGACTTTTCTTCTTAGGTGAAAAATCATGCCATGTGAGAAACATTGCAATTCAGATTATGATATTAATAATCGTGTCATATACTTTGTTATCCCCCGAGTCCGGGCTACCATTAACCCTAGTCAGGACATTATTTGAATACCCTCAGGAAACCTGTATTTGCGCACAAATCTTGTGCGAATTTAATGCGGGGGGTATATGCGTGCATATGCAATACCCATTGCGCACGCGCGTATCATGCACTTTGCGCACATACCTGCCCTCCTATTCCACACAACCCACAAAAGACAAAAATAACACATGCCACAATTCTCATTGGGTAATCTCTAATTGGAAAAAGCAAAAAACTGAGGTAGAGTTATGCATGCATGGATTGAGAACTATGTTGTTTTTAGTGGTTCAAAGTCTTAAGACTATGTTGTCTGAATGTAGCAACCACTAAAATCAATGCATGCATGCAACCTGTAACCATAAGGGTCAAATCTACTATTTTAAAATAGAGTTGGCACTGATCTTTCACAGAGATTGCAAGAATGCGCGCACATTGACCAGCCATGTGTGATTTTACATACACGAAAGCATACATGCACACGTTAGGTTTTAATTATGGATTGAGAACTACGATATTTGTGCGGAAAATGAAACTGACAGAGTGCAGGAATTTGAAAATGAAACAAGAACTCAAGGCAAAGAAACTCATACAAAGCATTGCCGAAGAAGTCAGACCAGCTGCTGGTGATGCCCGCTTAAAGCGAGTTACTTATCGATTGCTGGGGAGTTTTCTTCCAGACCATGTTATTACTGAGTTGATTCAAAATGCTGACGATGTCGGGGCAACTCAAGTCAAAATAGTGTGGACCGATAAAGGAGTAATATTTGTTCATGACGGAAAAGATTTCGATGAGGCTGATGTGAGAGCGCTATGTGACATCGGAATAACAACGAAGAAACCTGGTGTCCACATAGGGTTCATGGGCATAGGCTTCAAAGCCGTGTTCAAGATAACTCATAGCCCCTATGTTCTCTCAGGACCCTACCGTTTCTATTTCACGCGAGAAGAAGTCTTTGTGCCCCACTGGCTTGATAAGACGGCAGAAGACTTGGATGGAGTTGCCGAACGAGGCCTCACAACTTTCTTTCTGCCATTTAGGCCTGATTTGTCTAGGGAGATGTTAGATTCTCTTAAGAAGAGCATTTTCACAAAGCTTGAACCTGTTTGCATGGTGTTTCTGAAAAATATCAAAGAAGTATCAATGGTTTTCGAGGGCAACAAGTGCCTATTGACAAAAGAGCGGGAAATCTTGAGAAGCACACGCTTGCCTACGGAAAAAATTACCATTACGGAAAAAAAAGAGGACAAAGAAAAGAAATACGGTTATATGGTGTTCAAGAAAACCTTGGGAATACCCGAACGTGCAAAGAGCGGGTATAGAGCTATTGAAAGCCGTAGGTCTGAGTTAAAAACAACTGATATAGTATTGGTTTTTGACCTTGCTGATGATGACACCCTGAAGCCCTCAGTGCGGTCAGTTCTCTATACCTTCCTACCGACACCTTTCGAGACTGGGCTGAGATTAACCATAAATGGAGATTTCCTACTGAACACCCAAAGAACCGACCCGGATTTCACTTCTCAATGGAACATTTGGCTCTTCGAAAGCATCGGTGGCGCTCTGAAAGAAATAGTTGCCCAATTCGTTCGAGACGAAAAACAGAAAAAGTGTTTCTATGATGCCATGCCGAGAAAAAATGAAGTTCCTGAAAAACTGTTTTCAAAAATCGGTATTCCTCTGATCGATTATATGAAAAACATGTCATCAATGATAACCTCAGATGGAAAGCTGGCAAAACCTTCCGAGACGTGTATAGTCTCAGAGCGAGTTCAAAAGATAATACCTCCAGCAAGAGCAGGTGTTTCGCATTACGTGGACCCTAGTGTGAAAGGGAAGGTCTTCATCAGAGAGGAATTAGGCGTCAAGGATCTAACCGAAGGATCGGCTGAAAGACGGTATGTTCTAAGTGCTTTGGAAGATAAAGAATGGATGGCTTCGCTCAAGACAAAACAGATCTGTGACATCTACGAGTTCTTGTACCGAAAAATGTATGGAGATGATGAAGAACGCTGGAAAATCTACTACTCTGACCACAAAAGAATTGAGGAGAAGCTCGAAGCACTTGATATCGTTCGAGCTACCAATGGGTCGTTCTACAAAGCTGAAGAAACCCTGCTTCCAAACAGATCTGGGAAACAAATGTACACAATTGACCTGCCTTGTCTTGTGTTCGTAGACCCCGCTACTCTGTCAGACAATGCTGTAACCTTTCTCAAAGAGATAGGAGCCAGAGATTTTTCTAGGGAGTCAATTGTAGCCAAGATTCTGGATAGTCACAGAAAAGAGAGCTGGAGAAACTGGTCTGAAGACGAGATAAAAAGAAGCATCAAATATATTGCGGATTGGGTCAAATTCAAGAAATATCAAGTTGGGCAAGCAGACCCAAAGCCGGAGAATGTGGTTCTGCCGATCGAAGGTGGAGGATGGACCCCTGCATTCAATTGCTATGAACCCAACCCAGTCTTGAAGGAGATCTTGCCCGAGGCAAGTTTTGTCGATCTTCTGAGGATAAAAGAACTCGTTGAAGAACAAGAACCTTTTCTCGAAGTCGTTAGGGTGTCAAAAATTCCTCGTGTTATTTCAAAAGGAAGCGCGAAACAGTGGGAAGAAATTGAGGAGATTTCAAGCGCAAGATGGAGCGATTACTGGGCTTGGCTCTCTAGAGAAGACCACACTAAGTATTCAACAAGGAGTGAAACTGTTTCCGAAATATTCCATTTAGATGGCTTTGACAATTGTGTCCTGAAAGGTGATGGTAAGGCGCTCCTGAAGTATATGGATTTCTTAATCGAGAATTGGGGCAACTACAGTAAATTCACTAGTTGCGAGTATGACTATTTCTACTATTACTCGTATAATAAGGAGGTGCCGTCTTATTTTGCCTATCAACTGAAAACAAGTAATTGGGTTCCGACTTCCAAGGGCCTCAAGCATGTGGAAGAGGCTTTTGCACCCTTCAGAGAAATGAAAAAGATGGGGGGGAAGACTATCGCTTATGTCTCCATCCCCGAAGAAAAGGCTACGAAAAACAAAGAGTTTCTTGAGTTTCTTGGCGTCAAGACGAAAATCGACTTGGAAACTCTATTAGATATCATGGAAAAATTGAAGGGTGAAGCTCTAACTGATGACATCAAAAGACAATTGACGCTGATATATAGAAGAATGGCAGTTCTATTCGAAGAGGAAAATACGGAAAGTGGAACGCTCGAAGTTTTCATATTGAACACAAAAGGACATTTTCAATTGAGTAAAGATCTATACTGGATTGATGAGTCAGGAATCGAGAGTGTTCTTGGGGAAGAGGTTCCAACAGCCTGGATTCCCGATGATCTGTCAACACCTCGTGCTGAGTCATTCTTCAGAGTTCTCGGAGTCACCAAGCTCTCGTCAATATTGGAAAGAGAGAGAATTGATGACGCCCAAGGGGTTGTTGAGGATGCTCAACTGACAAGCGAGTTCAGGAGGCGGGCTGATCACCTGTACAGCGTATTATTACATCACAAAGCTCACAGAGTTGCAGAGTTTCCTGATTTCGTGAAGGAGGCAAAAGCTGTCAAAGCAAAGCAGTTGAAGCTCAAGCTGAAAGCGTTAGATTTAGAACGCGAGATCAAGGTTCCTTGCCTGTGCTCTAAAGAAGAAAACAGAATTTACATATCCTCCGAAATCAAAGCACCGGATGTCAACACAGAAATAGCCAGAGAACTTGCTAGAGTTTTTGGAGCTCAGCCTGGTTCTGAATTCACTCTAAGTTTTGTGCTCGCAACGCAGAATATGAACACCATAAGTGAACAGCTCAACAGATCGTCAATAAGGCTCGTGTCACTTCCTGAACCAGAGATTGAAGAAGCGATGGAAAGATTTGAACAACTTGAAGGTATATTCGCAAGTGAAGTCAAGACAGAGGCTGTGACTGAGACGGCTGTAGAAACACCTGAGAAACCATCAGCGGTTACAACCATTGAACCACCAACATCTGTTTCGCCTACTGAAGGATTACCTCCAAAAGTCGATGTTCACATCAACGGAGGCGAAGTGGAACGAGAAGTCGAAGCAGCAAAAAACTTACTAATTGGTGGTGTGTCTTCGAAGCAAAATCTGGCAGATGTATGGACTGAATCCAAAGAAATAAAGGAAGTGGTCAGCCAATCTCGAGTCACTGTCAGACCTTTTGTCAGCACATCCAGCGAGAAGAATTGGAAGCCGAGGGTTTTGCAGGGTGAAGAAGTTTTCGTTGAAGTCGACATAGGTTCCGAAATTCCACAATCTGTGCAAACATCGCTTAAATCGTTCAGGAAGCGAATGCGAAAAATAGTTGAAGTAATGGGTGGAAATCCTGATACTGTCAATATTTGCGTGGCAAAACCTGAAAGCGATGGTGACAGAAGAGAAGGTCAGCTTTTTTTCAACGCTGCGAGAAATGATAGCCCATTAAGATGGTTGGTGGTCGCTGCAAGAGAGCTTGCTTACATCAAAATTCCAAGACCAAGCTATGCTCACATCAGCCTAATGACTGACTTGATCGAAAAAGCACTCCAAAGAATCGATGAAATATACCCAGAGTTCTTCAAGAAGATAGATGCAGGGAAATGAAGTCACAATCATAACCTGCATGCATGCATTGGAGGTGACCGTCTTAATTCTTAAGACATTTGGGGAGGAGGGAGTACCTGTGGGCTTGTTTGTGTTTGTCGGATCGTCGGTTAGTCTCCGTCGGTTTGTCGGTCTGTTTTCGGACAGGCTTGTAGGACGTTATGATACCGGTTTGCCTAGGGTTGCGGAACACGTCATCTACTTGTCCGATTGTCCTATGGACTGTCCGATTTGACGGTTTGATAAGTTGTTTGACATTTGTCAGTTTTCTGACAGCATTGGTAGATGTGTGTAATACGTGTTGCGCTTAGGTGACCTGGTTTATTTTTTGTCAATTATGAAAGACAGATCGTCTGACAACCAGACTGGCATAAGGTAGGCACAGCAGACAATCGGACAGAAATCGGACATGTTTGTAGGACATGTGGGGTACGTGTTGCACTTCCTTTGCATGTGCAGATGCTTAATTAGCTACAATCGCCTCTTTTTCTCTTGGTAAGAGACACTCTCTTAGTTCTTTAAGAAGACTTTCTGCCTTTGCCTTAGCCTTCGGATTCTCATCTTTGGCTCTAAGCTTGACATCTTCGAACGCATATCTACCTAGCCACACTATCTGCTGCTTCACCTCCTTTCCCAGCTCACTGTCTAAATCCATATCATTGGAAAAACAGATTTCAAGAAGCTTTTCCTTAGCTGGTTCTTTCATCGAGGGATCTAGGCTCAACCTAGCCACTTCCCCAACTCTTTGCATACTCCACTTCCTAATGTTCTCGTTAGTCTCTTTATCGCTCATGTGCTTGATGAAGGTAGGGTAAAGCGTCAGTGTCCAACTACTCCACTTCTTATCCTTTACCAAGTTTCCCCAAACAACCGACAGGGACGACCTCAACTTTTCCCCAACCTTGTCCGGAGACGGGCTTGCCACCACTCGTTCCAAAAGCCTCTGCGTTCTTTCACTTTTTATCACATCATCAAGGTAGTCACGGCAGAGCTTGTGAAAGGTATCTGCATATGATAAGCGAAGGTCTTCGCTCAAGTTTGAGTCTTCTAATATGTCAAGGAGCTCGTTAACTTGCCATTCCTCAAGTTTTGCCTCTGGCTTCGGTTGCGTTGCATCGATCATTGAGGCAACAATTCTTTTAGCGCTCTCCGTAAGTCTGATGTACTTAAAGGATCTACCCCGCTCACTTTCCTTCTCCCGCGTTTTGACAAGTTTCCAGTCTTTCTCCAGTTTGTGGATGTATTTTGATAGATTGCCTTTATCCATTCCAGTCGTTTCGGCCAAGTCGGTCAAGCTATATTCTTCATCAGGGTAAAGCTCCTTCAGAATTCTGTAGCGCCTGTCTACGATCCTGACTAATCCCTCATTCCTCACCTTCAAACTTGTTCACCTTATAATTGTATTTTACAACTATTCACTAAAATACAACTTATTCTCTGATAAACCTTGTGGAAACTGTTGGGGAAAAAAAGGAAAAGACGGCGCAAGCGGCAGCGTGAGGCAATAACGCCAGCCTCGGCGGTGGAGAGAGCGATCCTCAACATCTTAGTTGACATTCCGAGGCTGGATCTTACGGTCCGGCAGATCTACTATCAGCTGGTGTCCAAGAGGGTTATCCCCAACATCGAACAAGCTTATAACAGATACGGTAGAATCCTCGTTAATCTTCGCAGAAGGCGTCCAGATGTGGACGCTAGAATAGTAGACCGAACAAGACCACTATTCCTAGGTAAAGCCTCCCTCTGGAAAGACCAAAAATACTATGTGGAGGTTTGGTTGGAGAAGGACGCCCTAAGCTCCCTCGTAAAGCAGGTAACCAGCGTCTATGGGTGCGCCCTCCAAGTCACTAGAGGCTATCCAAGCCTTAGCATCATACGGGACCTATCGGAACGGGTCCCGAAGAGTTGCCGCCTCACAATCCTCTATTTAGGCGACTTTGACCCCAGCGGCGAAGACATCTTCCGCCACATAAGCGAGGAGGCAAAGAAGAAGTTCTCCAACGTAATTCTTGAAAAGGTAGCCCTCAAAAAAGAGGACATAAAAAAATACGGTTTACTTCCAATTCCAGCCAAGAGAACCGACCCCCGATACAAAAAGTTTGTGAAAAGGCACGGCAACCGCGCAGTGGAACTGGACGCCCTGTCACCCCAAATTCTCCTCAAAAAGATCGGCGACGCCATCCTACGCTTCACAGATCCGAAGACCCAGGCTCAAGTCCATTATGAAACTTTCGTTGATTCAACATCCTCCAGACTTGTAGATGAGACCCTCCAATCTGTTCGAAATCGGCTACTGGAAGTGACCTTCGCTTACCTAAAAGAGGGCTTAGAGGAACAAGCACTGGTCGCAGCCGCCAAGGAAAAATTGGAAAAGAGTTTGAAGCCGCAATTCAAGGTTCCAGATGCCTTGCGGAGAAGCATCTTGAGAGAGTTGACGCGGATGCTGGCGAGCAGGTCAGGCGGAGGTTAAGCTGTGGGAAAGCCAGCGTCAACGAAGAAAAATCTAAGCCAACGGTTGGAAGCTGAACTTGAATGGCTTAAGAGATTTTTTGGGCTGGGTTTGGAACTCAAAGTTGTGTGGAAACCTAGTCCTGATGGAGCGTTGTCGGGTGAGGTTAAAAATAATTTAATCTACGTGTATGAAGTGGACGAGGAGAAAGCGGTTGGTACGCTGAGGCATGAGTTTTTGGATTATTGCTTAAGTCAGGCTATCGAGCCCTATAAGGAGGTCACGAACAGGCTGATCTGCATGATAAATGAGGATGCTTATAGAAGGAAGGAAAGGATTGTAGAGGCCCTAGTCAAGCTCTTGAACAGAGATACGCAATGACGTGGGCTCAGCTTGTCGTCTTTATGTTATTCTCTGGCGCGCATTTCAGGTGCGGGGGTAGATTCATACCCCTCGTTCATGCATGCATGCTTAGGTGAGTCAAGGACAAAAGGCTACGAATTGTTTATTCCTCCAGAGTTGTCTCGTGCTTTGGAAGATATTTTGCATGCATGCAATTGGAAACATTTTAGATGAGGGTTTTGACGATTTTCCCAGTTTCCCTTTCTCGTCCAGTTCCCTATCAATTACATGCGTGTATGCATTTGGGATTTGGGGGTTAAAATTTAATCCAACCAACCACGGACGACGGACGACGACGGGAACAACGACGGACGACGGGGGACAACGACGACCAACGGTTAATGGACGACGGGCTAACCAACGGGGACAAGGACAATTAATCATAGGCTTCCACAAGAACGGTTAAAACCGTATACCCGATTTGGCACATCTATGGATATTAATGGAATAGGAAGGAAGGTACCATCAGAAACTACTATAGATAGATGTTATCGAAATCGAGTAAACACTGTAATAGTACGAGGGGTAAATTTTACTCAAAAACTTACCCCTCATATCAACTAATGCTAATACTACGAGGGGTAAAAACAGACAAAAACTTACCCTCGCAATGCGAACGCATTAAGTTTACCACAAGCAATGCGCGCTAGGGTGTTTAGAAATTATTTTGTTTCTTGTGCTATCATGTGTTAGGAAGAAACTTTGAGTATTAAACAAGTGCTTAAGTCACTGAATTTAGGTTCTATTCGCAGGTTCTTGACGTCTCTTTATCACAGAGAAGGGCGTGGACGTAAGCCTTATCCTGCTGTTTCCATGTTGAAGGCTCAGCTGCTGAAACATCTATGGCGTGTACCAAGCGACCGACGGCTCGCATTACTGCTGTTACTAATTTTTTACAGGGCAAAAGATGAAGCGAAACTTCGTCATGAAATGCAATGCACAGTATACAAGGCTATACCGTTTCATGAATGGATAGGAACATTGAGCCCCTATTTCAGGGCGAGATACGGGGAATTGAAACAATGAAGCAAAAACACAAGTTCATCATGGGAGAAAAAAATCTTTGAAGATGCCGGCGTGGGTACGTGTGTGGAGTTAAAATTTAACGCGCGCGCAAATGCTAATTTATCTGCAAGACTGTCAAAATGCCTTACAATTATGCGGGTTGTGCAAGAACTTACTCAACATTATTCTTTATTCTCGTTTATCTATACCAACTATATCAAGACGAATATATAGCAGGTAGTTATTTATTCCTGAGAGCCATAACAGTTTTCGGGGGATAACATGGGAGAACAGAATTTCCACGTCGACTTGACGTCCATTATCGACAGATATCAAGTTGTTGATCAACGTAAATATCAAATCGATTGTATTGAAGAAATAGTTGGTAATCTAAATAATGGAAATGATGTTTTAATCGACCTACCAACGGGTACTGGAAAAACATTAATTTATTCTCCAATAGTAGCCGATGTTGCTGAAAAAGGGGGAAGCGTAATTGTACTCACAGCCACTAAACAAGCACAAAGACGTGTTGGAGGCGAGATAAAACGGTTTGAAAGAGATGGAAAACACGTTTTAATCTATGGAATTGGGGAATATAATTGTCCCTTATCTGGTGAAAAAGCTCAACATTGGGATTGCCACGAATTAAAAGAAGAATTCTGCAAATTGCAAAACATAGATTGTGACGTTATTAATTCAGAGAACAATTTCTTGTCCAATAATTTGGTTATTACTAATTTCTCAAAATTTCTTTCTTCCCCAACGAATAGAGATTATGACATTATTGTACTTGACGATTCACACGGTTTTGAGAATACCCAAGATCAAATCCATCAACTAACGGTAATCTATGGAGAAGCAAGAATTCTCTATGAAAGAAGAATATTGTCTGAACCACTTCAAAAGATGCTAGAAAATTTTTTGAACCTATTTAGTGAGATTTTTGAGCGATGCGTAAATCCAATGGACAATGAAGGTGTAATAACTCCGGAATATCTACTACAATTGGCGGGAATTCTTGAAGATGATGCCGAACAACAAATCAAGGATGAAATAAAAGAACTTCCTCCATATTCAGACACACAATCGCTATGCAGAAAAATATATTATTTTATACGAACATGTAAAGCATCAAGCAAACATCAGTTTTACATTCGAAAAGACTATTACAATCGGGAAGACTGGGATTCAAGCGAGCTAATTTCAAGAAGAGAGGGCATAATCGATTTTGTTATTCGCAATTGTTTTAGAAAAAGCCGTGTCATTTTTGTAACAGCTACTCCAGGTAACGCCAAGCTACACGCAAAATCATGTACATTGAGGAATTACAACGAGTCTGGACTGGGAGAAGTACCATCTGAGAAGATTAATTCTCCAGTGATTGATGATTGGTTCAAAAGGTTAAAAATTATTGTAACTAAAGACATTGGGGATACAAGGCAACGTAATCCTTTTGAAAAAGCAATCAAATTAACTACAGATATCCTAGAAGCAAGAAAAGAAAGAGCTTTAGTTTTATTCAAGAATTATAGGGACCAAAGATCTGCGTATGATGTTCTTTCCAAAATATTCACACCGGAGAAGCTTTTCTTCATCGATTCTACTTCAAAAGAACCTGATATTGTGGAGGAGCTTGCGGATAAGAGTCAAATATCCCTCGCTTCTGCATCCTCAACTCTTTGGGAAGGAATAAACATAAAGAACTTACGGCTTAGTATAATTATAACAGCGCCTTTTATTCGACCTAATGTGGGTAAAAAGGATTATCTTCTTGCGGAACGAAGAATGTTAGTTCGCCTTCAACAAGGAATAGGTAGGATTATTAGACGCCAAAAAGACTTCGGAGTTGCTGTCTTGACGGACAGTCGTTTTGTAAAATACGTAAATAGAAAAGCGTTTAGTCAGCACCTACGTGACCAGGTAGATCTTTTGGAATTCTCCAATATATTACCAACAATAAGTGAACTATTCGAATCATGGAGTTGATAATAGAAAGTGTATCATGCAAATCTCTTTCCATTGATACGACATGAGCCCTTGCCCGTGTACAGATATTTAACGTATGTTGACCCTCGTCCAATAACTAGACCACAGAAATATCAGATCTTGGGAGCATTGGCAAAGAGAATTATGTATAAGGAAAAAATTCCCGTTGTAAGTGATGGAGAAGAATTAATATCATTATCTTCTCAGATTTCAACGTTGAGCGGATATCATCACAAAATCCCTGGAGCAGGTGAATTCAACATCAACTTGAAGAAAAATGGTGATTCCGAAGTTAGCATAGAATCTTTTGACGAATATGGAGTTCTTGTAAATAGATTAGCGGATATTGCTTTAACTATTTTCTCAAAGGAGTATTATAAATTCCATCCCGCTGCCCCGTATGTCTTGCGTGATGAACCATATTTTGATGCTGAACTAATTGGCAAAACAGGAATTATCGATTCAAAGAAATATTATCGAGGCTTACACAGATTTAATGATCTACCCGTTTTTGCAGTAAATCGTGAAACTCAACTTAGATCTAACAAGAATTTGCTTTGTGAGATATTCAGCTTGAAAAAACGCTTTGAATTAATCGCGCAAGCGCGCGGTTCCAAATCTACAATAGACGTCTATAATCCATCTAAGGAATTTATAGAATTTGTAAATTCCCATCTTCGAGGGAAGGCAGCCGATGTAAAAGGTTATCCCGGTCCAAGAGTTCGGAAAATTGAAGAAATTACGTGGGAATATCGGGCAAAAGATACTACACCCGGGTCAAAGGGATCCCCTCTTGATTATTTGCAAAAGACTTACGGTATTACTGAACTGGATGAAAATCAACCTCTCGTGAAATACGAGGTGGGATATCAGCGTAATATTCAATATCATGTGCCAGAAGTCTTGTCGATTGGACATACCTTTAGGGATCTTGAGAGAAGAGTCCCTTCTTGGCAGAGACCACAAGTTTGGAGTATAATACATCCAAATTGTAAAAATCAGTTACATAAAATCTACAGCGTTATGCATCTTATCGATACCTCTCTTCGTAGAAACATTCCAGGAATCTATCCTAAATATGTCGAAATCTCAATCAAACCTCTAAATATTGAGTCCTATGTTTCGCCCTCCACCGAATTAACCATCAAATTTGGTAACAAAAACATTACAATGAATAGTCCTTATAACATAGAGTTCTACCGTAAATATTCTAAGAAAAAGATTAATTTTGCTAACCCTGTTGGACCTATAAATGTTCTTGTTTATACTAAGATTAAAACAGAAAAAATCACTCCATTCTTAGATGAACTTGCTGAAGAGTTCAAACTACGAAATAATACTGCAATGTCTTATGATCTATGTTCTAATGAAGATTTTGAAAATATGGATTTCGGGGGTTATGATGTTTTTATCACTATAAGCGGGGGTTCGAAGGGAGAAGAAATTTACACAACGTGCAAGAAAAAAATTCAGAACACTTCAACTATTGTCCACCAACACATCACTGAAGATCATGCTAATGCGTCATCTATTATGGCACTAATAATGGAATTAACATTAAAGCTTGGTGGGGATCCTTGGTTGCTTCCAGATCATAAAAATATTCGTACTATCGTTGGCATTTACAGTTATCTTAACCCTCTCTCTGGAAAAGGAGCAATAATGGCCATTGCTATTGACAGTAACGGAAAAATGCTCTGGCAATTTGATCCGATTGAGCCTGAATCCTTTACGGAATTGGTAAAAAAGCTCGTGCAATTGAACCAAGAAAGGCATAATGTTTTTTACATGTTCTCTTTTGATCGATTCGGTCTTTTAGAAAGCTTCACCGAAGCATTGAATGGTATTAGTAATATCGAATACTGCATAACGGAGATCAACAATCAAGACTATTTCCGTTTTTTTGAGACGTGGATTCCACGAAAAGCACCCAGATTTGGTAAATCCAGCCCAGAAATCATTGCATCACCTTACGAAGCTTATGAACGGGCTCCACAAGGATCTGCAGTGAAATCTGATTCTGACACGTTTTTTCTGCTAACTGGTAGAACAATCCAAAAAGATGCAGTTAAAAGAGGCTGTCCAACACCCATCAAGTTCGTCATTAAAGATAGGCGTGGAAAAATTTGGGATTCAGATATCCTTGTAAAACTAGTGTTTGAATTATGTATGATGGGACGGGCTAGCGGCCACATGACGAGGTTCCCAGTTCCTTTGTATTATCTTCATTCTTACGCGTACTATTACAGTAATTTTGGTGTCCCTAGCGATGCAACAACCAAGCAAAGACTCTTCTATGTTTAAGCAAGAGGTCATAAATCTCCCACCAATTCAAGAATGGTTGAGTGAACTCGGAGAATATTCGAGTAAATATGAGAAATTTGGATCATTCCTTAAAACTCAAGAAAGACTCCTTAAGCAAATTCATGAAAAATTATCAACGCCATCACCTATGGTGTGTGCATTCACAGCACCACCAGCATCTGGAAAAACTCATGTTATTGCTCTTTGTGGGGTTTATTTGGCAAATAATGGATTTTCTACATGTATCGTTGTACCTAACAATGAACTAAAATTCGAGTTTTTAAAAGAAATGAATGATGTACATAGTGGTTCTGTACAGGATTTACCCATAATTACTATAGGCGCTTACGTAAAAGAGCGATCTAAAATTGAATTTGCTCTAGTAGATGAAGCTCACAATCTTAGGTCTGCAGTGGAATTGGATAATCGATTGGTGAAGTCGATTAGTTTGGAAAAAGGAGAAAATATTTATGATAATGTAGTTTCTTCTCTCGAAACAAATAAAGAATTTTTTACAAGGGAACTTAGTACTGAAACCGCTCATGATATTCTACGAAAAATAAAAGGGGAGCCTTATGAAAAAACTGCTCGAAGAATCCTAAGAACCCTTTCGCAATGGCGATGCTTTGTTATTACTTCAGATACTACCTGTGACTTGAAGTTTTTGTCTGCAGATCCAGGGAAGAGAAATATCATACCTGCGAGAAAACTACTGCTATTCTCTGCAACAGCTTTAAACAAAGAAGAACTGCGGTTCTACTGCAACATTCCACTCACTTATTTTGATGGAGCAATTGATGGACAACATCGTTTTGTTCCAAAGAAAAACGTCAATTATGTTCACACACCTCTTGGATCAACCAAAGAAAAAATCGAACTAACACAGAAATTGTTGATGCAGAGCTCGATGCGGTCTTTGATTCTCATAAATAATAATCGCCAATGTTTAATTTGGAACAAAAAAATTACACAAGAAAACGAGCTTGAAGATAGAGTTGTAACTATCAAATCAGCCCTTGATTATACAAAACGTATGGATTTATATAGAAAATTTATCAGCAAACCAAATGGGATACTACTAACATCTTCAAGTGTATACTGGGAAGGTTTGAATATCAAAACCTTACGACTTTTAATAATACCTGATGTTCCTTTTCCAAAACCCACTCTCCTCGAAATTGCAGAGCGGAAACGAAGGTCAAACACTCGAATTGCACGAGGAAGATTGATTCAAGGTATCGGGAGAATAGGAAGATCTCCTGACACGAGTGGTTTATGTGTACTTCTGTTTAATACAAAAGGATTTACAAATCTTGTTGAGTTAGTAACTACAGAAAATGTAGAGCGTCTTGTTGCCAATCTTAGAACAAAGGATGACCAAAAAGATTAGCCATTAATACCATTGCGCGCGCGCAAAACAATGATTTGTATGTCAAAGCATTACCCATTTAGAACTTTCAGGAATTTGCCCCGAAGCCCCATAAGATTTGATGCTGACAGACCAGCCGACTTCTTTAACAAGGAGATAGCAAAAGTGTCCAAAATGGGGGAGATGAGTGTCACATATCAAGCTTGCCAGTATTACGTTTCTGATTTGCCTTCAATGAAATTAAGAGAAGGCTAGGTCTTCATCAACAACAAGTCAAGCGTCATATTCAGAAAGGGTTAAAGTGGTTCGTAGAGCATTATGAAGACTCTACAGACACAGTGGGCAAGAAAATCGTAGACCCTGAGGAAATGGCTTCTTCTGAGGAAATAAGGGCAAAATAGGCTTGTCACTGGTCACATGCTACGTGGGAGAGAGAGGGAAAACTATGAGAGAGTAAAATCGTCTACGATTATGGTGTTTTTTGAGAAATCGTATACGATTGTATGCTGTCAAGGGGCTGGGGAAATTTACAAGTCACAGCTTTTTTGTGTATGCTGAGAATCGTCTACGATTTAGACCGTTGAATATTGATTCTTTACAAGATAGCATGCTAATTAGGAGAAAGTGTAAGTGTATAACACTGTTAATTCGTCTACGATTTTTGTATAAAAACAGAATTTTAGCTTTTTACACATTCTTTACATCTTTTCTATACAAAACAACATGCTTCAGGGGGGTAGCCTTTTAACTGCTGAAAAGAAACAGAAAAGGTTGCTAGGGCTTGTGGCTTCAGACGGAAGACGCCTAGTCACGGTTTGTTCACTCAGTTTAGGCATAGGCTTGGCAGAGACGGGTACGAGCAAGTCTTTTCTATGATGCTGGAGCAGCTGTTGAAGGGGGGAGCGGTTAAAGGCGAAGTCGTTGCCTTGGACGGTACAGCCATCAAAGCTTACAGCCAAAGAAGTCTAGACAACAAAACAGGGAAAAGTGACTGTGAAGCTCGTGCTGGGAGGGGTAGGAGCGGCTTCACACTCGGCTATAAGGTGCACGCGGCATGCTGCGTAGGCTCTGAACTGCCCTTGGCATTCAAGGTTGAGCCTTGCAACATGAACGAGAAACGCTTCATCAAACCGTTACTAGAAAAACTGAGGGTACATGGCGTATGCTTCGAAACTGTTTTGGCTGACGCACAGTACGACTCCTCTAAGGTTAGGAACACTGTAAGGGAGTATGGTGCTGAACCAGTTATACCTTACAGGAAAACATCCAGAATTAAGAACG
>Ga0209979_1000520_pt1 | contig 52326 bp, 38 predicted proteins | sample AnhtaG_FD_183114 | JGI IMG/M metagenome (GOLD analysis project Ga0209979, IMG submission 183114) | Deep subsurface microbial communities from Anholt, Denmark to uncover new lineages of life (NeLLi) - Anholt_01485 metaG (SPAdes) (version 2) | ecosystem: Environmental > Aquatic > Marine > Oceanic... | reverse complement strand
GTCGGGGCAACCATCGCCCCATACCAGCAGGCCGGAGCCTGGCAGCACGAGCCGACCAGAAAAAGAAAACTGTTGCTGCACAAGGCCGAAATCCACAAAATAAGAACGAAGCTCGAACAGCGCGGCTTTACCCTGGTGCCGCTGCGGATTTATTTCAACGATAGAGGCCTGGCAAAAATAGAATTGGCCCTGGCCAGAGGTAAAAGACAATACGACAAAAGAAAAGCAATAACCGAACGCGACCAAAAACGCGATGTCGATAGGAGTATGAAAAAATATCGCAGATAACAGGACATTCAAAGGGTTCTAATTATGGCTGAAGAGGAAAAGAAAAAAGAGAAAAAGATCATAGTCGATGAAGACTGGAAGGCCGAAGCGCAAAAAGAGAAGGAAATATTAGCCGCACAGGAAGAGGCCGAAAAGAAGAAGACACAGGAAGAAAAACAGGCTCGCGGCCCTTTACCACAGGGTAATTTCGCTGCATTGATAAGCATGCTTACCACGCAGGCATTATTCGCTCTGGGCCTGTTGCAGGTAAAGGGACAGGAAAAGAGAGAGCCGGATTTAGAGATGGCAAAATACAACATTGATATGCTCGAGACCCTTGAAGAAAAAACCAAAGGCAATTTGACTAAAGAGGAAGAAACAGTTCTGGCTAATACCCTCAACGAGCTTCGTATAGGCTATGTTAAAGTCGCAGAATAATAAAGAATCAAAATGCAAATGTCATTGCGAGCCCGAACAAAGTGAGGGCGCGGCAATCCCTAACTTACGAATAGTTGAGATTGCTTCGTCGCTTTGCTCCTCGCAATGACAATTTACAACATTTTTGCTTTTCGATTTTTCGATTTCTTTGCAGGATAATTACATTGGCGAACATATTAGATAAAATAATCACTGACAAAAGAGCCGAAGTACGCTCTCGACAATCACAGACAAGTATCGAGAATCTCAGAGAGCAGATTCGCTCTCTGCCCAAGTGCCGCAACTTCTACAAGGCCGTCACCAAACCAAACAGCCGCGGCATAAATGTTATCGCAGAGGTCAAAAAGGCATCACCATCGGCAGGAGTCATTCGCGAGGATTTTGACCCCGTGGCAATCGCGCAAACCTACAAAAAATGCGGTGCCGATGCAATCAGCGTTCTTACCGATGAAAAATATTTTCAGGGCCGACTCGAATATATAAACCAGATACGCCGGGCAGTGGATTTGCCTGTCCTGCGAAAGGATTTTATCATCGACCTCTGGCAGGTGTACGAATCGCGCGCCGCCGGTGCCGATGCGGTACTGTTAATAGCAGAAGCGCTGAAGCCCGGCGAACTGATGGACATGATGATAGCCGCAGCCGAGCTGACTCTAACGGTCCTTCTGGAAATTCACCGGGCCGATACGCTGTTAGGCGTCCGCAGCCTGATTGGCTTTCCTAAAAAAGGATACAGCGTTCTCGGAATCAACAACCGCAACCTGACAACGATGGAGGTCGATTTGAACACGACCAGCCGATTGGCGGAACTTGTCGATAACAAAAATGAGCTGGTCGCCGAAAGCGGAATAAAAATACGAGCCGACGTCGAAAAGCTAAAGTTCGTCGGCGTAAGAGCAGTACTAATCGGCCAGACGCTGTGCGAAAATCCCGACATAGAAGAAAAATTTGCTGAGTTGTTTGGCTGACGGTTTCCACTCTGTCTGGATCCTCAGCCATCCCCAAGCTGCGCTTGAGGCTGCCACCCGCCAACCTTATCAAAATAGAAAGACCTCGTCCGTGGGGGGGAAGTTACAATTCACTTAACTTTTCTTCCGGGCCTTTTGTATCTTGGCCCAGGGGTCGCGCAGGGACACTGTTCGATTGAATACCAGCTTGCCATCCGAACTATCAGGGTCAACACAGAAATAACCGAGTCTTTCGAACTGGTATCGGCTTAGCGGCTTTGCATCAGCAAGAGACGGCTCAACTCGACAAGAATCTAATATCTCCAGCGAATTCGGGTTCAGATTAGATTTGAAATCCTCACCTTCGGCGCCCATCTCCGGATTTTCCTTTGCAAACAAATGGTCGTACAATCGCACTTGGGCCTCGAGCGCGTGGCCGGCTGAGACCCAATGCAATGTTGACCTGACCTTACGTCCGTCCGGAGCGTCCCCGCCTCGCGTGGCCGGGTCATAAGTACAGTGCAGCTCAATAATATTACCGTCGTCATCCTTAATCACATCCGTACAGGTAACAAAATACGCATATCGCAGGCGAACCTCTCGGCCGGGCGCTAAACGGTAAAACTTCTTCGGTGGCTCCTCCATAAAATCTTCCCGCTCGATGTACAGCTCTCGTGAGAACGGAACCTTCCGAGTGCCAGCACTTGGGTCTTCCGGATTATTGATGGCCTCGAGCTCCTCGACCCGGCCTTGCGGATAGTTGTCGATGACCACCTTGAGCGGCCGAAGCACAGCCATTACGCGTGGCGAGGTCCTGTTCAAATCTTCCCGCAGGCAGTGCTCCAACAGTGCGATATCGACAGTGCTGTTGAACTTGTTGACTCTGATACGCCTGCAGAATTCTCGAATAGCCCGCGGTGAGTAACCGCGCCGCCGCAGACCGCAGATTGTCGGTATCCGTGGGTCGTCCCAGCCGGCCACATGCCCTTGCTGCACCAATTGCAGGAGCTTTCGCTTGCTCATTACGGTATAGGTCAGATTGAGCCGGGCGAACTCTATCTGCTGTGGATGATACGCCTCCAACTGGTCAAGGAACCAGTCATACAGCAGGCGATGGTTCTCAAATTCCAACGTACAAATAGAATGCGTAACACTTTCGATGGAATCCTCAAGTCCGTGGGCCCAGTCATACATCGGATAGATGCACCACTTATCGCCCGTGCGGGGATGCGCCGCGTGCAGGATTCTGTACATAACCGGGTCGTGCATATTAAGGTTGGGATGCGACATATCGATTTTCGCCCGCAGCGTGCGCGAGCCGTCCGGGAATTCACCCGCCTTCATCCGCTCGAACAGGTCGAGATTTTCCTCGATAGAACGGTTGCGATACGGACTATCCTTGCCAGGCTCAGTCAGCGTGCCGCGATACTCTCTCGTTTGCTCGGCCGTCAGGTCGCAGACGTATGCTTTGCCTTTTTTTATAAGCTGCACAGCATATTCGTACATCTGCTCGAAGTAGTCCGAGGCGTAATACAGATGCTCACCCCAATCCCAGCCTAACCAGTGAACATCCTCTATTATTGAATCAATATATTCCTGCTCTTCTTTGGTCGGATTGGTATCGTCAAACCGCAAATGGCATTGGCCGCCGAATTCCGCAGCAATACCAAAATTCAGACAGATACTCTTGGCGTGTCCGATATGCAGATACCCGTTCGGCTCCGGCGGAAAACGGGTAACGACTCGCCCATCCCATTTACTGGTCTTTATGTCTTCGGCTACAATCTGCCGAATAAAATCCAGCCTTTCCTTTTCACTGTCGTTATTATTTTGCTTGGTGTTCGTCATTTTGGCAAACTTTCACTTCGGTTTTTGGTTAACGGCGATAAGCTTATAGGTATAGTAACATAAGTTTTGGCGCATTATAGGTGGAGTTGATACAATCGTCAAGCTGGAGGTTTTTTAGCCGTCGTATTAAGGAATCGCTTCGCGAAGTAGTTTAAAACAGACCCCTCGGCTGCGCTCGGGGTGACGACATGTCATTTCGAGCGGAACGAAGTGGAGTCGAGAAATCTATTGATTTTCTAATTCCTCTTTTATGAACAGCTCACTACTGCTAAAATTGCATTGTGAAAACATTTTACGTCTATATTATGGCAAGTAAATCCGGTACGCTATACGTTGGTGTAACCAGCAATCTCAAGAAAAGAGTCTACGAACACAGAAATCATTTAATTCCCGGCTTTACGGATAAATATGACATCGAACGGCTGCTTTATTTCGAAACGATAAGAGATTCTACCTCAGCAATTGGTAGAGAGAAACAAATCAAATCGTGGAGGCGCGAAAAAAAAGTTACCCTAATCGACTCAGTAAATCCAGAATGGAATGACCTAAGTCAAGATTGGTATGACTGATACTCCATTTATAATGAACCGCTTCGCGGAGTAATTTTAAACAGACCCCTCGACTGCGCTCGGGGTGACAGTCTGATCTCTTGACTGCGCTCGGCGTGGCGGTTTCATTTCGAGCAAATGACCCAACGTCATTTCGAGCGGAACGAAGTGGAGTCGAGAAATCTATTGAAACATGTATTCTCACTTCTTCCCTAAACGGCAGGAATCAATCTGTAAGTATTTCAGAAGCTGTATTTATCAATTTGCTTCTCCAGAGATACAAATCTACTAACCTCAACATCTCACACTTGACAATGACAGCGGTGTAGCTTAACCTAACTGTTATCACATGTTCTCATAACTGATGAGGAACCATAAACTATGTCTGAGAAAGTCGTAACACGTTTTGCACCGTCGCCAACCGGCTATCTGCACGTGGGGGGAGCGCGCACAGCACTTTTTAACTGGCTCTGGGCCAAGCGAACGGGCGGAACATTTATTCTCCGTATCGAGGACACCGACCAGAAACGAAATACCCCTACCGCCACACAGCAGGTTATGGACGACCTGCGATGGCTCGGAATCCAGTGGGACGAAGGCCCCGAAGTCGGCGGGCCAAACGGGCCGTACCTGCAATCTCAGCGAAGGGACATCTACGATAAACACATAAAGAAACTGTTAGATGAACAAAAGGCCTATTACTGCTTCGATAGCACCGAAGAGCTTGATGCGCTTCGCAAAGAAGCTGAAGCTCAAAAGAATTCCTTTTCTTATCCCCGCCCCAAAGAGTTCCCAAACAAAAGCACTGTTGAAAAGGCAAAAGCTCAGGGCCGACCTGCAACGGTCCGCTTTGCCGTGCCGCAGAATGTACCTCTGGTGGTTGAAGATATTGTCCGCGGCGAGATTACATTTGCAGCGGGTGAAATAGGCGACTTTATCATACAAAAAAGTGACGGCTTCCCAACATACAACTTTGCCTGCGTGGTGGATGACTATCTGATGAAGATTACGCACGTCATTCGCGGCCAGGAACATCTGATGAATACACCCGGCCAGCAGGCATTATGGCAGGCCTTGTTTAGTACGCCGTTGCCGAAGTACGCTCATATGTCCGTAACTGTCAGCGACACCGGCGGAAAGCTTTCCAAGCGCGAGCGTCCGAAGGCCCTCCGCAAGGCAATTAAGGCTATGCAGGATATCGACCCTGGAAAGCTCGCCGAGGCTGCCGACATTACTCCTGAACAGTTCGATTCCTTTATTAAGGGCAAGAGTACTCCCGATATGCCCGCTATTGATGCGATGGCCGAATACATCGGCGCTGCTCTGCCGGAAATCAACATCGTTGATTTCTTCAAAAGCGGCTATCTGCCCGAGACGATGGTCAATTTTCTTGCACTTTTGGGCTGGAACCCCGGCGACAATCGCGAGATTATGCCGGTTGGTGAACTAATCGATTGTTTTGACCTTTCACGTCTGACCAAGGCCAACAGCTTGTTCGACCGCAGGAAACTTCTGGCTTTTAACACCGAGCACATACGTATGGCGCCCGAAGAAAAACTCCTTCAGCATTTCAAGGACTACTTAAAAACCATCGAATCGCCCGTAGCTTCTGCGGACAATGAGGTTCTTTCAAAAATCATAAAGCTCTGCGAAGGGGCGCGGACCTTAGCTGATATCGAGCGCAAAAGCAGATTCCTCTTTTTGGACAACGACGAAATTGAGTATGATGACAAAGCAGTTAAGAAGGTTCTGCTGAAAAACGACGGCTTAGCTGTCCTAACAATCGTCCGTGACAAACTCGCCGCGATGGAGCAATTTACAGAGCAGGCGATTGAAAATATGCTTCGCTCGTTAGCAGAGGAAAAACAGGTAGGCTTAGGTAAAGTCGCTCAGCCGGTGCGCGTGGCCATTTGCGGAACCACGGTCAGTCTGCCAATCTTCGAATCAGTTCAAATGTTAGGCAAAAAAGATACCCTGGCCAGAATAGATACCACCCTGAAAAATTTGCAGTGGAAAACTGAAGGAGAAACAACATAAGAACGTCGCTATTAGTAACCGGCTCGGTGGCAATTGATACAGTTAAGACGCCTTATGGTGTAAGCGAAAACTGTCTCGGTGGGGCGGCTGTATATTTTAGTATGGCAGCAAGCTTCTTTGCTCCGGTCCGGCTTGTAGGTGTTATCGGCTCGGACTGCCCCTTCGATTTGGCACAGGTTTTCGCCGGCAGAGACGTTGACCTGACGGGTCTGGAAATAAGGCCACAGAGCAAAACATTTCGCTGGGCCGGAACCTATCACGAAAATATGGACAACAGGACAACGGACCGCCTGGAATTAAATGTCCTTGCCGAAGCACCGCCGAGGGTGCCCAACTCGTTCAGGGACAGTAAATTCGTATTTCTTGCAAACACAGCACCCAGACTTCAGCACCAATTGCTCGAACAAGTACAGGCCCCGGCCTTCGTAGCGGCTGATACGATGAACTGCTGGATTGAAGGCCACCTCGATGACTTAAAAGCACTGCTGAAAAAAACAGACTGCCTGATAATCAACGAAGATGAAGCAAGGATGTTAGCAAAAGAACACAATCTGATAAGAGCAGGAGAAAAAATTCTGGATATGGGGCCGAGTGTCGTAGTTATCAAAAAAGGCGAATCCGGCTCAATAATTTACAGTGCCGACGGCGACAAATTTATTCTGCCGGCCTATCCAGCCGCCGAGGTCAAAGACCCCACAGGTGCCGGCGATAGCTTCGCAGGCGGATTCATGGGCCATCTGGCACAAAGCGGCAAAACAGATTTTGAGACGTTGAAGGCAGCGGTCGCCTATGGCACAGTGGTCGCCTCATTTACCATTGCCGATTTTTCGCTGAACGGATTAACCGCAGTATGCAGGTCTGATATTGACAGCAGATTTGAAATGCTGCGAAAGTTAACGAAATTTTAAAATATCGAAACACGAAGCACGAAATAGTTAGCAGTTAATTAGCGAATTAGTTAATTAGAGATTGGTTAATAGGATACCAGGTTATCAGGAAATCAGGACATCAGGAAGAAGTAATCCTATTGCGAAGGCTACGGAGTGCGAGCCTGATGTTCTGATAACCTGATGCCCACTACCTGATAATCTGGTACCTGATGAACTTTGTCGGATTTATATAAAATGCGAGTATTTATAGCAATAGATATCGACGAGCAAATCAGAAAGGCCCTAGGCAGCCTGCAAAACGAGCTGCAGAGCAAAGTTGATATTAAAAGAAGTGATGCCAAATGGGTAAATCCTGATAGGATACATCTGACATTGAAATTCTTAGGCGAGATTAAGGATGAGCAGGTCGTCGATGTCTGCAACATAACCAAAGACGTTGCGAGCCGACATGAGAGCTTCGAACTGGACGTAGAATCAGTCGGTTATTTCGGCGGCAGAAGTGCCAGAGTTTTATGGGTTGGCACAGGACAAAATTGCGACAATCTGTTACAATTACAAAGCGACCTTGAGCAGCAGCTTGCTTTGGCCGGCTGGCCTAAGGAAACAAGAAGGTTCTCAGGCCATCTGACCCTCTGCAGGGTAAGAAATTCAAAGGCAGGTGTTAAACTGGCGCAAATGACCGAAGAATACAAGGATTTTAAGCTCGGAACTATCTCGGCTGATTCGGTCTCGGTATATCAAAGCCAGCTAATGCCGAAAGGCCCTGTTTATACCGTGCTGGGAAACTACAAGTTAAGCTAAAAAGTTAAAACTCAAAGTGCAAAACCAAAATTCAAAACCTAAAACCGACTTAAAACGCAGGGCTTATAAATACTCTATCGGGATGATAGAGTTTCTGGATACTTTACCGAAGGATACCTCAAGCCAGGTTATTGCGAAACAGCTTTTGAGGTCAGCGACTTCTATAGGAGCGAATATCGTTGAAGCCAAAGGCGCCAGTTCAAAGAGGGATTTTACCAATTTCTTTAGTCATTCTCTTAAGTCTGCGAACGAAAGCTTATATTGGCTTGGGTTGCTGAGGGATGCAAAGAAAATAGATAGTGCTCGGTTAGAATACCTTTTAAATGAAACCAAAGAATTGGCAAATATACTTGGCTCAAGCATCTTGACCTTGAAAGGTAAAAATAAGTTTTAAATTTTGAATTATGGTTTTTAGTTTTTAGCTTTAAGTTTTTAGTTTCAATGTTTGGAGAAAAGAAAAATGGCAAAGACAACATCAAAAGCAGCATCCAAAGGCAAAATCGAGCGTTTGAAACCCCAGGCGACCGGCAAAGAAAACGCTCTGCAGCGCGTGATTGCGCAGATAGAAAAGCAATACGGCCAGGGCGCTATTATGCAAATGGACGAGCACCTATACGCCAGGATTGAGGGCATACCCACCGGCTCATTGTCACTGGATTTAGCCCTCGGTGGAGCCGGCATCCCGCGCGGCAGAGTTGCCGAATTGTTCGGGCCGGAGTCGTCCGGCAAAACGACACTGGCGCTTCACGTCATTGCCAACGCCCAGCGGGCAGGCGGCGTGGCGGCGTTCATCGATGCTGAACACGCCCTGGATACGACCTGGGCCAAAAGACTCGGTGTCGATGTCAGCAGCCTGCTGGTCAGCCAGCCTGACACCGGAGAGCAGGCCCTTAACATCACCGAGATGCTGATAAGCTCCAATTCCATCGACGTCATAGTTATTGACTCGGTCGCCGCACTGACACCGAAGGCAGAAATTGAAGGCGACATGGGCGACGTGCACGTGGGACGGCAGGCAAGGTTAATGAGCCAGGCGATGCGAAAGCTCACCAGTATCATTGGCAAGAGCAAAACCGCCCTTATCTTCATAAATCAAATCCGCATGAAAATCGGTGTTATGTTCGGCAACCCGGAAACCACACCCGGCGGAAGGGCGCTGAAATTTTACACTTCCGTCCGAATCGACCTGCGGCGGATAACAACCATAAAGGATGGCACCGGCGCCATCGGCTCCAGGGTCAGGGCCAGGGTCGTAAAGAACAAAATCGCTCCGCCTTTTCGCGACGCGGAATTCGATATTATGTTCGACAGCGGAATCAGCTACGAGGGCGATTTACTCGACCTGGCCGCCGGCTGTGAGGTCGTTGAAAAAAGCGGCGCCTGGCTAAACTACGGCAGTATGCGACTCGGCCAGGGCAGAGAAAACGCCAAAAAATTCCTGACCGAAAACAAGGATTTGTGTGAGGAGCTAAAAAATAAAATCCTCGTCGCCAAAGGCCTTGTAGAAGTACAAAGCAAAGAGTGAAAAGTAAAATGTAAAATGTGGATGTCATTGCGAGCCCGAACAAAGTGAGGGCGTGGCAATCTCCAATTCGCGAATAGTCGAGATTGCTTCGTCGCTTCGCTCCTCGCAATGACAGTTTGTACCTTTTTTGCATTTTACAGTGTCACTCTGATATTTGTCTTTTGATATTCGATTTTAATATGTTGACTGCAAAGCAAATAAGAAACGACTTTATCAATTTTTTCAAAAGTAAAGACCACGAATTTGTCCCCAGCTCACCTATAGTGCCCATCGGTGACGAGACGCTGCTTTTTGCCAATGCGGGAATGAATCAGTTCAAGGATATTTTCATCGGTTTGGTGCCCCCCCAGTATTCCCGCGTGGCGAACACTCAAAAATGCCTGCGGGTCAGCGGCAAACACAATGACCTTGAGGAAGTTGGCAAAGACACCTACCACCACACATTTTTTGAAATGTTGGGCAACTGGTCGTTCGACGATTACTTCAAAGCCGAGGCAATCCAATGGGCCTGGGAGCTACTTACAGACGTTTGGGGCATCGAGCCGGACCGATTGTGGGCGACGGTTTTTGGTGGCGACTATGCCGACGGGCTGCCGGAAGATGAAGAGGCCGCGAACTTATGGACCAAAGTAACCACAATACCCGCCGAGAAGGTCCTTGCTTGCGGCAAAAAAGATAACTTCTGGGAAATGGGCGAGACCGGCCCCTGTGGGCCTTGCAGTGAAATACACATCGACCTCGGCCCTGAGATGTGCGATATGAAAAACGTCCCGGGCCATAAATGCCGGGTCAACGCCGGCTGCGCAAGATACATCGAGTTATGGAATCTTGTCTTCATACAGTTCAATCGTCTGCCTGAGGACAAGCTGGTGCCGCTTTCAGCCAGATACGTTGACACCGGTGCAGGTCTGGAAAGAATCGTAGCGGTGCTGCAGAACAAAAAGAGCAACTACGATACCGATTTATTTATGCCGATAATCGATTACACCAGTAACATCACCGGCCACAAATACACATCGAAGCTCGGCAGCAAAACCGACAACGCCTTCAGGGTAATAGCCGACCATATTCGCTCACTTGTCTTTGCGATAACCGATGGAGCAATTCCCTCTAACGAAGGCCGTGGATATGTGATTCGCCGAATACTTCGCCGGGCTTCAAGGTTCGGCAGAGAGTTAGGAATGCACGAGCCGTTTATTTACAAGCTCGTGCCGGTAGTCGTCGATTGTCTGGGCGATGCGTTTGGCGAAATAACCGAAAGGGCGGATTACGTCTCAACGGTAATCGAATCCGAAGAAGTGAGCTTCGGTAGAACGCTCGACAGAGGCATCGAAATCTTCAACACCGCCGCCAAGCGGGCACAAAAATCAATAAACAAAATTATCAACGGCGAAGATGCTTTCCAGCTCTATGATACATACGGCTTCCCGCTTGATTTGACCGAGCTTATGGCCCAAGAACGCAGCCTGAAAGTCGATACCGCTACATTTGACGAGCTAATGGAAGCCCAACGTCAGCGGGCAAGGGCGGCGCAAAAAAATGATTCACTTATCGCAACACTCGCCGACACCGAGCTGCCGGTAACCGAAGATGCCCACAAATATGATACCGACAGTTGCGACAGCAAACTAATCGGCTGGCTCGACGATGGAGGTCTCAAAAACCAGGGCCAAATCCAGAGCGGCGCCGAGGTTGGAATTATTCTTGACAGAACCTGCTTCTACGCCGAGGCGGGCGGACAGGTCGGTGATTGTGGCATTATAAAATCGGACGACGCCCGATTCATAGTTCAAGACACCACAAAAATAGCCAACTGTATCATTCATCAAGGCAAAGTTGTCGAAGGTTCATTCAGCGTCGGCCAAAATGTAAAGGCAATCATCAGCAAAGACAGAGCTGCAACAAAGAAGAACCATACCGCCACCCACCTGCTCCAGTGGGCGCTGCAGCAGGTGCTCGGCAAATCAGTGGCCCAGCAGGGCAGTTACGTCGGCCCGGATTATTTAAGATTTGACTTTACCTACCCCAAAGCGCCCACTGTCAAGGAATTAAAAAAGGTTGAAGATTTGGTCAGAGGAAAAATCGCTGCCGACCTGCCATTAACCTGTGTGGTGATGCCGAGGGCGGAGGCGGAAAAACTGGGGGCTATGGCACTATTCGGTGAAAAGTATGGAAACGAAGTTAGAGTGGTGGCTATTGGTGCAGCAGACGAAAAACTGCTCGGAGAAGCTTTTTCGCGAGAATTCTGCGGCGGGACGCACTGCGATAATACGGGACAAATAGGCGGCTTTAAGATAACCAAAGAAGAAAGTATCTCTGCCGGTGTCCGCAGGATTACGGCACTGACCGGCTCAGGCCTTAACGCCTGTCTCGAAAAAGCAAGTGACATCGTCGATGAGCTTTCAGCGATGCTGAAGGTCCCCTCCGAGGCGCTTGTTGACAGGGTAGGCCAGTTGATAAAGGACAACAAAAAGCTCTCCAAAGAACTCAAGAGCGCAGCTAAGACATCCGGCTCTGACGTTATGGCCGAGGCAAAACAGCTTCTTCAAAAATGTGAGAAAATCGGCGAGACCTCCATAATCATAGGCCGACTGCAGAACACACGTATCGAGCAGGCCCGCGAAGCTATTGATATGCTCAAGAAGAAGGCAAAATCCGCCGCTATCGTCCTGGGCTTTGAGGATGACGAAAAAGCAACACTTCTGGCGGGTATGACTAACGACCTCATTAAGAAGGACCTAAAGGCCGGTGACATCGTCAAGGCAATCGCACCGGTAATTGACGGAGGAGGCGGAGGCCGACCTCAAATGGCACAGGCCGGCGGAAAAAATCCAACTAAAATCAACGACGCCCTCAAAAAAGCCGCGGAACTAATTAGGCAAAAACTGGGTGTTTGATCATACGGGCAACAAATTGCTTTCCGTAGAAAAACAAAGTCGCAGGCGATTTCAACTGAAGAAGATCGGCTCCAAAGCGTCTTATTCAATAGAGCAGGTCTATAGCACCGCCCTTGAGTATGAGAAAATTGCAAGGTCTGGAAAGGAGGCTTGAACGTGGATAAGGCGGGCTCTATGATTAAGTTTCATTGTAAAAACTGTGGCCGCAAATTTAGTGTCCCCCAAATCCACGCAGGCAAAAAAGGCAAATGCCCAAAATGTAAGAACATAATAGTTCTTCCAGAACAGGCAGAGCACACAAGCCCGGATAAAAGCAGCCACCTGGTGAGTTTTGCATGTTCAATGTGCGATGAAGATATAAAAGTCCCTGAAAGTTCAAGAGGAAAACTCATAGAATGTTCCAAATGCGGCTGTTATGTAGAAGTTCCATCAGAAAAAACTCCGACATTAGAAAGCAAAACCGCAATTAAACCAGGCCCGGAGGATGATGTATCCGACATGAGTCTTGAAGAGCGACAAAAGCTTGATGGTGAAATACGAGTGGATGAAACCGAACAAAACGGCGAGCGCAAACTGCCGTGGCTTGCGGACATATTGCTCTACCCGACAAGCGCATCAGGTATGATTCATATAGCTATTTTCCTGATTGTACCGATTCTTATTGGTTTACTTAGCAGGTACGTTTTTTCATTTGTCCGTCATTACGGCGGTATATTATCTCTGATACTTTACGTATTACTGATTGGATATATGTTTTATTATTTTGCTGAATGCATCCGTGATAGCGCTGCCGGTGGGTTGCGGACCCCTGAGACATTAACCAGCACGCCAGGTTCATCTGATATGCTCGAGCAATTTGTTAGCCTGTTTGCTTGCTATGCCTTTTTCCTTGGGCCGGTAACCTTTTATCGCAGCTATATTTATTTCTCCAGTACGCAAATGAACAGTGCGATTTTCTGGTCCTTGTATGCTTATGGGGGTTTCTTTTTCCCGATGGGAATATTAGCCGTTGTTATGTTTAACTCGGTCAATGGCCTGAACCCCATATTGCTCATTTGCTCAATAGCCAGCACATTTTTCCAATACTGCGGAATAGTTATATTCTTCTCTGGCCTTTACGTTTTGCGCACCCTAATATTGTCGGTCGGACAGCAATGGGGGATTTTAGCTAATGTTACGTCTAATATAGTCTTAATTTGGCTGCTACTTGTGACCGCTCATCTATTGGGGCGATTCTACCGGCGGTATCAGGAAAAACTCAACTGGGAAGTGTAGCTTGTCACCATTATTGCGCCAAGCTTGTCATTCCTGCGAAAGCAGGAATCCAGACCCATCAACAGCTTTGGATTCCGCATCAAGTGCGGAATGACAATTCCATAGCTTCTTATGATAAGCTCAATCCTGCTGCCGGATTTTTATACTTTTTGCGTGAGCGTCCAGCCCTTCGACCTCAGCCAACCGAATAATATCCTCAGCACTTTCAGTTAATTTTTCCTTATCGTATTCGATAATACTCGTTGACTTGACAAAATCATTGGCACTTAAAGCACTAAAGAATCTTGCAGTCATCCCAGTCGGCAAGGTATGACTCGGCCCCGCCCAATAATCTCCTACCGCTACCGGACTGTAGTCGCCAATAAATATTGCGCCGGCATTATCGATTTTCTCTGCGATTTCCCTGCTCTTATCACCACATTGAATCTCTAAATGCTCAGATGCAAAATCGTTTGCCCATTCAATAATTCGAGCCATATCATCAAATAGAACAATACCGCCGAAGTCCTCAAGGCACTTTATTGTTTCTTCTGCACGGCTTAACTGCTTTACTTGTTTTTTGAGTTCTACGAGGACTTCGTTAGCTAACTTTTGCGAATGGGTGAATACAATCGCACTACCCGGTGCGTGTTCTGCTTGGCTTAGCATATCCGCGGCCACCCAGGCTGGATTTGCTTTATCATCGGCAATTATCAATACTTCACTCGGCCCAGCTATTGAATCAATATCAACCACTCCAAAAACTTCACGTTTTGCCATTTGCACCCATTGATTGCCTGGTCCGACAATCTTCTCCACCCTTCGTATGGTCTCAGTTCCCTGTGCAAGTGCAGCCACTGCTTGCGCTCCACCAATTCGATAGACTTCGTCAATCCCCAATTCTTTGCAGACTGCTAAAATCACCGGATGAATACTACTTTCGTATCTAGGGGGTGAAATGACGACAACTTCCTTTACGCCTGCTACCTGCGCAGGTACCGCCGTCATTATCACTGTCGAAGGTAATGGCGCAGAAGCACCCGGTACACAAATACCAACTCGCCTAATGGGTGTATATTTTATTCCTGGATGAGTATTGCTCCCGATGAATATTTCAGTCTGGTATTTTCTTACATTCTCGATTGCCTGACAAAGTGAATATAAAAGGTTTTTCTGTATTTCGGTATGAGCCTTATCTAAGTCTTCTTCGCTTACTTTAAATTGTTTGGGTGTTAGCTTAACACCATCAAATTTTTGTGTATATTCCACCACAGCCGCATCTTTGCGTGCCGCTACACCTTGAACAATACTTCTGACCTGCTCATATCGCTTACTACCTATCTTAAATCGCGTCGCATGCACTATTCCAAAGCGAAGTTTCCTTAACCGTTTCTCGAAGTCGGGTTGGGATGAGGAGATGAGGATTTGGTCGAGTTCGTGGGGCACGGTTGGCTCCTTTATCTGTCGAAGTTTTGGTGGCTGTAAACTCGGGTTGCCTTCTGCGGCAGCAGATAGTTCCTGCCTTCGTACTTAGTTATAATCCCTGCTATCTTAAACCGCACCGGCTCGGGAACAGCAGATTGTCTCTGCTCGGCCAGTTCCAGCGCTTCGCACGGCAGCAGCCGCAACGATACAGGCCGGACATTTCGGCCAAAAGCATCCAGGACAAATACAATCTGGCCGTCGTCCTGTTTAACCAAAAATGCGCTCCTGTCGGCTAAGATAGAATCCTGCTCCAATTCCGTTTTCGCTGCCGAATCACCCACTTCCTTTTTTGCCTTTGGGGTCCGTCTCAACCTCTCAGGGCTGACAATTCTCCCGGCCTTGAGCTTTTCTATAATCTCTTGTGGTATGGCTAATACATCGTTCGGCTCACTGACAGCGGGCTGTCGCTTACCCTCTTTTGCAGATAAGCTCTCAGTTGACTTGCGCCCTTTTTGTTGTATTTCCTGTGATGTTGGAGACCGTGGCTTGCTTATTTTTGCAAGGGGCAAAAAATGACTCGGAAATATAAAATTCCTGCCCTTATATTTTGTAGTCCACCCCCAGAGCCGGTAAGCAGCGGCAGAACGCTCGTTAACATCAGCAATCATCTTTTCCAGCGCCGACGATGGCAGCAGCTCTAACTTTGTCCCTGCGGAAGCTCGAGATATGTAATCGTTCACGTCTGTACCAAATTCAAAGAACCACCCGCTCCCACACCAACTGAGTTCATGTTCACGTTTAATTGGTGTGTTGCTATCCCCCACTGCTTCGCTTTTGCCAAGCAGAGCAGCGGGGATCAATTTACCATCAATTCCCTTCAGGACAAAGCCGTCCCGCAGCAGAGTTTGGCGTCCCGTCTCTGCACCAATTACAGCAGTGCTCATAAGAAATATTGAAATCAGGATTGTCCGTCTTGCATCCATATCAATCGTTTTGAATTCTAAAGTGATCAATAAGCACCAATCAATTTTATAATTTGTTCCGGCTCATCTGCCAGCTTTATATGTCGTCCACTGTCGGGGTCGTCGCTTGCAACCAAATCAACCAACGGCTTCCAGAATCCGCCTACAAGTATAATCGGTTTATCTGTTTTGAGAAAGCCCTTGTTTTTTAATTCCCAGACCTTCGCCAATTCCAGCAGTGTCCCTGTTCCACCGGGCAGCACGACATAAGCCTGCCCTAATTTTATCAGCGTATCCAGCCGTTCATCGAGCGAGCCGGTAATGATTTCACGAGTAACATATTTGTTAGCTGTGCTGTTCTTAAAAGCCGAGCACGTAACGCCGATTACTTCACCGCCGGCCTCGGCCGCTCCTTTGGCCGCAGCTAACATCGTTCCGCCGTATCCACCGTTGGCGATAGTAAAGCCAGCATCGGCTAATAATTTACCTGTCTCATACGCCAGTTGAAAATTTGCATCGCCCTGTTTAGCTCTACCTGTTCCAAAGATAGTAATAGTCTTTTTACTCATTTGCTGTTTTCACGCGTGTAATTTAGAAGCCCAGCCGAAAGCAAAATCTCCCGGTCCCTGGCAGAAAGTTCCAGCCTGCCGACAAACTCGAATGAGCTGGTCGCATTTACAATCTCAACTTTGTTACTGCCCTTGATTGCTTCGAGCAGATTGTCAATCTGAAGCTCGTCGCCGCACTCGATTTTTTCATAGTCAGCCTCCTGGGCAAATTCGATTGGCACGATGCAGAAGTTAATCAGGTTAGCCTTGTGGATTCGCTCGATACTTTTCGCGACCACCACCCGTACACCCAGATACATCGGACAAAGTGCAGCGTGCTCCCTGGATGAACCCTGGCCGTAGCTTTCGGCCGCCACAATGATACCGGCTATCGCTTTTTCCTTTAACTGAAGTGCCCGCTCGGCAAACGTCGGTTTACCTTCTTCGTTGAAGCAATTGAAAACCACCTTTGCGTATTCCGGCACGTTTGAGCGCAGTTTCAGAAAAGTCCCTGCCGGCATAATATGGTCGGTGGTTATCTTCTCGCCGCATTTAATCAGCACCTTACCCGTCAGTTTCTGCGGCAATGGCGCAGGTGGCTGGGGCACCACAATCGTAGGCCCACGCAAAACCTCTGCTTTCGCTGCCTCCTCTTTGCTCAAAGGCCGCTCTATCATATCGTCGTTGATGACGAACTCGTCCGGCAATTCGATTTTCGGGTATTTTAGCCCGAGCAATTTCGGCAAATCGCGCGGGTCTGTAATCTGGCCTGTCAGAGCCGAAGCTACCGCCGTTTCCGGACTGACCAGATAGACCTTATCGCCTTTTGTCCCGCTTCGCCCTGCAAAGTTTCTGTTAAACGTCCGCAGACTCACGACCTCATCCGCCGGCGAAAAGCCCTGACCAATGCAAGGCCCGCAGCCAGATTCTAAAATCCGGGCGCCGGCTGAAATCATATCCGCCAATGCCCCGTTTTCCGCCAACATATTCAGGACTTCTCTGCTGCCCGGAGCGATTGCGAATTCGACCATATTATTGATACGCCGTCCCTTTAATACCTTCGCCACCATCATCAAATCGGCAAAGCTCGAATTTGTGCAACTTCCTATCACTACTTGGCCGATTTTGGCACCGGCGATTTCGCGGACCGGCTTGACGTTATCCGGCGAAGATGGACACGCCAACATCGGCTCAAGCTCAGCCAAATTTATCTCGATGACGCGGTCATATTCGGCGTCTGAATCGGCTGCTAAGGGTTGATAGTCTTTTTCTCGTTTCTGGGCGGACAGAAATTTTCTCGTCTGCTCATCGCTGGCGAAAATACTCGTTGTTACGCCCAACTCCGCCCCCATATTTGTTATCGTCGCCCGCTGTGGCACAGACAGTTGTTCTGCGCCTTCGCCGAAATATTCGACCACCCAGCCGATGTTACCTTTTGTTGTCAGTATGCTCAACAGCTTGAGAATAACGTCCTTCGCAGCCACCCAGTCGTTCAATTCGCCGGTAAGTTTTACTCCCATAACCTTTGGACATCTCAGGTAAAACGGCCCGCCGGCCATCGCCACCGCCACATCCAGCCCACCGGCCCCGATAGCCAACATACCGATTCCACCGGCGGTCGGCGTATGCGAATCGCTGCCCAACAGAGTCGCCCCGGGTTTGCCGAACCGTTCTAAATGAACCTGATGACAGATGCCGTTGCCCGCCCGTGAATGATAAACTCCGCACTTCGCAGCTATCGTTTGCAGGTACAAATGGTCGTTGTGGTTCTCCGGCCCGAAACCAGCCATATTGTGGTCAACATAGCTGACCGACAAACCGGTTTTAACCTTAGCCGCCCGCAGCCCCGTCTTGCGACGGGAGTCGCTGGGGCCTGTCCCCATCGACTCGTACAGCAAAAACGCCGTCGTCCCCGTGGCGTCCTGAGTAAGCGTCTGGTCAATACGAATCCCAATCTGCTCACCGGCGGCAAGCCTGCCGTCCACAAGGTGCCTGCTAAGTATCTCGTAAGTAAGCGTTTGTCCCAATTTTGCACTCCTCTAAAACTAAAGTACACAGTCTAACATAAACGCCAGATAAAGACAAATCCTATGTCCGCTCAAATGGTCTAATAATCACCAATAATAAGGCGGCCTTGTGTTCATTCACACAAGGCCGTCCAGAGAGAACAAATGCAGGAACTGTCTCTATGCAATCCGGCTATCCAACAATAAACTGCTGCCAATAGGCTGCTTTACCAATCGCGCACAACAACGCCGTCTTCGCCAACTAAATATTGCTCCCCGTCTTTAACCTTCAGATTGTACACCTTGCCGACAAAAGGTACTGCTCTTTTTACAACGCTCTTGATAGCAACTGCACCTCTAACTGATTTTAGCTTCATACCACTTCGCAGATTCTGTGCTGCGACCCATTTTCCGGAATCAAGCATGAAACAGTGTGCATCCACGACGCTGATGCGATTTCCGTTCTCGAGCGTTATATCGCGGCATTCGAAGATACCCTCGTACTCTTTGAGTTTCTCGATTCGCTTGGCCATTGCGACACATCCAACTTTGCCGACTGTCTGGCCTGCGGTAACTTTCGAGATTTGCACGAGTGCGCCATCTACCCATACGGGTGTATCAGCAAGGAAGCATTCCCCCCTGGGCTTTGGTCCGGGGGGGCCGCCTTCGCCATCGTGTACCAGGAATGAATCCAATCTATTCTGTGGCTCACTGACTCCGGGTATAGGTAAGCCACCTACTCGAATATCTCCGCCGTCCCAGAAGGTGTAAATGTTATCATCATTAACACCGCAAAAAGAGCGCTTTTCAAAGCTCACATGGCTGTCCATAAACAACACGTTTTGTCCATCTTCCTGATGTGCGATGGCGTTTCCAATATTGATGTATTCTCTACCACCATCAGGATTGAAACCGGTCCTATCCTTGGCTTCTGCAGCAGGGGATGTTATCCATGGATTCCGGTCGGCTGCCATCGCCATACCGGGTTCGCTCGACGTGGTCAGAGCATACAGGCCATAAGGCATATGGTATGAGTAGCTGCAGTGTTGTGTTGCCTCGGGGCCGAAGTCCCAGAGGTCGATAAGCTCTCTGTCGCCTGCGCCATAGTCGGCAGGTTTAAACTCCGTGGTTCCGGAATCACCCTTGCAGAGAAAGGACTTGGGCGTTACCTCGGCATACTTGACCAAAAGATAGAAGCTGGATGTAATGGTGGCCCGGCCGCCGCTGCCGTCGGTGGCATTTAAGTCATAAGCGGGGAATCGGTTGTCGGCCCGCCAGTCTTTCAGGCGTCCCCAAACACCGTTCCTGCCGCCGGCACGTGGCAGCTCGTCGTCGTAATCGTTGGCATAAATCAGCATTGCCTTGCCTATGCCGGACAGGTTCGTCCCGCAGATAAGTCGATGGGCAATCTGCCTTACCCTCGCCAGGGCGGGCATTAAAATGCCCATCAACAGAGCTATGATCGCAATTACGACCAGAAGCTCGACTAATGTAAAACCTTTGCGTTTCATTTTCTTTCTCCTTCAATTTCTCGGAGATTCGCGCGACCGACCGTTCTTAAGCACATTTCGATAATCTCTTTAATAACAATAAGTACAACTAACTACCAAGCTCACATTATGACAGTCCTGCTAAAGAGTAACGTAAAGTACCAAACGCCGTTTTTTTGCGAATCTCCATTGTTCAGTTTTTTCGCTCAAAAACGGTCGGTTCAAAACAAGTCCAAAAAACCGGTTTTTGCCGATAAGCTCCGCGCAAGTCGGGCCGTCCCACGTTCAAAGCTGCTCTTAGCTCAATCGTGTAAGCCGTCCCTCAGGCAGGTTCAGGATATGAAAGGGACCCCGCTTTGCGGGAATCCAAATAAAAAGGTGAATATAATGGCGACTTAAATTATAATAAGTCTTTCAAACCTACCTGTTGGTCCTGCTACGGCCTCGGCCTTCGCCGAGACGAGTCGTGTCTTTCATATCGGCGCAAATCCCGCGCGCAAAATTCTTCTCCACTCAAAACATAAGCAAAACTTCAAAAGAACCTTTTCTTTGAAAGGCAGGTTCAGGGTATGATATAAGAAGGCGAATATGATGACAGCTTAAATTATAATAAGTCTTTCAAACCTGCCTGTCTTCACTTATTTCTACGTCAGAACGGCTTCTTTGTTGAGTAAATTTCGTCAAATTTCTCTTCTTTTCTTGAAAATTTGCACAATTTTACTCTACGCCTTTGTTTTCCACCCGGAATCGCGGACTTTTACTGCTATGGCACTTTCTCTGCCGAATACCCCAGCCTGCCCCACGTCGCCTTTTGCAGCCTCTGCAGGTCGTACAACCCATCCTCGGTCTGCGGCTCGTAATCCGCTTCAAGGATTTCAGCGAACATACTACTACTTACTGGAAACAGCTCACGCGGCATGCTTACGGTCTCACGGCCCTTCCACTTCCAGTACTCGGCGTGTCCGTCCGCCATCGAGAACGTCGTACCGTCGCGATGGCGTATAGGAGGAGCACTGTACCATTTCCACTTGGGATAAAGATAATAAACGTAGAAATCACTGCCGAGCGGTGTTTGGCCCATATCTATAAAGACCGCACGCTGGGCCGCACCGGGGCTTATGATATCCGTGAGTTTAGTCAGTTTCAGTACTGTACGGCCGACGCGTTTGCCGAGCTCTGGCAGGTCCCAGCCTCCTGTATCCGGCAAGTACGTCCCTTCCACGGGTGCGCCGTTTGCGGCGACGACCGGGGTGTACGTGGCTGCGTGGCCGGCCCTGCCCCGGGGGCAGCGGTAGACGTCGATGTCCTGTACGTAGGGCCACAGTGCGCCTTTGTCGGGGTTCTCAATCACAGCAGACCGGCTCTCAGGAAAACTAAAGGCCCTGCCCAGCCAACCTTTCAGCAAGGGACGCGATCCCTGCCCTCCAAAGGCACGGCCCAGGACGATCTTGCTATCGTATTGTTCGGCATAGGCGATCCACGCTAAGGTGAGCTGCCTGAGATTGCTCAGACAGACCGTCCGCTGGCCGAGTTCTCTGGCGCTGCGCAGCACCGGTATGAGGATTGCCATCAAGAGCGCTATGACAGCAATCACCACCAGCAGTTCGATGAGCGTAAATCCTTTGCGCAAACTTATTCTCCACTCAACAATATAAGCCAAACTGCAAAAGAACCTCTTCTTTGGCAGGCAGGTTTAAGATATGAAGGAACCCCGCTTTGCGGGAACCCAAATAAGAAAGCAAATATGATGACGACTTAAATTATAATAAGTCTTTCAAACCTACCTGTCTCTATTTATCCTACGACAAAACAGCTTATTTGTTATGTAAATTTCGTCAAATTTCACCTATTTTCTTGAAAATTTGCACAATTTTGCTCAACACCTTTATTTTCAGCCAGGGATCGCAGATACGCAGCAGCAGTGGTCTGTCGCAGTTCAATTGATGATTGTCATTGCGAGCGAGGCGTAGCCGAGCGCGGCAATCTCAATCGTAACGTCAGAGATTGCCACGGCCTTTTTCAAAGGCCTCCTAAGAAAATAAACGGTTTTCGTATTGTGAGGGTTGAGATTGCCACAGTCGCCTACGGCTCCTTCGCAATGACATTGTTGGTGCATTTTCTTTTGCATACCTGCCTCCCAGAGGCTGAGGTGCTCGCAATGACAGTTCCTCAAATTATGTGCGACAGAACAGTAGTCTTTTGCCTCTAATGTCGTCTATATACGCCCGGGCGGTCTCCTGTTTTTGCCTTTCATTTTCTTGGCTGAATCACCCAAGTCTTCACGCATTCGCTCAGCAAGGCCCAAAAGCCGCTCGACCACCTCCGGGTACCGGGCAGAGATATCGTGCTGCTCGCCTATGTCTTTTTCTAAGTCAAACAACGCCAGAGAGATTTTGGCCTGTTCATACTTGACCGGTTGGCCGCCTGTACCGCCCTTGCGTCCGCCAAGTGAGCGGTAACTATGGGGCAGGTGAAGTTTCCACTTTCCGCTGCGTACCGCTTCGAGTGCATAGCCGCGATAATAGAAGAACGCTTCGTGCGGACTCTTGGCGCCGGGCTTACCCGACATCGACAGCCAGATATTTTTGCCATCGATGGTATGAGCAGGCAATTGCGCGCCGGTGAGTTTCGCTACTGTAGGCAGGATGTCCATCGTTGAAGCCGGTTCCTTGCAGACGGTGCCGGCGGGTATTTGACCAGGCCAGCGCATAATAGTTGACTCACGCTGGCCGCCGTCGAACGTTGTACCTTTGCCCTCACGCAGCGGCTCGGCTGAACCGGCATGGTCGCCATAGCTCAGCCACGGACCGTTATCCGAACTGAATATCACCAAAGTTTTTTTATCGATGCCTAATCGTTTCAGTGTTGAGAGTATCTGTCCCACCGACCAGTCGATTTCCATCATAACGTCACCATACAGACCCTGCTCGGATTTGCCCTTGAATTTGTCAGAGACAAACAACGGTACGTGCGCCATCGAATGAGGCAGATAAACAAAGAACGGCTGGTCCTTGTTCTTCTCAATGAACCGGACGGCACGCTCGGTGTACCAGGTAGTCAGTTGCGTCTGGTCGGGATTGTATTCGATGACCCTTTCGCCTTCGATAAGCGGCAGGTCGGGAAATCTTTTATTAGTCGGGTGGTTCGGCCACATATCGTTCGAGTAAGGCAGGCCGAAGTAGTCGTCGAAACCGTGACGCATCGGCAGGAATTTGGGATGATGACCCAGGTGCCACTTACCATAGCAGGCGGTAGCGTAACCGAGCGGTTTGAGAACCTCAGCGATTGTCTGCTCATCGTCGCTTATGCCGATTTTCGCGCTCGGGCCGATTACATTCGGCAGGCTCACCCGCTGCGGATAGCAGCCGGTCATCAAGGCCGCACGCGACGGCGTGCACGAAGGCGCTGCAGCGTAGAAATCCGTAAACTTCACACCTTCAGCCGCCATCCGGTCAAGATTGGGCGTCTTATATCCTTTGGCACCGAAAACGCCGACGTCGGCGTAGCCGACATCATCGCAGAATACGATAACCACATTCGGCTTGTCCACAGAAGCCCCGCTCGAACTCTGCTCAAAGGTACTACCGCAGCCCGGCACCGCCAGCGCCGCCGCTGTCAGGCCTACTGTCTTTAAGAAATCACGTCTGTTTAGATTCTCATTCATTGAAAAACCTCCTATTTCTCGTTTCCATAAGTCTTCTGCAATATGTTATTTGGCTTTACTAATCCAGTCGTCACATAGTTTGCGCAGCCGGATAAGGACATCAGAATACTCCGGCTTATCAGCCAGATTATACGCTTCTATAGGGTCGTTTTGAATATCGAATAGTTCTTCAATCATAGGACGCTGTTCGAAATAGCGAATATACTTCCACTGTTTGGTTCGAACAGCTTTACTTCGGACGCTTCTCTCAAGCACCTTCTGGCGCCAGTCGCCGGCATCCGACAGGGCCGGCATAAAGTGTGAAGTAAAATAATTTTCATGAAAAGTCAAGTCACGCCACTTCTCTTGTTCTCCTCTGACAAGGCCGAGCAAGCTCTTTCCCTGCATCGTCGCCGGTATTTTTACACCCGCCATATCCAGCATAGTCGGCGCATAGTCAATGTTCACCACCAATTCCCGGCGGCGACCTCCTCGTTTAGGGACATCGAGCCGGGGATCGAAAATAATTAGCGGCGTGCGTATAGATTCCTCATACAAAAGGCACTTGCCCCCCAAACCTTTAGAGCCGCAAAAATAGCCGTTGTCCGAGGTATAGATAATGACCGTATTATCATCCAGCTTCAAACGCCTTAGCTCATTGCGTATCTGCCCAATCACAACGTCGATTCCGCTGATACATTGATAATGTCTCTCCATAAATTTCTGATACTTTTCTGGGCCGGCTTCTTTTTGGTAAACCCTGCGGCCGCGCCAGTATTCGCGAACCACCTTCGGCAGCTTCTCGAAATATTCATCGCCGTCGTTTACCTGGCGGGGAATTTTCACGTCTTTATACATATCCGTGTAGGCCGGGTCCGGCTGAGTAGGGCCGTGCGGCGCCTTAAAACTAATCGAAAGGCAAAAAGGCCGGCCCGGCTCGCAGCCCTCAAGGAATTCCCTCGCCTGCTCGCCCATAATCTGCGTCAAATGTTTCCCATCCTTGACCTTTGGGAAGTACCCACCCTGTCCGGGAAAACCGTACCAGGCGTCAAATTTATCTGCGGGCATATATTCCTGCTTTTTCCACAAATGCCCCTTCGAATCTCGACTGCCGTCCGGATTAAGCGGACAATTCAGGATTTTGTCTTTGCTAACCGCAAAGCCGAACTTGCCGATAAATCCCGTTCGATACCCTGCTTTTTGCAAGAGGCGGGGATAACTGTTATCAAATTCGGTGTACGATATTGTTCTGTTGGAAGGCCGCTCGAAATTGCATCGGTGCCGGCTCTCGAACTGGCCTAACATTACGCTTGCCCGGCTGGCCATACATATCGAGGTGGTCAGAAAAGCGTTCTCGAAAAGAACCCCCTCGGCGGCTAAGCGGTCCATATTCGGCGTCTTGATTACAGGATTGCCCATACACCCCATAGTGTCCCACCGCTGGTCATCAGACATCAGAAAGATGATATTAGGCTGCTTCTGAGAAGAGGCTTTGCCCGTCACTTGCTGATATATGTTCGCACACCCCGGAATCAATAACGATGCCGTACCCAAACCCATGACACCGAAAAAGCTCCGCCGATTCAACCGAACGTTCGTCTCCCTGTGTCTTTCGAGCAAATCCGTTTGTGCATAATAATCTGATTTCATTGTCTCATCTTTTTCAGTATTGTTGAAAGAACAAATGGAAAAAATGCTTACCTATCGATTCGGTTTTCCTGTCACCGAAGACCAGGTTGGACCCTCGGCCTGAATCTCCCGATGAAGCGCAATTAACCTCTCCTTCATAACCTTGAAGCGTTTGGACTCTCTCGCTGCAAGATTAGTTGTTTCGCCCGGGTCTTTGCGAAGATTATAAAGCTCGAAGTTTTCCAAAGACGCTTTCTTGATGAATTCCATCACAGACCAGCCTTCCGGAGGCCTGGCGTCAGCTATGGACGGGTCCAGTTGCGGCGTCATGCGGGCAAGAAGCTTCCAGTCCCCCTCTCTCATACAAACCTGCTTGTCACCACGGGCATGGAACAGCCACCAGAAAAGCGGCTTCGGCCGTTTCAGGGCCCTGCCCTTAAGCACAGCGGGCAGGATATTAACGCCATCGACCACCTTTTTTGTCTTCAGCTTTGTTCCGGCGACCGCACAAAGCGTAGGGGCCACATCCGTCCCATTGACGGGTACATCGCAGACAGCGCCCGGCTTGATTTTACCGGGCCAGCGAATCAAACCCGCCACATGAATCCCCCCCTCGTGCATATGTCCCTTTGCCCCGCGAAACGGTCCGGGTGAGCCCCAGGAGGTCGGTGACCGGTGTTCCGGCCCGTTGTCGCTGGTGAACATGACAAATGTATCATCGCTTAATCCCATATCATCCAGAGCTTTCATCAACCGTCCGAACTCATGATCCATCTGGCTGACACAACCAAAGTATGTGGGTCTTTCAGCAGGGTTCGGCCTCGAACGATTAACGCCGGGGCCGCCATAAGGAATTTTTTCCGCCGCCTCGTTGACGTTCTTATAAATTTCCTTGAAAGAGTCGGATGCCCTGACGGGATTATGAGGCTCACTGAGCCATATAAAAATACAGAAGGGTTTATTGCGATCGCGGTGGTTTTGCAGCCACGATATTGTTTCACCAACAACAACTTCACAGGCAAAGCCTTTGAGCTGCCCCGCCGGCCGGCCGTTACGGATGAGCGTCTTTGGGTCTTTATCGAAATTCCCGGCATTGGCCAACCAATAATCGAATCCGTGGTCACCGGGCTGGGGATGCCTGGGGTCATTGAAAAAGCCGCTCAAGTGCCACTTACCGGCAAACATCGTATTGTAACCGGCTGATTGGAGCATCGTCGCCACGGTTACTTCATCCGGGGATATATGCAGCGGCGCACCATTACGTATGAAGTCGTACATCCCAACGCGGTACGGCATTCGGCCTGTCAGCATTCCCGCCCGAGCGGGAGAGCAATTCGGTGACGCGGCATAGCACTGAGTTAACTTGACGCCCTCGGATGCAAACCTGTCGAGGTTGGGCGTTTTAATAACCGGACTGCCGTAACAGCCCAGGTCGCCATAACCAAGGTCGTCTGCAAGGACTACAATGATATTAGGCCGCTTGCCATCTTTGTCGCCGGACTGCTGTGCGGAACTAATACATCCCGGCACCACCAGCGCCGCCGTTGTCAGGCTCATCGCCTTTAAGAACTCGCGTCTGTTCATTAAATTCTCACCTCTTTATACTAAGCTTTGCTGTGACCTTGCTCTTTATATTTTTCAAGCAGGCTCGTCAGACGCTCCACGATTTGAGGGTATTTGTCCCACAAGTCATTGCGCTCATACGGGTCCTCTTTTAGGTTATAAAGCTGTCCCGGAGTTCCGGGTACCGGCTTTTTGCCGCTGGGACGGACCCACCCGCCGGACGTCTTCGTATCAAGTATCAATTTCCATTTGCCCTGCCGTATAGAGAATACCCCAAAGACAGAATGATGAACGATAGCCGGCCGAATCGGCTCGTCAAGCTCTCTACCTAAAAGAGCAGGAAGAATATTAAAGCTGTCCGGCCCGGCATCATCGGGTAGTTCCGTTCCCACGATAGCCGCGCAGGTTGCTATCAGGTCACTCAGGCATATAACCTCATCACTGGTGCTGCCCGGCTCAATCTTTCCGGGCCAGCGGGCAATGAAAGGAATACGATGTCCTCCTTCCCAGATATGCGACTTAAAGCCACGTAATTTACCCGACGATTTATGGCCCTCCTGGCCGTGACGAGGGCCGTTATCACTGGTAGCAATTAACAACGTATTTTCTGTCAGTCCCAGTCGGTCCAGCGCATCAAGAATTCGGCCCACACACCAGTCAGTCCAGACAACCATATCGCCGCGTGCACCATCCTGACTGCGCCCTTTAACAAAATCCGGCGGCAGCCACGGGGCGTGCGGCGAAGAAAGGGGCAAATATAAAAAGAATGGCTTCGCGGGAGTTTGTTTACAGTTGTTCTCCATAAATTCAATGGCTTTGCCGGTAAATACCGTATCGACCTGCCTTACATCAAACCCATCAGCCACCCAGCCGGGACGCGGACGGTAGTCGGCATGAACACTTTTGTCTATCGGCATCTTCTTATTCGGTATCCCGACTGTATGCCTGTTCTCAATATAGCAAAACGGGCCATCAATCGTCGAACAGGCAGCCGTAAAATACGCATAATCAAAACCCAAATCCACCGGGCCATCGCTAACCGGCTTGGTGAAATCCACATTCATTCCCTTCTCGGGGTCTCCATCTTGCCACGAGCCATTAAAATACTTGGGCCCGTCTTTGGCGTTGCCCACATAGCCGTTGTGGCGGGTCCAGCCCACGCCCAGATGCCATTTCCCGATACAGGCCGTTCGGTAACCTTGTTTCTGCAGGAACGAGCCGACCGTAGTGCGACTTGGCTCTATCAACGGATTGGTATAACCGCCCACGACCCCGCTTTTCAGCCAGGTCCTCCAACAGTATCTGCCTGTGAGCACGCCATAACGAGTGGGGGTGCAAACCGCCGACGGCGAATGGGCATCCGTCAAGCGAACTCCCTGTTTGGCTAACTTGTCCATATTCGGCGTGGGAATCTTCGATTCGGCATTGTAGCAGCCCACATCACCATAACCCATATCGTCAGCCATAATGAAGACAATGTTCGGATGCGTGAAAGTCCTGCCGGTAACTCGGCCTCCAGCACTAACACATCCCGGCATCGTCAGCGCCGCTGCTGACAGACCTACACCCTTTAAGAAATCACGCCTGTTCAGATTCCTGTCCATAATACTCGCTTTGTCCTATACCAATCATAAAAATTACGTGCGGTAAGACCACGCCCAAACAAGTTTGAGCGTGCCACCCAACGCAAAGGCCATCACCGCTCCCTTACGGTCGCGGCTCTGTTTGATGAAGCTCACATACTTGTATGACCCGTATTATTTCTTTTTGCCGGGCTTTTTTACAGGCCAGGGCTGCACGCCACATCTGGCTGCCCAGCTTTCATACATAGCCTTTAACTGTTCTACCGTTCTTGTATATTTTTGTGCAAGGTTATTTAGCTCGGTGCGGTCGGCTTCGAGGTCATACAGCTCCCATCCGCCGGGATGTTTGGAGACCAGTTTCCATTTGCCCTGGCGTACGGCACGGTTGCCCTCGTGCTCCCAGTAGATTGCTTCGCGTTCGATGGGTTTATTATCAAAGGCCGGAACAAGGCTCCTGCCTTCCATCGGTATTATCCTGTTACCCTTATATTCAGAAGGATACCTTGCACCGGCAATATCAACACACGTGGTCATAATATCGATAAGATGTCCGGGCTGGTGACGCAGCTTGCCTCGCGCCTTTATGCGCGACGGCCAGTGAGCTATCAGGGGCGTGGCGATGCCGCCTTCGTGCACCCAGTGTTTGTACAATCGGAACGGCGTATTGCTTGCGTTGGCCCAGGGCCTACCGTAGGCGATATACGTATCTGCCGGGCCTGGCATCACGCCGTAACCGGTGCGTACCGGCCGGCCGTCGCGTGTTACAGCCGGCTGCATCCTGGTCTGTAACTCATCCTTGCCCATAGGTTTCAGCACGACCGGCTTCGACGGGTCCGGCTTGACTTGGCCACGGCTTCCGTATTCTTCGGCGCAGCCGCCGTTGTCCGCCAGAAAGAAAATCAGCGTATTCTCGAAGTTGCCGGTTCTCTTTAATTCCGAGATGATACGTCCAACGCCCTGGTCCAGGCAATCGACCATCGCCGCATATACCTCCATACGCCGCTGGAACCAATGCTTATCCTTGGCCTCGTTCCACGGCGGCACGGCTGAATCACGCTCCGTAATCTCCCACTTGCTCTTGACAATTCCCATCTCTATCATTCGTTTATGTCGCTCAGCCCGCATCGCGTCCCACCCCTGCGCATAGCGGCCTTTGTATTTGGCGATATCCTGCGGCTTGGCATGCATCGGCCAATGTGGTGCGGTATAAGCGACATACATAAAGAACGACTTGTTAACATTGTGCTCACTAATAAATTTGACCGCGTTGTCGCTGATGGCGTCGGTGTAGTAGAAGTCGTCGCTGTCGGGCACGATTTGTGTGTTGTCGCGAGTCAGAGTGTTCGGGTCGTAGAAGCTCCCCGCTCCGTGGATCGTACCAAAGAAACGGTCGTACCCGCGCTGCCTCGGCCAATTGTGTTTATCTCCGTCCGGCTTTATTGATTTGGTAACGTGCCATTTGCCCGACATGTACGTACTGTATCCCGCCTGTTTGAGCACCTCAGCAATGGTAACGCAGCGGTTGTTAAGATCTCCGCGATAAGCGTCATAACCTCTGTCGCTCATCATATGTCCGACGCCTGCCTGATGCTGGTAAAGCCCGGTCATCAGCGATGCCCTCGTCGGACAGCATCGAGCAGTGTTGTAAAACTGCGTAAAGCGCACTCCGCCGGCGGCAAGTCTGTTAAGATTGGGTGTGTTAATCTCACCACCATAACAACCGATATCCGAATATCCCATATCGTCGGCCATCATCAGAATAATGTTCGGCCGTTTGGCCCTGCCAGAAGTTAATCCAGAAGCACTAACGCATCCCGGCATCACCAGTGCCGCCGCCCCAAAGCCCATAACCTTCAGAAAATCACGACGCGTGTAACTATGCTCACTCATGTTTATTTCCTCCTAATAAATTATTGTTTTTCATTCATTCGGGGAACCTGAAGTTAGTTTTCGTTTTCAACTGTTCGAGCTCCTTTTTCATTTGCTCCACAACATCAGCACGCCAGTCGTCCCCAATCAGATTGTTAAGCTCTTCCGGGTCGTTCTTCATATCATACAGTTCGTCGGTCAATTTGTCAGATAGAGGATAAGTAACGTACTTCCACCTTTTCGTCCGCACGGCCAGCACAGTGGGTCTTTTGTATCTGCGGTCAACTTCTTGAAAATATTCGTAGAGAAAACTTTCTCGGCCCGGCTGACCCTCCAGAACATTCAGCCAGCTTTGCCCCTGCATTGTACGGGGGGCGCGGACTCCTGCTAACTCCAGAAGTGTCGGCGCAACGTCCGTATTTAGAACCATCGCATCACACCTGGTCCCGGGCCTGGCAAGAGGCGGATATCTCATAAGCAGCGGAATGCGTATGGATGGTTCGTACGCAGCTCGCTTGTCCCATAGGCCGCCGTGTTCTCCGTGGAAATAGCCGTTATCACCTGCAAAGACAACCACAGTATTATCCAATATATTCTCAGCTTCGAGTGTTTGAAGGACACGGCCAACACTTTCGTCCACAGCAACCAGAGAGCGCATATAATTACGAATCTGGCTTTTCCAGCTCTTATCCATCTTTCTGCCCCATTCCGGCTTGGTCGCCAGATTATCATCGGGGTTATGCTGCGATTTGATTTCGATGTCCGAATAGAGATTCTCATGCCGCTCGGCGGGCTTGAAAGGGGCATGCACGGCCTTGTGGCTGAGGTACAGCATAAAGGGCTTGTTGTGTTTGCTCTTAAGGAATCGGACCGCATAATTGGTCAGCTCATCGGTAATGTAAACTTCGGACCGGACGGTCTTTCCATTCACGTTCAGTTTATTTTTATCGTATCTGCCCTGCCCACTAAAGCTAACCCAGTGGTCAAATCCGGCCCGCGGTGAATCAGCCCTGCCCATATGCCATTTGCCAACGAATGCTGTTTGGTAACCTGCCTTGCGCAGAAGCTGAGGGAATGTTGGAATTGACGGATTTGGGTCTCTGCCGTTGTTCATAAAGACTTCGTGAGTATGCGCATAACAGCCCGTAAGAAAACTGGCTCTCGAAGGACTGCACAGGGAAGTTGTTACGAATGCATTATCAAACAGGACGCCTTCTTCAGCAAGACGATCCATATTCGGCGTTTTCAGCCACGGATGCCCGGCACAACTCATGGCGTCGTAACGCTGGTCATCCGTTAAGATGAAAACTATATTAGGTCTGCGAGCGGCTTGCTCACCACCGACCACACAACCAGGCATCGCTAACGATGCCGCTCCAAAGCCGACAGTTTTCAAAAAATCGCGACGATTGTAGTTGATTGTAGAGAAACCCATATTTATTTTCCTCTTGTTAAGTAGAATCTGCTCGTTGTTATAATTCAGACTATATCCTACAGTTTTTACTTCATAGAATCCAGAACAGCTTGAAGCCGTTTCTTGGCCGCAGCGGCTTCCGGGCCGCCCGGATTCGGGTTCTGCTCAAGCGTATCAGCCGCCACATCATAAAGATTGCCGGCCCGATTATAATCGCCGTCATCGTAGAGCTTCCACCGCTTGTCGCGCGCAAAGCGATACAGCGTATCACCCGGATTCCGCCGATACCAAATGAATATCCAGTCCCTTGGCTCACCCCGCCGGCCGCGAAGCTGTGGCAGGAAACTTCGCCCGTCGATGTTCCAGCCAACCGAGGCGCCGCTCGCCTCTGCAATCGTCGGAAGGATATCGCTGAAATCCACAAGGTCCGGGCATACTTTACCCGCCAGGATAGCGCCTTTCCAGCTCGCAATGAGAGCAACGTGTGTGCCGGCATCAGTTGTAAGTCCTTTGCCGCCGTCGATAAAGCTGCCGTCCTTCATTTCCGAGGTAATGCCTCGGGGCGTGCCGTTGTCACCGGTGAACAAGAGGAGGGTATTCTCGCGCAGCCCCGCTTCGTCGAGTTTGCGGACGATACGTCCGATGATTTTGTCCATATAAGCGACCATATCAGCGAAGTGTTTTTTATGAGCTTTAGTGCTTGCCTTTTTCCACTCTTCGGTGTCCGGCGTGGGCTCGAACGGCGCATGGGTCAGCGCCATCGGAAAGTAAACAAAAAACGGCTCGGCTTTGCGGCGTTCCACAAACTCCAGCAGGTAATCACAAAAGATATCAGGACCGTATTTGCCCTTGAGGTCATCGCGGTTCTTGCTGTTCTGCACGATGATAGGGTCTTTGTAGCGCGAGCCCCTGTCCTTAACCTGCCACAGACAGTGCTCATCGAAGCCGGCCTGCCTGGGATATGTCCCTACGCCGCCGTCCCGCGCCGCCAACTGCCACTTACCCACCACACACGTCGCATATCCGGCGCTCTGCATAAGATGCCCGAATGTCTTTTCCCTGGAATGCAGCGCCCCAAATTTAGTGTAGTTCCGGATGTTATACTGCCCCGTCATAATCTTTACACGCGATGGCGTGCAGAGCGGCTGCGAATAACTGTGCTCGAATCGAACACCCGTTGCAGCCAGCTCATCGAGAACGGGCGTCTTGTAAGATTTGCTGCCGTAACAACCAAGGCACTCATAACCCAGGTCATCGGCCATTATCAGGATGATATTTGGCCGTTTGCCCCTGCCAGCAGGTAAGCCGGAAACGCTATTGCACCCCGGCATCGCCAGCGCCGCCGCACCGCAGCCCATTGCCTTGACAAAATCTCGCCTGGTTATTTTCGGTTTCATAAGCGGTTCTTTCCTTTCAGTCATTTCTTTTCGATACGTTTGGCTAATTGGTCTTCACCCGGCGTCAATCCCGCAAGGTGCAGGGCGACCTCTTTGCGGATTTCAGTTATGACCTCCGGATGGTCCTTGGATAAATCATATTTTTCGGAAGGGTCGTGCTCGAGATTATAAAGCAACGGAGGGTCGTGGTGCGTCTCTTTGTTGGCACCCTTGCCGTAGGCCGGCTTTGTTATAAAATGCGCTTTGTACGGCCCCTTGCGTGCCGCGTACAATTTAGCACCGCGGTAATAGAACATAGTTTTTCGGGGACTTGGACCGGTCCCGAACAAGGCGGGTGACAGGTCCAATCCATCGACCACGCGGTCGGTCGGGACTTTCGCACCGCCCAACGTCAGAATCGTCGTATATATATCCATAGTCGAGCCAATATCATTCACAACGGCGGGTTTGATTTTGCCCGGCCACCACATAATACAAGGCTCTCGCATACCACCCTCGAAGGTACAGCCTTTGCCTTCTCTAAGCAGGCCCGCCGAGCCTCCGTGCTCTTTGAAGGTCAGCCACGGGCCGTTGTCCGAGGTAAAGACAACAAATGTATTTTCCGCCAGGCCTTCGCGACGCAGAGTCCTGAGTATCTGTCCGACGCCCCAGTCAATCTCTTCAATTACATCACCATACAGACCGCGCAGGCTTTTGTCCTTGAACTTCTGCGATACAAACAACGGGACATGAGGCAGGTTGTGCGCCAGGTAGAGAAAGAAGGGCTGGTCTTTACTTTGTTGTATAAACTTGAGTGCCTCTTCGGTGTAGCGCTTTGTGATAGTGTTTTGGTCGGCGGGGCGCTCTATAATCTCTTCATCGCGCATAAGCGGGACATTAAAGTACTCCGTCTTAGGCTCAAGGAATGCCTGCCGTCCCTGCCCGCCGACCTTATCCATATCGTTGCTGTACGGGATGCCGAAATAGGAATCGAAGCCGTTATTTGTCGGCAGATATTGCCGCAGGTGTCCGAGGTGCCATTTTCCGACACAGGCGGTCGCGTAACCTTCGGCCTTGAGAGCCTCGGCGATTGTAACTTCATTTTTCGGCAGGCCGCTCGCTGAATCGGGAAACAGCACCCGCCGCTTGTCACTGCACATTCCGCTGCGAATCGGCAGTCTTCCGGTCAGCAGTGCCGCCCGGCTCGGCGTGCAGACCGAGGCCCCGACGTAGAAGTTCGTCCATTTCTGGCCCTGGCCAGCCATCTGGTCCAGATTGGGTGTGCGAATCGTAGGATGGCCGTAGCAGGTCAAATCGCCGTACCCCATATCATCACAAAATATAATGATAAAGTTTGGTTTCTTCTTGCCCCTGCTGGCATTCATTTCGCCGGAACTAACGCAGCCAGGCAGAGCCAGTGAAACGGCACCTGCACTGAGAAACTTGATGAATTGTCGTCGATTCAATTGAGGTTTCATCCGAGGCCTCCTTAACTGGTTTTTTTGTGTACTTCAACTGTCATTTCACGCCATAATAACCGGCCAGGAAAAATCTTGCAAGAACATAGTAGTGTTCTGCGAGTGCTCGAAGAATGAATATCATTGCGGCCGAGCCTGCCGGAAGCAAATGACTGAAGCAATCTCAACTATTCGCAAATTCGAGGCAGCGTATATATAACGTGGACAGCATACAACATTACCTAATCGGCGCAGGATACTTTCATTGGAACATCGACCCCGAACTTTTTAGCCTGGGACCAGTTAAAATCCGTTGGTACGGCCTTGCATTTGCGAGCTCCTTCATCTTTGGTTTTTTACTTATGCGCAGAATATTCCGCCTTGAAGGCAGGCCTGTCAAAAATTTAGAAAAACTACTTATTTATGTGCTCATTGGTACTATTTTGGGGGCACGTCTTGGGCATTGTTTTTTCTATAACCCTTCTTATTTTTTGAGCAATCCCATAGAAATACTGAAGGTCTGGAAAGGCGGCCTGGCAAGTCATGGAGGCGGATTTGGTGTCTTAATCACCATTTTATTGTATTCCCGCAACAAGCCGCAGGAACCATATCTATGGCTGCTTGACCGAATTGCAATTGCAGGAGGATTAGCCGGCTTTTTTATTCGCATTGGCAACCTGTTTAACTCAGAAATCATCGGAGCTCCAACAACACTGCCATGGGCGTTTATATTCGAGAAGGTCGATAACATACCGAGACATCCGGTTCAACTATATGAGTCCGTTACTTACGGATTGATTTTTGTCTTACTCCTGACCATCTATAAAAAACAGAGATATAAAGTCAAACAAGGAGTTATCGCTGGCCTTTTTCTATTGTTAGTTTTTACAGCACGTTTCTTTTTGGAATTTGTAAAGGCACGACAGGCTTCCTATAGTTCTAATCTGCCCCTTAGTGTCGGGCAACTGCTCAGTATCCCTTTTCTGCTCGCCGGAATTGTCCTGATAATATATGCTCATAGTAAAGCAACTGTCCCGGATTCTGTGACGGAAGGGCGGCACCAAAATTATCAAAACCGGCCAGATGATACAGGTGGACGGAAATAACGGCGTGGTCAGGATACTTCAATAAGATTCAAACGCCGGCAATAATCAATTACTTAAGCAGCAACTGATGAATAAAAGCTGCGACAAGCCAGACCGCAAAGCTCGCGCAAAGCACAATCCACAATGACAGGTGCTTGTGAAAACATACAAAAGCCACAAGGAAAAACAGAACGCTCGGCACAATGCCCCACAGGGCACCTTTGGTGTACTCGGTCATTAAGTTGAAATCGCCGGGATTATCCTGACACAGCCAGACAAGCACGATAAGGCCGGTCAAAGGCATCACGGCAATCAGCCCGGCCAACGTCGGAAGCCTGCGCCCTATCCCCGCGCAAAAAGCAATAACGCATACACTAATCAACAGCTTGATTACAAATCGCATATCGACCGTTGCTCGCCTCATCGCGAGCAAAGTATAGAAAGTCCGCCACAGGCGCAAAACAATCTCATATTTAGCACTGGGTTTCACCCAGGATTTTTCACTTAATGAACCTGATAGTCAACGGATAGCGATAGTGATGACCATCATTGGCCTTAACCGCCGCAATCAGTAGAAAGATAAGATCAAAAATATATACCGCCGGCAGCAAAACAAAGCCAACGCACGCAAAACAAAGAAGACCTGAAACAAGAGCATATATCAGTATCGATATCTGGAAGTTCACCGCCTCTTTGCCCTGCTCGTCTATAAACGGGTCTTCATCTTTCTTTACTTGCCAGATAATCAAAGGTGCGATAATGCAGCCAATGACCGGAACTACCGGTATCAAGCCGCCGAGCCCACCAAGATGGCATATCATTGCCCACATTCGAGCGTCTTTATTAAGTTCTTTGCCGGTTTTTTCCTTTTCAACAACTTCGGGCTCTTTGGCCTCGACTTTTTGTTCGGCGCTTACTTCTTGTTCAGCACTGACATCTTGCTCGGCGGGAGTTTCACTTTCTGGCTGCTCAAAGCCAGCCTCCTGCTCGACAGGAGTTTCACTCTCGGGTTTTTCTGCCGGCTCTGGGGTTTCGCCCTCGGGCTTTTCCGCCGGCTCCGGGGTTTTCTCTTCTTTTGCCATAATCCAGCTCCCTTCTATTTAGTTTAATTTGATGATTCGACAAGCCTAATCTTTTCTAACAAGATCCAATAAAAAAGTCAAGAGCAAATTAACTATTCACCAATTTTACGAGGACGCCGGCCGGCACCGCTGACATCGATTGGTTTTATGCCGAGCTTGATGGCCGGCGATTTCGGATTAAAATTAACAAGACCCTTCCTGAACCCGACAATGAGCGGGTCAAAAAGCAGGTTTCCCTCCCCGGCCTCAAACTGATAGCTGCCCGCCTGGCTATAGTTTCTGAGCCTGCGAAACTGAACTTTGCCTTTTTCGCTGAACAGTACATTGTCCCGCAGCCTTGTAACCGCATCGGGATTTTCCAGAACTATATTATCTTTGGCAAAGATAACGTTTTTCTCCATCGTATAGTCCGAAGACTTTGGAAACGTAAGCCTTACATCCGCGTCACTGATAAAGACGTTGTTCCGGATAGTGTTGTTTTTGGCCATGTGATTGTGTGACGGCCGAACAACGCCGACCGACAGGTTGCCTTCAACAAGGCAATTCTCAGATCTCTCATCGAGGTAATAAGCCGAGGCGCCGTAGCCGCCGGTTTCGATAATGTCCCGGATGAAATTGCCCCGAAGCACAAGGCCCTTACCGGCAAAACAGTAGATACCCCCGCCATCGTGAAGCTCCTGCATCGCACGATAAATCAGGTTGTGCTCAATACGATTGTTTTGACCGCCGCAGTTAACAGCAGTATAAGGCGTGTCGTGAATTTCGTTATGGCTGATTATGCAATCACTTCCGCCGCCCTGCAGGGCAATTGCGCTGGGATAAGTAAGGCCGACGTCGTGAATGTGATTGTCGGACACAATACATCCCGTCCCGCGACACCTGATCCCGCAGGCCCCGGTGTGATGTACATGACAGTGTTCAATACGCAGGCCGCTGCCGGAAGCCTTGATTCCCTGCCCGCCAACGTTGACGATTTCAAGGTCGAGCAACTGGCAATTCTGGGCCGACGTTACGGAGATAGCTCCCTCAAATTTACCCGCACCGAATCCGCCGGCCTCAAGCGGCGTTGTTGTTACCGACAGCGTCAAACCGCGAACGGTTATGTCACTGGCCGGCTTGTCCCGGGTGCCCTGAATCCGAATGACCGACCCGATGGTCGGTGCAAAAACCACCGCCTTGGTCATATCCTCTCCGGGCAAAGGCCAATAGACTAACTTGCCAGCCGTGCGGTCCAGATACCACTGTCCTTGCCTCGTCATTCCCTCACGCACGTTCCAGACAACATACTTTTTCACGCCGAACGCCCCCGGCGGATGACCCGATGGACTGGCAAAAGTCAGTGTCCCTGATTTCGTATCCATAGCAGACAGACCAACCAGCGACTCGTCCCACATATGATAAACCGTAACTTCTGCGTTGTTGACGTCCAGCCACGGGCTGATGTCCTCGGGACGATATTTTAACGTAGTCAATTCCTCATTTGTCGGTTTGCGTTTCCATCCGCCGCCTGTGCTGCTCATCCAGGGGACATTAAAGCTGCTAAGGTGTTTGAAATATCCTTTCTCCGGTAGCCGGGCTCGCCGGCAAAAGCGCCCATTAACTACCAATGCTCGGAAGTCCCATTTTTTGCTCTTTACACCAGGCAGCTCGACCGAATAAAATTCACGGGCAGGATGCCCGGGCCACTTTTTCCAGCCGACGACTTTTCGACCGCCATAGAGACAAACCTTAGCCCTGGGCGCCGATTCGATGGTCAGCCCCGCATCTCTGTCAGTGAGTACCAACGGCCTATCGAAGAAGTATTGCCCACTCTGAACAACTATTTTTTTCGGTTGTCTCGTATCCCGCTTCCGTGCCGCTTCGCACGCAGCTTCAAGTGTAGCGAACGGGCCATCCATCCGATTCACATCAGGTTTGGGTAATCGCCCCGACCAGGAATCATTACCATTCACAGCAACAAAATAAGTACCGGCTTCGGCGCCGATTGCCTGAGCAGGTGCAAATAAGTACCCAATAATTACCAACATCAGCGCAATTATTGAGCTTTGCGTTACGCCTGTTAGTCCTAAGGACTCCTTACGGAGAAGCGTATGTATCCATATTAATGGAATACAGGGTGGCACCCTCAAACTCAATAAAACCCAGGGTGGCACCCTCAAACTTGTTTGGGGGTGGTCTTGCCGGTAAAGCCTGCCTCTTCTGTAAATTTTTAGTTTCATTTGTTTTGCAAAGACCAATAAGAAGATATGTCGTATTTTCATCAGTTCCCTCTTTTAGCGGACTCAAGCAGCCACACTGCCATTCCACTTTTGCCGCGGTGTGCCCAGGCGTAATAAGGAATCGCAACCACCTCGATACTTTTCAACTGTGCCTTGTCTTCCGGCTGAAGTTGTTGAATCTTCCCTCGGCCTCTAATTGTCACGATGCCGCCCAACAAATCGCCACGATATTCGGTGTATAATTTCGTATCCGCCGGCAAAACCAGCTTTGCAACACCTTGTGGATTATCCACCCCTTCGAAGCAATACACAACAGGCCCACGCTGGACGGCTGTACGCCCCGCGTTGTCCTTGACGTTCGGATGAGAAACTACACGACGTATCGGCATCGGCAGGCTCAACTCGATTGTGTCACCCTTTTCCCACCTGCGGCTGATAGACGCAAAGCCCTTATCAATATTTAATTCAACAAATTCGCCGTTGACCTTGAGTGTTACCTTCTCAGAGCTTTCGTTCAGGAAGCGATAAAGGTCGCTGGGAACAGGTTCATTCCGCGCCCAGCCGGGGACCCGAACACAAATCGTTAATTCCCCGGAACGTTTCGGCTCAACCGTAATCTTCACATCCCCATCCCATGGGTAGCGCGTCTCCTGTACTAAGCGCACAGTATTGTTATCCATCTTTATTGTGGCGCTTCCACCGATGAAAAGATTCACATACAAAACGTTACCTTGCTGCGCGTAAGCGTAGCCGGGAAGCGACGGCATAAACCGCACGATGTTCGTAGGACAGCAGGCGCAGCCGAACCACGGGCTTCGCTGATAGTCGCCGTCACTGGCTAACGGGTTCGGGTAGAAAAACTTATCGCCGCTCAGCGAAATACCGGAAAGAAACCCATTGTAGATAATCCGTTCCAGCACATCGATATACTTCGCCTCGCCGCCCAATAAGAACATCCGATGGTTCCACATAGCGTTGGCAATGGCCGCACAGCTCTCACAATACGCCGTCTTGTTAGGCAGCTCGTAATCTTTACCGAACGATTCACCGCCGCGCCTGGCTCCGACACCGCCGGTGATATACAGCTTCTTCGAGACAACGTCCTGCCATATCCGCTCGAGCGCCTCGACGTAACCGGTATCGTCCGTCAGGCCCGCCACATCCGCCATCCCGGAATACAAATACCCGGCACGCACGGCGTGCCCCACCGCAGCATCCTGCTCAACCACCGGCTTATGGTCCTGGCAGTAATCGCCGTAAATCTTGCGCCTTTCTGATTGACCACGTTCATCAAGGAAGAATTTCGCAAGCGCCAGATATTTCTCGTCGCCGGTTACACGATACAATTTCACCAGGCCTATCTCAATTTCCTCATGACCGGGAACATCGTGCTTCTTGTCGGGGCCGAAAACCGAGTCGATGTAATCAGCGAGCCTAATAGCAACATCAAGAATCATTCTTTTTCCGGTGGCCTGGTAGTAAGCCACGGCACCCTCGAAGAAATGGCCCGCACAGTATAGCTCATGTTTGTTGCGGACATCCGTCCAGCGTTTTTCCGGCTGTCGCTCCGGCAGAGAATAAAAGGTGTAAAGATAGCCGTCTTCCCACTGGGCCGCTGCGATCTTTTCAATCACACCGTCAACGTATTTTTCAAGCTCCGGGTCGGGATGGCTTTTCAACGAATAGGCGGCCCCCTCTATGACCTTGTAGAGGTCGGAATCGTTAAAGTAGATACCTTCGAACTTTCCCTCCATCAGACCGCCTGCCTTTGCAAAGTTGTCGATTCTGCCGGTTTCTTCGCACTTTTGAAAATCGTAGGGCACCGTAACCTTGCGGTTCGTTTCAATCCGCGGCGCCCAGAACTCATCGGCAATAACCACATCGGTGAACTCAACCGCCCGCAATTGACCCGATTCCTGCACTCGACAGCCCGTTACAAGTATGAACAAAACTATAATCATAACTGCAAAAAGATGATTTCTTAATAATTGAATCTTTTCCATTTTCTTACGCTCCTTTTCTGTTTTCCCGGCAGAATTTGCCCATCAACTCCATTGCCCTGTTCATACCTTCAGCCGAGCCGTCCATCTTTGCGTAGGCATCCACTAATTCCAGCAGTTCCGCATCCGGCTCAACCTGCCCATAGTGGTGCGCGACGTTGACAATCGCAGCATCAAGGCCGTACTCCGTCGCCTTTGCAACGTAAGCCCTGCATACGCCGATTCTTCGAGCCGGCAGGTCCCGGACGCAGTTGCTCACGCCAAGCGAGCAATGCACACCTTTCATCCGTGCATCGCTTTTGATTTTCTTTATCGTCTCGAACGCCCTATACGTATAACCCGGCACGCCCGGCTCCATCGGCATATCTATCGCTAACGGAAACACGGTCGAGTCGAAGAATATCTGGCCGGGCGTAAAGCCGTATTCGCCGACCGCCTTGGCAAAAATCTGTTTGGCTAAGGAATACAGCTCATCAACCGAATGTGAGCCTCCCGGCCCCGTTGGTACTCCCTCGCTGACCAAAAGACCGATGAACGCAAAATCGAAATCCTTTTTCAGCGGCAATATGTTATCCATTGTATAGACCTTCACCGAATTTATAAGCGGCTGTTCGACTTGCTCTGTAGTGTTATACCACTCCTTCAAACCGCCTGTCAGAACATCGTTATTACTGCTGTCGATACAAACCGGAACTCCTTTGCCCCACTTGCGAACGAGCTTTACGTACTCGACCATCATATCGACGCAAAGCTGCGGCTCGTCCTCACCAAAGACATCGAGATTAACCGCTATATAATCCGAGCCGTCAGCAATCTGTGATTCAATTAAGGCCCTAATATAACTCAGCGGTTCGCTTGGCCTTGAATAAGCATCGGAGCCGAGTTCCACCAACTGCTTCATCACCTTGCCGGTCTTCGGAATCGACGCATGGATCGACTCGCCAATATTAATCAGCGGATTCTTCATCTTATCGTCTTTAATACCAAATATTTCTTCCGTTCGCTATTCTATTTATAACCTGTATTTACAAACACTTATACAATCCCAGCACCTCTTTTTTGTCGCATGCTGGTGTTGCGGCGACCTGTACAATTGCCACTGTGGGTAATTTTGAGTTGTGGATAACCTGTTGATAACCCAAAATCCACTCCTCAAGCCGCTTCTCAGCAATACAGAAAAATACCAGGCAAAAAAGATAGAATTTTGCACCGCCGCCTTTGCGACCTGCTCAAAGCCCAACCTTTTTCCCGTAACTTATTTCTAACAAAGACGTTACATTTGCAGACAAAGCCGCCACTCAAAGTCGTCTCCATTTGACATCCTGCGAATCCTCAGTATGCCCAAATTCCACTGAATTTGCAACGGATTCGTAAAAAATTATCCTGTTAGTGGATAATTCATGGAAGAATTTCTCATAATTCTGATAACACGAGTAAATACCCGCCCACAAAAAGCTTTGTGTTCCGTTGAAAAACCGTAATTTCTCCCTCAATAAATCACTTCTTTAACGGCCGAGCCGTACGGCTGTGAAGTCAAATACATCGTACAGCAAGGCCTCTGCATAAGGACCGTCGAGCAGGCCGAACCAGACGTAGAGAATTCGCCCACCGCCGTTCAACTCAACATAAGCAACAGCATCGCCGAGGTAATCCTCATCACCGCCGCGCAATTGAAGCAGCGAAGTATGTTTGGCACCCTCGCCGGCAAAGAACGGCCTCCAGCGAAGGTCTCCCGATGTGGGAAATGGAAATTGCTCAGAAATATGCGGCAGGTAACGCTTCGGTTGAACAAAATGAAGCCTCGAACCCCGCGGCGGCCTTTCCCATCCAATGCGCAGCGTCAGGCCAAATTGGCTGCTGCCGTTTACCGCCCGACCGTTCTGGTCATAGTAAAAAGGCCAGGGCAGCGCAGGCAAAACCAAAAGACAGCCACCTCCTCTCAGATAGCCAGCCAGTGCATCATCGACATCGCCGGTTTTATGAACGCTACGGCGATAACGCTCCCCCCCACAGTATAGTAAGACAGGATACTTTTGCGCCGTCAAATCACCGCTCGCCACATCCTCCCACGTCAAAACCTCCGTACCAACTCCCACATCCAGAAGCCACCAAAAGGCCATCGAATCCGCACCGGCTAAAACCCCAATTTGAAGTCCCTCAAGCTTCTCACGCAGCCGGGCTTTCTCCTCGATGGATAACCCTCCGGAAGCAGTCTGGCCCCCGCTGCCACGTTTTTTGGCCTTAAAGTTTTTGGCATACTCGGCAGTGAGGTCAAGATATTGCCGTCCGAATTGTAATGACGGCTCTATCTCACTGCCCTCGTGCCATTCATTGAAGCTCGTAATCAGTACCCAGTGCGGGTCGGCCTTGATGGCCTCTTCCCACTGAACACGATACAGCCTGCCGTCGTAACGCTCAACAGCAAGACCGGGCTTGCGTATCTTCGTGTCGTCGTAGCCGGGAATCACCGTTATGGCACTAATCTTGCCGGCCTGGTCAGCTAATTGCACCCAGGACTGGTACGTCCCGGCAGCCCATTTGCGCACCTCGGCAGGCTTCATACCTCTAAGCGAGCCAGCGGTGTTATAGGTATGAACGCCGTCAAAAACGCGGGCCGAACCGTAGCTAAACTTATCACCAATCGCTGTAACACCCCCTTTGTACTTCTTATTAACCAGCTCGATAGCCTTGAGCCAGCTTTCCAAACCAAGCTGCCCAAGGGCACGACCATAGACAAATACCACCGGCTTTGCGTTTACTTTGAGATAAGCGTTATGCTTGCCGTACTTATTTAATACCTCAACAATATCATCCGCTGCCGTCTGCGGCGTCTGCGGCCGCGGAACAGTCTCGTAGTAGATACACGCGCTCAAACCATTACGCCGGCAGCCATCGAGAATCTTATCCATCGCACGGCCAGAGAAACTATTGTGGCCCCACCAGCTGACAATGAACGTATCGATATTAGCGTACCTGGCCCATCGGCAGTGCTGGTCTATCAGATTCGGGTCGTGCGAGTCGTAGGCACCAAGTATCGGATAATTAGTGCTTGCCTCGATGTCTTTCTTGGCCGCATCAATACGCCCCCAGTGCACCGTCCTGCCGGCACCGCCCGGCCCATCAGGCGTACCATACCACGGATAATAAAACGTCATAACCCTCCGAGATACCGTCTTACCCGGGGCCTCGACGCCTAACGCCACACCGCCCTGCAATGCCGCCGTGAAGATGATAAACGCAAATAACAGTACCAACAAGCCCTTATTTCTACCCAATGCAGTCATACTTAACCTCCTTAACCTCATATAAAGTTCGTCAATACTCAACCGCCACTAATGTTCGTGGTGTTATTCTAATGAAATTCAACTTCTTACCTTTAGTAAAAAATCTGACATTTCCATCAATCGGCAGAACCAGCGCCTTTCGCGCCCCGACAGGCTTAGAGAATTCCAGAGATACACTGACCGGCTCATCGTTGAAATTCTCAACAATCAGGCAATCCTCGCCGATTAAGTACAAAGCCACCTTATTGGGAGCGTCAAAGCTTATTCCAAATGGGGCCAACAGTTTGTCCCTGATAGGTTTGAACTGTTCTCGAGTTAATTTAAGCAAACTGCGAGGATTCCCATTGACCTTCAGGATTGTTAAATTTCTATCATTAAGATTCACGCTATCTAACCGCTCAGCCAGTCCGTCCGTTATAAGCACGGGTTTTTTGGCACCGAGCATCTTTTTCAGTTTATTAGAGAAGTCCGGATCTTTCAGCGCGTGAACAGGGAAAAACGCGGCTTCCACATCAGAGTGAATTTCAGCCGCGGGCACAAGGGGCAACCCCAACATCCCCACGAAATCATATACGTACTGCTCATCATAGGCATCGCTGTTCGGCGGCTTCGGCGCAAGAATACCTTTGACAGGTTTATTTCGCACCAACTTGGCAAGTTTGAACAACCCGGGAATCTCCGTCCGTAATTTCTCGACGTTTGCCGGCCCGGTATCTCGCAACAGTGACCCATAACAAAACAACAGCATTTCCTTGGCATCTGCCAATACTGTCTGACGCGCCTGCTCTACGTATGTATTTTCCGTAGTCCCGTAAGGGTCGAACCAGCCGCCGCCTGTTTTCGAGCCGCCTATTTCGCCAAGCCACCGCATAATGTAGTAAGCTTCGTACTGAACTTTCCCTCCCCATCGCTTATTATCATAATCGCGTGTCTCGGTACCAACCCATATTCTATCGTAGTCGGCTGTTTCACGTGAAACCTCATACCCGCGATTGTGGAAATTGTCATACCATTGAGGATATTTTATTATGATTTTCACATCCGGATTAACCGCTCTCGCCGGCCCCAATATCCGCTCTCGGCTCACCCTGACCATAAGCTCACAGCGGTAGTCGGCCCACGTCTGGTCGCCGCGTGCCTTTTTGCACTCATCGCATTGGCAATCGGTAAAAAGAAAGTCATCAATCATAATCTCATCGAATATCGAAGCCGTGTATTCGAATATTTCCTGAAGCTGGTTTTGCGTGCCTTTATTGGTGTAGCAGGAAATCAGGTTCCAGCCTGTCGATATCTTGCCGACCTGCGTAGTCGTAACACAGCCCGAAACCTCAAAGCCCTCTGCTTTAAACCTGGATTTCGCTCGTTCCAGGGTTTTTCTCTCTGCGGTATATCGGCTCCTGAAAGTTTCGATGAAAACGTGAGTAACGCCGGTCTTTTTGCACCACTCGATAGCTTTGTTTATGCCCTCCTCAGTACCCAAATGGTCGCGCACATTATGAGCCGTAAACAGTGTAGAAATCTTCAATAGCTCTTTATTCTTATTTGCCAAATCCCACAACGACTGCGATTGACACCTCAAAGCCGTCAGCAAAACCAATCCCACAACAGTATATTTCAAACGTCCCGATTCAATCATTTTCTCTGTCTCCCTGAACTCCGTAGGGTGGGATTTTACCCCACCATCAATATCTAATAGAGTGGCACCCTCAAACTTATTTGGGGGTGGTCTAATAAAAAATTAACCTTTGCTGAAAGCTGCAATTTTATCTTCAACTTCCGACGGGCTGTTTCGTTCTCACGAGTTCGACCTTGCTCACCGCAAGCGCCAAATCACCGCCGAGAATGACTATACGAAAGTCGGTACCGTTGCACCGATTCATAAAACGACATTGCAGCAGCGTAAACTCCGCCGTTTTCCATTTGCCGGTTTTGCCGAGCGAAACATGTGCGACCGCGCGAAAAGCACCTTCAAACAGACCCATTTTGGAATTAGCATTGTCGTACTCCAGCCGAAAGGATGTGCATCCCGCGTCCCGGTAGGTAACGGACACCGATACTGTCTGGCCGAACAGTTCGTAAGCAAATGCGTCGTCCACATTAAAATAAAGGTAACGGCTTTTACTCAAGTGCGGATTCGGCTCGGAAACAACCGCCTCGGTGTCTCCGAATTTCTTCATCTTCCACACACCATCGCCGCTGCTTTGACGAAGACTCAGGCCCTTTGGCCGGCCCGGCCCCCAGATAACCGTGTTGGCATCTGCATACCCCGAGCCAATTCTAAGGTTCGTCTTCGCCCGCCACATATCTGCAAAAAGACCTGTCAGCACAATATAGCTTCGGCCGTACTCTCGGCTGTGCGCCACATCCGTCCCCTCGTGCCATTCGTTCCACGTCTCGACGTGTGCCATCCAGGGCCTATGCTCCGGATTCAATTGCAGCACCTTTAACCATCGCTCAATATAGGTCTGGCCGTCACGCCTTTCAACCACCAGCGGCGTTCTGCCCGGCACCGCACTGTGGTCGTATCCCGGACCCAAAGAAACGACCTGTTTGTAAATCAGCGGTCCGCTTACCGCGCCACCCCAGGAATACGTCGCATCAGCCTGGCCTTGCCACCGGGATGATTTTACAATGAACGGCTCTAAGCCGAAATCTTTCTTGAACCTGAGCCTTACGTAATCAAACTGTCCCGGGTCCTGTTTTTTGGCGAAGGCCGCTGCGTACAGAAAAACAATCGGCCTGCCTTCCACACGCGCCCATTTCGAAGGCGGGATGAGGCTAAAAAAATCGCGTATCGGAGTATAGAACCAATCCTTTCCAAAATCCGTTGTCAAATCGACGTGATAGTTCGTCCCGCCTTTATAGAATCCGTTATGTTTGAGTATCGACGTATCGTAAAACAAAGCAATCGCAGGCGGGCTAAGACCATCCTTCTGTAAAGCACTATGCGCCTCTACTAACGGCGGCAGCCCTGCAAAGCTCCAGCCGTCATACTTTCCCGGGACGCCCCAGAAGACCGGCATCAGAAAATTGATGCCCGCTGCAATCATATCTTTCAATTCTGTTCTATGCCAGGAAGCCCGCTTGTAGCTGATGTCGTTCATATCAGCCGGGTGAGTTGTCAAAGCGTCCGTCCCGTTACGGTTGATAATATGACTCTTTGTATCGATGTCATACCAATAGAAATACGTCGTACCAACAATCGGCTGTCCGAATTTGAATGAATCAGCATCTTTATGCTCCCTTGCCTGTAACGGAAAAAACCTTCCAGGTGGTTTTTCAGGCAGCTTACTTTTCGCTGAAAGAGGCGCACAAAACACACATAACAACAGTATTATTGAGCTTTGCGTTATTAATAAAAGCCAGGGTGGCACCCTCAAACTCAATAAAACCCAGGGTGGCACCCTCAAACTTGTTTGGGGGTGGTCTTGCCATTCACCAACTACCATTTTCCAGTCACAAATTCCCATGCTTAAATTCTGTAATCTTCTCTTTCAGCACCCGGCAAGCCGCTGCCGGGTTACCGGCTTTCGTCACCGCAGCACAAACCGCAATTGCCTTAGCACCAGCTCTCAAAACATCTTCGACATTATCCAGCGTTATACCGCCGATAGCCACATTACAAATACCGGTATCGGCAAGTATCTCTGTTGCCTGCCTGATATAGTCCAGGCCGACCGCCTCAGCAGTTGGTTTCGTCTCGGTGGCAAAGACCGGCCCCAAAGCAGCGTATGTAGGCCGCTCCTCACAGGCGGCACGCAATTGCCTGGGCGAGTGTGTGCTTTTGCCGAAAATCAGCGGAGCCAACTGGAGCCTGCGGGCGCATTCAATAGGCAAATCATTCTGGCCAAGATGAACACCGTCGGCACCTGCAGCAACCGCCACATCAACACGGTCGTTTATTATGCTAAGTACGCCGGCGTCTTTGCATATCCGCACAAATTCGACAGCAACGGCGAAAAGCTTGTCGTCCTCGACGGCCTTCGCACGCAGTTGGATGCAATCGGCACCGCCGGCTGCGCAATTACAAGCCAAAGAAATAATATCCGCAGGCAGGTTGCTGGTAATTATCACGTACAGCCTGACACCTTTGAATTTCTCAAAAGCATCACTGAAAAGAACAATATCTTTCTCAAGCGTATAAGCAGCGTATCGCAGCTTTTCAATCGTCTCGGCTACGGACTGGTCTTGCGTCTGGGTCATCTCGGCAAGCGCACGCAGCGCTTCGGTTAGACGTTTGCAGCCGGCAGTAAAACAATCTCTTAGCTCGCCGCGTACAAGTTGCTTATCGACTGTCTTACCAACGCCGACATCGCCTAAGGTATCTCTGCTTGAGATAAGCCGGCCGGCATCGAGCTTGCCGATGGCCGATGAAAGCTCGTGCCTAATCTGCTTGGCTCGTTCGGTAAGCGGCCCCGAATTCAAAGCGAACCTGCAATACTCCTCTATCACACGAATCGCTTCACGGGCACGATTGAAATTGGCATCGATAATTCTATAAACCGCACGCTCCATAATGCCTCTGATTATACGACCCGAGACGGATATTGAGTAGCCAAAAATTACACGAAACAGCCGGGTGCTATAGTATTCTGTAACACGCCTGTTAGTCGAAGACCCTTTCCAACAGGGGCAAGCGTGTGTTTCGGTATCTAATTTGATGGCCTGGAGCCACGTTTGCGGTAATATAAGGTTGGCCTTTGCGCAAAAAAATGCGGAGCCGACCCTCCTCCGGAACGACCCCGCTAAACGAAAATGTTATTAACAAAACCGACCACGCCGATTTTGGAATTTCTTAAAATCGGGCGGACAGATCCTCCTCTCATACGCTTTTAGGACGTCCGCCCAATATAGCTATCAAAAGAGGACAAACTAAACAAATCTGCAAAGAATATGCCAACTGCAAAAAATTAAGGCAGAACTCACTCCTCACCTCCGCTAACATCTTGCGGCAAAGATATTTACGCTTGCAAATGCCGTTCTGACTGTGAAAACGAGAGAATGTTGTATTTTAACAGCGTGTTGTTATTTATCAACACTCATTGCGCCCATCCAGCCCACTTTCACGCACCCAGAACAATAGGACGCTAAATAGTGAGTGGATTTATTAGATGTTTACAAAAAGCAACGCGGGGTGATTAAAATGAACAAATTCGTGAAAAACCGGCAATATACATATCGCAAAAAATATATGCGCTTCTCCAAAACAGAGCCGAGACTGTAAAAGAGCCGCGACTATAAGGGATAGGTAATTGCCTCTTCAGTTACACGGTGGGTTACTGTTGAGCGCACTTACTTTTTGTGATTGGTATTAATCATACCCTTGTGCTCCAGCGCCGCTGTGTTCTTTCGGTTGATATTTGGCAGAACAAACGCGGTTTGTCCAGCGACAAAGCCAGTGGTCAAAGAGCACTTTCTTGCCTCTTCTCTGCTGGTCGAGCCGAAAAATTGTGCTTTTGCGCCACGCTACAATCTCATCGGCAATCATCTGAACCTGCTGTTCAGGCAGCTCTATCCTGACCAATTCAAGCGGGTCCGAACCAATATCATAGATGCAGGCCGTTCTGTCCGCCGGATTATATATGAACTTACTCTCGCCTTGTACAAAACCCACAGGCCCTTCCTGCATCCAGCCGGAAAAATAGACCTTACGGCCTTCAGAAATAGAGCCGAGCACATTAACACCGTCAAAGTCGACTGTTTCTGTTTCAAAACCTAACAGCCCCAGCAACGTTGGGGTCAGATCAACTGAGCTGACCGGCTCGGCAACCTTAACTCCCGGCTCTACCAGAAATGGAGCTCGCAAGCAAAATGGGATGCGCAGGACCTCATCGAAAGCTATCAGCGCGTGCCCTGATTGCCCGTGCTCGCCAAATGCCTCGCCATGGTCTCCAATAACACAAAAAATCGTTTTATCCGTAAGATTCAGCCTGGCCAGCTCCACATCCAGAGCAGCCAAGAATTTATCGGTATAACGAATCGCCTGTCGATAACGCTCTATCGGCTCCTTCGCCGGTGTGTTAAACCACTCAGGAACCTCATAAGGGTCATGAGTAACCGAGCATAGAATCGTTAGGAAAAACGGTCTCTCGTCCGCCTGTATCCATTCAGTGATCGGCTTTAACATTGAGAACTCATCGCACGCCAAGTAACCAAGGAAGCTGTTAGGGTCACCCAGATCATCCCTGGCCCAGAATTTCTCGAAGCCAAGGTTATATACCAGCCCGGGCCGAGATTCAAAGTTGCCCATAGCCGACTGAAAAAACGCCGTCCGATAATTAAGTTTATCCCTTAGAATCGTTACAATACCGGCATAGGGCTTTAGAACAGGGACCGCTTCGGCAAGATCGTGGGAGGCGGAGGAAAAACGGCCGGTTAAAAGGGCAAATAGTGCTTTTGTGGTGTGGGTTAATGATGAGCGAGCATTTGAAAACTCAACTCCCTCTTCGGCTAAATTTGCAAGATACGGTGTTAAATTGCTTCGCTTGTCCGCAAGCGAACTGTACCGGTATTGGACGCCTTCAAGGATAACTATGACTATGTCGCGATTTAGCTGCTGTGGTTTTCTTGAAATCTTTAGCTTGTCAAGGGCGGGAATTTTACGCTCAGGTTTAACCGACAAGCGGTAATCGGAGATAACAACGGTGAATATAGCTCGCAGGTGGCAGTTGTAGTGCAGCCCCAGGGAAGCTGCTTGTGGAGAGCCGTCTCTTCTAGACACTGTACCGCGAGCTATAAAACTGATAATAACTATAATGATAGAGACAATGACCCGGCGGGAAAAACGCTTTCGGTTGTAATTCGGCGGCAACGGATTAGCTAAAACAACAAAGAAGAAGGTAAGAGCAACCGCACTGGGCCCAAGCAAAATAACCGCTGCTTTCGGCATCATTATGAGGTTAACACCAATAATACAAAAAGTGTGCAATGGTGCCCGGATTAAAGGCAAAAGAACCCTGGGTAGTATTTGTGTTCCCGTTCTGATTAGCCAGCCAGCGTTCACAACCGACCAGGTGCACACAACGGCGGCAATGATAGTGGCCGTGCGCAGAACCCATTTCCTGGGCCATCGAAAGCAAACCATCGCTAAAAAAACTTCAATAAATAATAAAAAAGAGACGTCAGCAAGAATCCAGCCTATATATTCACCGACCAGGTCGTAACGCAGCGAATGAAATAATTTCACAAAAAGAGTACAAAATAACGCACCGAACATAATAACACTGTAAGCACGAGGTGCTAAAAAATAATAGAGACGGCGAACAGACAAAACCTGCTTAATCTTATGACTGGAATACGAATACTCATAACCCATAGCGCGCCAAAATACTAAAAGTGCTAATAAATAGCAAGCTATTGCTGTTGAGCTATTTGCGTTGTAAACATTTTTTGCTCGAATTCAAAGACCAGATCAAGCTGAGAGTGCCATTTTTACAGCTACCACAAGTTCAGACATCAATTTGGCAAGTATTTTAGGCTAAATAAGTCCCGATTTTGCCCACCGGACAGATTCGGCGCTGTCGAGCCTTCTCGAAGCCGCTAAAAAGACGGCGGATTTGGAGACTGTAGTATCATTACAGAGATATTTTCAAATCAAATTTCGGGACCTTGCTCCCAAAGCCCTTGGATTTATTGCTTTATTACAACCGGGCTAATCGTTTTCTTGCTCGCAATCCATCATGCCGTTGGCCGAAAGGCGATAAATCTCTGGGGTTTGGGGGCAGAGCCCCAGTTTCATTAGTTTTTCTGATTTTTTCATTACCCGGAACCCTGGAATACACTGTAATGATGCTACAGTCTCGAAAAAAAAGATTTTTCTTGACGGCAAGATACCTAATTTGTTATAAATAGAATAGATAGAGTTTGGGAATTATTGGTTATCTTACTTTTGGAATTTTCGTAGTTTTCCAATAGAGGAGGAGTTGTTATGTATTATGTGAGGCACAGGGTTGTAATCGGGACTTTGTGCTTCGCAGTGAAGAAATTTTGCATTTCTATTAACAACATTTTTTTATTTTTTAAAGGAGGATTATTATGTGTAGAAAATCGATTTATTTAGTTTCTTTTGTTTTGGTGCTGAGCGTAGCAGGCAATGCCTCGGCTGATCTGCTGGTTCACTGGGCACTTGAAGAGGGTTCCGGCACTACTGCCTTTGACACATCCGGCAATGGCAATGACGGTACATTCAGTGGCGAGCCGCAGTGGGTGGATGGGCATGGCGGCGGCGGTGCGCTGGAAT
>Ga0209979_1000518_pt1 | contig 52443 bp, 43 predicted proteins | sample AnhtaG_FD_183114 | JGI IMG/M metagenome (GOLD analysis project Ga0209979, IMG submission 183114) | Deep subsurface microbial communities from Anholt, Denmark to uncover new lineages of life (NeLLi) - Anholt_01485 metaG (SPAdes) (version 2) | ecosystem: Environmental > Aquatic > Marine > Oceanic... | reverse complement strand
GATTTGAAATTTGAAATTCACGTCGCCAATGAACTACGAACAACGAACCACGCTATACGCTGTACGCTCTACGCTCTCGCAATACGCAATACTCAATACGCGCGACGAAATTGTCCTCTACATCTGTAGAGAACGCTCTACAAATCAGCTCTTTTTATGCAAAACAAACCCAATTTCCAAAAAAGTCAAATGAATGTAAACTTCTATTCAACAAAGGATTATGAAAATAAATCCAATTGGACACTTGGTGAAAACAAACCCAATCAAACCCAATTTCCGAAAAGCACAAATGAATGTAAACTCACTTATAACAAAGGATTACAGAAAAAACGACGCTTTCGCAGTCCAAAAAAACAAACCCAATTCAAAGCCAATTTCCGAAAAGCCAAAATGAACGTAACCTTCTTTTCAGAAAAGGATTATGAAAATGTACCACTTCGCAGACGCGGGGAAAACAAACCCAATCAAACCCAATTTCTAACGGGGCCGGCAATCTCAATCAATAATTCTTCCCAGTCCGGCAAGGACGGACTGCAGAAGTTCCATTGGCAGGCCCATCACGTTTGTCAAACTGCCCTCTATTTTTTCAATAAACTCATCGCCCCCCTCCTGTATAGCATAAGCGCCCGCCTTGCCCTGCCAGGAGCCGCTTTTGATGTGCTCGCCGATTTGCTCAGCGGTCATTCGTTTCGGATAAACGGTTGTGGTATCACTCTCGACAATCTCGATACCATCGACTATCCTGACAATTGCAACAGCGGTTATCACTTTATGAGGTGCGCCAAACAGCTTTTTAGTAATCTGCTCCGCTTGTTTTGCATCAGTCGGCTTACCAATGATTTCCCCCTTAAAATCCACAACCGTGTCCGCCCCGATGACCAAACAGTCCGGATGCTTGGCAGCGACATTTTTTGCCTTCGCCAGGGCCAGCCGTCTAATATATTCACAAGGGCTAATGCGCTCAGCCGAAAAAGCTGACTCGTCAATATCCGGGGAAACAGAACTAAATTTATACCCGGCTTCGGCCAACAACTGTTTTCGCCGCGGCGAAGCCGATGCCAGAATAATAGATGCCGGCCTGTGTTCAGACATAATTTGAGTCTTTAGTCCCTGGTCTTGAGTCTAACGTGATAGACCATCTTCCTGCAAAAAGCTACATACTCTTTTTCGATTTCCTCAAAACCATCATCAATATAATGCTTAAACAACAGCGGGCCGATAGCTCGATTCCACCGGACAGTCAGCGGGATATTTCTATCTGCCGCTATCCTTTTGCTCACCTCACTGAGCGGCCAATCTCCCCGCAGGCCGCCCAGCAGCAACTGATGATAATTGCTCAGCCGTTTCCCGTAACCTTCTTCCCGCAGGAATCGCACCAGAGCATACGACTGGCTGTAAAAAGCCATCAAAGTCTCAGTTTCATTTGTTGTAAGCACCTCGCCCGGATTCATAGCTATCAATTCTTTTAGCGGTATCATTCTGTTTTTTACCAGCGTTTTTTTCAGCGCACCTAATCGATACATATTCCGGCCCGGCTCAAAATAAAATAATCCCTGCTCGCCTCTGTGCGCCTCAAAGAGCATTGCGATACCTTCGTCGAGCCAGCTTGGCAGGCGGAACTTAAAGTGCCTGCTGTTAAACTGATGCCACCCCTCGTGCCCAAGAACAGAAAAGGTTCGCTCTCTGCCGATATTATATGCCACGCAGGCACCATTTAGATAATACGCACCGGCCTTTATCTTGCAGAACAGCGCCGCCTGCGGCCCCGCAAAGGTCTTCGTGAAATCCTCCCACTGCCGGCGGTCGGCAAAAAGATAAACAGTAAATCTGGTTGTCGTTTCGATAGGTTCGGGCAGTTGGCCCTGATAGCCCCGATAGGCCGACTCAACAAATCCAGGAACCTGCGAAAGCATCAGTGGCTCCAAAAGTGTCGTGTAAATTTCGTAGTGCTCGGTAGTAATAATCAGACCATCGCCGTATTTGTTGGGCCAAATTTCGATTGATTTGACAGCCGGCAGGTGTGCCTCCCGCAAATACTCAATCATACCGGCAGAGGTGTCAATTCGCCGAGCTCCGCCGGTCTCTACCGAAGCCCCGCAGCCGGCCAGGCAAACAGCCGCGATTATCCAGATTAGCGCAGACCTTCTTACCACAATCGTTTCTTCCCAGCTTAAATTTAAATGTCTCTGAATGGTGAGCCGAAGACGTCGGCGGTGAATAAATAGACCTCCGTTTCCGGCTCTTTCCAGGCGTCGGCGGCAAGGCCGGCTTTGTGCGCGCAGCAGTACGAAAGAAATTCTTCTTTGCTCCAGCCGGTCTCAGTAGCAACCTGAGGTAAAAAACAGCCTGAAGCACGACCTTTTTTTATGTAGATGCCATCAACTCCAAGCCGCAAACTTAAGGGATCGCTTGTGCGCTCCAGCGGTGAAAGAACAGAGATTTCTACATCCAATTGTTCTAACTCGTCAGCGGTTATCGGGTCGGCAAAGAAACGCGGGTCGCTGGTAGCCGAGGCCTTTGCCATTTCAACAACCAGCTCAATCAACGGGCTCTCAGAAATAAACTGGCCGATACATCCCCGCAGCCGGCCGTGGTTCTTCAATGTTACAAAGCAGCCGCACGGGGCATTCAGCTCAGGGTCGTCCGATTCGGCCTTCTCAGTTGGCTGCCGTTTGATAACCGCCTCAACCGTATCGCGGGCAGTCTTGAGCAAAATCTTTTTCTGTGCCTCGTTCATAATAAACCTGCCACCAATAATTAATGAAGCCATTTTATCACAAGAAAACCGCCAATCAAGAGTCCTACAAAAGCAAGTATAACCCAATTGAAATATTTTTCAATTACCGGCCGGATTTTTTCGCCCTTTCCGCCTATCAGGAAAGATTATGCGAGTTATTTCATAAGGAACTAAAGGTTTATGGAATTTTAAACTATTTATGGGCAAATATTACGGTTAGAATGCGGAAATGGAAAATAAAATTTTGATATTTCTAAAAGGTTTCTTAATGGGAGTTTGTGATTTAATACCTGGTATTTCAGGAGGCACGATTGCTTTTATAACCGGAATTTATACTCGATTAATAGATGCGGTAAAAAGTTTCTCTCCTAAACTGATTTATGATATTTTTACATATCCAATTCATAAAAAAAGAGACGGCTTAAAAGAAGACATTAAAAAATTAGACTTAGTTTTCTTGTTGGTGCTGATGCTGGGGATTAGCAGTGCTCTTTTAGCCGGGTCAAGAATCATCAAGTTTTTGTTGGAAGATTATTACGCATATACTTTATCTTTTTTCATTGGGTTAATTTTGGCGTCTTCAAAAGTAATCTTTAGCCATATTCAAAACCACAACATAAAGAATGTTTCATTTGGTCTTCTGGGTTTTATGTTGGGACTTTCACTTTGTATACTTGTGCCTTTAATTGTAACTCCTACTTTAGGATATGTTTTTCTTGGGGGGTTTTTCGCTGTTAGCGCTATGTTTTTACCGGGTATTTCAGGCGCTTTTATATTATTAATTATGGGTTTGTATGAGTTTATGATTAATGTTTTGAATGATATTTCAAGTAATATAAGTTATTTTTTAGTATTTATTATAGGTGCTTTATCAGGAGCTTTTTGTATTTCCAGAATTATATCATTTCTTTTTAAGAGAAACAGGTGCAGGACGCTTTATGTGCTTCTTGGGCTTGTAATCGGAGCTTTAAGCACCCCCTTAAAGAAAATTCTTCAAACCACCTCTTTTCAGGTGTCAAATGTTTTTATTATGGTCTTTTGGCTCCTGTTGGGCGCATTATTAGTAGTTCTTGTCACGATTTATGGAAAAGCTCATGAGCGGAAATTGCAAATTAATGTTGTAGAAAAAGAAACTAAGAATGATTAAAGAATAAGAAAATACATATACTTTTTTCAACCAACTTTTTAGCGGTTGAACCAAAAGTAAGAGTTAATCTATTATAATGTCAACGAGCAAATTTTGTATCCCGGCCGAGTCACGAGACACAAGTCACAAGTAGCTATGACTGACAAAAAACAGATTACCACCGTTAGCGACGGATTATTGATACGAGCCCCTGCCAAAATCAACCTCAGTCTCTTGATAGCCGGCAGACGCCCGGATGGTTTCCACGAAATAGAAACGGTAATGGCCAAGGTGGACTTCTTCGACGAAATCCTCATCGAACCAGGCCTAAAAGCCAGCATCGAACTGGTTTGTCAAGGCCCAGAGTGGGCACCGCCGGGAGAAAAAAATCTGGCCTACCAGGCCGCTAAAATGCTGCTGAATGCTTGCGGCCAGTGGGCTGATATCAGGATTACCCTAACAAAAAACATCCCCGCAGGGAGAGGACTGGGTGTGGCGAGCAGCGACGCAGCAGCTACCCTTATCGGGGTCAACAAATACCTGAATTTTGGGCTGCCCAATCGCCAGCTTGCGAAATTGGCAAAGCAATTGGGCAGCGATGTACCCTTTTTTTTGGATGGGCCATTGGCATTTTGCACCGGAAAAGGCGAAAAAATCAAAAAATTAGCGAAAAAATTTAACTTTCTGGCCCTGTTAATACTTCCAGATGTAAGTGTCTCTACAAAAAAGGTTTACGTTAATTACAGGCATAATCGGCCCCTCTACGAAAAGCTCAATACTCGAATAAACAGCTATATCCAAAAAAACAGGATTGATTTAGTGTCGAAAATGTGCGCAAATATGCTCGAAACAAGCTGTTTTAGTTTATATAAAGAGCTTGCTGAGCTGAAAGCTAAAATTGAATCGTTAGGTATAGGGCCCTTGTGCCTGAGCGGAAGTGGTTCAGCAATGTTTTGCATTATGAACAGCAGAGATGAAGAAAGAGCAAGGGAAAACACATACAAACTCGAGCAACAAATCGGTTGCAAAAGCATTATCGTGAATAACAATAGATGGTGAACTTTTAAGCGAGGCAAAGAAAATGGAAATCAGTGAGGTCAGAGTCAAATTAGTAAACAACAAAGATGACAGATTAAAAGCTTTTTGCTCAGTAACGATGGACAATGAGTTTGTGGTTCGCGACATCAAGGTCATCGAAGGCACGAGCGGTTATTTCGTCGCTATGCCTTCGAGAAAAATGAGCGACCATTGCGACAAATGCGGGGGCAAAAACCATCTCAGAGCCAAATTCTGCAATAATTGTGGAGCAGCACTTTCGGAAAACCGAGCAAAGAAAGACTTCAAAGGCAGAATGAAACTGCACGCCGATATCGCCCATCCGATAAATGCAGAATGCAGGCAGAGAATTCAGGAAAAAGTTATAGCCGCCTTCAAAGAAGAGTTGGAAAAATCAAAAGAGCCGGGCTATAAGCCGGTCGAAATGGATGAGCCGGACGATGAAGTTCCTGAAGTAATTTCGTAGTTAAATGGCCTCTCTTATGTAATAAGGTCATCAAGGACCTTATCGAGAGCAACATCCAACCGCTCATTGAGATTGTATTTACCTTCGGTAAGCTGCCGGCGGACGTTAAGAACCTTCTTCATACGAACTTCCGGCAGCGAAGCAATCTTTTCTAACACCTGGCCAATGGGCGTACTGCTGATATTTTCAAGTATCTGCTCCATAATCAAATCCTCATCTGGAGCCAGGTTCTCATCGACAGGATCCTCCTGTCGATTCTGCCCCCCAAACCGGTCACTGGAATCGAAATCTGGCATCTGAAATACCTTGACGAACCAGCTACGGACAAAAGCATCCATCCTTTTATCCAGGAGCATAGAACCACTATATATTGTACACCCCCTAAATCCCTTCGAGGGTCGAAACAACCTTGTAATACTGATATCGACAGGAACAGCCGAAAAACTTTAGAAAAGTTTGGTTTTTACCTAACTGCCACAAAAGCATAAAGTTATACCAATCTGTGGTAAAATACGGCTTATCAATATCAAAAACCAGCCTTTAAAAAACCCATTTTTCACATGAAAACCACCTGCAGAAGTCCATCTGGGAAAACCGGGCAATATACTATATATAGTGATAGCCAAAATTTTTAAGAATAAAAAGGCGAAATGTTAAAATTGAATCAGCAGGCAAGCTGCAATCGGCTGGTTTTAATCGTAATATTTGAATTCCAAATCCACATCCCATCTATCAGGGAAGCCTTCCTTTTTCTTGAGTTTTTTGAGTTTCTCGCACTGCAAATCTGCCCAGCGACGTTGGATTGTCGAGAGAAATTTGGCGAATTTTACTATGTCAACATCCTTCAAACTTACAGTGGCGGTCTGGCTTTTCTTTCCCTGCCTGGTTATGACTGGTCCGGAACTGACTTTGTAATTGGCCGACGGGATTCCGCAAGAACCGGCGACTTTTGCAACAGCACTGACATAAGCAAATTCAGCAGGCGCCCTGTTCGTATCACTAAATTCCAGCCGGTCAGGGTCAAGAATTAAAATCTCCAACATTTTTGTTTGGGCTTCGCTATATTCGGCCTTCTCGTCCTTCAAGCTGCTTTTTGCATTCGGTAAATATACACCCCAGACCAATAACGGCCATAGGGCAACCATAATGGGAACGAGTATGTAATACAAAGTCGGGTTCTTGTATATGTCTTTCATCTTCATAAAGCGGTTCCTTAATTATTTTTTCGGCACAACCGTTATGCTGAAATGGTTACGCCTGTCCTTTGTATAGACACGCTCTTGCGAAATCTCCAGCTTCTCCTTGATTGCTTTGAAAAATATTAGGGTGTTTCCCGGGCTGGAGGTATCGCCTACTATACTAATCTTGCTTATAATGGAGACCGAATCTATATTTAAATCCGTCTTCTGTGCTGCGTATTTATTAAACGCCTCGAGCACCAGGATCAGTCTTGCCGACACGACATCTGACGGCCCGCTCTGTTTTTTAATGCGTCTTAATTCACCACCAAGTTTGTTTTTTGCGGTGCTAAATTTAGCTGGTAGCCTCTTAAACATAACGTCCGAGTAATCTTTCGCGAATTTTTTGCGTAGTTCGTTGCGGTCTTCGTTTGTTTTCAATAAGCTGGACGCCGATAGAAATTGAAAATATACGCCGACGGCAAACGCAAGAACAGTAACAGATATTGCTGCGAACTTCAGCGTTTTTTGCAGCCGCAGCTTCTTGCCCTGATAAGGCATAAAATCGCTGCGGAAATTTATGCTTTGCGCCTTTTCCAGATGAGCCAATGCCGCCCCATAGGCAATTGCAAAATCAACCGGGTCGGCACAATCGGCCAAAGCCGCCGGCTCGGTTCCGGCAGACTGGAGCCAATCAACACCACCGGCTTCGATGCCCAGCTTTTCACTAAGCTGCTGATAGTTTACAGAACCGGTAGAGTCGAAAACTTTAAGGCAATTTATCGGCTCGCCGGTTTCAACCAAAGCAGCGGTTACAGACACTTCCCTTGCGAGCAGTTCGGTCCTGGTCTGTGTCGGGCCGACCAGGAATGTTCGCACGGTCGGTGTTTTTTGCGACCCCTGCTTCTCGCCGGCAGGGACAATAAAATAACCGTTGCGGCGGGAAAGCGCACAGAAGAAAGGATGCAAATCCTCAGGCAATGATACATTCTGGCAGATAAATCTTGACAGACAATTAACATCCGGCTCTATGGTTATGGGGTCAATATTATACTGTTGCAAAGAAAGAAGAACATCTGACAATATTTTTCGCTGTGCAGTAAAGACGGTCAGCACCGAGCCGGTCTGGTCACTTGAAGTTATTTCGAAAGCTATCGCAACGTCGGTCACATCCATTGCCAGAGCTTCCTCTGTATCGAACCTGACGGTCGCAGCGACTTGTTTCGGCTCATTAAACTCGCTGTGGACATTATGCTGCATAAACATTGCACAATCCAGAGCCACCGCAACTTCGGAAAATTTCAACTCTCTCTCGGCACAACCCCGGACAATAAGATTTGCCAACATCTGTTGATTTTGCTCTTTCTGCTCTTCAATAGAAACACTAAAGCAGCCCAGAACCTTTCCGTCCCGGTCTTCTGAACCGAGGCAGACCACCGTCGCGGTGTCTTTGCTTAAATAAATTCCCAGGTAGTTCTGACGTTCCACTTCGAGCAAACTCCTAAAAACCGGCTTCTCAGCCGGAAATTACGGCAATTTTTTGTATTTTTTTGCCCTCTTTCATTATCGCTATAACAGCTGATGTCTTTGCCACTCCACTTACCGCAGTTACTTTAATCGTGAAAAAGTTACTGGCTGTTGTGATATATTTTTCGCACTTCTCAATCGAAACAGAATACCTCAACAGCACTCTCTTCAAATCTTTTATATTCTTAAAAGGCCCTATGCGTCTTCGCTGTATGACTTCTTCAGCGATTTTATCAGCGTCACCGCCGAAAGTAAAAGCCGCTTCTAAGACGTGTCGAGGTGCGGTATTTATATTAACCTTTCTCGAACCCCACATTCCCATATACTTCAGAGCCGATTCTTTTCTGCGCTCACTGATTATGGTCGGTCTGGCAAGGACTTCGGTATCAAGCAGCGAACTGTGAAGAAGTTTTGCAAAATCAGCGAGCTGTGCAGAGACGGAGATAGTTGTTCTGGTCGTCCGTATGCGGGGAGTTCTGGTTCTTCTTGTACGTGTGGTGGTGGTGGTTCTCGTGCTCGTGCTTATTGGCGTTCTTTCAACCCTCGTTATGGACTTGAGGTCAAGTTTGAACGGTTTTATTACACTTATTTCCTTTAGCTCCTTTTTTAGTTCATTAACCTGTACTTCATTGACATCCATCCATTCGCAGAAAGTTTCGAACCCCGCCAGAGCTTCACGCTGCACCTTCATATCGTCCAGCATCGCCCAACCGACGGGGTATTTTGCATTTTCGTCTTCAATTTCAATTCTAACCGTGGCAGGACCAATCTCGAACTCAACCGGCTCGGTTATAAACGGCCAGGCCGGACCATAGGGACCACGTATCGTCAAAGAATTAGGGTCATTAAAGTCGATAATTCCGCTAAATTCGTCGGTAATTCTGCTAATTTCGTTAATATCATTAAAATCGTTACTATCGCTAATATCGTTGGCATCACTAACACTTTCGAGCGGGCTGAAAGCCTTTTCGACCGCCCACTCGGCCAAAAGTTCCTCGTATTCCTGCTCGCTAAGGGTAAATAAATCGGAAAAATCCGGCTCATTCGGACGGGCAATCGGCTTCGGGTCGTTGATATCTTCCAACGTCGCAAGGGCATATTTTACTGCTGAGTCGCAACCATAGCGGGCAGCTTGATAATCTATGATATACCGGTCCCGGTGACGCCGGGCGGCGAGACGACTGCTCAAGGTGTAACCCAGTGTCGAAAGTACAATCAATAGCACTAACGTCACTAAAAGCACAATGCCCGGACGGTTTCGGGCGCCACAGTTATTTAGGCCCTCGTATCTCACTACGCTCATTGCTCCTGCTCCCACTGCTCCTGCTCTCACCACTCTCACTACTCTTGCTCTCACTACTCTCACTGCTCTCACTACTCTCACTACTCTTGCTCTCACTACTCTCACTGCCCTCAATACTCTCGTCTTCCACATCCTCTTTTTTAACGAATATGAATTTGATTTTTCTGGTTCTATCGACAGCTATGGTTCGCGTGATTTTTTCCTCATCCGGCACATCCAAATTGCCCGCTACCGTCTTAAAGGGCTCGGCAAAAGAAATCGTTACCACAATACCAAGAGGCAGTGAGCCGCTCCATCTATCTAAAAAATCTTCGCCCCTGGGGACCTGTATCTTGAAAAAAGTAACGCCGTCACAAATCGGCACAAAAGGATACCCTTTCTCCCAACTCTCTCTCTCTTCATCAAGCAGTTTGTCTTCTAACGCGATTCCGCTGTGGCTCCGGTATAAAACAAGGCTGTCGGTCTCATAGTCATAGCTGGTCTGCCAAATGATTTCTTCAAGTATCTGCGGTTTACTCGCCTTGTCGTAATAATTTTTTAGAATTGTCAGTATGGCGGTCGGATAAAGATTGTCAAGTTTATTCACAATAGTAACTTTCGTATCAGGGCCGGACGTAATTATTCTGTCGAAGTCTTCGGCGATACGCTGCAGAACCTCAGAGGGCAGCCGCGAGCTATCAAGCTTGTGCGTAATTGCAGCGGCAGAGCGCCCGGCCCGGCTGTAAACACCCAGCACCGCAACCAAAACCATCACTCCTATCGTCAGCGCTGCGAGCACCTCAACCAGCGAAAAACCACGCTGCTCTCTAAATGTATTAAAAGCTTTTCTCATAATTATTCAGGAGACCACGTTTCGCCCCGCACCAATTAGGCGTGAGCCTAAGCTCAATTGGTGCGGGGGCGCAAAATGGCAATCCTCGCACACCGTCAAATTTTAGTGTTTAGCATATCCGCTATTCATTAAATAATTGCTCCACGAGCTCTCGAGGTAAACCCATTTTAATAAGCTCTTCAGGGGTGCGTCCGCCTATCCTTTTTACATCATCATCCTCTGTCAGACCCCGTTTATCTTGTTTGCTCTGCTTATCTTGTTTACTCTGCTTATCTTGTCTCTTTGTTGGGTCTATTAAGTGCGCATCAGCTTGTGCCTGCCACTGCCTGTCTTCGATGCTCGGATTGCCATCATTGTCTATATAAAGATCAAGCTGATTCTTAATGTAATAGCCATCCTCGGTCTTTAGCATACCATTCTCAACCCACTGCTGGATAGTTTGCTCATCGACACCGGCGTAATCAGCAGCTTCTTCTTCAGTTTCGATAATCTGCTCAGCCAATAACTCCTCTTCTTCTTGCTGCTCCTCAAGAATTTTACGCATATCTTGCTCTGACACATTGGTCAGCCAGCTCGTTAGTTCAACCGTTTGCACTTCACCCTCTGTGTCGGTATACTCGGCCGAGCAAACCGCCTGAATCCACATCCGCGCCGTCAATGGCTCATAAAACGTCTCGACAACAGTTTGCCATTCAATTTCCGGATACTTATCACTGCTGCCATACTCAACCGTCTCTTTAACCGAACCCTTGGACATAAGAGTTTCCATATTCTCACGTGCAACTTCAAAGGCCTGCATGCGCAGCGCCGAATCTGCCGCCGAGACCATACAGCGGCTTATAACAACCAATACGCTCGAGCTGACAAGCCCCAGTATAATCAAAGCAGCCACAACTTCAGGCAAGCTAAAGCCCTTATACTTTGGTAAAGCAGATAACAGATTTTTTTTAGAACGGCACATCTTCTTTAGCCTTTGGCACCAAAAGTTCGACATCACCTTCTCTCAACGTGATAATTCTATTGATCCGGTTAACCACAACTGAATATGGTCGCCCACCTCTGTCGAGCAGGACGATTTTTCCGCCATATTGCCAGCCTGCATGCCCCGCCCGGAATTTCGCTCGGCCTTCGTTAGTGTAGTCTCCATCGTCGAACTCAACATAAGCAACCCAGCAATTATCACTAAAATCATTTTCGACAATAATCTCTTCTTCCAGAACCTGTGACAATTCAGGCGAAGTAATCTGGCGAAGCAAATAGCTCTGTTCGGTCAAATCGATAATAACTTCGTATCTTCTATCGCTCTGGGCCGCGGCACTCGCAGCCATTTGCATTGTCGAGACAAGCTCCTGGACCTGTGCCTTAAACGTGCCCCTTCGCAGTACCCCCAAAAGACTCATCTGCGCCAGAAGCACAAACAGCGAAATTATCACAACCGCCACTACCGTCTCGGTCAGCGTAAAACCGCGAATGCGTGACTGAGCGGGCACATCAGCGCATTCACGCATTTTCGCATCAGTCAGCATCTGTGCTGAGTAAGTCGTCCTCGGTATATTCTTCGCCATCAGGACCAACACTCCTAATTGCAAATGACCCACCGCCCTCAGGAAAAGCTTCATAAATAAACTCGTTTTTCCAGCCGTCTTTGGGTATTTCTGTTTGTTCCAGATAGCCGTCCTCGTCGTAACCTTCAATTTCGCCCATAGACTCGACAAGTATCAGAAGGCCTTCCTCTTCGGTTGGGAATCGCTGGGTGTCCATATAGAAATGCATGACCGCCATATGAAGAGTCTTTAAATTGGCCTTCGTGGTTGCGAATTTGGCCTTCTCTATCTGCTTCAATACCTTTGTACCTACCAATGTGGCAAGCAGGCCGAGGATAATCAGCACGGCCATAAGCTCGACCATCGTAAAACCTTTTCTGACGCCTTCTTTTCTTTTTTTCATCCGTTTTCAAACTCCTAAACTAACCGCTCAACCCCGTTAGAAGTAAGCCCGGTAAGTGTGGGACGCCCCATTAACGGTGGGGACTTCTAACAGGGTCAAAATTCGAACGCCGAAACTTCCAAAATCGGCAATATCGTTGCATAAGCAATTACACCAACTATTGCAGCCATAACAATTATAATAAGCGGCTCGACCGCAGCACTCAATCTTTCAATAACTACGTCAGTTGAGGCCTCGAGGTTTTCGCTGATATTTTTAAGCATTGTCTCTAATTCGCCGCTTTTTTCTCCAACGGTAACCATATGGGCAATAGCAGGGTCGATGACACCGCTGTCTCGCAGCGGAGTCGCAATATCAGCGCCGGCAAGAATCCTCTCACGAGACTGTTGGACGGCTTTTTTCATAATGCTGTTGCCGGTAACTTCGGCCACAACCCGAAGAGACTCCGCCATTGCAAGACCTGAACTAAGAAGCGTCGAAAGAGTGGACGCAAAACGCGCAACAACACGCTGTTTTATAAGAGGGCCAAACAACGGCAGCCACAGTAAAAACTTGTCACGCAAATATGCGCCTCGCTGCGTTTCAAGAAAACGCTTGAGACCCCAAACAATACCGGAAACTACCGCAATAACAATAAACAGCCGCCAGCTGGTCAGCACATTACCTACGCTCATCAACTGCTGTGTAATCCAGGGCAATTTCTGCCCTGTGCTTGCAATCTGCTCACCTATCTTCGGGATGACGGTCGTTGTCAGAATAATAATCGCTACGATGCAAAATGAAAATAGAACCATCGGATATATCATCGCCGTAATTACCTTCGACTCGACCCGCCGGCGTTTTTCCATAAAGTTGGCAATGGTCGAAAGACTCCTTCCTAAAGAGCCGGTTACCTCGCCTACACGGACCATACTTACAAATATGACGTCAAAATAATCGCTGTAATCTTCCAGGGCCTCGGTAAATGACTCGCCGGTGACAACGCGGTCGCGAATGTCGGTAATGGCGTTTTTGAATCGCACATCCGACGCTTGTAAGGCAAGGACCGAAAGCGCTTCGGTCAGTTTAATACCCGAATTGAGCAGCGTGGCCATCTGCTTGGTAAAATCGATTAGCTGTGTTTTGCCGCCCCTGGAAAAAATTGAAAACAACCCGGCTCTACCCTCGGCGCCGGAGCTGACCTCTGTGACTGATGCAGGGTGAATACTCCGTACCCTCAGCTGCTTTCGTGCGGCATAAGAGCTTTCAGCGGTAATTGCGCCTTTGACTTTTTTGCCGTCTGTTGCTATCGCCGTATAATAGTATCTTGGCATAAGTAAAACTAAAAAATAAAAACTAAAAGCTAAAAACCATAATTCAAAATTTCAAACTTTTCAATTTCACACCGCGGTCTTGCGTTCTTCGCTTTACATTTTACATTTTTACATTACGTCCGCCTGTGTTACTCTCGCAACTTCAGCTATAGTTGTTATCCCGGAAAGAACCTTTCGCGCCCCGTCCATTCGCAGGGTCTGCATCCCCGCATCAAGGGCAACCTTCTTTATTGTGCCGGCAGTCTCCCTTTTGTATATCAGGTTCTGGACTTCTTCACTAATCAGCATCATTTCGTAAATGCCGGTTCGGCCGCGATAGCCGGTCTGAAAACATTTTTCACACCCTTCTCCGACAAAGAACTTCCCGCCGCTGTCAGCCGCTGCCTCGCCCAGACCAAGCTCTCTCAATTCACAAGGCGTAGGTTCGACAACCTTTCTGCAATCCGGGCACACCTTTCGTACTAATCGTTGAGCTATTATGGCAATCAAGGACGAACTTACCAGATACGGCTCGACACCCAGATCCAAAAGCCGGCTCACCGCTCCAGCCGAGTCGTTCGTATGCAGCGTGCTGAAAACCAAATGCCCCGTCAGCGAAGATTGTATCGCCATACGAGCGGTCTCGATGTCTCGAACTTCACCGACCATTATAACATCCGGGTCCTGACGCAGCACGTGCCGAAGTGACGTGGCAAAAGTCATCCCTTTTTTGCTGGCAACCTGAATCTGGCTGATGCCTTCGAGCTGATATTCTATCGGGTCTTCTATGGTTATAACATTTTTCTCGGCTGAATTAATCCTGTTAAGGCAGGCGTAGAGGGTGGTGCTTTTTCCGCTGCCCGTTGGGCCCGTTACGAAAATAACCCCGTGAGAGCGGGTCAGCAAAGCATCAAATTTCTTCAAATCCTCTTTCCAAAGTCCCAGCTCGTCTAATCCGAACAGACCGGTGCTTTTATCCAGCAGTCGCAGGACACTGCGTTCGCCGAAGCTGGTCGGCACCGTGCTGATACGCAAATCGACTTCACGCTGACCGAGCCGAACACTGCACCTGCCGTCTTGTGGAAGCCGGCGCTCGGCAATGTCCATACCCGCCATAACCTTGATACGAGAGATAATCAACGGCAGAACGTTCCTGTTCAAACTCAGAGTGTCATACAAAATCCCGTCGATACGATAGCGAATCTGAATCTTTGTCTCGTAAGGGTGAACGTGAATGTCACTGGCCCTTAACTGCAAAGCACGAAAAAGAATATCATTGACCAACCTGATAACCGGCGGCCGATTCACAACGTCAAGCAGGTCATCCGACGCCGCCACTTCATCAAGAAGCTGGTCGAGATTTTGCGAATCAAGCTCTTCGGCTACCTCCTCGATGACCGTCGTCCTCTGCTCGTAGGCAACATCTATTACTGAGGTAATGGCAGCGCGGGTAGATATTGCCGCCCTGACGGGCAAGCCGGTCATCTTCGAGACATTATCCAGAGCATTTGCGTCCAGCGGCCTGGACAAAACCACCGTAAGCTCACCATCATCGGCTTCGGGCTTTATACCGATAAGATAATGGTGCTGAGCGTAGGCCGCAGGAACAGCTTCTATGAATTCCACAGGCACGGCCTTTGGAGGTATTTCCGGCAGAAATTCCAACCCAAGCGCTTCGGCAAAGAGCTTCAAAACCACATCTTCGGTAAAGTAAGGGCAGCCAAGCAAAAGCTCATCAAGCCGCAAGTTCTGCTCGTTGTTTTCTTCGAGAAACTTGGCCAATTGTTCAGCGTCAGCCAAACCCGTCCGCTTAGCAGTTTGTATCAATAAATCTTTCATATATCGTTTAGCGTATAGTGTTTAGCTTCTGGCGCCCAGTCTTTTCTATTCGCTGTCCGCCGCTTTCCTCATCAGCTTCAAGAATTTTTACCGGGTCCATCGGCTTCGATTTTATGCCCGGCCAGTCCTCATAATCCTGCATTTCTTTCTCGTATTTTTCGAATGTAGCTCGGTTCTTTGCTGATACTATTTCTATATCGGAGGCTGCGGCAGCTTCTTCGCCGGGCCTTAAGATATTGGCCTTAACAAAAACATAAAGCCTGCTCTGGGTGTCCGTATTCTCTATCTTTCTAAATAGTCCTCCGATGAGTGGGATATAACCGAGGATGGGAACTTTAGCTCCACCTTTGCTTTGCTTGAGCCTCTCTAAACCGCCAAGTATTATGGTGGTTTTGTCAGGGACTGTTACAATAGTTTGTACATCGCTGGTCAGAAGGTCGGGTGGCGTCGGATATTCAGAGCCCTTAAGGGTGGTGGGGGCTCTAAGCCGAAAGTCACTCCGTGTTAATGCGATCTCGAGTTGAAGCTGGTCCCCTTTGCTTATGTGCGGCTTAATTGTAAGCGTAATGCCAGCAGTGTAACTTGTAAAGGCCACCGTCGTAACTGAGGTCGGAGACGTAGCGGCAGATCCCGGAATAATGTCGGTTCGCTCTTGAGCAACACTTGTTTGCTCTTCCGTTTTAATGCTCCCTTCTTGATTGTCATTAACAAGAAGCTTGGGCCTTGCGAGTACCCGGCCATATCCTTTTTCATGCATCATATCGATAAGGGCTTGAATATGCGTGTCGGCGTAAAAGGCTGTTCCAGCACCAAGAAGAGAGCCCGCTTCGATAATTCTCTCAGCGGGGAAAGGGGAAATTAAGGCAGGAGGACCAATCCCGCTCATAGCTGCTCCGGCTGCGAGCCGGGGAAATTTTGACACCAGATCCAGGTCCAACGCGAACTCCTCATTTTTGGTGATTTCGACCAGTGTTACATCGATCAGAACCTGTGCGCGATATTCATCGAGCTGTTCGATGAGCGAACTAATCCACTGCTGGTTCTTTTTACTGGCGTAAACTATAAGCGAATAAGTCTTCGGGTCGGGGATAATGTAGATGTCCTCTTCTAATTTCTTGGTTGTTGTTACGATTTTGGCGTCTTTGCTCTGCGTCGTGGTGGTTTCCATAACAAGCTTGTTCAGGGTTGTGCCGAGCTCCTCAGGGTCCTGGTTTTCGAGCGGGTATATGACATAGGGGATGACGCCTTGTTCTATCTCGCTGTCCACATAGGCGATAATCATAGCCACCTGGGCGTGCTGTTCGGCCGTTGCATTAACCAAAAGCGAATTCGTCGATTCAATTATCACCACTTGCGGCTCTTCTACAAGAGCTTCTCCTGTTGTACCGGTCCTGGTCGTTACAGACGGCCTGCTGGTGGTGGTTCTCGTGGTGGGTGGGACGGGCCGGGCACTTGTTCTGGTAGACCCCCTCGCAGATACCTGACCACCGCCAGTTATGCCAAGCTCTCCCAGCTTATTCATTACCTCCTCGGCACCAACATGCTGGATTTCGTATAATCGCAGAGTCCGCGGGTCCGGCTTTTCCACATCAAGAGTATCTATCAGCTCATCAACAACAGCCAATTGCTTTGCAAGCCCTATCATCAGGATACGGTTTGTTCTTTCGTCGGCATCGAGATACACAGTAGGTTTGGCCGCTGCGGGCCTGGCGGCTGTTGTGATTCTGGCTCTGGCGGCTGCGGCCCTGGCGGCGGCCTCCCGCATTTCTCGGGCCCTTCTTTGAGCTGACGTCTCTCCTCGGGGGGGCGATACCGACGGCGGGCGCGCTGCCGTTGATGCGCCAATACTAATTGATATAGTCCCTAATTCTTCCGCAAGAGTCTTGATTTTCGAAGCGAGTGTGTTTGCCATCGTGTATTTTAACTGCCTGAACCTGAACTGTTTCGGCTCACCCGGCTTGTCGAACATCTCCAGAAGTTTTTCTATACGTGCCATACGGTAGGCGTATCCGGTTACGAAAAGTGTTTCTGCTTCGGGAATCGCCGTAATACTTATGCCCAGATTCATAGATTTCAAAAGATTTTGTGCGCTGGCAGTATCTATATGTTTTAGCTTAAAGACACCGGTTATGATTACATCTCCAATCCTGCCCTTCTCCGGCTCCAGAGAAGTGTCAAGTTGTACTGCTTTAGCCTGAGGAACAACGATTACAAGATTGCTCCCCGGCCTGCGAGTCATCACAAAACCTTTGAACCTCAGCACAGATTCGAGCAGAGGGTACAAATCCTTTACCCTCACAGTTCCTTGAATTTTGAGTGTAACCTCGCCTTTTAAGCCTGCTACATCGGCCGGGTCATACATATAGTCAAGATGTAAATACATACCCGCCAGCTCAAGCAGCTGAATGATGTTAAGCTTCGGCGGCAAATTCAGCACAAGCATTTCATTGCCATCGGCAATGAGCTCCGGCTCATACGACCGGACTTTCGATACCGGCTCAACCACTTCGCCTGACTTCTCAATCTTGACCGCAACCTGCTCTTCTGGCGGCTGCGGTTCTCGTTGAGGCTCCGGCCCCTCTTTGACAGCAGCCTCCAGAGCATTAAGTCTTTCGAGAACAGCAGCAAGAAAGTCCGGTTCCTTCGGTTGCTCGGGACCAACAGAAGGCTCATTCGGTTCATTCGGACCCGGTACGATTACAACGGTGACTGGTTCATTTGGCTCGGTCTCGACTTGTCGGGATTCGCCCATTTTTTTCTCAGCCTCGGCAAGCGAACCAAGCAGCCTGTCGAAAAGCTCATCCGATTCGGACTCTCCTGCCTCGGCCTCGCCGACAACCCCTGCGGAAGCAGGGGCCGCTATTCCGTCAAGCTCCGCCTCGGAGCCGGCCATTGAGAGAAGTGAAACCCGTAAGGCGGGCTCGGCTTTCAACTCGTTTATCTGATTCGGTTCGACCGGTTCCCCCTTTCGAGGCAATGACACATCCGCAGAAGGAGGGGCTTTTCCCTTTTGAAGCTCCTCAATAGCAGTAACAATCTTTTCAAGCTCCCTGGCTGGGGCCACAGCTATTACAGCATCATTGTGGATATCAATAATGGCCTTGCTCTTTGCAGCCCTCGCCGTTTTGCCTCGCAAAAACGAAGCAGCGAGGGCCGGCGGCTCAGAGAAGGTCCCTATCGATATATTGCCAACTTTTGCTGCAATCTGCTCGTTAGAGGGCAGATTCTTGACCCCCCAGGGGGGAAAAAACGCCTTTATTACAAACGGTTCCTTGGCATCAACAAGCTTCAAAATAGCGCTTGCCTTGATTAGCTCACCCCGCTGAGCCGTTACTAAAAGCGCATTGAGACCGGGAAGCTGTGAAACCGTGCCTATCCTGGCCTCGGCCAGATACTTCTTGCCCTGCTCGGCTGGTATGTGTCGCAACGTAAAAACCCTGTATCGCGGCGGCACAGAATTAGCCCCCATCTCAGTCCCGTTAGAAGTCCCTGACGACTTATTTCTAACGGAGTCAGCAGCCAAAACATAACTGCTGCATAGAAAAAGAGTTGCCGCCAAAACAAAAACGAAAGCCCCCGCCTTGCAGGAACCTGAACCCTTGCTGTAGCTTATTTTCGCTGCCATAAGCTTACTCCTCCTGAGAAACTCTAAAACGTGATTTTGCATTTATCGGACATTACAACCTAAAACTGTTAGAATAAGCCCTTTAATTACAGACTCTTATGTAAAATTCCCATTAAAACCCGTAACCTCCGCTACATCGAATACCACCTATACTAATCAGACACAGAAAACCCCCAAAAGTTCCTGCTTTCAGGCCAAAAAACCGCCAAAAGTGCAGAGAAATTGACGGCTGACAAATTGAATATTGACTATTGGTTGGATGCAGGACTCAGACTGAATAGTAAATGGGTAGGCGTTATTTCTTAGCCGGACTGTTCGGCTCCTGTGAGCTTTTTGGCCTTTCAATTTTCCGGCTCCGGGGCCGATTCGGGTCCTCTGTAGTGTCCTTCAAATCTTTGCCTAAACGCTTCAGTTTCTTCGCCTCTTCGGCGCTTATGCGCGTAGCTTGAGCGTCGGAAATAAATTTCCCCATCAACGCCGCCATAGCTTCTTCATCGCTGCGTTTCGAACCGGCTTTGCCAGACCCGGTACCGTCCCGCACGGCTTTCAACTCGCTCATAAGTTTTTCCATCGCCGCGCTTTTTTCAGCGCTCATCTGCGGAGGTCCACTTTTTTTTGCGCTGCTGGCAGTAGTTCCTGCCGGAAGGCGCGGAGGTGCAGGCAAAAACGAAGCAGCGGTCGCTGGCACCGTTGAAGTGGCTCTGGGGCCGGTTTTGCCCGACGGCGCTCCTTTACCCTTCAGAAGACTTGTTACTTTCTGGCGCTGCGGCGCAAGCTCAAAAGTCCTCTGGCGGTCTCGAACAACTACAAGGCCGTCTTTTACCTGCTCAATGATTAAATGGCCCACCTTCCCGAATTGTCTGACCCAGTGCAAGCCCTTGCCCGGCTCGTCAATCAACACCAGCGACAGCTCCGGATGTGACGCATAATAACTGGTGCCGATAAGCGTAAATTTGGATGAAACAGGTCCCGGAGGCCGGGGTGTTGCAATAACAACCTGCGTCTTGGGAGTCGCTGGAGTACCTGTTATTCTCGACGGCCTCAGCCTCGGCGGCGGCGGCGGATTCAGATACAATGCAAAGGCCTTCGCCTCCTTTACAAGCGGCGATTCCTGGCTTTGACCCTTTGCGCTCTTACCACTCCTGAGCTTCTTGAACTTCTCTATCACGCTGGCAGAATCCAAAAATCGCTCGCTCTGTTCATCGCCGCGAACACCAAAAACCGCGGGAAATGCAAAAAAAGCAACAGCCAGAACCACTGCTGCAACACTTGTTATTCGCAATGTCTTTATCATATTTCGTATCCCGTATTTCGGTTTACGCTTCACTACCCACCATTTTATTTGACATCGCCGCCGGCATTTGGTTCCCTCCAATGAATTATTTTTTCAAAATAAAGCTCTTCGTTTCCGCCATAGTCGCCGCTTGTCTCAGGCGTATGGCAATCAGCGCAGGCCAACCTCGGCCCGGTGGTTTTCGCCTTGCCCAGAGTTCTAATGTGTTCCGAGCCCGGCCCGTGGCAGCTCTCACAGCCGACATTTTTCAAATAGCCGGTTTTCGCCGCCGAAACAAAGCCACTTACGTATTCCATACCAACAACATGACAGACAACACACTCCGGGTCGAACGCCGAGCCGACCCTCTCAAGAGTCGCATAAGCGCGTGCGTGGGCCCCGCTGACCCATTTTTCATATTCATACTCGTGACAGGGCTTACAGGATTCCGAGCCGGCATATTCAAAACCGTTCGACAAAGCAAAACGCGGGTGTTTCTCCAGAAGATTGGCCTCTTTAACAAACTGTTGGTAATCTTTGTACAACTCAACAAGAAACTTACTCTGCGGTAAATCCTCTGTAACCGGTACAGGCAAAAAACTAAGATTTAGTTTGTCCCCGGCCTCGCCGGCCCTTATCTGCAACTTACCCACATATCTACCATAGCGGCCTACTGATACAACCAGGGGCTTTTTATTCGGGTCACCAATTACCATTGCCTCATCAGATTCAGCAGGACAAACCAGACAATCTACAATTCCCCTCTCCGCAATAGAACCAATAATGCCGGCATCACAACGGTTTAATATGAGAATGTTGACCGTTTGCAGATTGGACCGGGGGGCAAAAAGCTTTCCAATTTGCTCCATCCGGCCGGACTCTGCATCAAAGGCCGCAACTGTCACCGCCACAGTCTTATTTTTTAATAAGAACTTTTTTGTAAATTTTGCCGGCACATTCACATCGGCCGGCCCGTGAGAACTTATAACATTAAAAACCGAGCCAATACTGTCCAGCAGACCGAGATTTTCGGCTATTTCGATGTCCTTTTCGGCCAGATTGACCAAATCGTAATCAAGCCGGCTAAACGCCTGAATTATTACATCGAACTTGATTAAATCCTGCTCGCTGTCACCTTCTACAAACCGCCCCGTATCGACAATCAACCTTCTTTGTCCGGGCACGCTGTTGAAGACTGCCGAGCGCCTGTCAAAACCCCCAAGCTGTCCACCCGAACAGCCGCAGGGCTTCAACGCTCCAAACTCGTTGCCTGTTAGAAAAACCGTAAGCACGTCGGTTTTGTGGACCGATTTTGCCGGCGGTTTCCTTGATTCATCTGGTATGCACGAGGCCCCCGCCGCCAACCCCGTTAGAAATAACACACCAATGACCCTTTTATTGGCTTTAGCAAGGATTTCTAACGGGGCCAACACACAAATGCAAGTTACTAATCGCATCATACGCCTGGTCAGTTTTTATCCCGTACCAATCAGGAGACCACATTTGGCAACATTCGGCAAAACGCTCCTTATTGCCTTTTGGGTATCACTCTTGAACTATAGAACCCGCGACAGCTAATTCGCAGTCTCTCGCCGCCTTTTATATTTACAAAAAACACATCCGTGAAAAACCCTTTTTTACCTTCGACAGCCGGCGGCGTTATCTCCACCTCGAACTGATAACCACTGCGAATTTTCTCCTGACTCAAAACCTTTATAATACCTTTTTGCGATGACGCCGATTCAATCTCGAAATCCTCGTTATAGTTGTTGAGTATCCAGACCTTCCTTTTTGTCGGCTTTTGCGGTTCAGCGTGCAAAACGATAATCGACAGTGGGTTAATTTTAAATCTCGGCCGCGTGTTAAAGGGAATAGTGACCGTACGGCATTCCGGATGAGTCAGGCTGATGCTGATACTCCCGTTCAAACCTCTTCGCAGCCTTTCTATATCGACCTTCGGCTGAAGAACAAACTTCGTCTTTTTCACCGAAGGATTAAAATCTACAGTTATGGAATTGGCAGTCGATTTGAACTGCTTTATCGCAAACGGCTGATTGTCAAGACTGGTAAGCGTAATCTTTGGACAGCCGGCATTTGCATCCTTAAGCAAAAGGTTCAGTCTCTCCGGCTGATAACTGACTTTCGGCACAATCTTGGCCTTTACGGTCAGTCTAACGCTCGGCCTTGCCTTATCGTTGCTATATACAGACACATATTTCCTTTCCAAGCCAGACCGTTTGCTTGAGCTATATGTTACTTTCAAGGTGCCACTTTCGCCTGGCGTATATTCCTTTTTGCTTAACTTGGCGACAGTACAGCCAACACAGCTGGGCTTAATTCTCACGATTTTCAACAAGCCGTCCCCGGTGTTTGTAAATTTAAACTCACAGGAGTTATTTGTCCCTGGACCGACTTCGCCGAAATCGTGAACCACCTTTTCAAACGTAATTTTTGGCCCAGGTTCATTGGCCTCAGGTACAGTTTTAGTTTTTACCGGACCAATCGCCGGCTCGTTAGGCGCCGACAACACAGTCTTAGACTCTTCCGGCACCTTAAGCTCCTCTTGACAGCCAGCTTGTAAGAGCAAAAGACAACCGACAACAAAAGCTGCTAAAATCAAGCAATTGCGATTCATATTCTTATCTCCAAATCAAGCTGTAATATGTAGTTTTCGGCTAACCAGGAACTTGTATTTTAACTAAAAACACATCTTAAAGCAAGGGATTTCTCATTATAATTGCAACAATAGGGGACCCCGCTTTGCGGGAACCACTTATGCCGATTTTTGGCCTTTACAGAGAAGAAAAAGCCGGGGCGCTTGCTTCCCCAGCCGACCGAATTTATTAGTCAAAAACAAATGTGCTCACTGTCCTTGACATACGCCGCTTGAACCCCGTTAGAAGAACGGTAACCGGTTAAATGGTAAATGGTAACTTGTAAATGGTAAATCGTAAATCACCAATAACCACTTACCAATTACCAATTACCAATTACCAATTTCTAACGTGGTTCAGGTCTTCTTCTTCTTTTTCTTTGTTGTTTTCCGTTTCCTCCGTTGTATCGTCCAGACCGGCTCTATCATCTGCGAATTCCATCGCTCGAAGGTCTTTTCCATTTCTTTCAAAACATCCGGCCGTTCTGCCTTCAGGTCCCGGCTCTCGCCAATATCCGACGCCAGGTCGAACAGGCCGGTCCCGGTGCCAATCTTCACCAGCTTGAAGTTTCCTTTCCTTACTGCATGGTTCTGCCCGCTCCGCCAGAAGAGCGTTTTGTGAGGCGCCCGTTTATTCCTGCCGGTCAGGTACGGAATCAGGTTCACGCCGTCAATCTTGCGGTCTCTGGGAACCCTGGCTCCCGCTGCTGCTGCGGCCGTCGGAAGAATATCGAGCGCAATCACCGGATGGTCGTAAACCTCGCCGGCCTTTAAGCAACAAGGCCATTGAACCATAAACGGAACTCGAATCCCGCCTTCATACATCGTACCCTTCGTACCCCGCAGCGGCCTATTGTCTGAGCCGTTTGCCCCCGTCGGCCCGCCGTTGTCGTTAACGAAAATCAGCAGCGTATCTTCCTCAATCCCCAGCTCCCTCACCTTACCGAGCACCTTCCCGATGCCCTCATCCATAGCGGTCAACATCCCCGCATACACCCGACGCTTCGCGTTGGTGATATGCTTGAAGCTATCTTTGTATCGTTCGGGCGCCTGCATCGGCGTGTGCACCGCGTTATAAGCAAGATAAAGGAAGAAGGCCTCGTCGTGGTGGCGCTCGATGAAAGCGACCGCCTCGCGTGAGAAGGCGTCCGTCAGGTACTCTTTCTCGTCCACCGGCTCGGTCCCACGCAGTATCGGATTGAACGTACCCAGACTCGGGTCAATATAGGAATGGCCACCGTGCAGGAAGCCGAAGAACTCGTCATACCCGCGTTTGAACGGATGGAAATGCGGCGCCAGCCCCAGGTGCCACTTGCCCACCGCACCGGTAACGTAACCTGCCGACTTCAGCACGTCGGCTATTGTAACCTCCGTCAGCGGCAAACCCACCTGTTTCCCTAAGCCGCCGGGCGGCGGACCGGTGTTGTACTCGTGGCCGAATCGCTGCTGGTAGCGGCCCGTCGCCAGTCCGGCTCGAGTCGGGCTGCACACCGGACACGAAACGTAGCCGTTCGTAAAACGAATCCCATTTTGCGCGATAGAGTCTATGTTCGGCGTCGCAATGTCCCGGCAGCCGTGACAGCCGATGTCGGCGTATCCCATATCGTCGCTGATGATAACGACAATGTTCGGCCGTTTTCTTCCTGCACGGTTTGCTTGCCCCATACTGGCACAGCCCGGCAATACCGAAAGTGTCCCCGCTGAAACCGCCGCAAAACCCATCTTCTTCAAAAATTCTCTTCTCGTCTGCTTTCCCATATCTTTTCTCCTATGAATGCATTATGAACTACGCTTTGCTGATAATGAACATCGAATCGTCAAATTACTTAACCGCCTCATTATTCTCGTCCACACTGCCGTTTAAATAAATTGTATTCGCATCGAGACCGCTCTTAATAGAAGGCGTATACTCACGTTTTTGATAACCGGCATCAATTTGACTAATGGTTTGCAAGGTCTTAGAAAATGCTTCTGCTATAGAAATCCTTCCATTATTGTCCACGTCGGAAGAAGCATCGCTAAAAGCATCAAAGAAGGCCTTTGCAAAGTACCAGCATGTGCCACGCTCATGCTGGGCAGCTCTACAGACAACAGCAAAATTCCCTCTTCTCTGAAATTTTGTGCCAAATCCACCCGCTTCACACTGGTCAAAAACTAAAATGCCGTATTTGGGATGAATTTCTTCTATCAGATATTCAAATTCGATTTCGGAAACACGTGTAGTAAGATGTGGACGTTTACAGTGGGGGCAAATCTTTCGGATACAAATTTCACTAACATCTCCCTTTCTGCTTCCATGGCCTGTTCCATAAATGAATAACAAATCCTTGTCATCAATGACCTCAGATAAAAGGCGAAAGAGCATCCGGAGATTTCCAAACGTGGGAGCATAAGTCGGAATCTGTTCTTCTCCGGTATTTTTCTGATACGATAGTACAAAGATGTTTTTATCTATGAAACCACTCTGTTTTAAAACATTACATGCTAATGAAACATTTCGAATATGGCGCCTTGCATTGTCCCCGTTAATTATCACGGCATACTTATCCGGCAAATTGTTTTTCCAGGCTTCCGTTTGTTCTATTCTCTCTTCCATAGGTGGAAATGTCAATTTGGGGAATCTTGGGGGTTGTTGGATCTTAAAACAGCCCCCAAAAACCAGCCATGGGACCCAAAAGAAGCTCCACAAAATGATACCGGCTATTGTGAGTCTGCTTCTCTCCGGTGCCCCATTACGCCTTTTTATTTTTCCTCTTGCTATTAGTCCCAAAACGAGCGCCTCCAAGTTCAGTTTTCAAGCTGCTTCTCAACCGTGCAATCGAAGCCTATCTGTGTTATCCCTGCGTCTGCAATTAACTATTCGCTGTTTTTTTCGAGTCGGTAGTGTTTAACACATCACAGAATAAGGTGCACTACCTATTCATTCTAACTCCTTTCACGCTATTCATTTTCCGTGGCCCATTTTGTGATCTTTTGCAAAAGGGCAACCCTGAAAACATTATACGCAATATACCAAATCAACTACGCCAACGATAGAGAATTTGGTAACTGGAACTCTATTCGCCCAGGCCTTCCCTGCGGTCATGCCTGGCGATGCGCCATTGCAGCAGTAGGATTGCCACAGCAAGAGCGAAACCGAAGGCGACGTCGCTTGTGACAAACCAGATGAACCAGCCCAGGCCCCCTTTGGCAAGAGCAGGAACACCATAAATCAGAAATGCGACAATCGCCAGCAGAGACCACAGAGCGACTAAACGGATAGGGCCGGCGTAGCGACGTACGTCGGTGGAGAAAACCACCATCATTCCGCCCAAGAGCACGTAGAACGCCGAGACCAGCCGGGCCAGGTACGGGATAAGCACCCGCACGGCAGTGCCGGGCTCGGCAAGTTCCACGCCCCGGACCAGCCAGGAATGCGGCATAAAAACAGCCACGACGGCCGGCAGAGATACGACCCCGACGACTCGAAGCAGCAGTTTCAAGCGTCGTTCTGCAGCATTCACGATATGTTCCTTTCGCACCTGAGGCAGCCGCGCAACACTGGTCCAAAACCCGGGACGCTACGCGGCGGGCCGAACCGCTGGGCTCGCTGAAAGACCGCCGCGAATAAGCGTTTACCTCTCACGAACTCCCTGTTCTCTTTCATTGTGCTTTATTATCTTATTACGTAGGCAAGAGAGAAACAAGGACAATCCACAATATGGCGCAATAAACTATTGCTTGGCGATTGAATCTGTGATTTGTCATTCTCGTCACACTTCACACCACGCGAATTTTGGTATTCAGGACTGATTTTAACTACCCAGATATGCCTTTACAGCCGATATTTTAACTATTACTATGATGCGGCTTGACAGGGACGGATTATGAAAAAAGAGGACAGCTTAAACCAATCAAACAAAGCTCGTAACTTCTGGCTCTGTGCGGGATTACTTGTCGTTCTGCTCTGCTCAATAATGACTCAATTTTGGAGCCCCTCAAATAATATAACCCGGCCGTTTTACGGCCTGCACAGCTGGGGCGAAGCCCACGGGCCCTGGAAAGCCAGAGTACATCTTAGATACGGCCTCGGTTATACGAAGGGATTTATGACTAATGCGGTGGGAAATCCTCCGACCAAAAACCCGACAAGATACCTCGACCATCCGCAGCTTATCAGTTTGCTTGACGCCGCTGCTATGGCGGTGCTCGGCATTAACACATGGGCTTTGAGAGCAACAAATGTAGCAGCAACGGTAGTGGCGCTATTACTTTTTCTTAAGATTTTGCGCCGATTACTGGATGACAAGACGGCATTGCTCGCAGGTCTTTTCTTCTGTTTATTTCCGCTTATCGGCTACTTCGGTGTTAGTATGTGGCTTTACTCGCTGTGTTTCTGGGCCATCTGGTGTTATCTGGTTCTGATAAAAGAACTAAAAGATGGACCAAAGCCCGGCGTCCTACACAAATGCGGATTGGCAGCCGCGCTGTTTTTCAGCCTGCAAGTAGGTTGGGAGGGCTTCTTCTTCGCCTTAGCTATTGGCGTCCATTACGTCTTCCGCTGTATCCGGCGTCGCCAGTTCCCGGAAAAGACCCTGTTGGCAATCCTGATTGTCGCGCCGCTTAGCAGTCTAGCTTTGGACTTTGTTATTCTTGCTGCCGGACACGGATGGGATTTCCAGAGGCTTATCCACCTATATAAGTGGCGGGCAGGTAGCGGAGAGCTCAAAGAGTTGACCTGGCCCATGTGGTTCGGGCGATTCTGGGAACACGCGATTACGAATTTTACCCCGCCGATTTTGATAACGACAATAGTGTATTTGACGTTCGGACAATTGTTTGTATTTATGGAGACAAAACCAAACAAGCGAGACAAACGCAGACCAAGACAATTTCCTCACTTCTGGCTTTTCCTGATGCCCGCTATATTTCAGTTGTTTATATTGAGAGGTGCTCTCTGGCCACATCAGACTTGGGAACGTCCCCTTGTCCCATTCATAGCAATAGCAGCGGCAGAAGGTGTTATGCTGCTCGGGGATGCGTTGAGAAAAATCAATAAAATAGTGGCCTATATCGCAATGACGGCTCTGGTGGCAGTGGTCGCTATCTTCTGCGTAATCGGAGTCAAGCACTATTATTACATCAGGTGGCAGGCACCGGCAAAAATAGAAATGCTCGAGATGTTGCAAAAGAAAATACCACCTGATAAGGCCCTTTTGAGCTGGGAACCCTTTATCGTTTATCAGCACAAGGCCAAAGGTGCGTTTTATCGACCGGAAGTCGCCTGGCATCTGGACAGAGAAATCGTGCAGGCCGGGATAGTGAAAAATAGGAAGCTCATGGTTGCAGAAACTCTCAAAGATATCGAACAGAAAGCCGGAACCGGAAAGTATCCTTACTATCTGATTCCTGAGTTGAAGCCACTGATGCCTCTTATAATACAATTGGCCCAACGGTATCAAGTTTATAAGCAAATCCCCGGCGAGCAGGGAGAATCCAGAGACGGCAAATTTTTAAGAGCCGCTATGATGCCCTACGTGATTTTTGATTTAAGCAGCAAAGCCACCACGTCCGATTGATTCGTAAACCATCTATGGCCCAAAATCTTACAGCGAAGAATTATTCCGTTGTTCTTTGAAGTCGGCGGGGGATTTACGCCAGAGCCATATCGTACAAATCCCGCCCGCAACAAAAGCATAACTGATTATTATTGCCCGGTCTATCATCGCCGCCAGCAGACCTACTTCCAATGGTATGCCAAGAACTACTGCGCCGAATCCGAGCACAAGCTCTCTTATTCCCAATGAACCGGGAGTCAGCCCGATGAATAAAACGACAAAACCCAGAGCCCCAAGAACAAGGTATCCTCCCACGTGGTCCATATTCTTACCCATACTATTGTAAATAATCCAGAGACGCACAGCGGTAAGGAAAAAGTTGACAACCAAATATGCTACCGCAATCAGAATCGTTTTTCTTTCTTTCGATACTTGACTTCGGCCGGAAAGAAAATTCCGCAGCGTACTGCTCAACCGTCCCTGGCCCGCAGGGACAGGCAGCGGTATGAACAGAAAAAGTAACGAGCCGATGATTATTATCGCGAATACAAGGGCCAGAATTTTGTTTTCATATCCACCCAGGCCATAAACGATTAGTAAAACAGCCAGGCCTATGATTGCTGCCATGGCAGTCATTAAAAACGTGATATACAAAAAAAAGGTCGCAAAGTGCGCATAGCTAAGACCATAGTGACGTTTCAAATAATTCGCCCGGAAGAGGGTGCCGAATTTCATCGGGGCATAGTTAAGCAGTATAGCTGCATTATTTAGCTGAACCATATCCCAAAAACCGGTCTTGGTCTTCAGGCCGCTCAGCAAACACTGCACCACACGCGCACTGGTTAGGGAAAGCAGGAACAAGAGACAATACATCACAAAAAGCCGCTCCGGGCTTAACTTTAACAGGGCCTTTAGCTGCTCCCAGTGCCCGGCCAGATACCACAACAGAAAACCAAGTATTATCAACCCTATGATGTTCTTAAGCCATTTACCCACAATTGGCCCCTTTCGAACTTAGCTTTTATCACGTTCGGGATAACGATTCCCTTAGCGTTTTGATCCCCGGCGTCTTACCAGCCAGTGGACCAGACAATCATCTGCAGCAAATACTCACGTCTTCTCGTAGATAAAGAAATCGGCACGAGACCCTGACCAGTCGCACCTATCAAAGGGATACCGGTTTGGTATTCTTCCTGACAGTTTCCATTCGGGCAAATTCGCTTTTACCCACTCAGAAAAACGCCGATGCTTAATATGCGGCGACTGAAAAGGCGGGTTCTCGTCACTGTCACTTGAGTAAATAATGACGAATTTCTCAGCCGCTGAAAAGAAATCTCTCATATAAAGCTCGAATATCCTGTCCTCGGCCAAATGGTAAATCACATCTAATGACAAAGCTAATTCCGCCTTAAACACAGAACGCGTTTCCACAGAACAATCGGGGTCGTACAGAAAAAACCGTTTTGTTTTATCGTCTCCAATACGCTCTTTACACATCTCTATGGCGGTCTTTGAAACATCCAACCCGATATAAGCAGGATAATCGGCCAAGGCCAACTGATTACCGTCACCACAACCGAACTCTATAACCGAAGAAACTCCATTATCTTTTACAAATGAGTTGAGAACCTCCGCCTTGAATTCCGCCAGCTTGCCGTATGAGCCTGCTCCCGATGTCCCGCCCCTGGCGTATCTCGACTCCCAGTACTCTTGAGAGCCTGAAAAAAAGACCTTCCTCAAAAGAGCTACAGCACTCCTGGCCAAGAGCCCTACCAGTGGAATCTTGTCAACGACCTTCTTGAGCTTACGCATCAATCTCACCTCCCAGAGGATGCGTCTTCCGACAAGGACGCGTTCAAAACCTCTTCGTATCTAGCGGAGACTATCTCCCAATCAAACTTCTGTAGTATCTCGCACCTTCCCTCTTGTTTCATTCTATCGGCTAAAGACCGATCTTTTAGGAGGGTTACCACCTTCTCAAAAATCGCTCGAGGATTTCTCTGCTCCACCAAAAATCCACTTACCCCGTCCTTTATTACATCGGGTATGCCACCAATATTCGAGGCCACGGGAACGCACCCTGACAGTCCTGCTTCAACAATAGTCAACCCTAAGCCTTCCGTAAATCCCCCTGGTGCAATAACCGAAGGTGCAACGAAAACATCGGCCGTTGCGTAATATGCACTCAACAGATAATTGGGAATCGCTCCTGTAAAAACAACATTTCCTTGCAAGCCCAATTCCTTCGTTAGCTGTTTTAGTTCCCCTTCTAACATACCCTTTCCCACGACGAGTAATTTGGCCTTCGGGAATTCTTGGGTAATCTGGCGCATGGCCTGGATAAGGTATCGGACCCCTTTCTCTTGACTTAATCTGCCTACGAAAAGCAAAAATGGGCCTTCTATGGCGTAATGCTCTCGCAAGGAAGGATCTTCTTTATTTGGATGAAACTGTGTGCTATCTACACCCATAGGAATTACTTCAATTTGGAGGTTATGATCGATCTTCATCAAAACTTCTTTTCTAAGGGCTTCGCTCACAACGGTTATTTTATCCGCGTTTTTCAATGTGAACCTCTTAAGCGTCACAGAAAATGCCCCGCGCATTCCAAAGACGTCCGAGCCATGTGCAGTAACAACTAAAGAAACCCCATACAGTTTCTTGATCAGTACACCGATGAAAGCTTGGGGGATCCAGTGAGCGTGAATAACATCCGGTCTTCTTCGCTTCACCTCGTTTCGTAGCGCGAAAAATTCCGCCACTACGAAAAAGGGAATCAGGAGGTAATAGAGTTTATTCTTCTTAAGTGTTGGTAAGACTCCATAGCCACCTGCAAGTTTTTCATACTTCCTTAAAAAATATCGGAAGCGGTGAACCTCCATCCCCTCCATGATCTCATCTGTCTCTGCAGCCGGATAATTTGGGGTCAAAATAGAAACAGCAAAACGTCTTGCTAGCCGCTTAGAGAGCTCGTACACAAACGATGGAATAGTGTCGAGCTTCCAACGAGGGAACGTTGTTGTGAGAACGAGCAATTTTCTTTGTTGAATCTTTTCTGATGTTGCGCCTGTATTCATTTGTCTTTTTGTAATAACCACACGTATGATGGAGAAAGCCAATAGGCCATTCTTAAGAGCCATAGCCCCAGTTTCTGGCGAAGCGAGCCAGGTTTTAGCATCTCCGTCGCATGAAATTTTTGTGGATCCATCAAAATCTTCTGAGTATAATCAATAACTTTGAATTCCGAAACCAGCTTCTTTAGGCTCCAAACCGTTAAGTGCTTTTCATAGTAAAATGTCCCCTTCTTAAAAAGTCGTAGATAGAGATGTGCGACATATTTTGGAACAACCGAAAGTAATGGTAACTTGTAGTGACCCTCAAGAAAAACAAGTCGGTTCCCCGCAGCAAAGTAGCACACTCCCCCTACCTTTAGTAACCTATGAATTTCGGCCATCAGTTTTCTCGAATCGGGGACATGTTCGTAGACGTGAGTGCAAATTATCACGTCAAAAGATTCGTCCTCAAACCGCGTGTCCATAGCATCTCTATGATAGTATGCCAAGTTTGTGTGTGAATTGTTCTGAATGGCAAACGCCAATGCTGGCTTATCTATATCAATCGCCGTTACTTTTTCAAAGCTGTCAGCGTATATGCTTGTCATTAACCCTTTGGAGCACCCAATATCCAATGCTGAGAGGGACCCAAGGTCCGTAAGATAGTCCTCTAGGACGCTGATCGTTTTCATAGCTTTCTGCCTTCGCACTCCAATCTCATGTAGTGATGAGTTGGGATGCTTGGTTGAGAAATCATTCTGGTACTTATACTTCTTGTTGTCTCGCATTTTCTATCTCATATCCTCCATTGATGTCAATCATCATTATGTACTTCCGGCGACGGTATTGCCATACTTCTGTAGTCAGAAGTCTGGCACAATTCGACGCCGGTCAGCGCCTTTTAAGAAGGATTATAGGCATTCTGCCGCGAATATTCTCAAGCCTCATAGTATAAGCTCTCTTAAGGTGGTCGACGTTGTGCTTCTTGCTAATCTCCTCCCACTCCCACCCTGTTATGAAACCATAGGTATAACCGCCTTTGAGGATGTCCTGCTGTGTTGCGTGAATGAAATTATCCTCAGTGTACTTTTGATTGAAAAATATATTGAACATCCAACCCTGAGAGTTACGGCGTTTACCTAACATCCAGGAACGGTTGTGGATATCTTCAGAAACCAGCACTTTCATCTCCTCCTCAAATTTTATCTCGTCCTTAAAAACTTCATAAGGCAGAAATCTCCACCTGCTTTTGTCGGCCGTTGCTTTGGCTCCGGCAAAGTTGCTTCGCAACGGATGCCAAACCAGCAAAAACAGACACATAAACGAAATGAACAGGACCGTCAGTCCCCGTTTCCTGGCCAGCACACTCGTGGCCAAAAGAATCGTTACAGTCAACGGCACTATACCCACGGCATAAAAAACATTTTCGCTCGTCTTAAAGTGCACCTCCAGTACCCTGTATCGCATAAACTTGTAAAATTCCGAAACCCTGGGCACAAATGACATCAGCACATAGACAACCAAAAAAGCCAGGACTATCAGCCCTGCTGCAACAACAATCCTCGGTACCGCCTGACGGCTCTTGCCTATCAACGCTGTCCCGCTGACATCAAACCGGAAAAACTGAGCAGCCCATACGCAAATCACAGGTACCGCAGGCGAGAAGTAACGCGGAAGGACCCAAAAAGTCGACCGTGCATAAGTAAGGAACAGCATCAGGACGAGTGGAATCACCCAGACCATTTTTTCCCGCAGGCTGAACTGCCGGCTAACCGACTTCCAGCCAATCATCAAATACAGCACAAAGGGACCGAACAAAGCAACAAGCCATTCGTGCTTGGCCATACCCGCGTACCACGACATAACCTCACGCGTTCTCTCAAGAGCATAGAGAGTATCCGGCGGACGTCTAATATTCGCCCCAAGCATCCCTTTCCATGTCGAGGGTCTGAGCGAGAAAAAAGCGTCACCCAGAAAAGCACCATCGAGTATCATCAACATTACACAACCTGCAAGTCCACCCAGAAAGGCCCAGCCGATATCACGGACAAATCTGCCAAAGCGGCGAACTCCTGACCCATCTTCACCTAACCCCAAAAACAGGACCGCCATACACATTCCCGTCTCTTTTGATTTCATCACCCAGAAGAATATAAAGCCCAGCGCCATAATAACCCAACGCCGGTGCTTCTGTCCCGGCTGCACAAATCCCAAATACACAAAAGCACCTAACGAAACGAGCATCATTGCTGAAAAGTCAGCCAGCGGACAGCCCCATTCCCGCACAACAAAAAGCGGCTGAACCAAAAACAGCAACGCCGCTATTACGCCTATAATATAACCCCTTTTGCCGGCAAGTATCTTCGCGCACCAGTACACCAAAACGCCTGTGCCGAAAAACATAAAACACCAATACACTCTGCCTGCGGTTATGCAATCGCCGGTGATAAAGAAGAAAAACTTCAGCAGATATATATGGCCGTAACGGCACACCAGCACATACGACCAAAAAGAATCGAGCTTTGTATTTATCGACATATTCATATAAAGCAGGTCGTCCCAATTGATAGCTGTTCCGACATGCGAGAAAGTCAAAAAAGCTGCAAAGGCCGCAATCAGCGGAGCTAAAATGTAGTCGAGCTTAGTCAGCTTGAAGCGGTCTTGTCCCAATTCCAGCTCAGCCCGAACTGTTGTGCCCGTCGCCTTCTGAACCGGCCCCTTATCTGAAACTCTGCGTTTATTCTTCTTCATTAGCGCTTAGCATTTAGCGTATCCGCTATCCGCTATTACTATCCGCTATCCGCTTATATTCCTGCTTACGCAACAAAAACAGCTGCTCGTCCTGTAAAATTCTCAGACGGTTTATCGTTCCGGCCAGCAGCGCGGTTATGTAACAGATAAGCGAAACAAAACCGAAACCGGCGCCCAAAAAGGCTACGAAAATATATGGTGAAAACCCACCGGTCGCCAGATAATGGCGCAGCACAAATATGCCGCAAGCCAGGGCCAACAGTAAAAATACGGCGCTGATTCCGCCGAAGACACGCGTTGGCCTATAATCCCTGTATGCTCTTAGAATTATCATTAAACTATGCCAGGCGTATTTCCACACATTTCCCGCCACCCGGCTTTTGCCGACCTTGCGCACACCAATAACCTTCACCGGCACCTCAATAATCCGCAGGCCGCGAAAGGCCAAATCAAGTATGACCTCGTGAGTATATGTGTGTCCACCCAGTAACGTTGCCCGCAGAGCAGCGTCACGGCTGTACGCCCGGAACCCGCACGAAACATCATGCAGTTCCTGCCCCGCCAGCTTGTTCACAATATTAGCAGCTCTTCTGTTGCCCCACTTCTTTATCCACGGCATCTTGGGAATCAAATCATAGTCTGCAAACCGGCTCGCCGTAACCATATCGGCCCTGCCCTCAATGATTGGCACAAGCAATTTTGGTATATCTTCCGGGTTGAACTGGCCATCGGCGTCGATATTAACAATGATACCAGCCCCGAGCCCAAGAGCCGTGCGCAGTCCTTCTCCAAACGCAGCACCAAGGCCCTTGTTGTGGCTGAAACTAACGACCTTCGCTCCCGCCTCAGCCGCTACCTTGGCCGTATCGTCTGTGCTGCCGTCATTTATTACCACAACATCAATACCCTCTACTCCGGCAATGTCCCTCGGTATGGCCTCAATTACCTCCGCCACCGTGGCCACCTCATTAAAGGCCGGAATAGTTACTACCAATGAAACCATTTTCTTCTGATTCACTTTTATAATCCTGAAAAATAAAAATTAAATCCTTAAACCCAAATATCCTGCCAGCTCCTCCCGGTTCCATCGCCCAAAGAAGTTGCCGACAAAAGGTGCTATCGAACTCAGTCCTTAACGCATAGGGAACTTGCTGCACAGTTCCTTTACTTTGTCTCGGCTATTTCCCTTGAAGGATTCGGCTATTTTATATTCAGTATCGTTTATTATTTTTACCCGCTTTAATATTGCATCTATCAGCCCGGATATCCTGTCCATTTCCTCTGTCCCCATTCCGTTCTTTGTAACAATAGGTGTGCCCAGTCTGATACCGCCGGTAACCGTAGCACGCCTCTTATCGTAGGGCAGCTTATTCATATCGACAATTACGCTGCACTCCTCAAGGCACTTTTGCGCCACGACACCCGTCAAACCATCTCGCAAATTACTAACGTTTACCAGAACCATATGGTTGTCCGTCCCGCCGGTTAAAACATCATATCCCAAACCCAGCAGGTTACTTGCAAGTCTTTTCGCATTTTCTATGATTTTGAATTGCCTCACTTTGTATTCATCGGAAAGTGTTTCCTTCAAGAAAACCGCTTTAGCCGCTACATTATTCAAATACGGCGTCCCCTGCACCCCGGGAAATGTCGTCTTTTCAATACGTTCCCATAACGCTGTATCCTTTCCTTCCATCTTTATTTTCCGGTCGTAGTCTTTGCCCATCACTATCAGGCCGCCTCTGGGCCCTCCCGGCTTATACGTACTTGTCGTTGTAAAATGCGCATAATTTACAGGCGAAGGATGAGCGCCAGCCACCACCAATCCCGATATGTGAGAGATATCCGCCAGAAGATACGCTCCGACCTCGTCCGCAATCTCTCTAAACTTTTTGAAATCTATCGTCCTGGAGTAGGCGCTGGCACCACATATAATAAGTTTGGGTTTGACTTTGTGTGCCTGCTGCCTGACAGCATCGTAATCCAGAATAAAAGTTTCCCTGTCAACATAATAATTTTCTACTTCAAAGAATTTACCCGGGAAAGAATCCCCTGCCCCGTGCGAATAATGTCCACCCTGGTCTAAGCCCATACTCAGCACCTTATCGCCGCTATTCAATAGCGCAGTAAGGACAACCTGGTTGGCTTGTGTGCCGGAATGCGGTTGTACATTTGCATATTTGGCGCCGAAGGCCTCTTTGGCCCTGGCCGCGGCAAGCCGCTCCACATCGTCAACAACCTCGCAGCCTCCGTGAAATCTGGCCCCGACAAAGCCTTCAGCCGTCTTATTCTGAACGACAGAGCCAAGGGCCGCTAAAACCGCCGGCGAGCATCGATTCTCCGCCGCTAAAAGTTGAATAGTATTTTGCAGTCGTTCGTACTCTCTTCTTATTAACTCATAAACTCCACCGTCTGCCTCTTTCAAGGCGCTGAATATACCTTCGTGATACCCCTCACAAGACAGTTTTTCTAATAACGTTTCCAACACCTTCAAATCCTTTCGTCAGCCAAAAGAACTCTCATCCTTATCTCTATCCGCTATTCTAAATCACTCAACTAAAAAAACTCCTGACAATATCGTTAAACGTTACATAAAGAAAAAACCCTCCTATAAGCACCCAGCCGGCATAAGCTATAATCCCTTGCGCTCGCTCACTCAACGCCGAACCTTTGATTTTTTCAACTAACAAAAGCACAATCAACCCTCCGTCAAGAGGCGGCAGAGGCAAAAAGTTAAACACAGCTATACAGGCGCTTATCAGACCAAGAAAGTAAACGTAGTAAACCAACGGCTGGTGAGCAACAACTGTGTAACTAAGCGTAATGATACCGACAGGCCCCATAAGCTCTTTGGGACTGATGCGTCCTCTAATCAAGCGCTTTAAGGTTACGTATGCTTGTGCGATAAACATAACGGTCTTTTTATAGCCCATCACGATTGCATCAACGGGACCGCTGGCCTGGTAAAGTCTTTTCAAATCCTCAAACGGAACGAATTCAGCAAAAGTGGACTTGACGGTAACAAACTCTCCGGCAGTATTTACATCCAAAACAACGTCACCCGCTGTTTCCTCATCTATTCGCCAATCAATCGTGATTCGCTCACCGGGATATCGCCCGATTTCTCTGGCAACATCGTAAAAGTTTGACACGCCTGTACCATCAACAGCCGTTATCGCAGCACCGCGGGGAATCGCCAACCCAACCGGACCGTCCTCGGCAGCGATACTCTTGGCAACAACCGCATGCTCAGCATCAAGTGCAACGCCAATACCAATCAATACCCGGTCGCCACCTGGTGGACGTTTGGGCACAACGGTAACTGTAAGCTTTTCTTCAACCCCATTAGCATCCGAACGCAGAACCTTGATGGGCAGCTTTTTCCCCTCATATTCTTCGGTAACCTCGCGCATCTCTTTATAAGTGGGATTCGCAACATCACCAATCGCAAGAACAATATCTCCCTTTTGGAGCTTGGATTTAGTAACAACATCCTTTATCCGCAAACGCGGCACCATAGAGTAAATATGGCTAAGGTCGGATTCAGACTTAACCTTTCTTTCCGCCGGGCTCAATTCCAGCGGAATTTCCTCCGATTCAATTGGCTTATCCTCACCGGCTCCTTTAGCCAGAAGGGTCACAGCGGGCACTACAGCATCTTGAACTATCTGCTGCAATTCCCAATGTGTTCGCACACTCTTTTTTTCGCCTTTAATTTTGATGCCCGTAATTCGATCGCCGGGACGCAGACCTGTTCTTTTAAGCAATTCCTCAAGGTCGAGAACCTTGGCAACAGTCAAACTCTGCGCCGGCAAAATGCCGAAAACTTTCATCGGAATCCCTGCCATCTGCTCAGCCACAAGCGAAAAATCTTCCTCGGAGCCGTCCTCATGCCTTACTCTTAACGCAACCGCTTCGTTTACATCCGACAAAGCCGCCGCTATAGCTATATTGCCAAAGTCAAGGTCGTCACTCTTTCCGCCAATCTTAATTACCTCGTCACCGGCCTTTATACCCTTACGCACCGCCGGCGAATTCGGTATCACTCCACCAACAACAGGGGCCTTCAGTCTTATGCCGACAAGAAAAACTATCATAAAAATGACAACAGCGCTGAGCGCGTTAAAGACAACCCCTGCTGTCAAAACGCCCATACGAGTACCAACCGGCTTATTAGCAAACGAGTGCGGGTCGTCACTGGCCTTGGCCGAACCGATGTCCTCCTGCCCGAACAGCTTGACAAAGCCCCCGAACGGAATAAGGCCGATACGATATTCCGTCTCGCCCGCCTTGGCCTTGCTGCCTATCGTAAAACTCAGCCGTCCATCGCCCGACTCGTCATTTTCTTTCGGGAAAAACCGCGGCAAAATACGAACACGCCAGCCTCCCTCCGTCCTCAAAATACCCGCCAAAGTAGGTGGAAATCCGATTGAAAAGGCCTCAATCTTTATCCCCGAGAGCTTGGCAACAATAAAATGACCGAATTCGTGAACAAGAACAACCGCACCAAAACCAAGCACAACCAGCAGTACATTTCCAAAAACACTGATGTTTCGCACAATTAAATAAATAACCGCGACAAAGCCAATAAACCACAGGAACCGACGAAAATTCCTCCCGGCTTCCTGTTTTGCGACGTATTGCAGCGCACCCCCCAACGAACCTTTTGGTTTAGACATTCAATAACCTCTCTCAACAAACTAAAAAACCATAATTCAAAATCGATAGATTCACTTCTGACAGGCGCATTCAAAACTTAATCTCTTAATTTGATTTTAAATTTTAAGTTTTGGTTTTACGCTTTTAGCTTTTCGCTTTAAGCTGATTCTAACCTCTCTTCTCGCCCAGGCGTCTGCCTCAAGCAGCTCCTCAAGGGACACACGCCGCTTTACATTATGTTTGTTCAGACAATGTTCAATAAGTTCGACTATATTAGCAAATTTAATTCTACCAGCCAAGAACTCTTGCACCGCCGCCTCGTTTGCAGCGTTGAAAATAACCGCAGCCGTGCCGCCCATACGTGCAACCTCAAAACCTAATGGCAGCACGCGAAACGTCTCCAAATTAGGCCTCTCAAACGTAAGTTTCCCCAATTCATCGAGCCGCAGATGCTTGGCAATTCCCGCAACACGCGCAGGATACGTCAGAGCATACTGTATCGGAAGACACATATCGGGCGCACCGAGCTGCGCTATTACCGACCCGTCCACAAATTCGACAAGTGAATGAACTATTGATTCAGGGTGAATCAAAACCTCTATTTTTTCGACCGGCATATCAAAAAGCCAATGGGCCTCGATTACTTCAAGTGCCTTATTCATCATAGTCGCCGAGTCAACGGTGATTTTCGGCCCCATATCCCAAACAGGATGCGAAAGGGCCTCTTTCAGCGTTACGTTCCGGATGTCCTCAACAGTGGCTTTTCTAAATGGCCCGCCGGAGGCCGTTAGAATGATTTTACTAACCTCATCAGCCGAACCTGACTGCATCGCCTGGAAAATCGCCGAATGTTCACTATCCACCGGCAAAATAGTGCTGTCATTCTCCTTCGCAGTCTCCATAAGCAGCTCACCCGCAATAACAAGCGGCTCCTTGTTCGCGATAGCAAGCGTCTTGCCTTTCTGCGCAGCCGCAAGCACCGCAGGCAGACCCGCCGCACCAACAACCGCCGTAAGGACAATATCGACCTCTTCGAGCTGCGCAATCTCTATCAAGCTGTCCGGCCCGGCCAAAATCTCAACATCCAGACCACCAATCAATTCGCGAAGCGGCGCTGCATAATCAGCGTTTGTGACGGCGACAAACTTCGGCTTATATTTTCTCGCCTGCTCAGCTAACAGCTCAACGCTGCTGTGAGCGCTCAGTGCAACAATCTCGTATTTCGTTTTCTCCTTTTCGAGCGACGAGCGACGAGCGACGAGCGACGAATTAAGCGCCTCGATTACCCGCAGCGCCTTTTTACCAATCGACCCTGTCGAACCTAAAATGGCAATACGCCTTACCATAAATGTTTATTCCTCAACTCGTCATTCCAAGCGCTGCTCTTTATGTCATTGGAAGTATGCCTCACCAAATACAATACACGAAATACGAGCAGAGCAAGATAGTGCAATTATAGCAAATCCGCAAGGAAAGAACCACCTCCTAAATAAAAGGCATTCCATTTTGTCTGCCGGCGCCGGGATTCGTCAAAACTACTGGACTCATGGGACCAATTCAAATATTATGACGTCTAAACAAGTCCGGCGGTTTGGCGTGTCCCGGCGTGCCGGGATTGCACCGCCCCTTTGAGGCAATATCTTATAAAGGAGCGATATCAATGAGCTATCGACGGCTGCCGTTAACGATAATATTGACACTGACCCTATGCGTCCCGGCTTTTTGTCCCCCTCCAGACCCATTCTCGTCCCAGCAGGAAAAGGCCGGGTTCCTCAAAGCCCTGCACGGAAAAGACCCGCGTTACGACCCCGCCGAAAAGATGATTCGCCGACCCTTTTCGTCTCCCGGATATCACACGACACTAAAAGGCGGCTACGTTCACCCTACTCGTGATTCGCTTCAGTATGCCGTCGCGCTGCTCGACAGCGGCGAGCCCGACCGGCTCAAACGCGCCGAAGAAATTCTCCGCCGCGTCATCGCCCTTCAGGACCAGGACCCCAAAAGCCGAACCTACGGCATCTGGTCGTGGTTTATGGAGGAGCCGCTCGATAAGATGTCACCCCCCGACTGGAACTGGGCCGATTTCTGCAGTACCGAGCTCCTGCAGGTCGCCCGCGACCATCAGCACCGACTCCCCGATGACCTCAGACACAAAGTCAAGCAGTCCATTATCCACGCCGCATATTCCATCAAACGCCGAAACGTCGGCCCGGGCTACACCAACATCGCCATTATGGGCACCTATGTCACGCTGACCGCAGGAGAGCTTTTCGGCGTCGACGAACTCACCGACTACGGAAAGGCACGTCTGCAGAGGTTCTACGACCACACCCTCGCGCACGGCTCGTTCAGCGAATACAACAGCCCGACCTACAGCGTCGTCGCCATCAACGAAATCACGCGAATGCTCCATTACGTCCAGGACCCCGATTCGCAAAAAATCCTCCAAAAGCTCAATCGCTTCGCCTGGCACCACGTCGCCCGCCACTTCCACCCTCCCACTCGCCAGTGGGCAGGGCCACACAGCCGCTGCTACCGAACACTGCTCGGCAAGGGCACGCTCGCCTTCATTCAGCGAGCAACAAGCGGAAAGGTCAACTTCATACCCGCAAGCGAGGCAGCCGTTAGTCTCGATGCGCATCGGCTCCGCGCAAAATGTCCCCCGGACCTCCTCCACTATTTTACAGACCTTCCGGCGCCGCGACTCGAAGTCGAGGCCTTTGCCAGAAACAAGCCGAACCGGCACGACATCATCGGCACCACATACCAACATCGCGATTACACGCTCGCCTCCGTCAACATCGGCGACCTCTGGAACCAGAGGCGTCCGCTGCTCGCTTATTGGAACACCGACGCAGGCGTAGTGGCGATGCGCCTCCGATGCCTTCACGATGGCTACGACTACTCCTCAGCGAGCATTTTCACCGTCCAGGATAAAGGCGACATTCTCGGCGCCGTCGTCTTCGCCACCGACCAAGGCGACACCCATATCTCCCTCGACCGAATAAAGAACGCTTCTATCAAAGCCACAGACCTCCGCATCCGCCTGCAATTCGAAGGCGCTGTTAGCGACTTGAAATTGCCACCAAAGGTGGAAATGAATCGCCCGATTCAAATTTCATCTGGGCCCGTCACCTGCAATTTCAAAGTCGCCCACGCCGTCTTCGGCGATTTTCCAATCACAATACACACCAGCCGGGATGGTAACAAAACCTGGCTCGACATTGTCTTGTACAATGGAAAGCAAACGCAAATCGATTTCCGCAAAATCCCCGAAGCCGCCATTATCTTCACTCTGTCATTGAATCCACAACTCGCAACCGATATTTTCTCCGACTTATCAGTCGCTCAGAAAAATGACAATCTAATTGCCCACTGGAAAAGAAATGCAAAACCAGATATGCAGCTCATTGTTCCTCAAAACCCACTGCCCTCCGGCAAGCAAAAAACCGCTTCTACAGCCAAGCTCGGCCAAAAGAATCCCTGGAAGATTTCAACGCCCCGCCGGCCTTGATTTTCGACATTGGCTTTGATTGGGTTTGTTTTCACCAAGTGTCCAATTGGGTTTATTTTCATAATACTTTGTTATAAAAGAAGTTACATTCATTTTGGCTTTTCGGAAATTGGCTTTGTTTTGGCTTTGTTTTTTCATAGCCCTTATCCGCATTTTTCTTCATAATCCTTTGTAACTACAGACTTTGCATCGATTTTACCCTCTGGCAAATTGGGTTTGAATTGGGTTTGTTTTTTTGGACTGCGAAAGCGTCGTTTTTTCTGTAATCCTTTGTTATAAATGAGTTTACATTCATTTGGGCTTTTCGGAAATTGGGTTTGTTTTGCATAAAAAGGGGTGATTTGTAGAGCGTTCTCTACAGATGTAGAGGGCAAGTTAGTTAAGAGTGAGCTAAAGTGCCTAAAGTGAACTAAAGTTGGATTCTCGATGCTCATGATTGGTAATTCCGCTAAGGGTTTTCCGTTTCGCTCCAAGACTATTTACGAACGATGCTTTTTGGCGTGTATCTGCTGATACGAAAACGTGCGGTTCTCCGCTAAATGCCTGCCATTTCTATGGCTGGTTTGTATTATACCAAACTTTCCCCAAAAGTTCAACAAAAATCTAACAATTCTCTGAAAAAAAATGTTGAATCCCTGCATGTCGTAGCATGCCCCTGCAATTCTTAGGCAGGGACAGGGACCCAGAAATTAATCCCAGAGTAGGCAGGAACCTATTTTGAACTTTGATTTGTAATTTTGCTCTTTGCATTTTGAGCTTTGGTTTTACATTTTCCACTTTAACTTTTAACTTCTTTTGTATCACAAAGAATTCGCTGTGTGAAATTTTAAAAACATGGGAATTTTGTATTAACCGCTGATTAACGCTGAATCTTTGACTCATCCTCTCATCTACACATCTACGCCCGAAGAGTCGCAAAGGCATACGATTCCGCCGCAAAAAAATATCACGGCGCATTTGCAGTACTAAACTTTCCTGCCTAATAGTCAATCCAAAATCGTAAATCGGCAATTATAACATCCTTGGAAAACTGCTGCGCAGCTAAAGTGCTGAGCGTAGCCAAAGTGTCTAACCTATCACCCTCACGAAAGTATAGGCGGCAAGCCAGAAACTCCCACAAATCGGAACTTCATTCCAGCTTTGAGGTATTAGCTCTCTTTCTTTATTCAAATGCTCGAAGAACTACAAAGCGCTTAAAAGGAAAAATAGCACAAGATGACGACCCAACTAAGCAAAATCATTAATAGTAATGTTACTATCGTTATGTTCCGTTTTCTAACAGTGTTTTGAATTTGCTCACACTCTCTCTTTAAATCTTCAACTTCGATGCATAACGAATCTATAGTGGCTTCTTGTTTTTTTGACACCTTCCTTGCTTCGTCTTTCTTCCTCTTCTGTTCATACACTTGTTTCTCAGCTTCACGTATTTGTGCTTCTACGAAACTCCTTGTAACCATACTAACATTATCATCAGAAAACTCATTCAATATGTTTTGTATATTTACATAAAAAACATTTGGTATTTGCTTTACATCAAGTTTCTTATCTTCGACTACACTTTTAAAGATCGCCTGGAACCTTTCCCATATTTTTTCATTGATAAACAAATTTCTTGAATAAGCAGCAACAATTGTTTCAAGGGAAAAATCGATATCTGCACTGCCTTTTTGCAACGCCCACAACACACTTGTAAATCCCGTGTCCAAAACAACCTCACTTAACAATCCTCCTTCTCTTGATTGGTTCATGTCTAGTTGGTTGAACTTCGCGAGTTTCCGATCTGAAGTTAAAAAGATAGCCTTCGGTTCACTAATGGTTGCCGTACTGTTTTCACGTATCTCTTGAACAATAATTATCGCTGCCAGATCATGTTGCTTGCCAAAGCTGTTACTATCAGCCGCGTATTTGGGCTTTCGTATACTGAATAATTCTCCGTAAATATCAAAAAGGTCAGCAAGCCGTCTATCCTCTGGTGGACGCTCGTCAACCAGAACCATGTCTGTTTTAAAAATTGTTATTCCCTTTTCTTCTAGTCTAGATTCTATGCTATTAATGTAATCCTCAATATATTTCTTATCCCTGCCCTCTAATTTGAGAGTATTGTAAACACTAGGTCTTTGTAAACCTTTAACGGCGACAATGTCCTTTGGGGAGTAATTTCTCAAGACATTACATATCTGTCTTAAGGTAAAATCAAAAACTCTCAGTTTAAAATCAAAAAAGCGCAGTTTATGAAATAACTCAAGGACTGGCAGCGAAATGAAGGGACCGTGAAGTCCCAATATTGAAAACACAAAATTTGTATCGAGGAAAACTTGGCAATTTCTAAAATTCTCCACTTTTACACTACCAATATCAGTCCATTCAAGTGCTGCTCCTACAATCGCCCCCTTTACTATCTCTTTAAAGGTCTCAATGTATTGAACCTGCTCATAACTGTTATCTCGAAGATATTGGATCAACATTTTAAGATCTTTTGTTTCTATTTTAAGTTTTTTTATTTCATCATCTAAAGATAAATTGCTCAGGTTTAGCATGAACCCGCAGTTGTCTATAAAGGACTGAATTATGTTCAGGACCGGTTTACCCGGCCGGAAATGGTGATTAATGAAATAGGACTCGATGTGCCCAGTCAGTGCCTCGATACGTTTTTTGACTTTTTTTCTTTCCTCAGTAAAACATGAAGTAGATTTTGTGTTCAATCGGTATCTTTCTCGCTTTTTTTCTTTAATTATGTAACCTATTTTCATAGCTCGATCCAAAATCTGCCTCAGCACAAGTTCTGGTAAACTGAAAAAAGTATCGAGTTCCCCTCGGATAGTGCTAATATCTGAAAAATCATTATCCCGGAAAGCATGGATGACAATCGGCACAAAACAATCAATGTAATCGTCATACCCATTTTCGTACATCGACTTTATAATTGAATAGGAACATAATCGTCTAATAGTATGGCTTTTCATGATCTAATTCTCCTTACGCAAGCCAGAACTGAAATAGGCAATAACTCCAAATACCCTTCAACAAAAATCCTAAAATCATACGCTTCTTTGAAGCCTACCCTAAAAAAAACTTGCTGACATACTCGTCGCGTCCCTCCGCCACCTTCTTTGCAATCAGCCTAATTTAATGCAGGGACATATGGCCCCTTATTCTAATCCATCCTGGACATAATGGGCATGGCCCTCCTGGCTGCCTCTCACCAACCCCACTCCGTCATGTTCATACTAATCAAAAAAGCTATTTTTCACGAATTCGCTTCCCATTCCCAAATCAACCGTGGAAACTATGCGATTTTAAGGTCCTTACTGCGAATCTCCTTCACTCATCCATTTATAATGCTTCTTAGCTTCCGTCCTATAAGATGCGCAAAACTGGCGACCTGTTCCGTTAATTTTCTTTTTTTTCCTTTTGCCTTTTCTCCATTATTACACCACCCACCACTGTGCCAATATTTGTCACCATTTTTACCTTCCTACTTTGGACTTGTGCTCTTGTGCTCTCTGTGGCCCCTGCGGCGAGTGGAGCAAATTTCAATCATTTACGCAGGGGGGTGCAAAAAATACGCACTTTCCCACCACAAATGCGCACTTTTGACCGGTTTTCCCCTTACCTAAACCGCTCAGATTAACTCTCTTAACTCTCGAAATACCACCCCGCCAACCTTGATTTTTCTCTTTACTTCCGCCTTTTTAATTCAATCTCCTCTTGCGCTCTCTGCGTTCTCCGCGGTGAATTTTTCTTTGTGCCTTTTGTGCCTTTTCATGGCTATATTCTTTTGTGCCTTAGTACCTTCGTGGCAATAAATCCGCGCAAACCGCGAAATCTGTGGTTAAATATTATTGAATTCTCTGTCCCCTCTGTGCCAAAAAAATCTGGAAAAAAACATTTGCAAAAACCGCTTTGCTCTGTATAATTGTTTTTATGAGTGAAAATCGCACAATACTACTCTGCGAAATAGCGGAGTTCTTTCGCTACGAAGCACGAGTTTGCTCTCATTTTGCAGCCGTTCTTGGCCTTACGCTGCTTTTGCGCCGTTAAGGCGCAATAATACCTCTACAACAAAATCTTAGTAACCTATTCGTTTTTTTCGCAAATTCGTGGCAATTTAACACCAATTGGGGCATAATCAGCAAGATTTTGGAGCCACGAAGACACGAAGCCACAATGAAATCAAATATATAAAGAAGAAACTTCGAGTCCTGGTGCCTTTGTGGCATAGAAATTTTGGAGAAAAAGCAAAATGTCTAAAGAAAAAATCATGATTTTCGATACGACTTTACGTGACGGCGAGCAGGCAGCCGGGACCCGATTAGGTGCCAGAGAGAAGCTGGAAATCGCCCGGCAGTTGGCCCGGCTGAAAGTCGACGTTATTGAGGCTGGATTCCCGGCCTCCTCACCGGAAGATTTCGAGGCGGTACGCCTGATATCGGAACAGATTCAAGGCCCGGTTGTCTGCGGCTTAACGCGCGCAATCACCAAGGACATTGAGACCTGCCGAAAAGCATTGGCTAAAGCGAAGCGGTTCCGCATCCATACGGGTATCGGCGTCTCCGAGATTCACATCGCCGGAAAATTCGCAGATGATAAGTACGGCAAGACGATGGGCGAAAAGCAGGCGACTATCCTGAAGATGGCCATCGACGCGGTCAAGCACACCGCTAAATATACCGACGACATCGAATTTTACGCTGAGGATTCCGGGCGGGCCGACCGGGGCTTTCTCTATGAGATTCTCGAGGCCGTTATTGATGCAGGCGCCACCGTTGTTAACATCCCCGATACCACGGGTTATTCCATACCCGAACAGTATGGCGCTCTTATCCGGGACATACGAGCTAATGTGCCAAACATTGCCAAGGCGACCATCAGCGTCCACTGCCATGACGATTTGGGAATGGCGGTGGCTAATTCGTTGGCAGGCGTAAAGAACGGCGCCCGACAAGTGGAAGGGACTATTAACGGTGTCGGTGAACGAGCCGGCAACGCGGCCATCGAAGAGGTAGTTATGGCTATCCATACGCGCCGCGACTTCTTTGAAGATGTGCAAACCGGCATCAACACCCGCGAGTTCTATCGAACCAGCCATATGGTGGCGGATATGCTCGGTATGCCGGTTCCGGCCAATAAGGCGGTCGTGGGCCGCAATGCTTTTGCCCACAGCTCCGGAATTCACGTGGATGGATTTCTGAAAAAACGAGAGACGTATGAGATTATGAGGCCGGAGACTATAGGCCTTGCCGAAAGTCGTGTTGTTCTGACAGCGCGCACGGGACGTCACGGCCTTCGACATCGCCTCGAAGAGATGGGATATACATTGTCTAAAGAAGAGATGGAGAAGACATACGAGCGATTTTTGGCCGTTGCCGACAAGAAAAAAGAGGTCTTCGATGAGGACCTTGCGGCAATAATCAGCGACGAAATACACATCGTTGAGAAGATTTATGAACTGCTGCACCTGCACGTCGTAATTGATACCGACACCGCGCCGAAAGCAAGTGTAAAAATAAGATCCGCCGACAAAACAATACAGGCTGATGCCACCGGTGACGGTCCGGTCGACGCAGCCTATGAAGCCATAAGGGAAGCCACAGGCCAATCGCCCAAACTCGAAAGCTACTCAATAAGAGCCGTTACCGGCGGCAAAGAGGCGCTCGGCGAAGCCACCGTCAGAATTACAGAGGACGGCCGAACCTTCATCGGCCGGGGCATCTCAACAGATATTATCGAAGCGAGTGCCCGGGCTTACATCGACGCCATCAACAGAATGGTCTCGGCACAGGATAAAGGCGAGCAGCCAGAAGTAAAACCAGAACTGTAACCCAAACACGGAGAGTCAATAGACCTATGAGTATGACAATCACTGAAAAAATCCTGGCAAGGGCAGCAGGCGAAGAAAAAGTTGCGCCCGGCCAGCTCATCGATGCAAGCATCGACGTTGTTATGTGCGTCGATGTTACTACGCCGCCGGCCATTTCTATGCTGGTTGAAAAGGGAATAGATAAGGTATTTGACAGGGAAAAAATTGTTGTAACGCCCGACCATTTTCAGCCGGCCAAGGACATCAAAAGCGCCGAGCTTCATAAACGCCTCGATGAGTGGGCAAAACGGCACAAAATAAAATATTACTATAAGCTCGGCAGAGCCGGCGTCTGTCACGCACTGCTGCCCGAACAGGGACACATCCGACCCGGCGAAGTTATCGTCGGGCCTGACTCGCATACCTGTACCTACGGCGCCTTCGCGGCATTCGGTACCGGCGTCGGTTCAACCGATGCAGCCGCCGCAATCGCAACAGGCGAGTTATGGTTCAAGGTCCCGGCTTCTGAGAAGATCGTCCTTAACGGCCCACTCGGCCCCGGCGTCTTCAGCAAGGACGTCATCCTCGCCGTAATCGCACGAATCGGTGTCGATGGCGCACTTTACAAGGCGATGGAATTTGTCGGCCCGGCCCTTGCTGAAATGTCGATGGAAGCGAGAATGACCATAACAAATATGGCCATCGAAGCCGGGGCGAAAAACGGCATAATCGGTTTCGACGATGTAACAAAACAGTATCTTGACGAGCATCTCAAAGACAAAACCGACTACACCGTGTATGAATCGGATAAAGATGCGGAATATGTGAGCGTGGAAGAATTTGACTGTTCAAAAATCGAGCCGATGGTTGCCCTGCCGTCCCTGCCGAGCGGCGGCGTCCCCATCGGCGATTGCGCCGGCAAAGAAATGGACCAGGCCTATATCGGAAGCTGTACTAACGGCCGAATCGAGGACCTGCGAATCGCTGCAAAAATCTTCAAAGGAAAAGAAGTTGCCATTCGTACAATAGTTGTGCCGGCTACGCCGACAATCTGGAAACAAGCCAAGGACGAAGGCCTGTTCGATATATTCTATGACGCCGGCTGTGTAATCGCCGCACCGACGTGCGGAGCGTGCCTGGGCGGGTTTATGGGTGTATTGGCCGCCGATGAAAAGTGCATCAGTACAACCAACAGAAACTTCGTCGGCCGAATGGGGCATCCGGAAAGTGAAGTTTACCTTGCCAGTCCCGCTACCGCAGCAGCAAGCGCCCTCGAAGGGAAACTCGCAGACCCGAGGAAGCATCTGTAGAAAAATCAAATATCAAAAATCAAAATGCAAAACGACAAAGAAAAAATGAAAAAGAAATTCAAGAAACGGCTTTATGATTTTACTCTGAGGTTATAAAAATGAGTGCAGCACATGTATATAAAAGAGACCATATAAATACGGATGAGATTATTCCGGCGAGGTATTTGAATACCGATGATGAAGCCGAATTAGCGAGGCATTGTCTGGAAGATCTGGACAAAGACTTTGTAAACAAAGTCCAGCCGGGTGACATAATCGTGGCCGGTGAGGATTTCGGCTGCGGCTCGTCCAGAGAGCACGCCGTCTGGGCCATTCGCGGCGCAGGCGTCCAGACCGTAATAGCCAAATCTTTCGCCCGAATCTTCTTTCGTAACGCTATCAATAACGGATTTTATGTCATCGAATCACCTGACGGACTGGAAAAAATCACAAATGGCGATGAACTGGAAATCGATTACAAAGCCGGCTTGATTAAAAACAAGACAGCCGGTGTCGATATTAGTTTCAACCCACTGCCGGATTTTGCACTCGAGATAATCAACGACGGAGGTTTGCTCGAACATATTAAAAGGAAATAAAGGTAACCACGGATTTGGGATGGTGAGTGGTTAATTGGTAAGGGGTGAGTGAAGCGTATCTCGTGAAGCGTATCTCGTAGAAGCACGAAATTCGAATATCGAAATACGAAACAAATTCGAATAACCAAAATTCAAATTATCAAAACAAAAACAACTGTGCTTAAGAAAGATTCTATATGTTGTTAGTATAGAGAGGGACAGGTTGAGAGAGCCTAAATTATAATAGTGTGTTGACATTTTATTTCCGGTAGAGTAAATTGCTGACAAAAAGTCCGCCAAATAAGCGGCGGATAAATGTTGTATATTATTATGTTAGGCGTCAGAAAAGAATGCACTCAGAGATCTACGAGAAGCTGAAACACGTGGCAGCGCAGGAAGATGTCACCTATTACTCTGACATCGCACCACTTGCGAGTTTAGACATGTCGAATCCGGACGACCGCAATACTATTGCCGATATTCTTGGGGAGATATCCACCCATGAACATGCGCAAGGACACCCTTTGCTCTCCGCCGTGGTCATTCATAAAGACAACAACATCCCAGGAAACGGCTTCTTCACCTTGGCGGAGCAGTTAGGACTCTATCACGGCGGAAACGATTTCATATTCTTCGTCAAAGAGCTGCAGCGAGTTCACGACTTTTGGAAAGAGCAATAACGCCCAACACGGTGCTGCACCGGACAGCAATTCCGCTGCGCTCCATTGCCGCCGCTGATCTCGTCGTTCGACTGAAGGGCAACGCAATATTCATTTTCCCGCGTGTGCAAAATAAATTTTGCACACCCTACCCTGGATTTGGAGCGAAATCCGCCTTTGCCAAGGCTTCGGCGGATAAGTATTTTGTTGATATTAGGATAATGGCAGTATAAAATTAGTGGTTTGACCCGTTCGACTACGCTCCCTTCGACAAGCTCAAGACAGGCAGCGTAGGCTTTGCTCAACACAACTCGAAATCGTGTTGTATATTATTATATTGGCTAATGATGTTAGCTCGTGAAAGGAGGTGAAGCAATGTGTAATAAACCTGGGCACGAGTTTCATTCTCAATCCCCCGGTAGACGCACTAAAGCAAGCCTCATCTTGTTCGTGATTGCCGCAGCTATTGTGCTGTTAGATATAATCGGCCCCATTTTTCTTTCAGGTGGGTACGACGTTATTAGTGGCCGCCTCCATAACCAGCTTGCATTTCTTGCCTTGCTCTCTGTGCCATTCATACTTGTCCTTTTAGCGATTGGTTCCGTCTTGGGGATACTCGGATGGCGCGCTGAACACAAGGCGTCAGGACGGTCGAGCCGAATGACGGTCGTAGCTGCTTGTTTGAATCTGGCTTCACTTCTTATTGGGACTCTTCTAATCCTGGCAGCCCTCGTATTTTTGGTCGGGCCGTACACAGACTTGCCACGCTGGCCATAGGATTTTTTCGGAAAACAACTTTTTTCAGTCGTCGATAGTGCCCAGTGACTGCTTTTATCAAACCAAATCCGTTCCAAATATATTTTTGATATTAGCATAATGGTAGGATAACCCCGGCCAAAGACCCCCTGCCTAAGAATTGCAGGGGCAGACTGGTGGCAGCCACTGAGCGAGCACAGTGAGCGAAGTGGATGGTATTCAAACATGGTAAAATATCCTCTTAAAACAATGGCCAGGTTTCTTTGTCAATTCTGACCGGTTCGTCAACGCCATTCATCCAGCAATTATAGCTTGAGTAGTACCACTTGCCCGGCTCATCTACGAGGGCTTTTCTTACAGGATTATTATGAATATATTTAACAGAATCTATGAGGGTGTTTTCTTTAATGATGTTCCTGTCATATCCGCCGCCTTTCTGCCAGAACCTGTACTTTCTGTACTGTTGAGCAGTGTTTAACTTTGACAGCTCGGAAGGTTTGTTTTCCTTCAGATATTTTACAGCCTTTCTTGCGGTATCAGTTTTAATATCCTTTAGTATATTGGAAATATTATATTCCTCATCCCTTGGGTTTACCAGAAGATGAACATGATCGGGCATGAAAACAAAAGCCCATAAAGAGAAATTGTGTTTTTCCCTTGCCCTTTCAATGGACTCAATCAGCCATTGACATGTTCTGTCAGATAAAAGAAATTTCTGGTTCCTGTAGCAACTGAACGTAAGTTCATGGGCATGTCCTGGGATGTTGTATCTTTTGCACGTCTTTCTTATAAACTGCTTTGTTTCCATTTGAACAGATTATAGCGACATTCTATGTTTCTTGAAAGATTTTTTCCATCCACTTCATTCGCTTCGCTCATTCAGTGGCTGCCACCCATCGCTTCGCTCATTCAGTGGCTGCCACCCATCGCTTCGCTCATTCAGTGGCTGCCACCCATCGCTTCGCTCATTCAGTGGCTGCCACCCATCGCTTC
>Ga0209979_1000516_pt1 | contig 52521 bp, 40 predicted proteins | sample AnhtaG_FD_183114 | JGI IMG/M metagenome (GOLD analysis project Ga0209979, IMG submission 183114) | Deep subsurface microbial communities from Anholt, Denmark to uncover new lineages of life (NeLLi) - Anholt_01485 metaG (SPAdes) (version 2) | ecosystem: Environmental > Aquatic > Marine > Oceanic... | reverse complement strand
GTCAATTACCGGCAAATTCATCTTGTCCATAACTATCTCCTATAGAATGTGGTTAATGAAATAAAAACTATATTTCCTACATTCTACAGATTACCTATTTTGAGCGCCAGAAAAATTTGTCACACCCCAAAGAAGACAATTCTTCCTCAGAGGCAATTCATGCTACAACATCCGACAAGAAACCAGCGACTTCGTCTGCGCCAATTCGTAACGTAAGTCCGACGTTGGAATTGGCCAAGATGACGGAATTTTTTGAACAAGATATATTTGAAGATGCACAGCGGCAGGCGAATATAGCAGAAAAACGGCTGCGGTGGTTAGATATGAAGAAAAGAGGCGTAACGAAGTGGGGTTCTGATAGATGGATGAAAGAACCAAGTTACTATAAGGAGTTGGAGACTCCAGAGTTGGCTGAAGAGTGTTTTTCCAGGGCTACTTTTGGTTTTGAAATGACCATTTATGATGACCCTATGTTGGGGTATTGCAGCTTAGAGGTATTCCACAATGGATTTGCAGAATTATTTAAGCGGGAGGATATGTGGAAAGGGATTCTTCACGTCTACGATTTTCTATCCTTAAAACTTAATCCAAAGAGTGATTTAAGAACAATCGTCAGAGTATCTAATCATTTTAATGCATTTGAGAGAATGTACCGCATTCCCTCATTTAAAGAGCAGGTAAAGGGCAGAGAAGCAATATTCCTGGAGGCTAACCTACAAGTTCTCAAGAGATATAGGCAGTATTTGGAGGACTATGATCCCATAACATTAGGAACGAAAGGTTCTCCCGGTTTTTTTCGTGAGCCATGTACTGTCGCCCGAGTTGCACTGATGCTTGCAAAACAGGTGGCCCCGCATAGATATGCTGGTATTGAACCTGCACTTAGAAGTGTACGATGGACAAAAGAACAAAAAGTGGAAGATTTAAAAAGCTATATCAACCTTGTTATCGAAGGCCTTGACGGGATCGTCAGTAATGAATTAGAGCGGGTCGAATGATATACAAAGCAAAGTTTAGATTAGAATTTGAGAATTATATGAGAAATGAGGTGCTGCTTATGAACTAAAGGAAATTTGATGATATAGATAATGGATGATGTTTTAGAATGAATCAAGAAAGAAAAAGGATTACTGATTAAAGATACCCAGGGTGGCACCGTCAGAGCCTGGCCTGAGTTCGTCGAAGGCTTGTTTGGGGGTGGTTTTGCCGATAGCTATTGGTCACAGGCGGCGGAGTATAATTCACTGTTCCTCAAAAGGCGCCGGCTTGACTTATCTGTCCTTTGTAGCCGATAAAATAGAGGAATCTCTCGTACCTGAATACTGGTATCCACAGCGCCTGTGCCTGGCTCTGGAGATGGTTGTAGTGGTTGAGTCTTTCTAACAAGGCCTCGTACCTTTGCATTGCTCCAGGATCCAGTTCCCGTTCTTCAAAAGTTGGCTGCTGTTGTGGGACCTGCGGCTGCCCGCCAAGCAGCAGGAAATCTGTGTCGATGGAAATCGTATCGGCGACCCTGCCGCCCCATTTTTCGATAAGTGCTGTTATTCTACCGATAGCGTTGCGGTCGATGTTTCCGTCGTTATCAAGGTCAAAGTCGCCGGCAATCACAAATACATTTGTTTTGTCACTGTCCCAGATTAAATTTGCAACAATATCACCTTCTAATATGGGTTTTGTTGTTTCTGAACGTGTAATACGTGCTGCAGAGTAAGTTTCCGCTACATCGTATACTTCGATTTCGGCCTTTCCCTTGCCGTCCTTTGGGATAGAGCCGCTTCTGTCATAAACTGTGAAGGTTAAACCTCGATATACGTGCTGCTTGCTGCCGATATTCAAATGGACTACTTGGGCCTGGTCGTCAATCAATATTATTTTTCCGTCGGGTCTGCACGCCATCACTTCATTATCCGGCGGCGGCATAATCTCCATAACTTCCTCTTGGGCGCGCTTCATCATTTCCTCAGTCATTTTCAATTCTTCCTGAGTTTTGAGTAGTTTGTAATTTAGTGATTTTAAGTTAGCATTTGCCTGCTCTAATTGTTTACGGACAGTGTCAATTTGCTGCTCTGTACTCTGTTCCAGTCGGGCTTGAAGGTCATCGTAATTTGCCTGGATTTGATTAACCTGCTCTTGTAGTTTGTTTTTCTCTGACAAGTGTACTTGTTCTTTTTCGGAATTAGTTTTAGTTGCACTGTCAAATCTTTCTTGCAGGTCATTGAGCTGTTCTTCGGTGGCAAGTTTTGCTTTTTTGGTGTTTTCCAGCTCTGCTGTTAGGTCCCCAATTATTTGGACAAGGCCGGTTGTATTGGGGTCTGCTATATCGATATGCTCTTGAGCCGATGTTAGTGCATTTCCAAATTTTGTTTTGACGTCGTTGACTTTGGCTTCAGCCGATGTCGTTTCAGGCACGCCGCCGACGATTCGAGATGCCGTTCCGTCAAGATGCTCGACCATTGTGCCGAGCCAGCTCTTACGGCTTGCTTTTGTTCCAACAATAGTTCCCAATGCGTTTCGTTCCCTGCTGTCGGCCAGTTTGTCAATCTGGTTCTGCATATCGGTCAGTCTTGTCCTTTTATCCTCAGCTTCGACATAGTAGATAACTGCAATGGTGGTTGTGACAATAAAAAGCCCGACAAAGGTTATTAGTGTGTAGAGCATTGCGTTGCTTTGCTTTCTCCTGCGTGCTGGCATAGTAAAACTCCTCAGAAATACAGAAAAATCACCCGTAATAGCTTGTTTTCAAAACTTATTATAGCCCCCAAAGGCTTCTGAGTCAACAAAAAAACCTGATAGAGAAGCGTTTTTGCGACAGAACGGCTGTTAAAACGATTGCCGGCTCGACTCTAACTCGGAGCGGATAGTGGGAACTAAAGTCTCAAAGTTTCTCCAAAAGGCCAGATAATTGGTTGATTTGGCGTATTGTATGTTGTGCAGCGGCCTCGGGGTCCCCACAGACGGAGCTGTGTATGCGGGCAGGACGGATTATCTGGATGGTTAAAAAACCCAATTTATTCGGAGCGATAAAATCCTTTTTTTCATTATCAGCGATATAAGCCATATTTTCCGGCTCCACCTTTAGGGTCTGCGTTATTTTTTCAAAGCCCGCCGGGGATGGTTTCCAGCAATCTCTGCCAAGCTGTTCGGTATAGACTATGAGCTTGAAATATTTTTCGATTCCTAATGCCTGCACTTTCAGTTTTTGGGCAGGCAGAAAGCCATCCGTCAGCAGAGCTAATGTATATTTTGTGCTTAGTTCGCAAAGAACGTCCCGGCTGTCCTGCGGCAGTGTTATTTTCGGGCTGTGATTGCGATAAACCTCTATTAGCTCGCCAATGAGCTTATCGTTATAGCTCATATCAAGCTCATCGAGGGCTGCATTGAATGTCTTTGTGCGATTGCCGGTAGTGAACTGCTCCCAGAGAACGGCAGAAATACGACTCGCCTCGGCGGAGGGTGCTTCAGACTGATTAGTCAGAAACTCAGCTACGGCGTCGAAGCCGCTTTTGCAATACTCAATTTCATCGTAAAGAGTGTCATCTAAATCAAAAACAACAGTCGTTATCATATTTTGTGTCTAAAGTATTCTTTTGTGAAAATATACGCTGTCTGCTATGCGCTCGTTACAGTATAATTTTACGCATTATCGGCTCGAATGTCGATAATTTTAAGTGAATAGTTGTTAGTGAATAATGTTTAGTAAGGTGAATCTATGAAATTTCTGCAAATAAATCATCCTTTGCATTGGAGCAAGAATGCGTTTGTATTTACAACTCTTATATTTGGACAGAAACTTGCTGTACATTCGCCTTTTATCAGCGGGCTGCTGCCGGAGCCGTTATGGTGGGAGTGTTTATCTTGCCCTGGCTAATTATTTGTACTTTTCCTTTGTGCTTGTTTTTGGGTTTGAGCAAACGTCGCAGTAAGATAGCCCAGTTCCATGACAATAGCGGGTCGTTTCGTAAAACACGCGTTGCCCGTCGACGCAAGCTGCCGGCCAATAAGCTCGATATAACCAGCAGTCAGCGAATTGGCCGATGGTGGCTGCTGGCGATTTTGGTAGTGGCCATCGCCTATCGTGTGGCTTGCTTTTGTGAAGCTGGAGGGCATCCGCTGTTCCGGTTCCCAGTGGTCGATGCTCAGTACCACGATGAATGGGCCAAACGAATGGCTGCGGGCGACTGGCTCGGACACGGGCCGGACGATGTCTTCAAACCGCCGCTTTATCCCAGTTTACTGGCTGTTTTGTATCGCGTATTTGGGCGATGCATCTGGCTAATTCAGTGGTCACAACACATCCTTGGAGCTTTCTTATGCGTGTTTCTTGCGATTTTAGGGGGGCGCCTCGTAGGAAGAAGGGCTGGGATAATAGCAGGTTTACTCGCAGCCGGTTTTGCACCATATGTTTTTTTTGAATTGCAACTGCTCACGCCGACGTTGAGTCTGTTTCTCAACCTGGTGGCCATCATACTCGTTTTGCCGCGTTGGGAGGGTCGGTGCTATGGCCGGTTGCTGGCAGCTGGTTTGCTGCTTGGCCTTTCGGTGGGCGTTCGGCCTGACGTGGTCATGCCGGCCTCCTTAGTCCTTTTGTATTTGGTGTTTGAGAATCGGCGCATGCCCAACCGGCAACTGGCGGCCCGGGCATCTTGCCTGCTGGTCGGCGGTTTGGCGATAATTTTGCCCATAATCGTGCGAAACCGCCACCTCACCGGGCAGTTCATCCCCGTCTCGAGCAACTCAGGGATCAACTTGTACGTGGGCAATTCGGCTGACGCCGATGGGATATCGTCCGTGCCGGTAGGGCTGCAATGGGAGCGACTCATATGCCGCGTTCCCCAGGATGTTCTCGAGAAGCCGGCCACCGCCAGTCGATGGTGGGCTGGAGCCGCGCGACATGAAATTATGGCCGATCCGGCCGCTGCATTATCGCGGCTGGGCAGGAAGGCACTTGCGTTCTTCAACCGGCGAGAGTTCCGAAACAACACATGTTATCACTTTATGCAACAGGCATGCTGGCCACTTCGCGTATCGCCGTTCCAGTTTGCCTTGATTTTGCCTCTGGCCGTCTGTGGGCTGGTTCGGCTGTGGTGTTCCGGAAGTCCAACGCTGCGCCAGACAAGTGCGTTGTGCGTGCTCTGGGTGGCCGGGTATTGGGCTGTGGGTGTTGCTTTTTTCGTCACAGCCCGGTTCCGCCTACCAGCCACTTTATTCCTGATTCTGCCAGCTGCCTGGGCGCTGGTGGATAGCGTTGACGCAGTGCGGCAGCGACAATGGCAGACGTTGGTGGCTTGCGTTGCGGTGACGCTGGGCGCCGGCGTGATATGCTGGCCACAGTGGTTTGGAGCCCCTGATGACGGCTGGGTTCGGGACAACGTCAACCTCAGCGGCAGTCTCTCTGCGGCAGGCGAGCGGGGCAAAGCAATGGAAGCCTGCCGTCGGGCCATAGAGATTGAACCCCAGGATCCCGATGCCCACTTCCTCCTCGGTCGTATGTTGCTGCCGGGCGATCCGGCCGGTGCTTTGAAACACTTCGAGGTCGCCCGCAAGCGGATTCCTGATTCGCCAAGTCTGCTGCTGGCCACAGGCCAGGTCTATCTGCAAATCGGCGACCTGTCCCAGGGGCGACAGACGCTCCAGGAACTATTAAATCTCTCGGGAAAGATGAATATGTGGCCTAAGCGGGCTGCTTGGGCCACCGCATACATCTTAATGGCAAAAATCGAGCCACTGGAAGCAGAGGAACACTGGGAGAAGGCATGGTTGATCGATCCCCGGACGGCGGCTGAAGCGGCATTCCTCCAACATCGAGAAATTCCTCGCGTGCTCAAAACTTTTCAAGCCGAGGTACTGGAGAAGCCCTGGGACTGGTATAGCCAGGCAAATCTCGGTATGGCGTTGCTGGAGTCCGGTCGCGCCGACGAGGCGGTGGAAGTGTTCCGCAAAGCGGCTCAATTAGCCCCTGACCGGGAAGGCATACCGTTCCAGCTCGCACGCGCATTACTGCAAACGGGCAAGAAGGAAGATGCGATGCAAATTCTGGACCGCCTTGCCAGGGAACTTCCACATTGTGGACTTCGCGACCAGGTAAACGCAATGCGCGCCCGTATCCGAGGTGAAAACTCAGTTGTAATCCCTGAATAACCTGCCCCAATCAGTTTTCATGAATTGGCGAATTCTTTTTCTGCCAATTGTGGGATACCACAAGAAATCATGATACAAATTCGAGGCAAACGGTGCCCAAACGACCAGTGGAGAATGCAGCAACGGCTTTTCAAGAAATCTCAAGAAGCTTTTCCTGAGTATCTGATCACCCCAGATAACAAAGCTTTTTTTGGTGGTAAAGCCAAAGTTCACATTATCGAGGTTCTCGCCGAGTATTTCTATATTATCCGGATTGCCGATTCCAAGGCCCATTTCATCGCACATGCGAATATAAGGAATTTCCATAGGATTATAGCCCATCATTTTGGCTGCCACCGCATCAATAGCAACAGAATCGGCACTTGCCAGGATGAAGTTCTTTATTTTAGGAACCATTGTTCTCGGCCCTGCTCCATCGCCGCAAACCGCGCCGTCCATTACAGCAAAAATTCCCGGATGAAGCTCCTTTTGCATAATGACCAAATCAACCAGGACCTCGTGTATATACTTGTGTGCATAATGTCGCACTTCCTTTAGCAAACCGCCGAAAGCATTTTTGATTGCTCCCGTGGTTTGCGAGTGGCCATGCGTCTTCAAGGTCGGAAGATGAATGATATTCTTTCCTATAAACATCTTTGGTATTTCAATGCCTTCAGGGAAAATCTGGTCCGATATTAGAAGTTTATGTTTGAATTTATATTTAACCCATTCAACGTCGGGCAATGGTGTGAAATCCAATGCGTATTTTTTCAGAACAGACATCCATTTATTATTGTGGGCACCCTTGACGGGATTAGTGACCACCGTCTTATTCTCAACAGGCCAAAGTTTTTCTGTTGAAAAACCATCCTCAACCAAGGTTTTTATTACTCCTTCAACCTGCCAAGGTTCAGATGAACATGCTGGAAAGTATTTTGTCCAAGATAGATTGAGCTTGATAAGGGTATCAATGTCCTTAGAAATAAACTTTTTATATTCGGCGAGGTGCATAATTTTTCTGTAGGTGTCCAAAACCGTCTGGGGGCTGGTCTTTAATACCGCCACCCTGGATTTCTGTGTTTGTGAATTCATATATAATTACTCGTACTTAAAGTTTTATACTATGCAAACTTTTATATTTTAATATACTAAGTTTTGTGCTGAAAAATGTCAATCATTAGATTAAGAATCGGTTTTGTCGAAGAATGTTTTGGTGGGAGATACAATGAAAAGTTATCTTTTGATATTGCGTCCTTCTCACTGGAGTAAAAACTTCTTTGTTTTTGCCGGCCTGGTGTTTGGGGGCAAACTGTTTGGTCCGGTTGATGAGGTGCTTTTGTCTATCGGTAGTGCTGTTGGTGGTTTTTTCTGCTTTTGTTTAGCAGCCTCGGCTGTTTATATCCTCAACGACATAATCGACCGTGAGAGGGACCGCCTTCATCCCGAAAAATGCAAAAGACCAATCGCAACGGGTAGCGTAACAATTGGTTCAGCCGTTGTAATCTCTGCTCTCTGTGCTGCGGTCGCGATTATTGGTAGTTTCATGCTTTCTCAAACCTTTGCGATTATCATCCTGACATATATTATGCTGATGATTCTCTATTCACTTTTGCTGAGAAGAATAATGATTCTGGATTGCGTGGTGATATCGATTGGTTTTTGCCTGCGGGCTATTGCCGGTGCTGTTGTGGTGGAAGTATTTATCTCGCCCTGGTTGATTATCTGCACCTTTGCTTTGTGTCTGTTTCTGGCCTTTGGCAAACGTCGCAGTGAAATAGCCCAGCTTCGGGAAGAAAGCGAGGCGTTTCGCAATACATTGGCCGGCTATACACCGGAACTTCTGGCCCATATGCTCGATGTAACCAGCGGCCTGGCGGTAGTATGTTTTCTCCTGTATGCTATGGACGACAGAACCTTCCAGATTTTCGGTAATAATAATCTTGTTTATACTACGCCGTTGGTTCTTTACTGCATCTTCCGTTTCAGTGCGCTAATACAAACGGGCAAATACTCAGGTCCGGTGCAGCTTATTCTCAATGATTTGCCGTTTCAGATTGGCTTTGTAGTGTGGATCATAGGATGTATCGTAATTATTTACGCCGACAAGCTTGGTATCAGTTTCGGCAGCATTTAGGCTTGTTGGTCAGGAACGTTAAAGATAAACTCATAATTTTACATCAACAATATTTATTGGATTTGTTTAAGAGGATGTATGTAGTATGAAACGAATCATAGCTTTTTCCATTTGCCTTGGTCTTGTCCCTGCTGGTTTGTTATTGGCTGGAGATTCGAAAAGTAAATCACCAACGGAACGATTGGATATTAGTGTTCAGGATATGACCGGGTTAAAATCATTGCGACCCGTAACAGGCGGTGTTCCTCTCACTGAGGGAGCTGCTCCCGATGGTGTGGATTTTATCCTGTATGATGAGAATGATAAGCCTGTGTCCTGCCAGACGTCGGTTCTTGCTCGATGGAAGGACCGCAGTGCTCGCTGGGTCCTGCTTGATTTCCAGGCTGAGCCTCCCGCTAATGGGACATCACATTTTAAGCTATCCTGGGGCAAAAGAGTTAAGACAGTTATCCCTGAATTTCCGGTACAGATAAGTGGGGAGAAAAAACCATCTATCAAAACGAGAAACATTGTAGTTTCACCGGTGAAAAACGCTCTGCTGCGAATTTCTGATCGAATCGACGTCAAATTTTCGCTGACAGATAGCAAAGGGGCAAATTGCAAGGGAATTGTCGAGTCGGTAGAGGTTCAAACAAAGGGTAAAATCCGTTCCACTCTTCTCTTAAAGGGCGCATTTCACAGACCTGATGGAGAGCGCGTTTTCGGTTTCCGGATGCGCGTTTCTGTTTTTGCCGGGCTATCGAAGGTTTACCTTGAGCCGCAGATTTTGGTCAATTCGGAAAAAGGCGTAGTCCAAAATATCCGTAGTTTGAAGTTAGAGGTAATTACTCTGGACCAAATGCGCTCTGCTTCTATAGGTGGGGCACCTGGATGGAGTGGTAAACTAGCTTCATCACTGCGTTTGTTCCAGGTTGACGACGAGAATTACCGGCTCGAAGGTGCTGAGCCGAAAGGGTCAAAAGCCCCGGGATGGGCCGAGATAGACGATGGAAAAGGGACTATAGCTATTGCCCTCAAGGACTTTTGGCAGCAATGGCCAAAAAGCATAGAGGTGGATTCAAAAGGTTTAACAATAGGTTTATTCCCCGAATTTAAAGAAGGTTCTTTTAATCACATGAAGCCTTGGTACAAGTATCAATATTTGTTCGAGGACAATTGCTATCGTCTGAGAACAGGTCAGGCGCCTCGTTGGCAGGTTTGGCTGGATTTGTCAGGAGATGGTCCCTCTCTGGTAAAGTCTGCCAATGCACCCCTGGTCCCATCGGCTGATCCGGCTCAGGCAATTGCCACCACAGCGTGGGGCTATGTTGCTCCTGCGGGAAGCCCGGGCATGAAAGAATACGACGATTGGGCGGAAAACCTTTTTGACAATGGTTATTGTCACTCAATCAAGGCACAGCGAGACTATGGACAGATGAATTGGGGAGATTGGTTTGGCGAGCGGGGTTGTAATTGGGGCAATCATGAATATGATACACCCAAACATATCCTGATGCAGTTCGCACGGACCGGGGACCCCAAATACTTCTACGTGGGTGATGCTGCCGCCCGGCACACCAGCGAGGTTGATGTCATTCATTTTGTGAATGATGACTTAAGAAAGTATTTCGGGGAGGATTTACGCGACCGCCCAGCCTATCCAGTCCGCCCTGGAATGGTGCATCAACATTGCGTAGGACATGTAAGCGGTTTTTACAGTGTTGAACGTATCCGCGAACTTTATGTTTCGCTTGGAGTTGGCAACAGTAAGAATCCATATCTCTGTCTGTCTCCCTTTAACTTAGGACATATCTGGACCCGGGGAATGGTTTTGGATTACTTTCTAACTGGTGACCCGTGGATGAAAGAGACTGTAGAAAAAATTGGAGATAACCTTGTCAAGCTGGTTGAGGAACGTAAGTTTAACTTCAAGACCGGCAGTCACGTCGGACGCGTTAATGGCTGGACAATGCTGGCGATAGCCGGAGCCTACGAGCTTGACTTTAACGAACGCTATCTTAAGGCCATGAAATTACTCGCCGATGACGCCCTTTCAGCTCAGGACCCGCACTGCGGCGGCTGGCTTTGGAAGCTACCCTGGGGACATTGCAATTGCGAAACGAAACACGTAGGAGAAGCCGGGTTCATAAGTTCGGTCAGGATAAACGGATTGAGCCGATATTTTCAGCTCACGGGCGATGAACGTATTCCCGATATTGTAAAGAGGGGAATTACCCATCTTAATAATGATACCTGGATGGAACAATATAGCGACTGGCGCTACACATCCTGTCCGGCCACAAATCCAATCGGCCAGACTGGCGTTACGATTGCTGCGATTGTCAATAGCGTAAAGCTCAACAGAGAACCTGAACAACTGAGAATTCTGCAAAAAGCGTGGGATAACAAGTTTAAACGCCTTTTGATCGCACCTGCTGCACGACCTGGAGTTGGAAAGACTTACTCGACCATCATGTATGGAAGTCCGGAGGCAATGAATCTCTTCGTTAATGGTTTAGAATAATAAATATATACGGTTCGGTATTTTCTTATGACTGAACAAAGATTACAGAAGTTTTTGGCTGCGGCCGGTGTTGACTCGATCATGGCACTACGGTATAGAAAGGGGAGCAGAAAAATGAGAAAGATAGTGTTGTTAATTGCGGTTCTAACTATGGCAATGGCTGGTCCGGCATTGTCGGAGGAGCCGGTCTATTTTGCCGACCCCAACTTGCAGGCCGTTGTAGAGGAAGCTCTTGGCATCTATGGGCCCACACAAACCGACATGCTTGACTTAATCTGCCTTGATGCGTGTAGCAGAGGCAGTGTTGACCTAACAGGCCTCGAGTATGCTACGAATCTAACAACTTTGTACCTGACAATTAACCAGATCAGGGATATCTCTCCGCTCTCAAATTTGACGAAACTCAAGGCCCTTCGGCTGCACCGAAATCAGATCAGCGATATCTCTACCCTGAAAGGTCTGACAAATCTGGAATATTTGGATTTGAGTGATAATCGGATCAGCGACATTTATGCGGTTAGAGAACTGACCAATCTAACATCGCTAAATTTGAGGCTAAATCAGATAAGCGACATCTCTGTACTTTCTGAATTGACGAATCTGACAAGTCTGATTCTTTTCGATAATCAGATCAGTGACATTTCCCCGATTTCGGGTCTGACGAATCTGACGTGTCTGTTTCTGTACAATAATCAAATCAGTGACATTTCCCCGATTTCGCGTCTAACGAATTTGACGTGGCTGAAGTTGAATTCTAACCAAATTAGCGACATCTCTGCACTCTCGAATTTGACGAATCTAACGAGGTTGGGCCTGAGTGATAATCAAATCAGCGATATTTCTGTGCTCTCAAATCTCACAAATCTGAATGAACTTTGGCTCTATGACAATCAGATTAGCGATATTTTTGCACTTTCAGGTCTGACGAGTCTGACGAAGCTGTCTTTGAACAAGAATCAGATTAGTGACGTCTCTATGCTCTCAGGGCTGATGAATCTGAGAAAGCTATATTTGGAACATACTTCAGTTAGCGACATCTCTGTGCTCTCGGGACTGAAGAATCTGACGGGTTTGTGGCTCTCCAACAATCAGATCAGCGACATCTCTGCATTATCAGGCCTGGCAAATCTGACGGATCTACACCTTGGCAGTAACACCATCAGCGACATCCCTGTCCTCAAAGGACTGCCAAATCTGACAATGCTAAATTTGAGCCGAAATCACATCGGCAACATCTCTGCGCTCTCAGGACTAACGAATCTGACTCGGCTGTATCTGAGCTATAATCAAATCGGCGAGGTCTCTGCACTTTCAGGCCTGAAGAAACTTAGGGTCTTGTCTTTGAACGACAATCAGATTAGTGACGTCTCTATGCTCTCAAGACTGACGAATCTGGAAACGCTGGACTTACGCAACAATCATATCAGCGACATCTCTGGACTATCAGGACTGACAGGTCTGGAGTACTTGGGCCTGCTAAACAACCCGTTGAACTCAGCGGCCTACTATATCTATTTACCATTGATTAGCTCTTCTAATCCCGATCTAAACAATTTGAGTCTGGGTTACGATCCAAACCCCAATCCGCTTATAGATGACTGGGGTGTTGAACTTCCGAATTTAATTGAGTTCGCGAATAACTTTGGGAAGACAGGATGCGGCGAGCAGAATGATTGGTGTGGTCAAGCAGATCTGAATCGTTCGGGAAGTGTGGATGTGAATGATTTTGTGGAGCTTCTCGAAAATTATTTTGGAGGCAGTGAGCAATAACTAACTCGTTATGACTGAGCAAAGATTACAGAAGGTTTTGGCCGCGGCCGGTGTTGATTCGATCATGGCACTGTGGTATCGAAGGGGGAGCAGAAAAATTAGAAAGATAGGATTGTTGATTGCGGTTCTAAATATGGCAATGGCTGGTCTGACTTTGTCGGAGGAGCCGGTCTATTTTGCCGACCCCAACTTGCAGGCCGCTGTAGAGAAAAAACTCAGCATCTTTTGGCCTACTCCAGCCGACATGCTTTATCTAACCGAACTTGAGGCCAACAAAAAAGGCATTTTTGGATTGACAGGTCTCGAGTCTGCCACGAATCTGACATATCTATCTTTGTGGAACAATCAGATCAGCGACATTTCTGTACTCTCAGGACTGACGAATCTGACATATCTAAATTTGCGCAGCAATCAGCAGGTTCGGGATATCTCCGCGATTTCAGGGTTGACGAATTTGACTTGGCTGGGCCTGGGCTATAATCAGATTACCGACATCTCCGCAGTTTCGGGTCTGACGAATCTGACAGCGCTGCTGCTCTCCGGCACTCAGATCAGCGACATCTCTGCGCTCTCAGGGCTGACGAATCTGAGAGAGCTGGGTCTGGTGCACAATCAGATCAGCGACATCTCTGGGCTCTCAGAACTGACGAATCTGAAGAGTTTGTTGCTGGAAGGCAATCAGATCAGTGACATCTCTGCGCTGGCGAATTTGACGAAATTGAAAAATATGTGGCTGCAGGGCAATCGAATCAGTGATATTTCCGCGCTCTCAAAGTTGACGGATATGAAGTACATAACTTTGAGCCACAATAATATCAGTGATATTTCTGGACTCTCAAAGCTGACGAATCTGAAACTGCTGGATTTGACCCATAATCAGGTTACCGACATTTCCGCGCTCTCGGCGCTAACGAATCTGACAGACTTGTGTCTGGGCTATAATCAGATTAACGACATCTCTGCACTTTCAGGGCTCACGAACGTGAGGTGCCTGCGTTTGTGCAATAATCATATCAGCGACATCTATGCGCTCTCCGGGCTGACGAATTTGACAAAGCTATTTTTATACAACAATCAGATCTGTGATATTTCTTCGATATCGGGGCTGATGAATCTAACTCGGCTGTATCTGCAGAGCAATCAGATTAGCGATATCTCTGCAGTAGCAGGATTGACAAGTCTGGAGTACTTGGGCTTGCTGAACAACCCTTTGAACACGCCTGCCTACTATATTTATTTACCAGTGATTAGCTCTTTCAATCCTAAGCTAACCAGTTTGACTTACGATCCAAGCCCCAATTCACTCACAGACGATTGGGGCATTGAGATTCCCGATTTAATCGAGTTCGCCAGCCGCTATGGGGAAACTGGCTGTGCGGAGTATAACAACTGGTGCGACGGGGCAGACCTTAATCACTCTGGGAATGTGGATATGGATGATGTAATGGAGTTTTCTAAATATTGGTTTGAAGGCACTGAGCGATGAGCAACTCATTATGACTGACCAAAGATTACAGAAGGTTTTGGCAGCGGCCGGCGTTGATTCGCGTAGAAAGTGCGAAGAGTTAATACTCGATGGGGCGGTCAGGGTCAATCGTAAGGTGGTGGATAAGCTGCCGACCTTTGTTGACCCGGAAAAAGACGTCATAACCGTAAACGGCAAAAAGATTCGCGCTGCACAGAAAGTGTATTTTCTCTTGTACAAGCCTAAAGGTGTGATTTGCACTAACCACGACCCACAGGGCAGAAAAAAGGCGATAGACCTTATTCGTACCGGCGAACGTATCTTTTGTGTCGGCAGGCTCGACGCCGATACCACAGGCTTGATTATTCTGACCAACGACAGCGAATTGTCAAACAGGTTAACACATCCAAGATACGGAATGGCTAAAACCTACGTTGTCAGGATTAAGGGCGAGATTGCCGGAGAACAAATAGAAAAGTTAAAAAAAGGAATCTGGTTAGCCCAGGGCAAAACCGGCAGGGCATCGGTGAAAATACTGAAACGCGGACATAAAGAATCTTTGGTCGAAGTTACCATTCGTCAGGGCCTTAACCGCCAGGTTCGCAGAATGTTGGCAAAAGTCGGCCTCCCCGTAAGAGCGCTGACAAGGACACGAATCGGCAAACTCAACGCGCGAGGCCTTGGCGTCGGGAAATTCAGAGCGCTAACCAAAGCCGAAGTGGCCTACCTGAAAAAAGCTGCCGCTGGCTAATCGGCCGATACACAAGAGCCGATAGAATATCAATCGTGCCTTTAAAGAAGACTTTTCTTAGATAAAAAACAAAATTGAAAGTATTGAATGAATGAGTGCTAAACGCCGAGCAAGAAAAAGAAAAACAATATCACATACTAAAAAAGGCACCAGGCAACGCAAAACCAGAGCGCACTCACCGAAGGATAAAAAAGTTATTTCCAGGATTCCCGGGAGCAAAGATAAACAAGAGGATGAAAAAAGAAAGCCGCCCAGGCCGATAACCGGCCGGCGTCTGTGGCTGTTTCGCATTACTGCTCTTACCGTTATTCCCGTTCTGCTGTTGTTATTGGTGGAGTTGTCTCTGCGTATAGTCGGTTACGGTTTTCCAGCCGCTGCAATTATTAAGTGTGAAGTGGACGGCAGAGAGGCCTACTGTGACAATGTCAAATTTGGCTGGCGGTTCTTTCCCCGGAACATTGCCCGTGAATCTGGGCCGTTCATTTTTCCTGCCGACAAGCCATACGATACTTATCGAATTTTTGTGCTGGGCGCTTCCGCTGCCCAAGGTGAGCCGGATCCGGCATTTTGTTTTGGGCGGGTTCTGCGGCTAATGCTGCAGGATGAGTATCCGTCAGTTAAATTCGAACTTATTACCACCGCGATGACCGCCATCAATTCCCATGTGGTCCGGGAGATAGCAAAAGACTGTGCCCGTTACGATGCCGACCTGTTTATCGTATATCTCGGCAACAATGAAGTTACCGGACCTTATGGCGCTGGAACCGTATATACTCTGCCTTTGGCTAATTTGTCTGTCATCCGTATCGGCATTGCCCTTAAAGCTACCAGGTTGGGGCAGTTGCTAACCAGCTTACTCGAATTAGTGGGTGCTGAAAAGGACCTTCCCAAGGTTTGGCGGGGATTGGAGATGTTTCTCAACAACCAGGTACGGGCCGATGACCCCCATTTGGAAACAGTTTACCAGAATTTTCAAAGAAACCTGAAAGATATTAGGCATGTTGCCTGCAAAAGCGGAACCAAGATAATTTTCTGTACCGTGGGCAGCAATCTGAAAGATAGCCCACCATTTGCTTCTCTGCATCGGCTGGATTTGACTGAGATGGAGAGGAGAAAGTGGGACGAGATTTATCAACAAGCTGTGGAACACGAATTAGCAGGTGATTATGCCGAAGCGATTGAACGCTATTTGGCCGCCGCTCAGATTGATGATTGTTACGCCGACCTGCAGTTTCGACTGGGTCGTTATTATTGGGCCATGGCCGAATATGACAAGGCCCGGGAAAGATATATTCGTGCGCTTGAGCTGGATACACTTCGATTCCGTGCTGATACACGGATCAATAAGATTATTCGCGACGTAGCCAGAGACAAGGCCGCGGAAGGTATTTACCTGGTGGACACAGCCAAGGTTTTTGAAAGGAACAGCCCCCACGCGACTCCCGGGGAGGAGCTGTTTTATGAGCATGTACATTTGAATTTCAAAGGAACTTATTTTCTCGCTAAAACAGTTTTTGAACAAGTGCAAAAGATACTTCCTCCAGAGTGGACAAAACGTCAAGAATCTAATAAACATCCAATATTAACCAAAGCCAAGTGTGCCGAACGCTTAGCCTACACCGATTGGGATCGACACCAAATTGCTGATAGGATTCTTAGTGGCTTTATCAAGGAACCGCCGTTCACCAACCAGCTCTACCATGAGGAGCTTGTCAGGCAAATGGAGCAAAATCTCGAGGCCCTTAGAATTTACCTTGCTCCGGAAGCTCTTGGAAGAGCTGCAGTTCAGTATCGTCAGGCGATTCAGAAGGCACCCTCAGACTGGCGCTTGCGTTGGAAATATGGCAAATTATTAACGGAAGGTTTGAAAGACTTTCAGGCGGCAGCCGAACAGTATCGTTTAGTGCAAAAGTGTTTGCCGCATTCTTATGTAGGACACACCGCATTGGGGGCGGTCTCACGCGGACTGGGTGACCTTGATGAAGTTATCGCCCAATATCTGGAGGCAATACGAATCAAACCCACCTGTGGTGATGCGCATTACTACGTAGCATGGGCGTATCAAAAGCAGGGCAGGATGGATAAGGCCAAAGAATATTATTCTAAAACGCTGCGATTACAGCCGGATTACGTGCCGGCATATAACAATCTGGCAGAGATACTGTACCGGCAGGGCAGGATTGACGAGGGAGTTGAAGTATATCGTAAGGGATTGCTTTTTGTACCGGATAGCACGGTTTTGCGCTGCAACCTGGGTATTCTTTTAGATAGACAGGGACATAGACGTGAGGCGATCAAAGAACTTAACACCGCTTTACAGATAGACCCGAATTCCACCAAGATACGTAGAGTGCTGGAATCTATCTTGAAAAAAGGCAATTGACTTAGAAGAGCGGGTAAATGAACGGTGCTATTGCTGTGCCGCCTAACAGTATGAGCAAACCCAGAAGAAGCAGTATAATCAATATGGGTAACAGCCACCACTTTTTATTGTGTTTGAGGAAAAACCAAAACTCTGCGAGCAAGGGGGTTCGCTTTTTTTGTGCCAGCTTGCTGAATTCACTGGATTGTTCCTGTCGAGAATTCTTAGACATCCGTATTCTCCAATTTTTCAGAACTGCTGAAAATAACGCTCAGGGTTCTCAGGCGGGTTCCGTTGTAACCAGTAGCTGTCGGCAGTAGGGTCAAACTTGCGGCCAAGCGCATCTCTGCCTATGAGTCGAAAGATTAGTCCCAAAGGCGTGAGTAAAAGAAAGTAAAAAGCCATCAATAACGTGAAGCTAACCACCAAACCTATCGGAAAAGTCACAGCTACTAAACCAACATAAATCGTTCTGGTGAGTCTGAATGAAATCATGCTGCTTGCGAAAATGATAAAACCAACAGCAAAGATAGCCAAGGCCCATTGAATTGCAGCTCCCTTGAGCAGATAAAACAACAAAGAAATGATTGCCGATGCTACCAGGGCAATTATACCAAAACTTCGCAGTTGTTTGCGTTTCGGGTACCAGTTTATCTCTACTAACGACATCTTATATTATTCTCCTTTGGCCTATAAACTAATCCAATTCAAACTGGGCTTTGTATTCGTCTATTTCATGTTGTTTTGCTTGTGGTTGCTCTTCTTTGGAAAGCAATTGATTTTCCATCACCAAAACATCCATATTGGTTGCCATAAAACATCGGTACGCATGTTCTGGGGAGCAGACAATGGGTTCACCTCGAATATTAAAGCTTGTATTGATAATCACCGGACATCCTGTTTTTTCCTTGAATAAACTCATAAGACGGTGCAGTTTTGGGTGACGCTGTGGATCGACAGTCTGGATGCGTGCTGAGTAATCCACATGAGTGATGGCCGGTACAACGCTGCGTTTGACCTTTAGTTTTTCCAGTCCTTTGAGCGATTCAATCGGCACATCCGGCGCTAAGCGCTTCTCCTCTTGAATAGATGCGACTAACAGCATATATGGGCTGTCTTCTTCGTCTCTCATCTGAAAATAATCCCCCACATCCTCCCGAAGCACACAGGGCGCGAAGGGACGAAAGGACTCACGAAATTTTATCTTACGATTCATTATCGACTGCATCTTTTCACTGCGGGCATCACCAATAATACTGCGGTTTCCCAATGCGCGAGGCCCAAACTCCATCCGCCCCTGAAACCATCCAATTACTTTGCCTTCATTTATCAAATCCGTAACCTTATCTAATAATTGTTTTTCGTCGGTGTATGTGTGATACTTTGCATTGACGGAATCAAGAAACAATCGGATTTGTTCGTTACTATAAGCAGGACCAAGCAGGGATGCTTGCTGTTTATCATGGCCGTTTACTTTACGCTCGTTGTTCAGTAATTGATACCACACAAATAATGCTGCTCCCAGTGCGCCGCCGGCGTCTCCGGCTGCGGGTTGAATCCAGATGTTATCGAACGGCCCTTCACGAAGAATACGACTGTTACCTACGCAATTGAGGAACACGCCGCCGGCCAATACAAGGTTCTTCATCCCGGTCTTCCGATGCACGTGCCTGACGGTTCTGAGCATAATCTCTTCGGTAACGGCCTGGATGGACGCTGCAATGTCCATTTCTCGCTGGGACAGGGGTGATTCAGCCTTCCGTGGCGGACCGCCAAAGAGCTTTTCAAACTTCAAACCGGTCATTACAGTTTTATGACAGTAGGGAAAGTATGACATGTCCAGCCTGAATGAGCCATCTTCTTTGAGATCGATTAGTTTTTCTGAAATGAGCTCATAGTATTTTGGTTCACCGTACGGTGCCAGGCCCATCATTTTGTATTCACCCGAGTTGACCCGAAAGCCGGTGAAGTAGGTAAAAGCCGAATAAAGCAGCCCTAATGAATGAGGAAATTGCATTACATGGGTAAGCTCGATTTTATTGCCGCGACCGGTCCCGAAACTGCCGGTAGTCCATTCGCCGACCGCGTCGAAGGTCAGAATGGCGGCCTCATCGAAAGGGCAGGGGAAAAAGGCACTTGCCGCATGGGATTCGTGGTGTTCGATGAAAACATAGCGGCTCTTGTACTTGTTGCGCAAGGCCCTATCCATTTCCCGGGGTAAATGCAGCTTCAGTCGCAGCCACAATGGCATACCCATAAGGAACTGCTTAAAACCTCGGGGCGCATAACTGATATAGCTTTCGAGCAGCCTTTCGAATTTCCTCAGCGGCTTCTCATAGAAAACAACATAATCGAGTTCCTCGGCAGTGAGCCGGCCGGCTTCAAGACAATACTCAACCGCATTTGTCGGGAATTGGTTGTCATGCTTTTTTCTTGTAAATCGCTCCTCCTGGGCGGCGGCGATAATTTCTCCATCGCGCACAAGCGCCGCTGCACTGTCATGGTAGAAGGCCGATATTCCCAAAATATTCATACCGTCATATCCATAAAAATCACCCTGGGAAATTGCTACTTGAGCGAACCTATGAACCAGGGGGCAATTATAAGCTATATCGTCCGAAACGCAAAACCGATTGAATATCGAGTCTTTCCTAAGAGAAAAGACTTTTTAATAGAAAATGCTTTTTTTGTGTTAAAATCTGGTTTGCTCTTGCAATTTTCATTCGAAATCATATATTTAATGACTTTAATGGTTCTGGTTGGGTAAGACCCCATCCACGTTAAATAGAACAGGAGTGCATTCGATGTCGAGAGTATGTTTCTTTACCGGTAAGCGAACGGTGGCGGGCAGAAGTATCGCCCGGCTTGGTAAGGCCAAGCATCTTGGCGGTGTTGGTAAAAAAGTTACCGGCGTTACCAAGAGAAAGTTTAAGCCGAATATACAAAAGGTTCGGGCTGTTGTTGACGGCAGGGTTTGCAGAATTAAGGTCTCAGCCAAAGCCATTCGTATGGGCCTTGTACAAAAACCTGCCAAGCGAGATTACAAACCCGCCGAGAAGGCCACTGGCTGACAAAAGCATTTTACATAGAGGATTTTCTTTGTAGCGGGGCGGGTTCTGCCTCGCTTTTTCTTTATAATATTATTGTCATTCTGAGCGAAAAGAGCCTTTAGCCCTGAATTAGCCGAAGCCGAAGGGGAAGAATCTCAAGGATTGAAAATGGCCAAGAAAATCGACCAGGCCCAAGTAAGAAAGGTTGCCAAATTATCTCGGCTGGAATTGACCGAAGCTGAGGTTGAGGAATTTACGGGACAGTTAAGCGCAATCCTTGACTACGTAGAAAAAATGAATGAGCTGGACACCACCGATGTAGAACCGTTAGCACATTGTCTGCCGATTAGTAACGTTTTCCGCGAGGACCGCGCCAAAGAATCACTCGGAACAGAGAAGACGTTGGCCAATGCGCCGCAGCGGGATGAGGAGTTCTTTAAAGTGCCGAAAATTCTCGATGACAGTTCCGGGACAGGCTCGGTATAATACTGGAATAGATAAAGAAGCTTAACAATGTAGGTAACCGTTCTCAATGGAAGTTCTTGTTGCAAATTTGAAAGCTGGATACCGATGAGCGGTGCTGAGGAAGGAAACAATAAGGGGCCACGCGAGGAGGAGATTCCTCCCACCGCCAGCTTTACCGGCTCAGTGATAGGGCCGGGCAGCAAGATTGGTCTGTTCCGCATCGAGCGGGAGTTGGGCCGCGGGGTCGTGGGAGTAGTTTACTTAGCCCACGACACCAAGCTCGACCGCCCCGTTGCTATCAAGTCTCTACCGGCCGAGGTAATGGGTAACCCTAAGGTCCGGTCGCGTTTCGCTCGCGAGGCCCGAGTTTTGGCATCGTTGAATCACCCTAACATCGCCACTATCTACGAGGAGCTGGAAGAGGCCGAGGGCGTCGGCTATCTTGTTCTCGAATACGTCCCCGGCCAGACGTTGGCTGAGCGAATAGCCAAGGGGCCACTTAAGTTACAAGAGGTCTTATCAATCGCTCTGCAGATAGCCGAGGCGGTGGCGGCGCCGCACGAGCATGATGTTATCCACCGTGACCTCAAGCCCGCCAACATCAAGATAACGCCGGAAGGTAAAGTGAAGGTTCTGGATTTTGGCTTAGCCAAGGCGGTCGGCGGCCAGGCCCTGGACCTGCAAAGCACTGTCACAGAGCCGGGCCGCGTAATCGGCACACCAGCCTATATGAGTCCGGAGCAGGCCCGCGGCAAACCCACCGATAAGCGCAGCGACATCTGGTCGTTCGGCTGTGTCCTGTACGAAATGCTGACCGGCAAAATGCCCTTCAAAGGCGAGACGATTTCCGATACGCTGGCCAACGTCCTCGACCACGATGCCGACTGGGAGGCGCTGCCTGCAGAAGCCGGACCGCAACTGCGCAAGCTGTTGTATAAGTGTCTTGAGAAGGATCCTGACAATCGCTATCAATCTGCTGCCCAGGTTCGCCGGGACCTGTACAGATATGAAGCGACTCTGTCGGCTAAGGCCTTTGATTTAAGACTTGTGTGGCGAACAATTCGAAGACCTCGCGTCGCTGTTTGCATCATCCTGATTTTGCTAACATTAGGCTTGGGTATATCCTGGCTGATGCATCGCAGCTCCAGAGTGCGGTGGGCCAGAGTCGAAGCATTACCGGAAATCGAACGCCTTATCGAACAGGATAAATATTTAGCTGCCTTTTCCCTCGCCCGCCAGGCTGAAAAGTACATCCCCAAAGACTCTATGCTTATCAAGCTCTGGCCTCGTATGTCCAGGGATATTTCAATCATCACCACTCCCCCCGGTGCGGATATATTCTTTAAGGAATATTCGGCTATCGAGAGTAAGTGGGAGTATCTCGGGGTCAGTCCACTTGAGAACATCAGGTTCCCGCATGGGGGTTACCGGTGGGAAATTAGGAAGAAAGGATTTGAAACTCGGGAATGCGTTGCAGGTGCACGGGGTGCACGGACCGATGCCCCCAGGCTGCTAAATGTTGACTTGCACGAAGAAGGCAGCCTTACACCCGGGATGGTTATGATACCAGCGGAGAACCTTCGAGAGTATTTAGACGATGCCGGTAATGATGAAGCCGCTCAGGCATCAGCGTATTTGATTGATAAATACGAAGTCACGAATCAGCAGTTCAAGGAATTTGTTGATAAGGGTGGATACCAGAGGCGTGATTACTGGAAGCACGAATTTATTAAAGACGGCCGCGAGCTTTCCTGGGAGGAAGCGATGAGAGAGTTCCGCGATAAGATCGGCCGGCCCGGGCCATCGACATGGGAAGGTGGGACTTATCCCAAGGGGCAAGAGAAGTATCCGGTCTCTGGAGTCAGTTGGTATGAGGCCGCCGCCTATGCACAGTTCGCGGGAAAAAGCCTTCCGACGATCTATCATTGGTCCACCGCGGCTTGCACCTGGCAGGCGTTGGTCATCGTTCCTTTTAGCAATTTTGGAGGTGAGGGACCTGCCCCCGTGGGAAGTCATCCGGGTATCGGGCGTACCGGACTATATGACATGGCTGGCAACGTTAAGGAATGGTGCTGGAATGCTGCCGATGATTCAGCAGACCACCGGTGCATTCTTGGAGCAGGCTGGGGCGAGCAGGGCTACCAGTTCGGCAACCTCGATTCTCGACCGGTGTGGGACCGAGCCGCAAGCAATGGTTTCCGATGTGTCCAGTATCCGGGCGGGCAAGATTTGGTTCCCGACAGCTTGTTTGGTCCCGTCGAACGTCGAGCCTTTAGAGACTATAGTAGCGAGACGCCGGTTTCTGACGAAGAGTTCCAGTTCTATAAGAAACTTTATGCCTACGACCGAACTGAGCTGAACGCTGTCGTGGAGAAGGTCGATGAGAGTTCGGACTACTGGCGAAAAGAGAAAATCACATTCGATGCCGCCTATGGCGGTGAGCGAGTGATTGCATATCTATTCCTGCCTAAGGGGGTTAGGACGCCATATCAGACGGTCGTCTATTTCCCCGGCGGTACCGCTCACCGCGACCGTCCGTTTAAGAACTTACCTCAGAGCCCCTTCACGGAATTTGTTATCATGAGCGGCAGGGCATTGCTCTATCCGGTCTATAAGGGTACCTACGAGCGTCAGTTTGTTGGAGGCCCGCCATGGTCTAAGCCGATTGCCCTTCGAGATTACACCATCCAATTGTCGAAGGACCTGGGAAGGTCTATCGATTATTTAGAGACCCGGGATGATATCGACAGTGAAAAAATCGCCTACTATGGAATGAGCTGGGGGGCGATGGATGGGCCGATTATGCTGGCGGTGGAAGAGCGTATTAAGGTGGGTATCTTTGTTGTCGGTGGTTTTATGGGCGGGCAGCGTCTTCCCGGGGCAGATCCATTCAACTTTGTTCCACGCGTGAGGGTTCCTGTCCTGATGGTTAATGGCAAGGAGGACTATTTTTTCCCATTAGAGACGTCTCAAAGACCGATGTACGAATTCTTGGGCACTCCTGATGAAGATAAGGCCCATATAGTCTATCCGGGAGGACATGGCTTATTGGGATTATTCAGCAGGCAGATTAGAGGGGATGTCCTCGGCTGGCTGGACCGCTACCTGGGGCCTGTTGATTGAAAGTTATGCTGCTAAATATATCTAATCCACATTGGATTTGCATATGCACTGTGAGACTAAGGAGAAAATGAATGAAACATTACTTAATATCTGTTGTATTTATGCCCTTGTTTTTGATTGGTTGTGCACAGATGGAGAAGAGCAAAATGAGTTCTGTTACGCCGGGCAGTCAGCATCCCCAGACGTTTGAAAAGACAGTAACCAAAACTTTAAACTGTAAATATTTGCTGTTTCTGCCGGAGGGCTACGGCAAAAAACAGCAGCGCTGGCCTTTGATTATGTTTCTGCACGGTGCCGGAGAGCGCGGCGATGATTTGAAAAAGGTAAAGAAACATGGCCCGCCGAAGATAGTTGAAAACCGAAAGGATTTTCCTTTTATCGTGGTCTCTCCGCAATGTCCGACAGGTGATTGGTGGACAGAGAAGGTTGAAGTGCTCATAAACCTTTTGGATGATATTGTTGCCCGGTATAAGGTCGATAAGGAAAGGATTTATCTTACGGGTCTGAGCATGGGCGGGTACGGTACGTGGTCTCTGGCCTCTGCGTATCCCGAACGGTTTGCCGCTATTGCACCCATTTGCGGCGGGGGAAAACGCTTCATGGCTATGAGACTCAAAGATATACCCGTCTGGGTTTTCCACGGGGCAAAAGACAAGACCGTTCCCCTCAAGGAATCTGAAGAAATGGTCAATGCCATAAGAAATCGTGGCGGAAATGCCAAATTCACAATCTATCCCGACGCCGGCCATGACTCCTGGACCGAAACCTACAACAACCAGAAACTTTACGATTGGTTTCTTGAGCATCGTAAAAGTAGCAAGACTAAATGATGTGATTTACGACGATGGAAGAGCTAAGTGCAAAAGAATTGCGTGACAGAATCGCAGCTGGCCGGATAAGCAGTGTTGAGGCGACGGAAGCTGTTTTTGAGCGGATAGATAAGCTTGAGACGGTCATTGGCGCTTACATCAGCACTTATCGCGACATGGCGTTGGAAACGGCTGCGGATGTTGACCGGCGCATAGCGGCCGGCCAGGATGTAGGCAAGCTGGCCGGTGTGCCGGTCGCGGTAAAAGATAATATGTGCACCACTTTCGGAGCTACTACCTGCGCTTCTCGGATTCTGGAAAATTTCCACGCGCCTTACAATGCCACGGTTGTTGAAAAACTGTTGGCCGCCGATGCGGTAATTGTTGGCAAAGCGAATATGGATGAGTTTGCGATGGGTTCGAGCACGGAGAACTCGGGCTTAAAGCAGACAGTCAATCCGTGGGATACCTCTCGTGTGCCGGGCGGAAGCAGCGGCGGTTCAGCCGCTGCCGTGGCAGGGCGGTTGTGTTTTGCGGCGCTGGGGTCCGATACGGGCGGCTCGATTCGACAACCCGCCAGTTTCTGTGGCGTAGTAGGCTTAAAGCCGACATACGGCCGAGTTTCTCGATTCGGGCTTGTCGCATACGGTTCGAGTCTGGACCAAATCGGGCCAATAACCCGTACTGTAGCCGATTCGGCGTTGATGATGAATGTCATAGCCGGCCACGACCCGGCCGACAGCACCAGCGTTGACGAAGCTATTGCGCCTGTCTGTGATTATCTTGAAAAGCTCGATGAGCCGATAGAGAATCTGAAAATAGCAATTGTGCCGGAATTCGTGGCCGGTGCCGATGAGCAGGTGCAAAAAGCCCTCAGCGAAGTGACAGATGTATATAAAAAGCTCGGAGCCGAAATAATAGAAATAAATATGCCTCATCTGGATTATGCCATTGCCGCCTATTATGTCATAGCTACCGCTGAGGCATCGAGTAACTTAGCTCGCTACGATGGTGTGCATTACGGCCATCGCAGCGAAAAGGCGGATGATTATATCGAGGTCTATTCCAAGTCCCGGGCCGAGGCGTTCGGCAAAGAAGTCAAAAGACGAATAATGCTCGGAACATACGCGCTCTCGAGCGGTTATTATGATGCATATTATTTGAAAGCGCTTAAGGTAAGGAATTTGATACGGGGTGATTTCACCGGCGCCTTTGAAAAATGCGACTGTATTATGATGCCTGTTTCGCCCACGACTGCTTTCAAAATCGGCGAAAAGGTTGACGACCCTCTCACGATGTATCTTTCGGATATTTATACGATAGCCGTCAATTTAGCCGGCATTCCGGGCATCAGCGTCCCTTGCGGATTTGACGAGAATAATCTGCCGATAGGCTTACAGATACTTGCCCCTGCCTTCGGCGAGCACAAGTTACTGCGAATAGCCAGAATGTTTGAGAAGGAAACCGACTGGCACGAAAAAACGCCGCCCGTTGTTAGTTAGTATCTGTTGTGGAAAACAAAAACCGACGATGTCACCCCTGCGGAAGCAGGGGTCCAGAACGAAAAAGCTGGATTCCCGCTTTCGCGGGAATGACAACTACTGTTTCCGCAACAGGAATTTGTTAGTGGGTGAAAGATAAATATGAATTCCGAAATTCGAAATCCGAAGCACGAAACAAATTCAAATGACCAAAATACAAAATCCGAAGTGTTTTGTAGAAAACTTTTGCAAAATGTCATTGCGAGGCCCGAAGGGCCGTGGCAATCTCTTGCGTGATAAGCAGAAAAAGCTTTCATTGTGTTTGAGATTGCTTCGCTCCGCTCGCAATGACAATCTCTGGTCTGATGTTTTCTGCAAAGCGAATACAAAACAAAGCGTTTCGAACATTTGAAATTCGAATTTTGATATTGTTTCGGATTTCGATACGCCTGTTAGAAGCGTATGTATCTATATTCGGATTTATACTGGACATGTTAAATGAGTGATTTACAATACAAAGTCATAGTTGGATTGGAAATCCACGTGCAGTTGTGCACAAAAAGCAAAATGTTCTGCGGTTGTGCGGTGGAGTTTGGCCGGAAGCCCAACAGCAGGGTCTGTCCGGTGTGTCTTGGTATGCCCGGCGTTCTGCCGGTGATGAATAAGCAGGCGTTTGAATACGCTGTTCTTGTCGGGCTGGCCCTTAACTGCGAGATAGCAAAATTCACGAAGTGGGACAGAAAGAGCTATTACTATCCTGATTTGCCGAAGAATTATCAGATAAGCCAATATGATTTACCGCTCAGTACAAACGGCTTTATTGAAATACCGCTTGAGTCCGGCCGGACTAAAAGCATTAGGATAATAAGAGCACATTTGGAAGAGGATGCGGGCAAGAACGTGCACACAGCAGGAAATTTTTCGCAGGTGGATTTGAACAGGACGGGTACGCCATTGCTGGAGATTGTTACTGAGCCGGATATGAACAGCGGCGCCGAAGTGCGGGCATTGGCGGTGGAATTGCAGCGAATGGTAAGGTTCTTAGGTGTCTCCGAGGGCGATATGCAGAAAGGACATATGCGTTTTGAGCCGAACATCAATTTGATTATTACTAAAGACGGCACCGAATACAAAACGCCCATCGTCGAAATCAAAAACCTTAACAGCTTCCGGGCACTTGAAAGGAGTGTTGACTACGAGGAGCAAAGACAGCTTGACGAATTCTTGGAGACCGGCCGTGTGATGGAAATGGGTAATAAAACCACGCGGGGCTGGGACGATGAGAGAGAGGTAACCGTCCTGCAAAGAGAAAAAGAAGAGGCACACGATTACCGATATTTTCCCGAGCCTGACCTTGTGCCGGTCGAATTAACGGAAAAATGGCTGCAAGAAATTCGAGGGCATCTATGTGAGCTGCCGATTAAGAGACAAATGCGCTACGTTGAGGAATACAAATTGAGTAATTATGACGCAGGCGTCCTGACTGCTGAACGCTCGACTGCTGAGTTTTTTGACGAGGGGGTTAAAGCCGGTGGGCAGCCTAAACGCCTTTGCAATCTGCTTACACAGGTCGGGCTGAAATTGGCAAATGAGGCCGGGTGTCGTCTTGATGAGTTAGGTCCGGAAGCCGACGATGTGGCGGAATTAGCGAAGATGATTGAGGCCGGAACCGTCAACGCAACGGCGGCAAATACGATAATGCAGCAGATGGTTAAAACCGGCAAAAAGGCCCAGACCATAGCAGAAGAACTTAACCTGATTCAAAAAAGCGATGCAGGCGAATTAGAGGCGATAGTTGACCAGGTACTTACGGAAAATCCCAGAGCCCTCGAGGATGTAACCGGCGGCGGCAAAAAAAGCAAAAAAGCCAGGGGATTTCTATTGGGCCAGGTTATGCAGAAAACAAAGGGTCAGGCGAATCCGAAAGTAGTTTCCGAAATTCTCGCTAAAAAACTCGGTTGAGGTTCAAAACCTGCGGTAAGCTTGTCCCCGCGAAAGCGGGGAACCGCAGGCTAAATATTTAGCCCCACGTTTTACGTGGGGTTCTCACTAACAAATTCGGATATGACAGAGTGATAGATAAAAAGGACAAGGTATGAAAGTAGAAAAAAGCAGTAATATCAGCAAATGTTCGGTAGAGCTTGATGGTGCAAAAGATGTGGAAATAAGATGGCTTATTTCCAAAGAGGACGGGGCGGAAAATTTTGCAATGCGGATGTTTGAATTACAGCCTGGTGGACATACGCCTTTGCATACTCACCCTCATGAGCATGAGGTCTTTATAATTGAAGGCCACGGCGTCTTTGTCTGTGAAGGACAGGAGTACGAGTTTGACGCCGAATACGTGCTCTTTGTGCCCGGTGGCAAAGAACACCGGTTCAGGAATACTGGCAATTCCGTTTTGAGAATGCTTTGCCTTATTCCAGCAACCGCAGTATAATGTATACGTGTTAACCTAAAGACTATTGATGCCGTATGAAAGAGGTTATTGACATCAGTACGGGGGCAGTCGAGGTCGCAGGAGCGGGCGCGATATTAAGGTCGAACGCGATAGGCTCGTGCATTGTCATTGCAGCCTATGATTCGAGCAAAAAAGTCGGTGCTATGGCACATATAATGCTTCCGGGACGAGCGCCCAAGGACGCTGACAGCGAATCTACAAGGTATGCTGCTGATGCCATAGATGAGATGATAAACAGAATGACCCGGACAGGAGCAAATCAGTGCGACCTTGAGGTCTGCTTAGTCGGAGCAGGAAATGTTCTCAAAAAGCAAGATGATACTATTTGTAAAGATAACATAGAGTCAACTACGGAGCTGCTGGGAAAAAAGCACATTCCTGTAAGAGCAATGGTCCTTGGCGGAACAGAAAGAAAATGTGTTTCTCTGGAAGTTGAAAGCGGCAGTATCTTTTATACAGAAGGAGACAGCAAAGAAAAGCTGTTATGGAAATCGTAACCGTTCACGGAGTAATATGTTAAATTTTGGCCATTTTATGTCATTGCGAGCGCCTCACCTGATTCTCAGGAGGTATGCAAAAGAAAATGGACCAACAATGTCATTGCGAAGGAGCCGTAGGCGACTGTGGCAATCTCAACCCTCACGATACGAAAACCGTTTATTTTCTTAGAAGGTGTATGAAAAGCTTATTTTGTCATTCTGAACGGAGCGCAGCGCAGAATCTCGGTTTTTCGCCCATTTCTTGGAGATCATTCGCTTCGCTCAGAGCTTGCTCTGAGCTTGCCGAAGGGATGACAACGGTAGAAAGGTCCATCGATGTGGAAAATATCTGAAAGAAAGGCAGAATCATACAAAATTTGGACAATGGCCGTCCTTTTAGCCGGCGCTTGCATTTTACTTTACTACTTTCATGTGATACTTAGAATCGGCACTATCATTACCCACATCTTCTATGTTCCGATTATCTTAGCGTCTATCTGGTGGAAGAGAAAAGGTCTGCTCGTGGCTTTGTTTGCATCCGGGTTCCTTGTTTTCAGTCACGTTTTCCTCAGACCGGATGTGGCCAATCATAATGATTATTTTCGGGCATTCATGTTTGTAGTTACCGCCTTTGTAGTTGCTGAATTAAGTAGGCGTCTTGCGAAGGAGCATGAGGCGTTGCAAGCCGCCAACCAGCAGTTAAAAGCTGGTGAGCAGCAGTTAAGAGCCGCCAACCAGCAGTTAAGAGCCGGTGAGCAGCAGTTAAAAGCCTCCAATCAACAGTTGAGGGCAAATGAACAACAATTAGTTGGTGAGGTCGCCGAGCGCAAGAAGGCGAAGGAGCGGATTCGCGAGCAACGTGAGTTTTTAAGAAACACCATAGAATCACTGAGTTATCCGTTTTATGTTATTGATGCTAATGATAAAACAATTAAAATGGCCAATTTAGCCGCGTGGCAGGGAAAGTTGCCTGAAAAAATGACCTGTTATATGCTTTCCCATAAACAAAATAAGCCTTGTGATGGGGCTGACCACCCCTGTCCGCTTGAAGATATCAAAAAGACCAAACAACCGGTAATAGTAGAGCACATCCATTACGATAAAGATGGTAACCCTCGAAACGTTGAAGTCCATGCTTACCCCATTTTTGACAATGAACAAAATGTTACTCAGATAATTGAATATTGTTTGGACATCACCGAGCGCAAGAAGGCGAAGGAGGTGCTTAAGAAAACGACGTATAATCTCAATGAGCGAATTAAAGAGCTCAATTGTCTCTATGGATTATCCGAGCTTGTTGAGAAACCCAATATTTCATTGGAAGAGATATTCCAGGGCATGGCGAATTTAATTCTTCCTGGCTGGCAGTATCCTGATGTTACATGTGCAAGAATAATTTTTGAGAATGACCAGTTTAAGACAGATAATTTTAAAATAACCAAATGGAAACAATCGGCCGACATTAAGGTTCATGAAACAAAAACCGGGGCCGTAGAAGTTTACTATTTGCAGGAAAAGCCTGAAAGTTATGAAGGGCCGTTCCTTAAAGAGGAGAGAGATTTAATAGAAGCACTTGCTGAGCGGTTAGGAAGAATTACCGAGCGCAAGAAGGCAGAGGAGACGCTGAAAAGCGAAAGGGACTTTGCGGAAAGTGTGATTAATACGACGCAGGCTATCGTTTTGTTACTCGACCCGGAAGGCCGGATCAAGCACTTCAACCCCTATATGGAGCAGATTTCGGGCTATCGGCTTGAGGAAGTTAAGGACAAGGACTGGTTTACGACATTTTTACCAAAGCGCGAAAGAAAGCGTATCCGGGAACTATTCTCGAGAGCGAGCAGTGGTATTCAAACGCGGGGCAATATTAATCCCATCGTCACCAAGAACGGACGTGAACTTGAGATTGAGTGGTACGACAAGATTCTCAGGGACACCGATGGCAATGTTGTCGGCCTGCTCGCCACTGGACAGGACATCTCCGAGCGAAAGAAGGCGGAGCAGAAACTTATTGAGAACCGGGCAAAGCTTAAGTTTTTGGCTTCGCAGTTGTCGCTTATTGAAGAGCGTGAGAGGCACCGCCTCGCTACGGAGCTGCACGACCAAATCGGTCAGTCATTAGTCATGTCAAAAATGAAATTAGACTCACTGCGTTACTCCGTATCTTCCAGCGAATCTGCTGATGTTATAGGGGAAGTCAGCGATTGTCTTGGGCAGGTTATTCAGGACACGAGAACGTTGACATTTGACCTGAGCTCTCCTATATTATACGAGCTTGGTTTTAAGGCGGCAGTGGCCGAATGGCTTGAAGAGCAAATCCAGGAAAAATACGCTATTAAAACCGAGTTTGAAGATGATGGGCAGCCCAAGCCGCTCGATGATGACATTCGCGTCCTTTTGTTCCGCGATGTGCGAGAGCTGCTCATCAACGTTGTTAGGCATGCGAATGCGAAGAATATAAAAGTTTCTATCTGGAAAATGGATAAAAACATCTGCGTCAGGGTTGAGGATGATGGTGTGGGGTTCGATGTTACCGAAGTAGAGTCGATGGTGACCAAAAAGGCTAAATTTGGGCTTTTTAGTATTCAAGAGCGGCTGGAAAGTGTAGGAGGCCGTTTTGAGATTGAGTCTGAGGCAGGCCAAGGCAGTAAGATTACCATGACAGCACCGCTAAAATATGAAAAGACTACAAATGGAGCACAAGTATGAGTACAAGAATTTTGTTGGTCGAAGACCACGCAATTGTACGTGAAGGTTTGTGTTCGCTGCTTGAGAAACACTCCTGTATGGAAGTAGTCGGCGAAGCCGAAGATGGGCGAACAGCGCTTGAGCTTGTGCGGGAACTCTTGCCGGATATAGTTATTATGGATATAACTATGCCAAATCTCAACGGTGTCGAGGCTACACACCATGTCACCAGCGAATTCCCTCAAGTCAAGGTAATTGCCCTGTCAATACATTCCAACAGGCGATTTGTCACCGATATGCTCGGAGCCGGAGCGGCAGGCTATATATTGAAAGAATGTCTGTTCGACGAGCTTGTTCAGGCGATACAAGCTGTCTCTGCTGGTAACAGCTACCTCAGCCCCAGAATAACCAGCGTTGTAGTTGAGGACTACGTAAAGCGTCTGGCAACCGTTGCTGACTCTCCGTTATTGACCCTCACGAGCAGGGAACGCGAGGTGCTTCAGCTCGTCGCCGAAGGCAAGTCCACCAAACAGATTGCTTTGGAGCTGCAGGTAAGTACCAAAACTGTTGAGGCGAACCGCCGTAAAATTATGGAAAAGCTGGACATCCACAGCGTAGCTGAGCTTACCAAATACGCCCTGCGCGAAGGGCTGACCCCTCTCTAACCGTGAGTGTTCGCAGTTGGAGTCAGCGTTTTGGCCATTTCGTTCCGTGAATTCTGTTCTTTTGCTAATCCAAAAATAGGCTTAGCGAATCCTATTTTGCGGAATATCCCATCTGCTTTTATCTCCCATTTTGTCAATTAAAACCTTCGCAACAAAAGTTTTATAAGTGGAATGTATTTTTTGGGGTTATGCAAAGTTATCTGCTCTTTTGATTTCTGGTGTGTTCAGTTGAGTTTGTGCAAGCGAAAAACGGGAGCATGGGCCCTCTCGCAGACGCCCGCGCCAACGGGTTTCATGGAACGTAATGCAGTTAGTGTTCCTGTTTTTCCCTTGCTCTTTAACAACGGCCCGGTTGGGCTATTGATGTCGATTTTGTTTCGTGTAATTGGGAGATATTAACAAGCTGTTAAGTAGTGCTGGGTTGGGGCGTGCCGGCCCGCTGCCCCGAATTGCCCGTGCTTATCTCGCACGAACAAAGCTAAAATCACTACAAATTGCGTTGACATCTGGGCGGGATGGGGCTATCCTGATTGTTCTTAACTTGTGATGTGCGCTGTTTAGAGGTGATTATTGGGGGATTCTTGTGCAGTATGATGGTGATGCAAAAACTAACTTAATTTGAAAGGAAGAGAACCTATGAAAGATAATAAACTCTCCCGAAGAACCTTCATCCGCGATACTTCTCTGGTGGCTGGGAGTATGGTTGTCGGTGCATTGGCCCCTAAAGGATACGCCTTCAGCAGGAAGACTGAGGCGGCCATCAGGAAAACACCCAGCTACAATCCGGATATGGAGTATCGTCGGCTGGGAAAGACGAATCTGTGGGTCTCGGCTGTGTGCCTGGGTGGACACTGGAAACGTGTCAATGTGATGAAACAGAACTTCGCCAGGAACCGCCGCGATGTCGTCAGCCGATGTATTGATGTTGGCATCAATTACATAGATGCCTGCTGCCGGTCAGAGGTACTGGCCTACAGCAAGGCATTAGCTGGACGACGCGATAAGATGTATATGGCCCTGTCTTACTGCGGCAGGGAGGTGAGAGACGAGAAATACCGTACCACAAAAAAGCTGATGGAAAGCTTTGACTCACTGCTGGCCGAGGCTAAAGAGGAGTACACCGATTTGTGGCGTATCACCTGTTTTGAGCCCGGCGGAAGACACTCATTCAATACATCCTGCGAGCTGGTCGCGGCCCTCGAAAAAGCCAAAAAGCAGGGCAAGGCGCGGTTCATAGGCATCTCTTCGCACGACCGACAATGGCACAAGATGATGATAGAATACTTCCCCCAGATTGAAGTCGTTCTCTTTCCTTATACTGCCAGGAGCAAGGTTGCGTCAAAAGATAGTCTGTTCGACGCGGTCAAGAAGCGCGATATAGGGGTCTTCGGCATCAAGCCTTTTGCGAGCAACTCACTGTTCAAAGGCAGCAGTGCCCCCGGCGACCCTCATGCCCAAAAGGACGACGAACTTGCACGATTAGCTATCCGATATATCCTGTGCAACGATGCGATTACCGCACCAATCCCGGGACTGATTAGTCCCCACCAGGTGGACAATATGGCCAGGGCCGTGAAGGAACGCAGAGAGCTCGATTTGAACGAGAGAGCCGAGCTGGAACGGGCCGTCGATGAAATGTGGGCTAAGCTGCCGGCAAACTATCAATGGCTCAAGAACTGGGAGTACGTATAGATAGAAGATCGAAAACCGATGATAGACTATTGCTCTGTCAAACGTAAAATGAGGAACTGTCATTCCGAGCGCAGCGCAGCGGAGTCGAGGAATCTGTTTTAATAGACCCCTCGACGCAGTTTACCCTGAGCGAAGTCGAGTGGGCTTGGGGTGACGATGGTTCTCAGCACTGTCAGCCATCAATTTAGCTGCGACAAACTACTATTGCTTTGCAGGGCAGCGCTGTCTGAGTTGACTCAGTGCGAAGGAGACGCATGTGGGATATTTGAGATATTGGTTGTTGATATTTGTATTGGTCTCGGTGGCTATTGCCGTAGTGGCCTGCAGGGAAGAAATCAGGGCCGAACCTCTACTACTGCTCGAAGATGGGGACGATGCTGAAGAGCTTGCAGCACCGAGCGGCCCGGTAGCCGATAACAGCCGCTGCTATGTGTGCCACATAAATTACGAGGAGGAGGCACTGACTTTCGTACATGCGCGGGCCGATATCGGCTGCGAGCAGTGCCATGGCTCCTCAGATGCCCACTGCTCCGACGAAGATAACATCACGCCACCGGATATTATGTATCCTGCGGCAAAGATAGACTCGTTTTGTATGAGCTGTCACCCTAAGGGCAAGATTGATGTCCCGGTTCACAAATCCGTTTTGGCTGATATCGGCACCGAAGAGGGGGGCTGCACAAATTGTCACGGAGAGCACCGCCTGAGCCATCGCACACGAAAATGGGACAAAACGACCGGTAAGCTGCTCGAAGATGACAAAGTGCGGATGCTGACCGATGAGATGCTCGAAAAATAGTAGTGGTCTGTCACAGATTAATTGATGGGTTGTCATTCCTGCGAAAGCAGGAATCCAGAACTGAAACAATGGATTCCGCATCAAGTGCGGAATGACAATTACTCAAATCATGTGTGACAAAGCAGTAGATTCGTTTTGCTTTTTAAATTATAGTCCTGCAAGATTAATTTTAGTCGGCCTTTATGGGTGAGTAAGGAGGCTTAAGACAATGAGTAGTGATTTGTCGCGAAGAGAATTTATCAGGGTTCTGGGGGCTGCCGGGCTTACTGCCGGTCTGGCCTCGGCTGTGGGACAGGCTGCAAAACCGAAAGCGCCTCACATCGTGTTCGTAACCGGCGACGACGAGTACCGCTCCGAGATTGCAATGCCGTTCATGGCACAACTGCTTGGGCGCAAAAGGCAATTCAGATACACGGTGCTCTATGCCGTTGACCCCAGCACCGGCGAGCGCAACCCGAAGTATCAGAAAAACATCGAGGGACTGGAGGCACTGAAGACGGCGGACCTGGCGGTGTTCTTCATGCGCTTTCGAGCACTGCCCGATGAGCAGTTGGAGCTGATTCTCGACTACGTCAATTCAGGCAAGCCCATCGTCGGCCTGCGCACCAGTACACATGCTTTTCGCTATTCCGAAGGGCACAAAAACGCAAAGTACAACGATGGTTTTGGACGTGATGTGTTTGGGCAGAAATGGATTACCCACCACGGGCACAAATCCACTACAGAGGTTTCTATCGTTCCCTCGATGGCAAAGCACCCGATTCTGAAAGGGATATATGGGTCATTTCCATGCAGCTCATGGCTGTACCACGTAACTCCATTAGTCGGTGACTGTAAACCGTTGTTGATGGGCAAGGCCGTCAATTCAAGCCAGACCAAAAACCAGAAAAAATACCCCCTGACTCAGCCCGTGGCATGGACCAAGACCTACAAAGGCGCCCGCGTGTTCTTTACCACGTTAGGTCATCCGAAGGATTTTGAGGAATATTCCGTGCGACGGCTGCTTATGAACGGAATCTACTGGGCACGGGGTATGGATGTGCCTCAAGGCGGCGCCCTTGCCGAACCAAAGGGCGAACTGGCCGGCTGGGAAGCCCCAGATACTCATTGAGTAAGCTTACACAGGCACATTTGTATTGCAAATTGTCATGTTGTAGATTGAGTGTTATATCGGCCGAGTCTCTTGAGCCGAGAGCAAAATAGCCGGCAACCTTAGTTATTACCTGCCCTGACTTTTCAAATTCTGCTCTTCAGTTTTGGGGATATTTAGCTCCATTTTTTTGTATTCGAGCCACAGTTTTGCAAGAAGTGACGCTGTTCCAAAGGGGTACCAGAAAAGAAAAAATACAGTGGCCCAGAAAATATATCCTGACAGATGAGCTGCTTTTAAATAGTCGTTAAGAAAAAAAGAACGATACAGAATAGAGCTGGCATAGGTGAACACCAAAATTGCCACGATTGTTATAAATCTATCTTGATTCTTCCACTTATGTTTTTCATCTTTGCCGGAATTCTTCTCTACGATTTCCGCCGTCAGTCTGTATATTCCACGCAGGAAGTATATCAGAAACCAAAGAAGAATATGCAGTGACGCCGCGCCCCAGCAGATGGAGTGAACTATGTTGTCAGTGTTTTGCCCCTGCTGGAATGCCCAAAAGGCTGCCAGCCCCAGTACAAGATAGATTGTTCCGCCAATTATTTTCCCCCGCCATATCCGGAGTTTGAGCTTTTTAAAGATAATTTCTTTGTGCCGTTGCTGCTTATCAGCAGGTGGCGGGTCCTGTGCAAGCAGGTTTTCAGCGAATTCTTTTTTACTGTTGGATTCAGACATAATTCGCTCCTTTTAATGCTTCATGGAGTTTATGTTTTGCATAATATAGGCGGGATTTTGCCGTGCCTTCTGATATTCCAATAATCTGGGCAATCTCCCTAATCGAAAAACCTTCGAGGAAATATAGCGTTAAGACTTCCCGATGGGCTAACTTAAGTTTGCCTAATAGCTTGTGAACAAGCTCTGTCTGCTCCTTGACAGCGAGAACGGTGTTATTGTTTTGGCAATAGTCGGCCATCTGCTCTTCTGTTATTTGAACGTATTTGTTTTCTTTTCGAAGCAGATTCACAGCTTTATTGTGACTGATCCGATACAACCATGTTGGAAACTTTAGGGGATCTTGCAGCTTGCGGATGTTTTGGAACACAGCCAGCCAGGTCTCCTGCAGGATATCCCAGACGTCATTTTCGTTCTCGACAAGACGCCGTAGGTAGTAATAAAGACGCGGTTCCCAGCGATTGACCAGCTCTCGAAAAGCCGGCTCATCACGTTTTTGGCAGCTAAGAACTAAAATTGCGTTGGATAGCTTATCTTGTTCCATATAGTGTTCGGCATCATTAATATTTGCAGAAATGCCAACATCCCTTGAGCGACTTCGATGCAGGCTACAGGCGGTTTGTACTATAGTCGTTTCTCACTTGAAAAAGGTTCGAAAAAAGTTGAATTTTCGATGGATGCAAGAATTTCCATCGGCACTTAGCCGGTTGTTTTAATCGATTTAGAGGTTCAGAGCTTTAAGATTTTGCTTTCTGTTCCTGCGAGCAGTCTTTTTATATTTTCACGGTGTCGGATAATAACCATCAGTGGTATTGCCGTTGCCGCGATAAGCAATGGCCATAAACTAATAAAATCCCAGCCCGGTCTCAGGATTATCGCCAAAATCAAAACGAGTGGAAAAGTAACAGAAGCCCCAATCGATGCTAAGGAGACATATCGCCATATCAAAACAAGCACCACCCATATTGCGACGGCAAACGAGGCGCAGATTGTATAATAAGGCCAAAGACCCAGTGCCACACCGAAACTGGTTGCAACGCCTTTACCGCCCCTGAATTTCACATATATCGGGAAGATATGACCTAAGATGGCGGCACAGCCTACCGCCAGCCATAACCAGAGCAGGATAACCTTTTCAGTTTGTGATTGAGTGGATAAAGGTCTGGTAAGAGACAATGTTGCGAGCATTGGGACCATCCCTTTAAGCACATCGAGCAAAAAGCAAAGATAGGCCCATTTCCTGCCGAGCGCGCGGGATACGTTGGTTGCGCCGATATTGCCGGAGCCTATCGAGCGCAGGTCCTTGCCGTGTGCTTTGGCGATGAGCAGTCCAAAGGGTATCGAGCCGAGCAGATACGCTCCTATGACAGCGGGTGCAAAAATTATGTACATTATTTTCGGCCTTTCATTTGCAATACGGATTCATAAACAGTTAACAATTGTTTGGCGGCTCGATGGATAGAGATTTTTTCTTCTATGTTATCTTCAGCTATCGCTTGTGATGCTTTTTCGATATTGTTTGTATCTGTGAAATAAACGATTGTCTCTGCCAATGCTGATATATCTTCGGGCGCATCGATTACTTTACCGTGTCGGTTGTTCACGAATAAATCGGTTGCGCCGTTGAATCTCGTGGTTATCACCGGCTTGCCGGCTGCTAATGATTCGAGGATATATCTGCTGGATGGGTCATAGAAAGTAGGCAGCACAGCAACGTCAATTACCGAAAGAGCGTTTTGAATGTGCTTTATAGGGCCTAAAAAAACGACCTTATTTTGAACGTTATATCTTTTTGCAATTTGGCGGTATTTGTGTGTTTTACCGTTGCCGGCAACGATTAAATAACTTTTACGTTCCGTATCGCAGCCTGCCGCCGCCATTGCTTTTATTAAAACTGCCAATCCTTTTAATCTGAAATTGTTCGCTACAAATAAGAAAAGGACCGGGTTGTCTGCTTCTTTGAGGCTAAGTTTAGATAATATTTGCGAGCGGAGTCTTTCGGCCTGGCCTGCGTTGATTTGTTTGTCTGTTTTTACACCGTTGGGTATAACTACTATACGCTCTTTGCTGGTGCCATAGTGTTCTTTGAACTGCTCGGCAACATACTCCGAAAGTGCGGTGATTACAGGCCCATTCGACCCTTCAGAGAGCTTGCGCTCGGCCATCAACAGTATAGTCCGGCGAAAATTAGTAAAAGCGGTGAGCCTCTTATAAGATTCGAGCAGCTTGTTTTGATAACTGGCGGCATTGCGCAAAATGGATTCGGCATACGCCCCGCCTCGCGGCTGATAGACATCGGCAAAGTCGAAAGGTAGAATGCTGTGAATCAGACAATACTGATTTTCTGCTAAGTGTTTCCTTAATGCCTTTGCAAAGGTAAAGTAACAAACGCGCTTGCCGCGTATGTCCCGGCATAAAATGTGAATATTCTTCGCATCTGCCTGTCCCTTTGCGGCAAGTATGTGCACTTCAAGGCCGAGTCCGGACAGCGCAGTTGTCAGCTCGAAAACCGAGCGTTCCGCTCCCCCAAGCGCTGTATTTGCCCGTTCTATAATAATTGCGACTTTTTTCATCCTGCTTGTGAACCAGTTTTGCGACGCGACGTTTCATCTATTGAATCAACGAATGCGCTAACGATAAGTATAAACGTCCTGCTGTGTCGCTTCAATACGAAAACGCACATTTTGCATTGGTCCCGCACGGCAGAAAAGACCTGTCCGCAAACAGGACTTGTTAGGCTGCACTTAATCCGATGGATTTACTTTGAACATCCAGAGATTTGGGATGTTATACGCAAACCATATAAACAAACAACTGTTGGCACTAAAAAAGGAGAGTCCACCAAAAACGGATTGCCGGCTTTGTTAGTCCCGGCTAATGTAAGTAGGAGCAGGTAAAAAGCTACGAGTTGACTATTTCTTTTCTTTTGCCTGCTTTTGAAGCTCTTTCAGCTGAACAGTTCCCTTTTGCCAGTATTCGAGTTGTTGCTCAAACGACTTTCCTTCAAGCCGCTTGTGAACTAATTCTGCGCCGCGTCGTTTCATTTGAACACAGTCGAATGTTCTAGTCTTCATACTCAATCACCTCCAGGGGTGAATAGATGGCGATTTCGCTGTGGCCGTGTAGCGTGTTGACCGCATTATACATAGGAATCTTCTGAAAATTAACAATATGTTTGAAATTCCAGCTCACAATCAGCGAAGCCTGTGAAACAGTTGCTAATGCCACATGCAAAGCATCTGTAGAATACTTCTCAGACAGAATTCCCGCATCCGTGTAAGCATGTTGTAGTTTCAGGGCTTCGGCTGTGATCTCAGCGATGTCCACAATTGGTAGAATGTCGAAAAATAGCTCTTGGACGCTTTTGGGACCTGCCTGAATTTCTTGCCTGACCAGTTCAGACGTCACTAAAAGAAATCTCGCCTTTTTGATGGCGTCGAAAAAAGATTTGCTGGGTCCTTCAAATTCCTCATCGAACACACCACCAAAAACTGATGTGTCAGCATATATTCTTACGGTTATGTTAGGTGTTTCAACCATACTGTTATTATAACTTTCCACCGGCTCCTGCACAAATAAAAAAGCCTTTGCGCTAAGCATAGGGCTTTTATTCAAAAACAGTTAAGTCTTTAATTTTATCAGGACCGGTTAGCTTATAAACAGAACTGGCCTGCCGTGCCTGATGTCATGTCGTGCCATCCGCTTTGCTTTGTTTATTACTTTACGAATAAATATTTTATCCTTTTTTGTGAGCTTGCTTTGGCCGGTGTATGCCATATAAAATCGCATCCGGTCGGTCTTCGAGAAATATTTGACCGGGGCCGAATAATAAACTTGTGCAATATCCTTTATCTGGAATCGGCGGCGCAGGACAACTGGTCTGAAGACCCGTGCCAGATCTATCAGGTAAAATTTACCCTTGTCGCCATAGAATATGTGGGAAAGGTAGAGGTCTCGATGGCGATAATTTGTTTCGTGAAATTTTCTTATAAAGTGTGCCGATTGAACGATAAAATTTTTTCGCAGTTTCAGATTTTCAGTTGTTGTTGGGCTGTGGAAGAAGTCAGGCAATTTTCGTTCTAAAGATTCGGCATCCGGGATTTTTTCCGTGATTATAAAGCTTCTTTCCTCAAACAAGGTGCTCCATTGTTCGCCGTAAGAGACAACTTTTGGGGTGTTTATCCCTGCTGCTGTAAGTTTTTTTGCCGACTCAAACTCGCGAAGAGCATTGCTTCTTCGATTGTGATGCGATAGCCAGTTTCTAAGCTGGACAAAGACCGGCGGACGGTCATAGCGCTTCATAAAAACTGTTGTTGATGATAGTAACTGCGGTGAATCTATTTCAAATTGTAAGCGAGTGCGGAACCGGGCAAGATTGCTTTTGGTCAGATTCTTGGCTGCATCAAAAGAAAAAACCTCCTTGATGGAAGTTAAGCCTGATTTACTGAACGCCGTTTTATATTCGCTGTCTATGAAAAACGATTCCTTCGCTTCGCTCGAGGACAGGTTTGAAGTTTCTATAAATTCTTGTTGGCTCAGAACTGTTGCCTGTTTGCGATTATTTTCGAGCAGCTCTTTTGCAGCTTCGCAAACCATCTCCACAGTGATTGCCTCCATACATATATGTTCGCTCTTTTTACATTTTGGCTTGCTGCACGGAGCACAATGGACATTACCGATTATTTGAATCTCATTTTCGTAGCCGGTATCTGTCCAGGCTGGATTGTTCGGCCCGAAAAGGGTGATGACTTTACGACCCAGGGCTATGGCTATATGTCGTGGACCCGTATCGTTGCTAATTACCAGTTCTGCAATGGAAAAAAGTGCTTTTAATTCGCCGAGGCGTATGGGCATTTCAGCTAAGTTGATAAGTTTGTGCTTGCTTGAATTGCAGATTTCTTTGGCAATTTGTTTCTCAAGCGTCTCAGGTCCAACGGAGATGACAACCGTTGCGTTGTAGTTGGTAATCAGCCAATCAGCCGTTTGCGCAAACCTGACACTGCCCCAGCACTTGCTCGGCCCAAAAGCGCCGCCCGGTACAATAACGACAAGTGGGCCATCCGGATTTAAGATTTGCGGAAATTTGCCACAGAGCTGCTGTTCTTCTTGTGGGTCGATAAGCAGCTCAAGCTTTCTGTCGCTTATCTCGCAGCCTAACCATGATGCAATTGCAAGGTAGTAGTCGGTCATAGAAATAGGCTTGAATTTGCCGTTTGGTAGTTTCGGCGGATAAAGCTTGTCAGTCAGCAAAAAACCACGCCCTTCGCGAGCATAGCCGATACGTGATGGTATCCCTGCTGAATAAACCGCTAATGCCGAGGCAAATGAATTCTTGAAAAGGATTGCGTATGTGAATTTATGTTCTTTGAGTTTTTTTGCGACCGCAAACGGATTTTCGTTCCTTTGCTCCAGCCATTTGTCGTTAAAGCTGTATGGTGATAAGACACAGCGAACCACAGGCGTAGCGAAAAACGAAATTTTGCAGCTTTTGAAATGCTTGCGAATGGTCCGCAAGGCCGGCGTGCAAAGAACAGCATCACCCATAGGGGAAGGAAGCCAGACCAGCATCTCGCCACCACTGCTTCGTTTTTCGCCAAGCCCCCTGCCTCGTTTTGCGAGAAACGAGGGGGCAGGCAAAACGGTGGGGGTGGTTTGTGATTCGTGGTGAGGAATCTGTGATTCGGGATTTGCTTTGCACATCGCTATTTTCGCCCGTGCATTATGTAGAAAGTTAATGACATAAGCTGAAGAACCATAGCAAAGCCAAGTGCAATGAAAACCGAACTATCCTGCCTGTTTGGACTCATCAGGAACCATATACTTATCAACAAACAAAACAGAACGAGAATTTGTATAATGCCGGCCATCAGTCTCATTATGGAAAACTCACCGAACATATCGGTCCGTTGCATACTTTTTAGTTGTTTGAGAATGCTGTTTAGCGACTGTTCGGTTCTGTCGCCGGGAATTTTCTGCTCTGTGGGTTGTGTTTGAGGCTCTTGCAGCGCAGATTGAAGTTGTTGTTCCTCAGTTTGCGAAACTGGTTCAGCAACCTCTTGAGTCTGTTCGGTAACTTTCGAAACCGCTTCATTGGTCTCGGAAATTTGTTCGGCGGCTTGCGAAGCCGATTCAACGGCCTCGGAAATTTGTTCGGTAACTTCCAAAGCCGGTTCAGTTTGAGTCGTGGGGGCTGACCGAGTTTGTGCTTCTGCGCCAATGGACGAACGGTGATGTTTTTTTATGATATTGACTACCTCTTTAATATTTACAGCCTTGTAGTTCGGCCTGGGCTGGCCTGGTTCGAGTTGTTGTTGATGTGAAGGCAGGTCTATCAATATGGTTTTGCAGCCGGCACGTGAGCCGGCCTCCATATCGCTGATGCTATTGCCAATGCACCAGGATTGGCCAAGGTCGATATCCATCTCCTCGGCGGCCCTCAGCAGCATTCCCGGATTCGGCTTTCTGCAGTCACTTTCTTTACGGTATTTTGCAACAACTCCATCCGGATGATAGGGACAGTAATAAATCCGGTTTAAAAATGCGTTTTTTTCAGCTAACAGTTGCTCTAAGCGGTTATGAATTTCGCCAAGGACTTTCTCGGTAACGATACCCCGTGCGACAGCCGATTGATTGGTAACAACAATCAGCTTATACCCGAGCCCTTTAAGCTCGATAAGTGCCTCAGCAACGCCATCCAGCAGCTTTACTTGCTCGGGACTATTGATATAGCCGGTGTCTTCAATCAGGGTGTTATCACGGTCTAAAAATATAGCTTTGTCAGACATATTTATTAAAATTTATCCTTAAAGGCTCTAACAAAGGGAATGTCATTGCGAGGCACCCGTCTTGCTTTCGCAAGAAAGCAGGGGGTCGTGGCAATCTCTGAGTTTCAAAAATGATAAATCTCATTTTGTTAAATGCTCTTAGCTTGACTGTTGGCAAAACTGCACTCCACAAGGTCACAGACTATATGATAGGCAAGCTGATGGATTTCCTGGCTGCGCGCCGTTGAATCAGCATCGGCGCAAAAACAAATATCGGCAATTTGTTCCAGCTTGCTATTATTCGTGCCTGTAAAGGCTATTACAAGAGCACCTTTTTTCTTTGCTGACTGAGCGGCTGCAATGACATTCGACGAAGTGCCGCTGGTCGAAAAGGCCCACAGAATATCACCTTTTCTGACCAGAGCTTCTACCTGCCGCGAAAAGACGTTCTCATAAGCGTAATCGTTAGCAATAGATGTGATTATGGAGGTGTCGGTCGATAGTGCCACCGCGGCTAAGGCCTTTCGCTCCCTGCTGAATCTACCCACTAATTCGCCGGCTATATGTTGAGCATCCGCTGCTGAGCCTCCGTTGCCACAGAGATAAACTGTGCCGTTCTGCTTTAATACTGTTGTTATAGCCTGGGCGACCGATACGACCGTTTCAAGGCCGCTTTTCTGGAGTTTAGCAGTCATCTTTTTGTGTGTTTCGATGGTCTCTATAATCTGTTTCTTTATATCTTCGTTCATCAGGATTTTGCTTCCCATATACCTGTCATTGCGAGGCGCGCGAAGCAAATGATAAATCCTAAACTCTAAATCCTAAACAAATTCAAATATCTAAATTCAAATGACAGAAACAATTGGTTTTGAACATTTGAAAATTTGAATTTCGATATTGTTTAGGATTTCGGATTTAGATATTAGGATTTAACTTTGCCTCATTCATCAGGATTTTGTTTCCAGTGATTTCATTTTTTCGATTGTTTCGGTTGAGCTTTTGCCTTCCACAATCGGCGCAAGAACGACCTTGCCGCCAGAGGATTCAACGAATTCACGACCGACGACGCCTTTTTGCGCCCAGTCCTGGCCTTTTACCAACACGTCCGGCTTTACCTTCTTGATTAAGTTAAGGGGGTCCGGTTCATTGAAGACCGTGATATAATCAACCATTTCCAATGCAGCTAAGACGGCTGCCCTGTCATGCTGATTATTTATTGGTCGAGCAGGGCCCTTGATAGTCTTTACCGAGCTGTCACTGTTTAGTCCGACAACAACTATGTTACCCTGCGATTTACAAAATTCCAGAAATTCGATATGTCCTCTATGGATTACGTCAAAACAGCCGTTGGTAAAGACTATAGTCTTTTTCCCCCTGCGATGCCAGGTAAGTTCATCGAGCAAAAGCTCAATTGAGCGCACCTTGCCGCTTTTGCCTTGACGGACAATCTCATTGGCTACTTCTTCAATAGTTACCGTTACAGTACCGAATTTTTCCACTTCAATCCCGCCGGTTATGTTGGACAACTGCACAGCGGTTTTATAATCACAACCGGCAGCCAAAGTTATTGCAAGCGTCGCCAAAACCATATCACCTGCTCCGGTAACATCATAAACGCTGCGGCCTTTGGTGGGTATGATTTGGCTGGTATCTTCTGTTCTAAGATATGCACCTTCTTTGTCGAGCGTGATTACCACGGCTTGCAGTTTCAACTTGCGGACAAGCTCTTCTGCTGCCTTGGCTGCTGTTTCTGCGTTTGTTATCTCAAAACCTACCGCCGCGGAAGTCTCTTTGCGGTTCGGCGTAATGACGGTGGCACCGAGGTATTTTGAATAATCGCTTGTCAGTGAAGGGTCAACGATGACCCTTTTGTCTGCCTGCCCGGCCGATTGTATCATTTGCTGACAGACCGAGTGACTAAGCAGACCCTTGTCATAGTCCTGCAGGCAAACGATATCAGCCTGTGCTAATTTGTCTTTGTAAGCCTGCAGAACCGCTTCATTCAGTTCATCCGAGAGCGGCTCTGTGGGTTCATAATCCATCCTGATTAGTTGCTGTCGATGAAGATGCTGTGCCAGACCTATGAGTCTTTGTTTGCTGATGGTAGGGTGGTGGCTTACTTCAATCAGGCCGGTGATATCCGCCCCGATTTCTGTCAGCTTTTTTTTGAGGATTTCGCTGTTCCGGTCGTCTCCGATAACACCCAGACAAAAAGGTCTCGCCCCCAAAGCGGCGATATCAGCGGCAACTGAGCCTGCTCCCCCGCAACGGTATTCGTTCTTGGTAACTTTCAGTACCGGCACAGGTGCCTCCGGACTGATTCTCAAGGCATCGCCGTAGATATAGACATCGAGCATAAAATCGCCCACGACTAAAACTTCCGGCGAGCCGAGGTTCGTTACCGTTTTTAGCAGGTTTTCATACATAAAAGCATAAGTTAATAGTTAATCACTTTTTGGGCATTTTACCTGCTAACGTCTTTTCAATCAAGCCCCTTAATTTATCCTCCCCGGCCAAGAATTTTATCTCAATTGCCAGATATGCGAAAGGCAGTGAAGATTCAAAATCTGAAATCTGAAATCTGAAATCTGAAATAATCTTTGTCCAGTCTTTCTGTGTGGTTAGGATTAAATCCGCCTTGAGGCCTCTGGCTTGTTCGTATATATCAGCTAAACAATCGTCTGTGTAGTGATGATGGTCGTTATAGACTTTTGAGCCGACTAAATTAGCTCCGAGTTGTTTGATTGTGTTCAAAAAAGCGTCCGGATTGCCTATACCACAGAAGGCAAATATCTTTTTGTCCTTTAACTGTTCCAGGCTAATTTCTTTATTGTCTATTGATTTTAAACAAACAGGAGCATGTATCGACCTTGCGATTATCATATTCGGATTGATTGATTCCAGCTTCTTTTCAATCTGGCTCAATTCGGTCTCGGTGATTTGATCGCACCTGGTAATAACAATAGCATCAGCTCGCTTAAGTGAAGCGACAGGTTCTCTGAGCAGTCCCGCTGGAAGCATTTTACCGTAGCCAAATGGTCTTGTTGCATCAATTGTTACGATGTCCAGGTCTCTTGCTAATCGGCGATGTTGAAATCCATCGTCCATAATCAGCGTATTTGCCCCGAACTTGCTGACAGCTTCCGCCGCCCCTGCAACGCGGTCCGGATTGACAATCACTTTGACCTCCGGGCAGCTTTCGATAAGAATCGCCGGCTCATCTATTTCCGTATTTCGTATTGCGTATTGCGTATTGTGTTTGTTTTTCGCACGACGCATCACGCACGACGCACGACGAGTTTTGTATCCTCGCGTGAGTATCCCACACTGAGAATCTGAAATCTGAAATTTGGAATCTGAAATTATCTGCTTACACAGCCAGATTACAAGCGGAGTTTTACCTGTCCCGCCGGTTGTAATGTTGCCGATGCTTATTACGGTTGCGTCCGCGCGATGTGCTTTAAGCCATCCTGCCGAATATAGAAAATTGCGCGCCTGAACAGCAATTGAGTAGCCACCCGCAGCGAACCCTAAAACCAAACGCAATAGCGCTGTGCCCATGCCTACCTTTTGACCCGAAATCAATTTGCGGAAATCATCCTGATTCATAGTTTATAGTTCATAGTTTTCTTTATATGAACTATGAACTTGTAGTCTATAACCTCTAATTTAATGGGTGGCAGCCTCAAGCGAGTCCCGAAAAACCGGGGCGAGCTTGGGGATGGCTTGGGGCTGCTCATAACTACGAACTGCCTATCTTTTCAATAATAGCGTCGGCCATTTGGCTTGTACCGACAGCAGTTGGGTCATCGCGGTGCGGCTTCATATCGTATGTTACGCTTTCACCCTCGGCTATCACCGCTGCAACTGCATTTTCGAGTTTGTCGGCCTCAGTTTTTTTGTCAATGTGTCTTAACATCAACACGCCGCTGAGTATCAGGGCCGTCGGATTGACCTTGTTCTGGCCTTTATATTTCGGTGCGCTGCCATGGGTCGCCTCGAAGATAGCTATTTTTTCACCGATGTTGCCGCCGGGCGCCACGCCAAGTCCGCCAACCAGACCCGCACACAAATCGCTCAATATATCACCATAAAGGTTCGGCAGCACAAGGACATCGTAAAGCTCGGGCTTTTGAATCAACTGCATACACATATTATCAACGATGCGGTCTTCAAATTCGATATCGGGATATTTCTTTGCGACCTCCCGGCTTACCTCAAGCCACAGTCCGTCTGAGAACTTCATTATATTGGCTTTATGCACGCTCGTTACCTTTTTACGTCCCATCTTACGGGCGTAATCGAATGCGAAACCGACTACGCGCTCTGTGGCCTCGACCGAGATGGGTTTTATGCTTATGCCTGAATCGCTGCTAATCTTTCGGCTGCTGTGTTTATTTATCCAGTTGATAATTTCAGCCGTGTCGTCTTTGCCCTTTTGAAATTCGATGCCGGCGTAAAGGTCTTCAGTATTTTCTCGCACAACTACAAGGTCGATGTCACTATATCTGCTGCGCACGCCTTCATAGCTTTTGCAGGGTCTCAGACAGGCATACAGGTCAAGCGTCTGGCGAAGATGCACATTTATGCTTCTATAACCTTTTCCGACCGGCGTAGTAATAGGGGCCTTTAGTGCAACGCCGGTTTTCTTAATCGATTCGACGGTAGCGTCCGGCAGGGGGGTTCCGAGACGTTCCATTACTTCCACACCTGCTTCGACCACGTCCCAGTTGATGCCGGCACCGGTGGCATCGATACATCTACGCGTAGCTTCTGCAATCTCCGGCCCAATCCCATCGCCGGTAACTAAAGTTACATCGGTCATTTCAAATACTCCAAAATATTTACGAACAAAGCATCTTATCTTTTAATGATGGAATTGTCAACGATACGGTTCGCAAATTTGTATTGGCCGGACGAAAAAACAATACCGGAAATTGCCGGAAACCGCATAGAAGATTGTTAAATTGAAGATTTATGCTATGATAACTTAAATAGATTGCTTTTTGTTGTCATGCTGAGCCGAAAGGCGAAGCATCTGGCCTGCAAAGGGAGATTAGAAATGAAACTATACCTTGTCCAGCACGCAAAGGCGGCTTCAAAGGATGTGGACCCCCAACGCCCACTGACCGAAGAAGGACGCCGGGATATACAAAAAGTCGCTGCGTTTATCAAATCCTTAAACTTGTCCGTTGATTATTTGTGGCACAGCGGCAAAAAACGTGCGCAGCAGACAGCCGAGTTATTAGCTGAGGTTATTCGGGTAAATAAAGCTAATGTTCCTCACGCTGGCCTTGGGCCGAATGATGACGTTACGGTGTTAAAAGACGAACTTGTCTCAGGCCGGCAGGATATTATGATTGTTGGACATCTCCCTTTTCTGCCTAAGCTTGCGTCATTGCTTTTAACCGGTTCCGAATCATCCAACACAGTGGCATTCAAGCAGGCCGGTATCGTATGCTTGGATTACTCCGATGATAATAAATGGCAGCTCGATTGGATGATAATACCAGAGCTTTTTTTAGAGGAGTAGATTCTAATGGGTAAGTGTGTTAGGTTTGAAGCGGATTACAAGAAAACAGTGTCATGTTCTGTTGGATGTCCTGCCGGTTTTGGATGGGCCCCAAAAATCATTAAAACCTCCATGGGTGCGTATGTGGTGCAAAAAAGTCTGTGGCGAAGTATCTGGATGGGCTTCTTAATCAGTCTTATCCTCCAGCTTCCAGCTTGTTGGGCAGCGCAGCCCGGTGAGGTTGTAAATGTTGTGCCGTTCGGCGAATTAAAACAGTGGGACACAGAGGGAAGAGACTACGGTGTGCTCTGGGAGGATGCTCGGGACATCTTTCGTATAGTGGTCAAGTTTGCCAACTCCAGAACTGTTCCAGCGCCGGATACCATTAGATTGGAATACTGGCAATCATCCTGGCCAAGGCACCGAATACCTCGTGACAAACCATCCGGCGCTGGCAGCTCCGGATGGCTTAATGTGGGCGATTGGTTTCAGGGCAGATGGTTAAAAGCCGACACAAATCTCGATATCAACGGGGCGACGTACACGTTTACGTTTAACCCAATCAATGCAGAGGAATTTCCAAACCTGAAAGATTTTCCGGCCCGTTATCGTTCAACGTTAAAGTTGCGGGTGGTCGCCGAAGCGCCGCTTCCGAAAATTAATGCGTTCGAAGCTTACACTGATTCGGTCTGGAACAGGCTCGAATTTGAGGTCGAATGGGGCCGAACCGCTCAAAAACAACAGCAGGTCTGGGACGGACGGCTCGAAATTTTCAATGGCCTGATTGAACAGGTGCGGCCTATTTCCAATGCAAGCAGGGTCAAAATCGGCGATGACGAATATAGCTGGACATCCAGAGTTCGCAAAAGAGCCGATGGCATCCGCGCCCGCATCCTCTACGCAAAAAAGAAGGCCTACCACTCATTTGACGAGACCGTTGTAACCGTTCGTACCGCTTGTGAGACATTTTCCTTCACTGCTTCGGACTTAATCGAGTTCGGCTATATGTTTTTGCCGGATTTTGGCGTCATTGTCCGCAGGGCGGGCAACGAGACAACTTATGAATCGGCGGAGCGGCTCTGGAAAAAAAACGCAGACAAAAACATCTACCTGCGGGTCTCGAAAGTACCTGAGCAGACATTGCCCCGCGCCTGGCAAGACATCCCCGCCAAAGAGCCTTTCTACATACCGCTCGGTTTCGATGGCGGCAGACAATATTTTGGCGTGAACCCCGATGGCAGTGTCTTCTGCCGTTCTCATTGGCTCTCTCGAATCCCCGGACGCGATACAAAACGCTGTTTATACCAGGGCGGCTCAATCAATTATCGATTTGGCCTTTCAGAGGCGACCCTCATCGACCGCCATATAATCGATGGCTGCCTCCCGATGACTGTCACCCACTTGGAACGTGACGGTATCCATTATCGCCAGACCGCCTTCGTTGTCCCCTTCGATGGCGTACCAGTTCCTGACGAGCATATCCTTGCCGACGACACACTTGTGTTGATGAGCCGGTTCGAGATATGGCCGAATGATAATACCGAGAGAGAGGCAAAAATCGATATAGATGTTGTCACAAGAAAAGCCGAGCAACTTACTGTCGATAATAGCTTGGTTTTTGCAGAAGACACAAAACCTAAACGTTTGCGGATGCTTGTTACTTCGGACGATTCACCTGGCAGCTATTCACTGAAAGCAAAAAATGAAAAAGTGACATATCGAGCTAAACTCACCGCAGATGCACCCAAACGCACACTTGATGTAGCTATACCGTTTATCACTCTGACCGAGGATAGAGAGTGGCAAAAACTGCGCACCCTAAAGTTTGGCAAAGCATTTGAATCTGTTTACGAATACTGGCACAACAGAGTGCAGGAAGGCACGCAAATTTTCACGCCCGAACCAATGGTCAACGATTTTTATAAAGCGCATATTTCACACCTGCTGCTCAACACCGACCGTGAGGTGGGAACCAGCGACCGTTACGTAGCCAGGGTAGGTACGTTCTCTTACGGTGCGTTCAGTAATGAGTCGTGCATGATGGTCAGCGACCTCGACCGTCGTGGATACCACAAGCGGGCCGAACAGGCCCTTGAAACCTGGCTGCACTACCAGGGTACCGTGGGTCTGCCGGGCGACTTCTCGAGCACCGAAGGCCAGTTCTACGGCGCGGGCGGCTATGAGGCAGGGGGGTATAATCAGCACCACGGATTCGTTCTCTGGTGCCTGGGTGAGCATTACTGGTTTACCCGCGATAACGCCTGGCTCAGACGAGCCGCCCCTAATATCATAAAGGGCTGCGAATGGATTATTCGCGAACGCCAGCGCACCATTGTTGAGGCCCAGCAGTCGCCGCTCCGCGAAATAGAACGGGGATTGCTCCCGCCGGGCTTCTTGGAGGACATAAGGGACTGGCGCTCCTGGCTTTCCACAAACGTCTATTCCTGGTGGGGGATGCAGAACGCAGCGGCTGCACTCGATGCAGCCGGACTGCCGCAAGGCAAACGTCTGCTGAAAGAGGCCGCTGCCTACCGCAGAGACATTCTGAATGCCTTTACCGAGGCAATGCAGCGCTCACCGGTTGTCAGACTGCGAGACGGCAGTTGGATACCTCACGTACCGCCCGATGCGCATCGCCGCGGACGAACATTCGGGTGGATTACTGAAACTCTCGAAGGCCCAATCCATATGATTCGCACCGGCATTATCGAGCCATGGGATCGTCTCTCCACCTGGATAATCAAGGATTTCGAGGACAACCTGTATATCTCCGAACAGTACGGCTATAATATTGTCGGCGAAGAATTCGAGCGCTACTGGTTTAGCCGGGGAGGGATATCTATGCAGGCCAACCTGCTCTGCAATCCGATTCCGTACCTGCTCCGCGATGAGCCTGAACACTTTCTCCGTGCCTACTTCAACGCATTTGCCGTCAGTTACTTCCCCGACACCCGTATGATGACCGAGCACGCCCTTCCCAATATCGGCGACCATCGCGGCGACCACTACAAATCTTCTGATGAAGCTAATTCAACGTATTGGCTTCGTATGATGTTCATACAGGAAAAAGGCAATGACCTTTGGCTCGGAGCCGCTGTCCCGCGTTACTGGCTGGCCGATGGCAGGCAGTGCGGCATCGAAAACGCCCGGACCTATTTTGGCCCGATGTCCGTCAAATGGCAGTCAAACGTTGCGGCCGGCCGAATTGAGATGATAATCGACCCGCCTCGCCGAAATCCCCCAAAGAAAATCTTTGCCCGCTTCCGCCATCCGGAAGCAAAAAAGATTGTCCGCTGCACCGTCAACGGCAAACCCTACAAAAACTTCAACCCGGAAAAAGAATGGCTCGTACTTGACGAGAGCCTAAAGAACGAAACACATGTTGTTGCGTATTATAACTGAGCGTGGTCGAATAAAGCTCAAGAACTCATTGGTTTTAAGATTGCGATCATGGGGCCCCCCCCTGGAGCTGCTTCGAGATTGGGTTTGATTGGGTTTGAATTGGGTTTGAATTGGCTTTGTTTTCCGGGACTGCGAAAATGTCATTTCTTTCATAATCCTTTGTTAATATTGAATTTACGCTCATTTGGGCATCCGGCAAATTGG
>Ga0209979_1000515_pt1 | contig 52534 bp, 56 predicted proteins | sample AnhtaG_FD_183114 | JGI IMG/M metagenome (GOLD analysis project Ga0209979, IMG submission 183114) | Deep subsurface microbial communities from Anholt, Denmark to uncover new lineages of life (NeLLi) - Anholt_01485 metaG (SPAdes) (version 2) | ecosystem: Environmental > Aquatic > Marine > Oceanic... | reverse complement strand
CGATGCTCAGGTATTCGCTTCAGGCTCCGGCGCAGACTACCCAGCATCGCTTGAAATGTCATTTGCTTTGCCACTTGCTCTCTTCCCATTTCCAAGAATTGTCAGCTCATGCTCTTGCCACCCCCTATTATACCATGCCACATGGCCATATTTAGAATTGCTGGGTCTTCACCCCTTGCCACCGCTTGTGTGGCACATTGTCGTGCCGGTAGATGGTCCCGTCAATCGCCTTCCGTTCCCGATGGTAACTGTACCTCCCCTTGAGCTTCAAGGAAAACCATACGTCGATAAAACCGCTATCCACCAATATGACCCCTAACCCATTGAGGCCTGGGCTGTCCGTATCCACAAAGATCTCGCCGAACTCCAGGTGCATGGGCCGCACCCTTGTTTCACACTGCTCAATGACCGACTCTACTGTGCGCTGTGCGCCCCCGCTCGGTGATGTCCCGTCGGAACCGACGAATGAGCAACACACCACGCCAGCGATTCCTGCTGCAGGCGATTCCGGCGAGCCACTCGGCCTGCAACCATGCAGAGGTACTGGGGTGCAGGGGGTACTTTTCCGCTCCTGCGTCCCTCGTTGCGTCCATGTAGAAACAGCCTGGTCAGACAAGCAACATGCGCATCGGTTGCAACGCCCGAGTGAAGGGGTTCAGCACCAAACCGAGAATCTCCAATGTGACAATCCCCAGGAGCAGCTCGTCGCCGGCTCCCCTAGCATGACCGGCGTATGACTTTCTCCTTGAGGGAGGGTGATATGACATTCAGACACCTTGCGCTCGATAGTCGTGCCATCAGCCAAAGTGAAGGTCACAGACCGCTTCGGCGACAACCCTATCGGTTGCCAATCCTCATAGGGTAGCAGCGTGTAAGTTGTTCCGCTGTCCACCGGAAAGCGCACTGTCGCCTGCTTGCCAGTCGGACCCGTCACCACACCTTCAATGTAGGTTATTCCCATTCCTTTGGGCCTCCTTCTCCAGATAGTTCAATCTCGAATCTGTAATCGGGTGTCTTGATGTGCTGAACTGCAGCGCCCCACGGATGGATCGGCACCAACGTTAGAGGTCGGTAATCCTCCGTGTTCGAGGGCCGCGTACAGATCACGTACGCCCAACCCCAGTTCGTTGGCAAAGTATCCCAGGCTGATCCCTCCGGTTTCAAATCGCCGGTACAATCGCTGCAGACGATACTCGAAACCCAGATTGATCAGTTCAGCCAGAAACTGAGCGATGTCTTCACCCACCCCGGTAGCGTTGCGACGCTCCGCCGCTCGCAAACTCTTCTCCTCGATCGGCACCACAACTTTCAGCATCTTTCTTCACCTCCTGCAATCGCACCAGACTGTGCTCAATCACCCCCACCCGATAACGAGGACGGATCACTTCCAATATAGCCTCTGCCACCTCAATGGTCAAACTCCCACGCTCGGTCAGTTCAAGCACCAGATCAGGCAGCATCCAGGCTTTCAGACCCAATCGCGTGGCAGTCACAAAAGCCAGATAGTCATCCGTTACCAGGGCTTCCACCTCTTCTGCCTGTCCACACAGCTCAATGGAATCCTTCTCGCCGTCCCCCAAGGCATAATCGGCCAGGTGCCGTGCCCACCTCCGTGCTGGCGCCGGCATCACCTGGATGACACCCTGGGCGATCCGTTCCCCGGCCACCACACCATCGGGATAGCCAGCACCCAGTACGGCGACTTCTTCCTCCACGCCTGGAGTGATCACGATACAGCACCCAGAAAGCGGGTGATCAACCACCAGCTTCCCCTGACTCTCAAACTTGCAGACTGTGATCAGATGGCCGGCATCGAAGACAACGGTCAGCACAGGCTATCTCCATCATAGAGTCATCTCACGGCTCGCCGATGCGGGAGAGGAAGCGAATTTCGCAATCCGCAATTCGTACTATACCACATCCGCAGATGTCTTTTCCATCCGCCGAAAGCAAAAGAGCCCCACTGACCAGCAGCCCCACTGCCACCAGCGCCGAAACGAAGATACTCGGGCCTGGCGCTCTCTCTGTCCCCAGCAGTGACCAGCGGAAGCCCTCAACTACGCTGGCCATAGGATTGATATGATACAAGGAACGCCACGGCTCGTCGAGCAGACTGCTGGGATAAGCGATGGGCGTGGCAAACATCCAGGCCCGCACCAGGAGAGGCACCGCATAGCGCACATCGCGGAACTGCACGTTCATCGCCGTGAGCCACAAACCGCCCCCCAAGGAGGTCACCAGGGCCAGCAGCAGGAGCGGCAGCCAAACGATGGCCGCTGCAGGCACAACGCCGTAGAAGAACATCATTCCCAACAACACGACAAAAGCCAGGACAAAATCTACGCCGCCCGAAATCACCGCCGAGATAGGCACCACTAGGCGCGGGCAATAGACTTTCTGGATCAGATTGGCACTCGCCACCAAGCTGGTGGACGACTGGCTCAGCCCGTTGGCAAAGAAGGCCCACGGCACCAGGGCCGTGTAGCTGAATATGGGATACGGGATGTCATCCGAGGGCACCACGGCCAGCTTGCCGAAGAACAAAGAGAACACCACCATGGTGGAGAAAGACTGGATGATGGCCCATGCCGCGCCCAGCACGGTCTGCTTGCAGCGCACCTTGACATCGCGCCAGGTGAGGAAGTAGAGCAAGTCGCGATACTCCCACAAGTCCCCCAGGTTTAGCGATATCCAGCCTCGCGAGGGGCGAATGACGGTCACAGGCATTTCACTTGGCAGCAGCAACCCTTCATTGACTGCTGGCGTACGCCGTGTAATTGCCTTTTCCCGCACTGCTATCATTGAATGACTTGCTCCTACAGCCCTTGTCTCTTCGCAAGAATCCTGAAGGTATCCGCGATCACGCCCAAGTCGAGCAGCAGCAGCCGTACCGGGCTCAGCGTCCAGCAGGCCTCTATGTAGGCCTCGTCCAGCACACGGTCACCGGCCATCGCGCTGAGTTCATCTTTGTGTGCCTGCACGAGCCCCGTTAACCCCGGCCGGAGGGGCTTCGTCAAGATACCAGCATTGCGGCCAACCGTTGATCTTCATGGCCAGGGCGACCAGTCCAAACAGTGGTGCGAGTGCGACAACAGCAAGCAAAGCTATCACCTTGTCAAAAGCGGCTTTCAGGGGCTGAATGAGTATCATCTCTTCACCCGCCGCTGGCCCCTGGTCATCTGCGTGGCTGCTGGCTTGTGCGTTGAAACCCATCGTCATCGGCGCACTGCCTGTATCTGAGCAGGCGCGTCGGAACTCTGCACGCCAGGTGAGAGGCACTTTTCCTCCTCCGGCCACGCGAGGCGGACTTCCATCCCCTCAATTCTCAGGGTCGGAACTGAAGGTTGAGGAGCATCAACTACCTGCACGCCCTGTTCCAGGCAGGTGAGATAGCACACCTCGGCCAGATCGTTGTCGCCCTCTATGTGAACCTCGCCGTACCCGGCCTGCCGAATCTCGGCCAGGTATCGCCTGACCGCCTCGCGGGTCTCCCGGTACAGGCGCATCGAGACCTGCAGAAAGGAAACCGTGAGCCGCGCTTTTTCGGCCATGCCCCGCGCAGTGATCAGGTAGCGCAGGCGCCGCCGTTGCACCCGCGTGACTTTCACCTATCCCTTCTTGATCAGCCGCTTCAGGTACCAGTTGACGCTGCCCACAGCCACGCCCAGCCGGGCTGCCAGGTCTGCCTGCGTGGTATCAGGGTTCCGCGCGATCTCTTCCAGAAGCCACAATTGGTACTCTACCTCCGCCATTCCTCAGGCCCAAAATTCAGTGTCTGAAGTTTACCGCCAATAGGCGCAAATGCCAAATTGGGGTGTGGCTAAACAACTGTGACGCTTTCCCTGGCCACCTGTGTCGGAGCCACAGGGGCAGGCAGGACAGGCAACCATCCACGGACAACTGGAGTCACTACTAGCCAAGTCACTTTGGCCACGCTCTTGTGCAATCAGGCGCTTGATGGAGCGACACCCACCATGGCCTCAATGTGGGCCACAATCATGTCCAGAGCCACGACGTTGAGCCCCCCTTCGGGAATGATGAGGTCGGCATAGCGCTTGCTGGGCTCGACGAACTCCAGGTACATGGGGCGGACGGTGGCCAGGTATTGCTCAATGACCGACTGCACCGTCCGCCCACGCTCCTCGATGTCTCGCTGCAGACGACGGATAAAGCGCACATCGGCGTCCGTATCCACATACAGCTTGATGTCCAACAACTCCTGGAGCGCAGGGTGCACAAAGATGAGGATACCCTCCACCAAGATCACCGGGCGCGGTTCCACTATCACCCTCTGCTGACGACGGGTGTGGGTTACAAAGTCGTATTGGGGCATGGCAATGGACCCGCCCGCCCGGAGCTGTTGGATATGGGCCACCAACAGCTCGGTCTCCAGGGAGTCGGGATGATCAAAGTTGACCCGCGCCCGCTCCTCCAGAGGGAGATGGCTCCGGTCCCGATAATAGGCGTCGTGGGGCAGAACGGCGATCCGCTCCATCCCGATCCGCTCTATCAGCGCCTCGACCAGCGTGGTCTTCCCCGACCCTGTCCCCCCGGCCACACCGACGGTAACCACTTTCATGATGCTATCCCTGAAGTGGCTGAGGAGCCCAGGTGAGACTCGATCTCTCGGATCGTCGGAACACAGAAGGGCAGAGGGAGACCTTGCCACAGGCGGAGGCATGCCTCGCCCTCTCGCTCCTCTATCTGAGCCCATAGGTGGAAGGGCAGCAGTGCTAGGCTCACCAGCAAGCCGGCCAATGCCAGGCTCACGCCCGCCCAACGGAGAGGCCAGGTGGGATGGTGATAAACTCGGAATGAAGGAACTCGTGCAGGGCTGAGGCTGAGGGTCAAATCATCGAGGGCCAGCGAGGTGCGGTCCGTGATTTCCCTTTGCAGCAGCGGAGCGCTCTGCTGCCCTCGATACACCTCCAGTCGAAAGAGGGGTCTATCCTGATCTAGGAGGGCCTCAATGTGGAGACGGAGCCCCCGGTCCGGCAGGGCCACGGAGCCATAGGGCATGTAGGATGGCAAGGGGAGGATAACCTCAGATGTGGCAGCCTCTCCCCTCCGCGAGGGCTGAAGGTCCAGGGAATGGCCAGCACGGTCATGACCGGCGATGTGCAGTGCCGGCTCGCTTCCAACCTGTTGGATGCGTACCCCTTCGCAGCTCAGCCCACGAGCCGGGGACATGGCGCCTGTGCACAACACCTGCTCGCCACGGAGCAGGCTCACCCAACTGTAGAGCTGGGAGGAACGGCGGGCTAGGCCCGTTTTCCCCAGGCGCAGGATCATTGCCGGCACATGGCGCAGCTCGTATCCCTGCCCAGCGCTGAGGATGACAGGCCCCTCCTGCCAGTCCAGCCGCGCGCCGAGGAGCCCAGCCACGCAGGCCAGGACAACTCCTCCGTGTGCCAGCGGACGGCCCAGGGTCAACCAGGGATGGCGCATCGCTTCCAGGAGGGCCCTTCCCTCATCTTGGCACACGCGGACACGGTAGCCCAGCCGCTGGAAGGCCAATCCCACCCGGGCCACACCCTGCGCCAGGGGAGAGGAAAGGTGCATCACCTCTTGCTCCCGGGCGTGAGAGGGTGGAAGCTGAGGGGATGTCTCTGCCCCCAGGTACAGCCAGCGCCAGGCCTGGCCGCACCCTTCGGCAGCGGCAACAAGCCCCTGAAAAGCCACCAACACCAAAAGCACCTGGAGCCAGAGAGCACGGGCGATGTCGAAGAAGCCCAAACTGCTCAGGAGCCCCATCCAGCGGCCGTAGCGCCCCTGCAGTGTGGCCAGCCATTGGCGCTGGATCGGAACAGTTGCTGACTCCGCTTGAGGGAGGAGCAGGCTGAGGATGGCGGCCAGGGCCAGCAGGATGAGGAGAAGAAGGGTCCACCAGGATGAGGCGATGACGCGCCACAACCGTAATCCAAAGCCCGGTCGGGTGCGGGGGGGGGGAGGAGACCTGTTCGGACTGGCGGTAGCGACAGAGGTTCTCATCAGGATGCCAGTGCCTCCTCCACCAGGGCCACCATCTCGAACACCTGGCAGGGGTGATGTTTGGGGTAGAAGCCAACTACAATGGCATCCTGGGGCTTGATGTGGCTGAATGCGTAGGAGATGGCCTCTCGTGGATCGTTGCGCCCCGCAGCCAGAACTTTGACGGCCAGCACCGGTTTGTCCACCGCCTGGATGGTGCGACAGGCAGCCTCGCGATCCGCCGGCAGGTAAATCTCACCGCCTGTGCCAGATAAATTGTAGAAAGAGAGAAGGTAGAAATCCAACTCCCACCCCGCCCCCTCAATCCACTCCATCACCGCTGGATTGTGGGTGCCTACCCCGGCCGGGAACCCCAGGTCTTGTATGTACCTGACGTAATCCAAAACCTCATCCATGTGCCCCTGTTGGAATAGTCGATCAGTGCGCGCGCCGTGATGATAGATGGCGATGGGATGGTAGGCAGCCATCATGCGGATATTGGCCTGCACATTGGCGCGTTCGGAGGCCGTCTGGCCAATCCATTGGAGGATCCCGTCGCCATTCCAGTGCTCGTTGAGCACGCGGGTGATGAAGTTGTCACCCCGGCCCAGGAAGGCGTTGATCCCCGCCTTTGAGCAATCGCGCAGGACGGCCAGAATGCGCTCCATGGTGTAGTAATCTACCATCTCCCTGGACTTGGCTGATGATTGGTGCGAAAAGCCGGAGAAGGGATTGCCTCCGACGATAAGACGAGTTACCTCTGAGAGACCGAGCTTGATGGTGGGAAGAACCATGTAACCTCCGGTGATAGCTCATGGCTGAGTGCTTACAATTCAGCGCTACGCTTCGGCAGGGGCGTAATCCACGTAGTACTGATATGCATCCCCCACGGTCTCAATCTGCCACGCTGCCTCCAGCGGGATGTCTCGCCCCTCCTCCTCCAGGCGCAGGATCATCTCCACCATGCGGATGGAGTCCACGAGGAGGTCTTCGATAAAGGAGGCTTGGGGAATGATCTTCTCCTCCTCCACCATCAGCTCCTGTGCCAGGAACTTCCTGAACTGCTTGAAAGACAGCTTGGGATGACTTGATTGCGTCATGATGTGTTCCCTTCCAGGACTCTGCTCCCTCAGGCATCATGAGCTGGCGGATAGTGCCGCTCGCCGGTGCTCCAGTTCAGCCTGCAGTTCGGCGTGTCTCTGTCGGGTGATGGGGTAGGCCCAGGCTACAAGGATGGAGGACACCAACAGCGTCGCTGGCAGTGTAGCCATGAGCAACCGGATGGCGGTCCGCGTCCTTGAAGTCTGCTGCACAGCACTCTCCATATAGCCTGAGCAGGCCAGTGCGGGGCCGATTATGGATAGCACAAGCCCCGTGGAGAGCTTGCGGATGAAGATGTTGAAGCCGGCGTAGATTCCCTCCTGCCGCCGCCCACTCATCAACTCGGCCACTTCCAACACGTCGGGGCTCATGGCACTGGGTAGAACGTGGGCGCCGGACACCCCCAGGCCGGCAGCAAAGGCCACCACATAGGCCAGCATCTTCGCACCCTGGGGGATCAGCAGTATGCTAAGCTGGACTGCCACCCAGGAGGCGGTAGTGATGATGAAGGCCGTCTTTTTCTCCAGGCGCTTGGCCAGCCAGAGGACCAGAGGCAGAAACATAAGGGCACTCAACAGGATGATGAACAACACGATGTTGGAATCGCCTTCGCTCATCCCCATCCAGTAGATGAGAATAGGGAAACAGCGCCGCAGCGGTGTCCACCGGCATCCAACTCAGCAGGTTCATGCCCAAAGTGTAGCGCCAGGGCCGGTTGCGCAGGACAAAGCGCAGGCCCTCCAGCGGATTGGGTGCCTGTGCTACCTGGAACTCTTCCCGCTCACGAGTGCAGAAGAAAGTGACGAATATCGGTGGGATGAATACCGCACCGCAGACGAGGCCCACAGTGAGGAAGGCCATTGGATCGCCTTCGGGGAACAGGGGCAAGATAACTAACCCAAAGAGAAGAGCAACCAAAAGCCCCCCGCCTATAGAGACCGCCATGCGATAGGTAACCAGCGAGGTGCGCTCGTCGTGGTCCAGCGTCAACTCCGGGGTGAGGGCCACGTAAGCACAACTGACCAGGGCGAAGGCGGTGTCGAACAGCATGTACATCAAGGCGAAGTACAGACACAGGAGGAGCTGATTCCGGATAGGAGGCACGACCCACAGCAGGGCGAAGGTCACGCCATAGGGGAGGGCCCCAAACAGGAGGTAGGGCCGTCGCCACCCCCAACGCGTGCGGGTCCCGTCAGAGAGGATGCCCACCAGGGGGTCGTTGAGCGCGTCCCATATCTTACCCACGAGCAGCGACAGCCCGGCCAGCGCGGGATCCAGTTTGGCGATGTCGGTGAGGAAGTAGAGGTACCAGAAGGGAATGACCGCGCCAGGGCCCACAGAATTGCCCAGGTCACCGATAGCGTAGGCCGCCTTCGTCCTCCACAGAAGGCGCTCCTGGCGCGATGTTAGCCATGCAGCGATGGCCTGAGCAGACATCATCCCCCTCCCTTCATCTCCTGCAGTGCCGCTTCCCTCAATTTGAACTTCTGCGGCTTGCCCAGGACCGAGCGCGGAAAGTCGGCCACGAACTTCACCCGGTCGGGGATCTCATAGGCCTCCATCTCGGCCCGGCAGTGGTCCAGCACTTGGCGGTCATTCATCTCCGCCCCCTCCTCCAGAATGATGAAGGCCCAGACGCTCTCCCCACCTACCCCACCGGGAACGCCCACCACCGCCGCCTCTTTGATCCCGGGGTGGGATACCAGATGCTCCTCGATCTCGGCAGGGTAGATGTTCTGCCCGCCCTGGATGATCATGTCATCGTTCCGTCCCACGATGTGCAGGTATCCCTGCTCGTCCATTGTGGCCAGGTCGCCGGTGTAGTACCACCCCTCCTCATCCACTACTTGTGCCGTCCTTTCAGGCGAGCGGTAGTAACCCAGCATGACGCTGTCGCCCCGACAGGCCAGCTCCCCCACCTGTCCCCGGGGCAGCTCTCGCCGCTGATCGTCCACGATCTTGATCTCCATCCCCGGCATGGGCTGGCCCACTGTCTCCGCCTGCAAGCGATCTGAGTCCTCCAGAGTGGTGGCTGAGATCCCCCCTGCCAGTTCTGTAGTGCCGAAGCCGATGTGCACTGCGCATCCGAAGCGCTCCTGTATCCGCCGGGCCAGCTCCGCCGGACAGGGGGCACTGCCCGTCCCGCAGATAAGGAGGGAGGAGAGGTCAAAGCGATCCAGTTCCTTAAGCCGCACCATGACGGAGAGGGCCATGGGCACCGCCACCAGAATGGTGACCCGCTCCCGCTCCACCAATCGCAGGGCCTCCAGGGGATTGAAGCGACCCATCATGACCAGCCGGTCGCCCATCAGGAGCGCCTGGAGGATAACCTCCAGGCCGGTGATGTTGTTGCATCCCACAGTGGAGAGAAATGCCTGGGGTCGGCCCACGCTTCGAAGCAGGCGTGGCCCATACCGGCCCAGCACCCTGGCCCAGCGGCCCATCATCTGGGGAGAAGGACGGCTGATCCACATCTGTCGCAACCGGAGGCTGGCTACTACGGGGGCGATGAGGCTCCGGTGGCTGTGCATGGCCCCTTTGGGGAATCCGGTGGTCCCGGAGGTGTAGAGCAGGGCCAACAGGTAATGGGGATCAACGGGGGGAGTAGAAAAGGGGACAGGGGGTCCGGCGGATATGAGGTCCGCCAGCGGCAGCTCGGATGCGCTTCCTCCCTCCGTAAGGATGAGATGGCGCAGGGTGGATGACTCTGACCGCAGGCCCCGAATGGTCTCCAGAGCCTCTTCTCCCACCCGAGCGGAGGTCACCACAGCCACTGGTTCCGCATCTGACAGGATGCGGCTGAGTTGGCGACGGCGGAACTGGGGGTTAATGGGCACGATAACTCCGCCCAGTTTGGCCAGGGCGAAGAAGAGGTAGATGAACTCTGGGCAGGGGTACAGGAGCGTGGCCACCTTGTCCCCTTTTCCGATCCCCAGTTCCTGCAGGCCGTGCGCCAGGGACTCCACCCTCTCTGCCAGTTGGCCATAGGTGGCCCGCTGGGGACCGCACACCACCGCCTCTCTGCCGGGGTGTTGCCCCGCCACGTGTTGGAATGCCTGGGCCATGGTCATATCTGTGCTGATCACTGAGCTTTTCCTATCCCCCTAGACCGGCATTTGATATATGCGATAATGTTTGTAGCGTTCGGCGCCCAGGCGCTGGGCCAGGTAGTTCACAATGGGATTGTACTCCGAAGTCAAGGACCCGTCCAACCCATTGTATCCTTTGGCAAACACAGCCTTGATTGATTCCAGGTAGAGCAGAGCGTCAATACCTTGGCGTCGGTACTCCTCCAGAATGCCCATCAGCTTGAAGCTGACCACATCAATGCGGCGCATGTACCACCACAGCTTGAGCCAACCCAGCGGAAAGAGGCGTCCGTTGAGATGGATAAGCGCTCGGTTGATATCGGGGAGGGAGACGCAGAACCCGACCGCCTGGCCATCCACCTCGGCGAAAAGCGCCAGGCCGGGGTGCAGAAAGGGACGCATCTGATCGGCGATCCGGAGAAACTCAGCCCCAGTCAGGGGCACATGGCTGGGCAGGTGGGTGAGGGTGACATTGAAGATGTGGCAGGCCGTGGCCACCTCCTCTTCCCAGCGTGTCAAATCAACCTTGCGAATGGTGACCTTGCTGCGGCGACGCGCCACCTCCGCCACACGCAGGATCTCAGGGGGGATATTCTTCAACTCTGCCCCGATCTGAGATCGAAACGCACGCCAGGCGTAGAGATCTTCGTATTTTTCCATGCCGTAGTGCTCCAGGAATGCCCTGTAATAGGGTGGGGTATGTGCCTCCAGCATCACCGGTGGGCACTTGGCTCCACCAATGAGCACGCCGGGGCAGTCGTTATTAGTGAAGTTGGTGGGGCCACGCAGGATGCTCATGTCCCGCTCCTTCACCCACTGGCGGGCGGTGTCGAGCAACTCCTCGGCCACAGTGTAGTCCTCAATGACCTCGAAGAAGCCGAAGCCTCCCACCTGCTCTCCCAGGTGCTCTACGGCGCGACGGTTGACGAAGGGGGCGATGGTGCCCACGACCTGGCGGCCCCGGCGCCCCAGGAATAGGGCCACCTCAGCGTGTTTGTAGAAGGGGTTCTGTTCGGGGTTCAGGTAGCTCAAGCGCTCGGAGATCAGGGGGGACACCCAGTTGGGATCGCCTTTATAGACGCGCCAGGGGAATTTGACGAAGGCACGCAAGTCCTGTCGAGTGGTGACTTCCTGAATGGAGAGGGATGATGTCATTTGTCTCTCTCCCATGCGAGTTGATGTATTTGCCCCTGGGGAACGCGCATAGAATACAGCATCTGGCCCAAGTTGTCAACTGCGAGGGAGGGGGAAACCAGAAAACCACCTAGCCATAGGTGGTTTTCTGCCAGCACCATGGCGGCGACTGGGGTTGAACCAGTGACCAAGGGCTTATGAGTCCCCTGCTCTGCCGCTGAGCTACGCCGCCGGTTTGTGTATCGCCCTGTCTGTCCCACAGGACAGGCTGATCTCTTGTCGCAGATCGCCTATCGCTCTCCTTGATCCGCGATAGGCGATGAACGATCTCTCAGTAGCGGGGGTTGGATTCGAACCAACGACCTCCAGGTTATGAGCCTGACGAGCTGCCACTGCTCTACCCCGCGTCGTCTTTTATTATACACCCTTTGGGTCATCTAGTCAAGTTCGTTTGGCGGACTATTGGGCTACCGGCCCGAAGAACAGCTCCCACCACTGTTGCCAGTAAGGGAGAGCTGTCTCCCCCTGGAGGCGATGACCGGTCCCCAAAGCCGACCCCAGGGACTCAGCGGGCTGCTGCCCTTCGCTCAGAACTACCACGCGTACCTCGCCTGGCTGGGTCAGCTTGGCCACTGTACGGGCCCACTCTTCCACAAAAGTATCGCTCAGGACATACGCCTTTCGAGCCTCCAGTGCTGCTGCCTTCGCTCTTTCCTCCGCCACGGCCTGCTGCAGCCGGGCCTCCTCACGGCGAAGTCGGTAGACCACTGTCGCCTGCCGTCCCAGGTTGAAACCCAAGGCCAGGGCGATCACAATGGCCACAATGGCTACCAGTCGGGTGATGGAAGGCCAGCTACGACTCGAAGTGCCCATGTCCTGCTTCCACTAAGAACCCACTGAGCGAAAAAGGGCCCAGGCCGATACATGTCCAACTGAGCTCTTCACTGCGGATGCCGAAGGTGGGATTTGAACCCACATGCGCATTCGCGCACGGCGCCCTGAACACCGCGTGTCTGCCTATTCCACCACTTCGGCGTTTCTACCCGCCTCCCAAGGCTCCTGGCAGGCTGCCTATAGTTTAGCACGAATTGTCCGGTTTGTCAAATCCGTTGTGCGCTTCACTCACCTCCTTCGGGAACCAGGTACCACTGGCAGATGTTCCGAAACCGGTCGCTGGGCCACATCATCAGCCCCAGTTGCACCCCTCCTATCCCTCGCTCCAGGGCGTAGTTGTAGACGGGGTGGTACAGGGGCAAAGCCGGCAACTCCTGAGCCCAGATCTCCTGAAACCCGCGGTAAAGCTGCGTGCGTTGCTTCACATCGGTGATCCGCCGCCCCTCCTCCATCAACTCGTCTGCCTCTCGGTTGTTGAAGCCAGTGTAGTTCTGCCCCCGCCCGCTCACCTGGGTCGAATGCCAGATGGGATAAGGGTCGGGATCGGGCGGCAGTTCGGATTCCACCAGCGCAGCCATGTAGCGCCCCAGTTGCAACCGCTCCTGGCTCAGCCCTGGCTCCACGTGGACTTGCACCCCTGCCTCGGCCCACTGGCGGGCCATCTCCTCTGCCAGGCGAACATGGGTGGTATTGGCCCCATCCACCAATAGAGAGAATGCCAACTGCACCCCCTGCCGCCGTCGCACCCAGTCATCAGCACTGCCGGGGTGATGCCAGCCCGCCTGCTCCAGCAGGCTTCGCGCGCGCTGAGGGTCGTAGGCGTAGCGGGGGAGGTCAGGATAGTAGGCCCAGGTGTTGGGCAGCACTACACTGTGGGCCACGATTCCCTGTCCACCCAGCACCTGATCAATCAAGCTCTGTCGATCCACGGCATATAGCAGCGCTTGTCGCACCTCTCGCTCGGCTAGGAAGGGCACCAGGGGGTGGCCAAGGTTGAAGAAGACGAATGTCTCCCCCGACAGCGGCGCACTGTACAGCGCCAGCCAAGGGCGCTCTCTTATAGCCACCAGTTCCTGCGGAAGCAGCCCCCCAATGCCGGTCACCGCCCCCTGATCGTAGGCGGCCAGGATGGAGGCCCGGTCGGGGTAGAACTGGAACTCCATCTGCCTCATACGAGGGGACGCGCCAAAATAGGCGGAATTGGCCTTGAGCACCAGGTAGCCTTGGTCCAGATGCACCTCTGACACCTGGAAGGGGCCGGTGCCAATGGGCATCAGGTTGAAGGCCTGTTGGGGCAACAGGGCGGCTGGCACATCGGCCAGCAGATGAGCGGGCAGAATGCCGATCATCGTGTAGTCCAAAAAGGGGGTGAAGGGCTCCTTCAGCATGAAACGCACGCTGTAGCGGTGGACCTTTCCCACCTGCACGGTGCGCCACAGGTTGGCCAACTGGGCTGGCCCCTGATAGTATCGCTCCTGCATGGCCCGCACAGTGAAGAGCACATCGTCGGCGGTGAAAGGGACACCGTCGTGCCACAGCACGTCGCGGCGCAGCTCGAAGGTGTAGGTGCATCCATCGGGCGATACCCGCCACCCCTGGGCCAGATCGGGCACGATCTGAAACCGCTCATTGACCTTGGTCAGTCCCTTGAAGATGAGGGCCACCAGGTCGCGGTCCACATCGCGCCGGGCGAGGATGGGATTGATATACTCCGGCTGGCCCACCACCGCTTCCACGTGGCAGCGGGGTCCTGGAGGGATGGGGGTAGGGGTAGATTGTGGGGTGGGAGAGGGGGAAGGAGTCACCGCAGGAGTGGGAGAGGCAGAGAGAGGCGTCACCGTAGAGCTGGGTGAGGGAGTACGAGTACAGGTCGCTGATGGTCCTGGTGGGGCGGTGGAATTAGGAACAGGGGCCTGTCCGCCTGCCTCATGGACCTGCGCCAGGCGTGCCAGGACGGAGATGACCAACAGGATCCCCAGCATGGCCAGTGCGGCCTGCCAGTGGATGTGCCGGCTCACCATCGGCATCCACCTTTCGCCGTAGGAAATGGCTCATCCTCTGCCCAGCTCATCTTCAGAGCCCGCGGTGATCGCACGCTGAAGCGCAGCTCAGGAGGCCCAGATGACACTGATCAGGGCCATGATGAAGAAGGCCACAGAAAGGCCAATGGTGATCTGAAAGAGCGTCTTCTCCACCCCGCGCCGGCTGCGATGCAGGGAGGATCGTCCCCCAAAGGGGGAACCCAGCCCTGATTCCTGCGTCTGAAGCAAGATCACGCCAATGAGAGCGCCGGCTATGATAAACTGAACGATGTACAGATAGGTGCTCAAAGGACCTCTTTTCTCCTGGTACGATGGATTACGATTCTTCCTCTGTTTCTGACTGATGTATCCGAATCCGGCCGATTTCGCCAATCCACAACTTCTTCTCTACCGGCATTTGAGTGAGTGCTTGTAGAAACTGACGGACCAGTTGTTCCAGCAAAGCAAGACTTGGATTCCGGGGGACCCGAATGACGACTATGCCCTTCGCTTGAGCTGGTGGGAAAGGCGTTACATCCGCGAAATCCAAGTCCAGCGTTACCAGACAGCGCTGTTCAGCACAACACACTTTATAGAGATGCTGGTCTGAACATCCCTGTAGCCCTTGGTCACGAACCGTTTGAACGTCATGTCCTGCAACATGGAAAAGTTGCTGAGTTCGGGTTCCAAAGTTCTCACCGACTTTGAACTTCATCCTGTCGCCTCGGTCGGCATTTCAACATATCGTTCTCGGGCCATCTCGGCTCCGTAGGCAATGGCAGCCCGAACATGCTCTTCCGTCAGTTGAGGATATTCTGCGAGAACCTCCTCAATGCTCATACCGTTGGCCAGGAAATCAAGGAGCAAGGATACCCAGATTCGGGTGCCACGAATGCAGGGCTTGCCGAAGCAAACATTGGGCTCAACGGAAATATGCTGTAGAAGCGGATTCATCTTTATCTTCCCTCATTTCACCTGTGCTTGTCAAACCGCACTTCAACCCGATTGCCCTTGTGTATTACAGAGGGTGTCCTTATGAGAACCCTCCTCCTTCCAGCCTGCTATTTCACCCTCGTCACTGGGTCGAGCACAAGCAGATAGCTACCCCCTATGCCATCGCTGGGGTCTCTAAAACCGTTATGCTTACTCGGTAGCCCAGCCGTGACACAAAACCCTCGCAATCCTCCCAGGTTATCCCGAAGGCTCTCACATCTGCCAGACCCAGGCGGCTGACAATGTCTCGCAGAGTTTCAAAGTCCCTCGAATCAAAATCTGCCTCCATCATCGCCAACTCCGCCCAGCTCACCAGCTCCGCCAGCGTGATGCGATGATGCAGGTAGTCAATGAGCTTCTGAGCAACCTTTTGACGTGTAATCTTCATGACTTACCTCTCTTGTTAGGCGGTGCACCGGCGCGCCTGCGGTGATTTCGGGTACATGCCCGACTTTGACCGTTGCCTAACCCAATCATTTACATGCTGCTACTGCTTGATTGCTTCTGTCGGATCTCCCTTGCCAAATCTTTAAGTGATATTCTCTTGCCCTTTTCGTAAACATAGGTGAACCCATGCTTGTTACTTTCTTCCACCTCCATCAGCTTACGGTAGATTTCGGGATGCAAACGGTAGAGCTCCATAAAATCCGCCCTACTTTTGTATGCTCCGCACCAGCACTCTCCAGAGGTTCCTAGTTCGAGAAAGGGACTCGGAGGAAGCTTTCTCTTTTTAATGTATGAATGTACATCTTCATCAGACCAATAAAAGATGGGACTAACTGAAAGACAATCAAAACTTGGATGGAACCACACCGGGAGGTATTTAGCTCTGATAGGAGACTCTGCTGCTCTTATGCCATCAAATACCATCTTTGGGTTATCCATTTTCGCCAGGAAGTCCATGATCGGTCTTATTTTTAGCTCTCTGCAACACCATCTGCAATTGATCCCGGGAATGCCCCATTCCTTGGCTAAAGTGAAGTAATCCGTCTCTGGTCTTACGATCTTGAGAGTAATTTCCAACTTCTTACAAACGGTAGTGACGTACGTTGTTACCTCTGGGAATCCCACTGTAGTATCTACATGTATTGCGGTCATCTCCCTTCCAATATCTGAACCGATTCTCGCAAGATAGTCCAATGCGCAAAGGCTATCCACCCCACCGCTAAAAAGAACATAGGCGTCAGCGCTGCGCAGTAGGGCCTTGATGTCTTCCTCCTCTAAAGCAACTTGCTCGCGCGCTTGTTGAGCCTCGTTCTTATCAAGGAGACAAGTATCGACCTCATTGTGTCCGTTCTTATGAAAGACATATAACGGCTTGACCTTTGGCCCTTTTACCCACTTGGAGGTCGGCGTTCCTATCCGGTCGCACTTGGGGCAGCGGATTTGCAAGTCCTGTAGACCCATGCTGAGGAGAAAACTGATCCCTTCCAACCAAGAACCTTCATCCAAGTGACGGATGGACCTTGTGGGACTTGTATTAGAACTGCTCATTGATCTCCTCCACCAACTTTACTAATCTCTTCTCTCGGTTCTTGAAGTCTGTCAAAGGTACAGGGGAAAAGAGCGCTTCGCCCTGAGGAGTTTTGCCAAGAGGATATCCTAAACTTAGTTGAAGTAAACCCTGTTCTATCTCATTACTGCCAAGTCTTTCTCCTCCACTAATAGCGACATAGCCCTCAACTGCCGGGTCCCCTCGCAGACTCTGGAAGATCTCTCCACTGCTTACAAACCGCCTTCCAATCCTTCTTATTGTTTCGTAGGACTTCACGCCGACAAAAGTGATTCGTTCTGTCTGCAAGACATCCTTTTGCCATTTGGTCACACAATTCTTTGCCTCTTCCCGAAAATCTGGGAGTGAGCGCGAACTCCCCAAATACCCTCGCAAATCGGTGAACAATCGCTGCACTTCGATATGCCTCATTGTGCAAGCCAAAATGGAGGTCTCGAGAATTATTGTCAGTGTTATGAGCTCCATAAGCACGATGTTTAAATTCACAGAGCGAACCGATTCCCAAGTACGTCCATTCAGTTCTGGGGCTATCATCAATAGATAGACACTGCTGCGATCGAGGTTTTTCGCGACAACAAATTCTTCATAGTGTTCGCAACATGGTCCAAACTCCTGCGTCCATTGTCTAGTGCCAGTCTTAAGTGTAGGTTCTATCAGAATGGAATACCCATAGGCATAGGCAACTGCGTCTGGTCCCTGAGGAGCCTTGGAAACGTTGTTGATGCTACCCAGCCAAACTACACGATGACTGACGCTAGCATCATCATTGTCCCTTGTGTAGAATGGCAAATGCAAAACATGACTGAGAGCTTGCGCAATAAGGTGCTCAAAGTATGCCGATTGCTGCCCTGCCGGAAATTCACGTAGATATTGGTTGTGCTCTCTCAGATTGTCTAGGATCGTTTGAGCAGCTTGCATAGCCTAATGTATCTCCTGCTTTCCCTCGCGGTCCTCTTTCCGCTGCAGCCAATCTGTAACTATTTCCTTCACAAGCTCGGCTGTCTCAACCTCCAAGGCTTTAGCTTCGTCCATGAGCGCACTATATGCTTCATCATCGAAGTCAACTATGAAGATATGTAGCCCCTTTGGTTTTGCATCCAAGACCATTTTCTTCGACTCCTCTATGGGAAGATCAGCGCTTTCAGAAAGGCGCAGTATGTCTCTTACATCTTTCGACGATGGTAGGTTCGCAATAGTCCTGGCTGCGGCGACCTGTTTCTCTGGCTCTTGTAGCATAGAAATCCGATATGCCACATCAAGTCTGTCTATCTCTCTGCTTGAAATCAAATCCTTTACTTCTTTTGGCAAGTTAAGGAGCTTCCGGAATTCCCTTATCATCTCTGCGGAAAGCCCCACCTTTTCAGCAACAGCTTTCTGCGAACCATATAAGTCAACAAGATACTCGCAACTCTCAGCGACTGTGATGAGGTCCACGTTTCTTCTTGTCCTTCGTGTATTGGCAAACAAGATCGATAGGGCAGTGTCCTCGTCGAGGCCGTTCATTCGACAAAACCTCTCTTCTCCAGCCACTCTTCAAGGGCCCAAATGGCAATATCCTCGCGATCATGTTGATAATCCCTGCACGCGCGCTCCAATGCTTGCGCCACTCTCGAGGTTAGATTTATGGTTATCTGGCTAATCTTTTCCCTTTCCGCGATCTTGATAACCTCTTCAGTGGTCTTTTCAGGATTCTTCCTAGCTATATCTATTATCTTTGTCCTTTCTTCTCTTCGCGGTATCTCCCTTATTCTCTCCGCGATCTTGATAGCTTTCTCTTCATCAGCAATGTTTCGTGCTATCCTGGTGGCCGTAGTAGCACCTAGCTTCCCTTCGGCTACCATTTGTTTAATGGGCTCCGGCACCCCTGCGTAACCCAAATAGTTTCTGACTGTTTGAGAACTCACTCCGAGTCGGTCCGCGACCTTGGCCACAGAACCAAGCTCCTTCAGCAATGCTATGGCAACTTCCATCTTATCTCTATAGTCAAGATCGAGTCGGTGAATATTCTCGCTGAAGGAAGCGATAGCAGCCTCTGTCTTATTTCGTACTTCAGTTATGACAGCAGGGATTCTCCTTCTAGCAAGCCTCTTGAAAGCAAGATAGCGCCGTTGCCCGATAACCAATTCGTATCTATCCCCTTTCGGAAACACTACGACCGGCTGCTGAAGGCCTATTTCTTTGATACTTCTCGCGAGTTCATCAATGCCCTCTTCACGCTTGGTCCTTCGGACATTTGATGCGCTCACATCAATCTTGTCTAAAGGCAAGTATTGAAGCTCTAGTCTCTTCATCATTACCTATCCTCCTCTGCCAGATAGCAGGCTCATTTCAAAAACCACGGCGATTCAAGTAATCTTTATCTCTGAAAGTCCTTTGAAGTCTAAAGCTCTTTAAAACCTTTAATCATACGCCACCGTTTCGCCATTGGCATATACGAACTTCAAGTTCGTGTAATCTTGACTTTGCTATGGACGAACTAACTTCATTTCCTTGGTGAGGGGCGATTGCGCCTTATTGCCGACCATGATTATAGCATGGCTTGACTCAGAGGCAAAGAGAGCACGCAGGAGCACACCCCTGTTCCCAATCCGCTACGCCCTTGAAGTCCGCTCCTCCCAGAATGCGCACCAGCCCTGAGGTGCCATCCACCACCACTATCTGTCCGGTGCGAATGTGCTTCACAATGCCCGGCAGCGCGGTGACGGCCGGCAGGCCATACTCCCGGGCCACCACCGCCGCGTGAGAAAGCTGCCCACCCCGCTCGAAGACAAGCCCCACCACCAGGCCGAACACTGGCGTCCAGCCCGGGTCCAGGCTGTGGGCCACTAACACCTCCCCAGCTTGCACCTGACTCAACTGCTCAGGGGAGGTGACCACCCTGGCCGGCCCCTGCGCCAGGCCAGGGCTGACCGGCTGGCCCTGGAATAGGGTCACGCCCACAGGAAGGGGACCCTCCTCCAACGGATGGTTGCTACGCACGAAAGGGGGGTAGTGTAGGGCCGGAGCTCGCCTGTGCTCCTCCCGCAGGCGGTGGAACTCCGCCCGGCGACGGATGAGCAGCCCGCGGTCTATGTGCCCCTCCCCCGCCCCGTGAGCCCGTAGCTCCTCCCAGGTGGCGAAGAAGAGCTCCCCAGGGGCCTGAAGAACCCCCTCGGCTTGAAGATGGCGGCCCAGCCGCAGGAAGAGGCGGCGGATGTAGGCCAGTGTCTGCTGCCAGTAGAGGCGCTGATCCTCCCGCAGGCCCATGTAGCGGCGGGCCACGTGCACCACCTGGCGGAAGAGTTGCCAGCGCAGCCAACCCCCAAATCCTCCGCCGCAGGGCCTTTCGCGCCCGGCTCAGGGCCTCCTGGGGATGGAGTGGCCCCTCTCGCATGGAAGCCCCTCGGAGCTGGCCCACCAGTTGGAGCGCCTGGGCAGGCTCTACGTTGAAGGGTGGCTCGCACAGGTCCAGACTGAAGGAGCGATGGCCGTAGTGGGCTAAGAACTCTTTCAGAGCCACCTCGAAGTCGGGGGCTCCGCAGATGGCGGCCAGCCGCCAGAGGGCTTGATCCAATTCCACCGATTTGTTCGGTACTTCGGCCACCAGCGCGCTTCCCAGCGACGTCCGCTGGGTGGGATCAATCCAGCCCCCGATCAGGCGGCGCAGCAGCGAGTACCAAAGCTCGGCGTGGGTCAGGCTCCAGCGATGCAGGGTCAGCAGTTGACGGTTGAGCGCCTGCGCCCGCTCGATGAGTTGCCAGATGGCCTGGATCTCGGCATCAGGTCCCAGATTCTGCGTGGCCTGCTCGAGGGCCGACATCTCCACCTGGTGACGATGGAGGAAGTGGGCCCACTGGCGGTCGCTGTGCCAGGGGGACCACAGGCGTGGCTGGCACAGGAAAGCCCATGCGAGCGACAGGAGCATCATCGAATCCCACCAGCCGCGAGGATGGGCCACCTCCCGTCTCAAAGTCGTGTCGCCAGCAGGGAAGTAGCGAGCTGCGTCCTCGGGCAGCAGCAGGTCAGGGAAGGGGCGATAGAGGGTCTGGAAGACACGCACGTTGACGTAGGGGTGGCCCCGGTAGAGTTTGGTGATGGGCCAGCTCTCCGCATCGCGAACCCCCAGGTAGCGCAGCGGGACACGGAAAGCGAGCTCCTCCAGCAGCTCCTGAACCACCGTCCACCCCAGGGGGGATACGGGCAGGGGAAAGCGCTCGTTGAGAAAGCCCGCCGTCCAAAGGTAATCATCGTCAGGGAGCACCTGGGTGAAGAAGCCGGTAGCGCGGGCGGTGATGGGGGCAGTTTCTTGCATTTAGGCCCCAGATATCCTACAATTTTACAGGACAGATCGCCGGAACTTGGTCGGATCTATTCTCAAAACCCCGGCGTCTCTCGCCTGGAGGCGGACAACGCCCATTCTCTATTCCCTGCGACAGGCTCTCGACGAACACCGCTGGCTGGGCTTTTCCATCTGGACCTTCGCCCTATGCAGCCTGAGCCAAAGGTATGGCCAGGCCTTTCTGCGGTGGGTGCTCCTTCGCCATCCCCGCCGCGTGCTGCAGGGCCTTCTGGCCTACCGTCGCTTCCTGGCCCAGGAGAGCAGGTGGGGCGAGTTGGTTCCCATCGGGGTCGCCAATGCGGAAGTGCTGTGGATGACCGCGGCGGAGGCTGGCCCTCGCTTCCTGGTGGGGCTGGGTTTCTGCCAGAAACCCGGGGACCTTGGGGGTCGGGGGCCGGCCTGTCCCTCAGGCCGATTCAACCACGATTGTCACTATCTGGAGCAATTGGACGCTGACCGCCCCACCGCTGGCCTGCAGAACCTGGCCTGCCAGCAGTGCACCATCCGGATATTGGGTGCCGCAGCCCTTCACGCCGGGGCCAGTCTGTACATCATGACCACTGCGCTGGAGATCGCCGAGGACTTCCTGCTGCCCGCCCTGACCGAGAACCACTTCGTCGCCGCCCTGCTGACCCTATGCCCCTACTCGGCCAAGCCCATCGCCCTGCCACTCCTCATCTGTGGGCTCAAGGCGGGCATCGCCACTTACGATCAGGGAGCCTGTCTGGACTACGACCACTGGCTACGCGCCGATCGGGGGGACAAGCCGGAGCGCACCTCCCTGCCCTCTGAGGTGCTGGGGAAAGTTCTGGAGGGGTTGGAAGGGGTGGCTGAAGGGCGACGGGGAGGGAGGCATTTTCGCCGCCAGCCTATCCTGTGGCCAGGCACAGGGGGCAATGTCTACGTTCCCTCCCTGTAGGGGCGGTCCAGGATGGCCCGTATGTTCCGGGCGCGCGTGGGGCCCACGCCGGGCACGGCGCAGAGCTCCCCTTCATCGGCCCTCAGCGCTGCAGCAACGCTTCCAAAATGAGCCAGCAGCGCCTGACCAGTCGTGGGCCCCACCCCCGGAAGGGCCTGCAGCACATGCTCCTGCTGTTGAACCGGGCTGGTTGCCCTGGGCTTGGGTCGCAGGGGCACCTGGTAGCCCAGGCCGTGTTGAGCATGGCGGGCCATGATCAGCAGCAGCGCCGCTGTGTCCTCTGTATCGGCGGTGCGCAGGATGGGGATACCCTTCAGCAGGGCCACGTAGGATAGCGCGCCGCGGATGGCATTGGGATGCACCTGCCGCACGCTGTAGAGGTCTCCACCCTCGATGATCAGGATGGGATGGACAAAGGACTCCACCATACGCTCCACCTGGTCGAACAGCCGCCGGTCAATAATGGAGGCCACGAAATCGGCGGTACTCTTCCTCTCCACTGCCGCGGACTCACCGATCACGTAATCTGCCACGATCAACTGGCGCCACTCCAGCCGCACCTGGGGCTGGGCAGCCAACCACTCTGCCACCCCTGAGCCACGCTCCCGATGGTCAACACGAATCTCAAGTAAGCGGTCAGCTTTCAGCTTCTGAATAGCGGACGCGGACTGTGCCAGTCCGAAGGACGTGAGCATTCGCTTGACCTCGGTCAGTTCCAGCTATCAGCAACCACAACTCCCACACTTTCACTTCCTTGAAGTCCTTCAACTCAGGTTCCTCCGCCTGTTTCAAGGCCGATAGCCTGTCCTGTCGGACAGACGGGGCTGATTGCTGACCGCTGAACGTTTGCTAATGGTGAATGGTGACCGGCGTGCCGATGTCGGCCCAGTCGTAGAGGGCTTTGGCGTTGGCAGTGTTGAGGATAATGCAGCCGTAGGAGACCCTCCGCCCCAGCAGCCCGGCCCATAGGGTCTGGCCGTTGGGGAGGATGGGCAGGGCGTGGATGCCATTCTGAGAACTACCGGCCCAGTAGATGCCCAGCCACCAGGGCATCTGGAGGCCATAAGTGCTGGAATAGGCCCTGGGGATCTTGCTGATCACACTGAAATGGCCAGTGCGAGTGGGCCGGCTCAGCTCCCCTGTGGAGCAGACCCAGTACCATTTCACCCGCCCGTTCTCCCACACCGTCATGCGCTGATCGGAGAGGTCAATCTCGATGAGCTTGCTGGCCGAGGGCGCGGGGCTGGCAGGAGCAGGCGCGAAACCATTCGTTGGGATGTGCAGCCTTTGTCCAACGTAGAGCAGGTTGGGGTTGGGGAGTCCGTTGGCCCGGGCCAGGGCGCTGATTGTCACCCCGTAGCGCAGGGCGACACCGGCCAGCGTCTCACCTCGCTGGACAACGTGCGTCCGACCGGCGACTGAACCACGCTGGGGGATCTGTAGTCGCTGCCCGGCGTAGATGAGATTGGGATTGGAGATACCATTGGCCCCTGCCAGGGCGTCAGCCGATACCCCGTAGTGGGCGGCGATGGTGTAGACGCTGTCCCCCCATCGGACGGTGTGATATGCACCGCTGGCTGTTGTTCCTACCGATCCAGCAGTCGGGATTGTCAGCCTTTGCCCGACGTAGATCCAATTGGCGTTCACGATCCCGTTGGCCCGGATGAGCGCGGCAGTGGTGACCCCGTACCTCATGGCGATGGCGGAGAGTGTCTCTCCTGGCTGCACCACATGCACCTGTCCATCGCGCGGTGGCGCGGCCCCTGCTCCGGGAATGCTCAGCCCGGAGAGGACCAACGCCGCTGTCAAGAGCAGGGAAATGCTCCTTCGCATCGCATGTCTCCTCCACAATGTGCTGTCAAAAACGGATCATCGGAAAGCAAGGTTGATCCTATTTTAGCACAAAAACGCCCCTCTTGCAAGAAGAAGGGCGGGCCCTACTCAGGGGTGCCGACCCGAGTTTGTCTCTCTAGTCACAGCCAACCAGCCCCTGGCCGAGATGATCGTCCAGGGCTACTATTCCCTCTGTTAGACATAGCAAAAGCCACCCATTGATCAATGGGTGGCTTCTATTTTGGCAGTTGGTCAGTGGTTATGGAAGTCCCCCTCACTCCCTCGCTACAACTGCGACATCGCCATCACGCCATACACAGATAGAAAGGTATTGGACTCGGGAGGGGTCTGTGATACTTTCAAACCGTAAGGTCCCCACCCAGCCGGTCAACAAAGGGGAACCAGGGGAGACTGCGGGGGTAGGAGTGGCTTGGGGTTGGGCAGGAAGCTCCACCGGCGCAACGGGAGTTGGCACCGTGGCCTTCTCTCCCTCGCTCGACCCCACAGGCAAACCCCACTCGATAGCCTCTTCTTCCTCCTCACTCATCCCTCCTACATCAGCCAGCATTTTTGCTACCCGATCACCCCTTCTGGCCCCAGTAGTACCCCAGCCATTGAAGGATATTTTGGCATCACCTTGAAAGGCATACGCCTCCCTGAAAAACATTCCCCCGCCTATAGGTGGTTGTTCACCGACTGGATACCGCTCAAGGAGAGGAAGTTGCCAAGGCCCTTCCACTACCTGCTGACCATCTGCGGTTTCTGACGCAGGTATGGCCAACGTGAGCTCCTTCACCCCCTTTCGATCAAGCTGGAACCCCAGGGCACCGATTTCCACACCGTTAGAACGGCCGAGGTTGGTGAACCCAACCCAGGGATAAGCTCTGCCCTGTGATCAATTAGGCTGGTATCGTCAACTGGCGTGAGTTGCTTCTGACCCGTCCCAATACCAGGCTCAGCAGCCAAGGTGTAGATCACCGTAATGAGCATTGGATCTCGTAGCTCCATCACCACAAACTGAACGGCGAAGCTTGCACCGTGGCCAGTGGCAACACCTCTCTCCTTCGCCAGAAAATTCCAAACTCTCTCCGGTACCCTATGCCTAGCAACCGCTACGGTAGGTGTTGTTGTAACTCCCAGCTCACCTCCAGGCAAAGGCGCCGGAGAACACGCAGCGTCAACCAAGAGAAGGGTCAAAAACACCCCAGCAAGGGGGAACAATTTCACGTCAAGCATTTCTAATACCTCCTTGGTTTACCACCAATGTGCCCAAGTTGTTTTGGCCACACCCTAATCTTAACATAAAAACGCCCCTCTTGCAAGAAGAGGGGCGGGCCAAAATTGCCAACGCAAGGGACTGGAGGTGCGCCCAATCCTCCGCCCCTTGCGTTGAAAAAGGAGGAGAAACCTTCGTCTAGAGTATAGCAGAAATGCGCAGGCCTGCTGGACGCTTCCCCTACGTTTCCCCTACGCTGAGCCGACGCTTTCCATCAGGACAGAAACCTTTCGACATGGCTTGCCCTTTGAGGGGAACGGGGTATACTTAAGAATGTGCTAGGTGCATTGACTGAAACCCATTGGAAGGCCAGGACGTGCTGCGACCCGCCCCTTTATCATTCTTGCTCGTCACCCTCATCATGATAGGAACTCTGACTCCTCCGACGGCGGTGATAGGACAGGAGCCAGCCGATCCCTTTGTGGCGGATCTGATGGAGCGCATGTCCCCCACGGAGAAGGTGGGGCAGCTCTTCCTGGTCACCTTCATCGGCGACGATGTGCACCCCGATTCCGACATCGCTCGGCTCATCTCCGAGTATCGGGTGGGGGGGGTGATGCTGCTGGCCAGCAACCGCAACTTCACCAATGGCGAGGACACCCCCCGCCAGGTGGCGGAGCTGACCAAGGGCCTGCAACAGCAGGCCATCCTGGCCTCCCAAGTGCTCACTCAGAGTATACCCCCTGCCGAAGGTTCCCCTATTACCGTCACCCAGGTGGTGACCCACAGCGGTGCCTTCATCCCCCTCTTCATCGGCATTGACCATGAGGGAGATGGGGTTCCTTTCACCCGCATCCGGGGTGGCCTCACCCAGGTCCCCAGCAATATGGCCCTGGGAGCCACCTGGGACCCGGCCTACGCCGGGGCGGTAGGACGGATAGTGGGCCAGGAGCTGAGCGCATTGGGGATCAACATGCTGTTGGGCCCGGCGTTGGATGTGCTGAGCAACCCCCGGCCGGGCCGGCCGGGAGATATGGGGACGCGCGCGTTCGGCGGTGACCCCTACTGGGTGGGTAAAATGGGGCAGGCCTATGTCCGGGGAGTGCACGAGGGAAGCGACGGCCGGGTCGTGGCCGTGGCCAAGCACTTTCCCGGTCTGGGAGCCAGCGACCGGCGCCCCGACGAAGAGGTAGCCACCATCCAGAAATCACTCCAGGAGCTAAGCCAGATTGAACTGGCCCCCTTTTTCGCCGTGACACGGCTGGATCCGGCCGATCCAGGGGCCACAGCCGACATGCTCATGACCTCCCACATCCGCTATCGAGGGTTCCAGGGTAACATCCGCCAGCTCACGCGGCCCATCAGTTTCGATGCCCAGGGCCTGCAGGCCCTCATGGCCCTGCCGGAGTTCGCAGCCTGGCGGCAGGCGGGAGGGGTGCTGCTCACCGATGCCCTGGGCGTGCCCGCGGTGCGCAAATACTACGACCCTCAGTTGAGGGAGTTCCCCCACAAGCGGATCGCGCAGGAGGCTTTCCTGGCTGGCAATGACCTGCTGGTGCTCTCTCAGTTCGCCCTGACCGACGATTGGTCGGTCCAATTGGCCAACATCGAATCCACCCTGCGTTTCTTCGGGGAGAAATACAGTTCCGATGCCCTCTTCCGGTCCAGGGTGGATGAGGCGGCGGCCCGCATTCTGCAGCTCAAGCGCCGCCTGTACCCGGAATTCGACTGGGAGTTGGTGGCGGCCAATGCGGATAGGGCCGTTGAGAGCGTGGGTCAGGGCAGGGAAGAGATAGCCTCCATCGCTCAGGAAGCGCTGACGCTCATCTACCCCGGCCTGGAGGAACTGGCAGATCGGCTGCCCAGCCCCCCGCTGCGCGAGGAGCAGATGGTCCTCTTTGTGGATAGCCGGGAGGTGCGCGATTGCGCCGATTGCCCTCCCGAGATGTTACTGCCTCTTGACAGCCTGCAGGGGAGGATTCTGGAGTTGTATGGGCCGGACGGCAGCGGCCAGGTGGACCCAGACCACATCCATTCCTTTACCTTCGCCCAATTGAAAGCCCACCTGACCTCTGGCGAGGCGGTGCCAGAGTTAGAGGACCGGCTGGAGGGAGCGGATTGGATCATTTTCGCCATGCTGGACATTGATCCACAGAACTACCCGGCGTCTGACGCGGTCCGGGCTTTCCTGCGACTGAGACCTGAGATGCTGCCCTCCAAAAAGGTGGTCGTGCTGGCATACAACAGCCCCTACTATCTGGACACCACTGAGATCTCCAAGCTGACCGCTTACTATGGAGTTTACAGCAAGACTCCCGCCTTCGTCGAGGCCTCGGTGCGGGCCCTTTTCCAGGAGTTCGCCCCACCAGGCGCACCGCCGGTCACAGTGCAGGGGATCAACTACAACCTTATTGCCCAAACGGAGCCCGACCCCGGCCAGGTGATCTCGGTGATGGTGGCCAATCTGCCCACAGCGGAGGAAGAAGCTCCCTCCCCCATTGGCGTGGAGGTGGGTGACGCGCTTCAACTGCGCACCGGCGTTATCCTGGATCACAACGGGCATCCGGTGCCCGATGGCACACCGGTCATATTCCGATTGTTCTACCCCGCCGAGACGCTGGAGCTGCCTCGCCAGGAGACAACCACCGTGGATGGGGTGGCGGAGACGACCATCACCCTGGAACGTGGTGAGGGGCGGCTGGAGATCACGGCCAGCAGCCCTCCGGCCCTTCAATCGGTGACGTTAGTGGTGACCATCCAGGGGGATCAGCCGGCGATGATCGCCACCGTCGTTCCGCCCCCTACTCCCACCGCCACACCCACTTCAACTCCCACTCCCACCGCCACACCCACTCCCCTTCCTACTTCGTCGCCCACACCGACCCACACGCCGACTGCCGCTCCCACCACGACGCCGACAGCCACACTCACCGGCACTGCGACCCCTACCGCGACGCCTGTCCCCTGGTGGGAGGAGAAGCGGGGAGTGGATGGCCTGGACCTCCTGCTGGGAGCGGGGGGGATAGCGATGGCCCTGGGCCTGGCCTGGGCGGCACAGGGCCTGACGGAGGAGGACCTGATCGTCCGCCTGCGGGCCTTTGTGCTGTGCCTCATCGGGGGACTGATCGCCTACAACCTCTACGGCCTAGAAGCGCCAGGTACCAATTGGCTGCAGCGAATGTTCCAACGCTGGGCGGTGCTGCTGGTCTCTTTCACTGGTGCGACACTGCCTTTGGGTTATCTGGGATGGCGTCGGTGGCGGAGGGGAGCGGTTGGGCGCGGGTCTCCTGACCGAGTCGAGGGGCCTACGGTCCGAAGAGAGTAAGGAGCACTGCGATGAGGGTCAGGGTGCCAGCCACGCTGAGGGGCACGATATTGGCCTGAAGGGCCGCCCTCCATTCCTCCTCATGGAGGGCCAACTCCGAGAGGGAAGAGATGAGCGGGCGATGCAATTGCTTCCGAAACTCGGCGACGCTGGCCGGGCGCTGATCGGGGTGCATGGCCAGGGCGGAGAGGACGGCCCGTTCCGTCGTCGGTGAGAGGGAGGGGTTGAGCTCGCGGGGGGCAGCCAGGGTACCGGGATGCAGGAAGCGCTGCTTGGCATCCAATGGGGGTTGGTTGGTGAGCAGATGGTACAGGGTCGCGCCCAGGGAGTAGATGTCAGAACGCACGTCGGTGTGGCCCATGTCCCCGCCATATTGCTCGAGGGGGGTGTACTGCACGGTGCCCCTTCCCTGAAGGATAGTCACAGTGCGCGATTCGTCGGGTGCCAGGAGCTTCACCAGGCCGAAGTCCACCAGCTTGATGCGCCCCTCGGGCGTGAGTTTCAAATTCGCGGGCTTAATGTCCCGATGCAGCACCGGTTGGTCCTGGCTGTGCAGGTACTCCAGCGCGTCGCAGATCTGCTCTGTCCAGGCCAACACCTGTCGCTCCTCCAAGAAGTGGCCTCCCTCCCGGGCCCGGCGTATGACCTGGCGCAGATCTTCGCCGGGCACATAGTCCATGACCAGGTAATCCCGCCCCTCCTCGGAGAAATAGTCCGACACCTTGGGCAGGTTGGGGTGATCGAGGCGGGCCAGCACGCTGGCCTCACGGTGGAATTGGGCCCGGGCCTGGGCCTGAGTGGAGGCATCGAAGATGGGCTGGAGGATCACCTCTTTAACGGCGCACTGTCGGCCCTCCAGGCGGAGGTCCTTGGTCAGGTAAATGGCCCCCATACCCCCCCGGCCTATCAGATCAATGACTTTGTACCGTGATCGGAGCACGGTTCCCAGCGGCAATGGTTGGTACATCCTTTTCTCCTCCGAGGATAATGATAGAGCCTTCTGGCCGTTGTGTCAAGTCAAGTTGAGTGGAGGCAGACAATTCAAGATAAGCATTATGTTGAACTAGAGTTGCTTTGAGGCTCTTCTGGACTGCACATTCAGGCTTCAGAACCACTCAGAAGACCATTCCGATAGTATTTTTCAGCTCCAGGACGGGTCGAAACGGCATCTGAAGCGAGTATCACGAACCTCGGACGGCGCGTCGGCGGTTCACACAGCTTAAGAGTGCCCAAGCGGCCGACAGGTGGCTCTTATCTTAAATTGTCTGGAGTGGAGGCGGATGATGTATGCACCTGCGCGGCCCCTGTTGATCCTGCGGAAGGGGCAGGCACCCCTCCGCCAATGGGTTATCAAGAAGCCAGAGATCCTTCTAGGCCGGTCGGAGGAGTGCGACATTGTGCTCCCCGGTCGGGCTGTCTCCCGCCGTCACGCTCAGATCGTGCATACGGATGCGGGATACATTCTGCGGGACCTAGACAGCAAGAATGGCACCTTTGTGAATGGCCAGGGGATAGAACATGACTATGTCCTGCAGGATGCGGACGAGATACAGATCGCACTGAGCGTGCGGCTCCTATTCGTCGGTGCGGAGGCCACTGCTCCCCTGGAGGTTACCGCACCTACCCTTCAGCCGGCTGGCCTGCTGCTGGATACGGCCGAGCGGCGGGTGTGGATTGGCAACCGGGAGGTCACCCCTCCCCTTTCGCCAGCTCAGTTCACGCTGCTGCAACTGCTGTACCAGGGAGAAGGGCGGGTGATGACCCGGGAGGAGATTGTATCTGCCGTGTGGCCTGATACAGCGGCCGAGGGGGTCTCTGACCAGGCTATAGATGCCCTGGTGCGCCGCCTGCGCGAGCGCCTGAGTGAGTTGGACCAGGATCACCAGTGTGTGGTGACGGTGCGGGGGCACGGCTTTCGATTTGAGAACCGGGAGAGCTGAGATAGCGCTGGTCATTCCTGAAACGCGCAGGGCTCCACCTGTGTGGAGCCCTTTGTCCATGAGGGGATATAGGTTTCTCTAGCCCTGAGAGGCAGCCCCTCTCGCCTCCAGGAAGGCGGACACCTCAGCCTGAGCCGAGCGCAGTCTTTCCGCTGCCTCCGGCTGCCCCCGCTCCGCCAGATCGGCGGCCATGGCTTCCATCAGCTCCAGAAACTCTGGGGTGATTAGTCCATCCTGCTCTTCCATAAGTGCCCGGCGCTCTTGTTCTCTCTCTGCGTTCAGCAGGCGATTGATCAGTCGGATCTGCGGGGGCATCGCCTCCTCCAGAACACCGACGATGGCCTCCCACACCCCTCGCATCTCCCCTGCCCTCTCTACTTGACCCCCAGCCTCTGCCTGGCGGATGTTGGCCGATAGCAGCGCCAGCAGCAGGTCATCAATCTCCGCCAGGTGATCGCGCACCGCCGCCTCCCGGTCCTCGCACTCGAGGATGGCCTGCAACACCTCCGAGCTCCGTGCCAGTGCCGCTTCCGTCTTCCTATCCAGTTCCTGTGTCAGTGCCAGCAATCGCTCGCGCAGCTCCCTCAGCCGCTGTGCCTCCTCTCCGTAGGCGGACTCAATCCAGTTGGACAGCATCAGGAAGAACTGATAATCCATCAGCGGACGGGCCACGGCCACCATACCCCGCAGTTCGGGCTCATCTTCGGTGGCTATGAGCCGCTCCAGCAACTCCTCCCGGCTCATCCCCTTTTCCAGCGCCTCATAGGTCTCACGCTGAGCCCGGCTGCCCCTTCCCAGATCGCTGAGTTCCAGAAGGGTGCTTCGCAGTTTCAGCAACCGCTCAGCCAGAACCCTCTGTCCGTCGGTCTGAGCCGCTTCCAGGTTTGCGGTGAGGATGTGAAAGAACTCGTAGTCCAGCTCCTCTCTGTGTTTGGCCCCCAGTGCCTTGAGCCGTTCCTCGTCGTCGTGGGCTGCCAGAAACTCATCAATCAACTCCACCCTGGCCCGCTGAGCGTTCAACATCTCCCGGGTGATGCCATCGGCCCCCAGGATGCGCTCCATCAGCCCCTCCAGGCGGAGGAAGATTTGCGGCTGGAGGAGGTAGCTCTTTCGCTGCTCGGGCGGCAGGTTCATCATAGCCTCATTGGTCAGCGACCCGATCAAACGCTGCTGTTCGGCCTCCGGGAGGTTGAGGTTGGTGGGCACGAAAACGAGGGCCAGTTCCTTGCTGGGATCGTGGTAGAGAAAGGGGAGAGCCAGCATTCCGCCGTTGCCGCAGTGGGAGCAGATGGCCTGGTTGAGCTGTCCACCCAGGAACTGCTGTTTGTGGTGCGGATTCTGCCCCACCTCAATGATGCGGTGCACCTCAGCGGTGAATCGTGTACCGCAGGCGGGGCAGCTTACGACTGCGATCTGGGGGGCAATGGGCATGGGAGTCCTTTCTGGATTGGTTAGCCGGATAGGTAAGTGTTTGGATGTTTGGGGTCAGGCCCGGCGGTGGCGACGGGTGAGCAGTCGAGCCAGCAGGGCCTCGGGGTTGGTGACGGTGGCAGCCTCGACCTCATCGTCGGTCAGCCCGGCACCGGCGGCTACCAGGCGGGCCATCTCCTGTGTGATGAGATCACTGGGATCATGGGTGTCGGTGTTCAATACCAGTTTGGCCCCCGCCACCCGCGCCACCTGGGCCACGTGGCCATTGGTCAGGCAGTGGCCGTGACGGGAGGTGAGCTCCAGGATTATGTCGTGCTCTGCGGCCAGGACCACCTCCTCGGGGGTGAGAAACCCCGGATGGGCCAGCAGGTCCACTTCGGGGCACTCCACCGCCGCCCAGTTAGTGCCCGACAGCACGGGCTCCACCGGCGTCTCCCCGTGCACCAGGACGATATCGGCCCCCAGCTCTCTGGCACGGCGGGCCAGTGGCGCGATGGAGGAAGGGGCTATGTGGGTCAGCTCCACCCCCACCAGGAACTCCAGCGGGAAGTCTCCCTCCTGCAGGCGGGCAAAGCGCACAAGGCGGGACACCAGCTCCTCAAGGTTTGAGGCGTCGGTGTGGTCGGTGATGGCCAGCGCGCGGTGGCCCATGGCCGCCGCCCGCCGCAGGATCTCGGAGGGGAGCAGGACACCATCGGAGAAGAAGGAGTGGACGTGGAAATCAATGCGTTGGGCTTCGGCCATGGATGACTCCCGGATATCATGGTGGAAAGCTGCCCATTAATCATAGCAGGGAAGCGCGATTTGTCAACTGCACAAACGCTGGATGATGCAAACTTGAGAGAACTGTGCTATAATACGTCCGTAAAGCCACGGGCAACGGATGGCCGCCAGCGGTTAAGGGGGCGAGTCCCAACGCCGGGCCCAAACGCCTGAGACCTAGCCACTGGAGGACAAATTCCTGGCAGACTTGGGCACGAAGGTTACGCTCTCTCGCAGCAAGAAGGGGGCAAACTTGATCATCCACTTCTATTCGGAGGAGGAGTTGCAGGGGATTCATGAGTTGATTGCGGGGGAGAGGTGATGGTGAACGCGTTGGAAGGGCGAAGGGGATTCTCCCATCTGGCCGACCGACCTGTCGAATCCAAAAAGGACGACCTTCTTGGCTTTGCCGACTATGCGGAGACGCTAGCGGCGCTCATCCGGGGCCTGGACCCAGGTGCCTCGCTGACCATTGGCGTGTTTGGGGACTGGGGCAGCGGCAAGACCACGCTCCTGCACCTGATTGACGAGAGCCTGCGCGGAGACCACGTGGCTACCGTGTGGGTGAACGTGTGGCAACTGGGCAGCGAGGAAGCATTGTGGAATGCTTTCCTGCAGGCGCTGCTCAGCAAGGTCCAGGACGAGATGCCCACTCGCCGACGACTGGTCTTCAAGGCCCGCCTGCTGAGGCGCCGGGCACGGTGGTCAGCCCTACCGCAGCAGGCAGTCCTGTACGGCTGGCGGGCGCTGGTGGCTGTGGCGCCGCTAGTCGTGGCCCGGCTGCTGCCCGAGGAGGGTGGCACGGTGCCGGTGGCCACTGTCGGTGGGGGGCTTCTGAGCGGTGCCCTGGGTCTGTACCTGGTGGCCCGGCCGTTCATCGAGGCCGTGCGCCAGGGGGTCAGCATTGATCTCGGCGGTCTGATCAAGGCAAGGCCCTATCAACAGCGCATCAGCCAACTCGACCAGTTCAAGGCCCACTTCGACGACATGGTGCAGGTGCTGGTCGGTCGGGACGGTCGGTTGGTCGTCATCATTGACGACCTGGACCGCTGCCCGCCAGAGCGGCTGGTGGGGGTGCTCGACGCGCTCAAGGTGTTCGTGGACAGTCCAGGGACAGCCTACGTCCTCGGCCTGGACCGGAGGATCATCGAGCAGGCGGTACAGCAGAAGTACCGGGACTACGCCAACCGGGCCGGCGAGGCGCGCGAATATCTGGAAAAGATTGTCCAACTGCCTTTCGATCTTCCGCCACTGACCGGCGAGCGGATGGAGACCTTCGTGGACAAAACAGCTCTGGACCTGCCCGACCAGCGTTGCACGGGCGTTTTCGCCCTGGGGCTGGAGCCCAACTTGCGCAAGGTCAAGCGCACCATCTATACCTACCTGCTGTTCTGGCAACTGGCGCAGCAGAAGAAACTAGGGGAGATCAAGCCGGTGCGGCTGGCCAAGATCGTTGTCATCCAGCACAGTTACCGCGATTTCTATGCCCTGGTGCGCGATTTCCCCACCGACTTAGCCCGGTTGGAAGCCTACTTTGCAGCCGCCGAGCGCCGTATAGCGGAGCGGGCCGCGCCGAGGGAGGCGGCCGAGATGGAAGCGGTAGCCCCGGCTGAGGTGCCCCTGTCCGAACTCTCGGCCCGACTGAAGCCCTTCCGGGACAACTCTGGCCTGCGCCAGTTGCTGACCCTGCACCTCGACGAAGCCCAGGTCGAGGACGCCAACTTTGGCGACCTGTCGCGCGACGAGATTCGCGCCTACATCACCCTGACCCGGACGGTGCGGGCAGCCGGGCCCAAGGCTGCTTTGCCCCGCGAGGCCTACGAACCGGAGTTGATCCACGTTCCGGCCGGGCCCTTCCGCATGGGCACCAGTGACGAGGAGATCCAGTGGCTGGTGGACCACACCGACTGGGCTAAAGAGTGGGAGAAGAGGGATTGGTTCAAGTATGAGCAGCCAGCTCATGAGGTGGAGCTGACAGAGTACTGGATTGGACGCACCCCCGTGACCAACGCCGAGTATGCCGCCTTCGTGCGGGCCACGGAATACAGGGCACCGGAGCACTGGGAAGGCGGGGAATATCTGCCGGAGTTGAGCGACCACCCGGTGGTGTACGTCTCCTGGGACGATGCTGTGGCCTACTGCCAGTGGCTGAGCGAGGTCAGCGGCAAGCCCTACCGCCTTCCCAGCGAGGCGGAGTGGGAAAAGGCAGCGGGTTGGGATATTGAGCCCGGGCATCGGCGACGCTACCCATGGGGCAACGAGTTCGATTCGGAGAAGGCCAACACGTTGGAGGGCGATCCTGGTAGGACGACCCCCGTGGGCCAGTACTCACCGGCCGGTGACAGCCCCTACGGCGCAGTGGACATGGCGGGCAACGTTTGGGAGTGGTGTCAAGACTGGTTCGCTGAGGACTATTATCAGCATTCTCCTTCTGAGAATCCTTCCGGACCAGAGAAGGGAAGCAGCCGGGTGCTTCGTGGCGGCGCGTGGTACCTCTATCAGGGGCTCGCCCGCTGCGCTTCCCGTCGCAGGTTCACCCCAGAGGACCGCGGCTACCACGTGGGCTTTCGGGTGGCGGCTTCCCCCAGCTCTCCGTAGTTGGTTCCTGGTTTCTGGATTTCTGGTTTCTGAACGCAATTTTCGCGCAGGGCTATGAAAACGGTTAAGAACCTCTACCCCAGGGTCTGGGCCTTCGACAATCTCTACCTGGCCTACCGCCGGGCCCGGAAGGGCAAGCGGGGCAAGGTCCCCGCCGCGACGTTCGAGTTTAGGCTGGAACAGAACCTCTTCCAGTTGCAACAGGAACTGGAGGACAAGACCTACAGGCCTGGACCCTACCACAGCTTCTATATTCACGAGCCCAAGCACCGCCTCATCTCCGCCGCTCCCTTCCGCGACCGGGTGGTACACCACGCCCTCTGCCAGGTCATCGAACCCACCTTTGAATGCCGCTTCATCCACGATTCCTACGCCAACCGGGAGGGCAAGGGCACCCATCGGGCCTTGGACCGCTGCACCACGTTCGCCCGCCGCTACCCTTACGTCCTCCAGTGCGACGTACGCCAGTTCTTCCCCAGCATAGACCACGCTGCCCTCAGGCGCATCCTGGGACGGGTCATCGCCGACCACGATGTGATGTGGCTGGTGGACCGCATCCTGGAAAGCGGCGTGGGGGTGCTATCCGGGGAGTACGAGATGGTCTACTTCCCTGGCGATCACCTGTTGGCCGCCTGCCGGCCCCGAGGCCTGCCCATCGGCAACCTCACCTCCCAGTTCTGGGCCAACTGTTACCTCAACGAGCTGGACCATTTTGTCAAGCGGGAGCTGAAGTGCCGGGCCTATTTGCGCTACGTGGATGATTTTCTGCTCTTCGTCGAGGATAAACCGACCCTGTGGCGCTGGCGAGAGCACATCATCGCTTTTTTGCAGGTACTGCGCCTGACCATCCATGAGAACCAGGCCCATCCTCGTCCGGTGAGTGAAGGCATTCCCTTCCTGGGCTTCATCGTCTTCCCCACCCACCGCCGCCTGAAACGGCGCAAGGGGATCGCCTTCCGGCGGCGACTGAAGGGCCTGGTGGAGCGCTACGCCGCTGGCGAACTGGATAAAGCACAAGTGATGGCCTCCGCGCTGGGATGGGTGAACCACGCCCGCTACGGGGACACCTGGGGGCTGCGGCGAGCCATCCTGAACGAGGTACTGATACCGGTGAGGAGGCCCTGAAAGAGTCCCCCATCTTCACTCGGACCTACGACCTGCTGCTGTGGCTGATCCCGCAGACCTTGAAGTTTCCGCGGGAGCACCGCTTCACCATGGCCCAGCGGGTACAGGATGTGGCCCTGGACTTCCACGCCCGGGCCGACGTGGACCTGGCAAAACTGCGCTTCTACCTGCGGCTATGCGAGGATCTCCGGTTGCTCTCCCTGGGCCAGTACGAGCACGTCTCCCGGATGGTGGTGGAGATTGGCAGGCTGCTGGGAGGTTGGCGAAAAAAGCTCGTGAGCAGCAGCCCATGAAACGGGACAGGAGATAGCTATGCCCGAGGAGCGAGACAGCCTATTAGTCACACCGCAGATCTTCGCCGATCTGCCCCTGAAGCCGGAGGACGAGGCCCGCTTCCAGTTCGAGGCCTACGCCGATACCTTCGCCCGCATCATCGCCGACCCCGAGACGGATACCCCGCTGACGATCGGTATCAGTGGGGAATGGGGCACCGGCAAGACCACCCTGATGAAGGCCATCCGAGCCCGACTGGACCAGACCCGTGAGATGGACAAGCATCTTCCCGATTTTGTCAACAGCCAGGAGGAGGCGACGGGCTTGCGGGTGTGCAAGACGGTGTGGTTCAACGCCTGGAAGTACGCCGGGCAACAGGAAGCGATGTTCGTGGCCCTCATCGAGGATATCCTGCGTGAGATGCGCCGCGACGGGTTCATCAACCGGCTGTATGCCTCCTGGAATGACCCCAAGGAGCCCGAGATTCGGGTCCCCGAAGCCCTCCTCAGCACACTGACGCGGGTCTTCACCGGCGGCCAGATCGACATTGACCAGACAGCCTTCTACACAGAGTCTCGCTTCAAGACCCATCTGGCCTTTCTGGATGAGTTCCAGACCTTCTTCGACCGGCTGCTGAACTGGTACGTGGGACGGGAGGGCGGCGAGGGCAAAAGGGGCGTGCTAGTCGTCTTCATTGACGACCTGGACCGCTGCCTGCCGGACAAAACCATAGAGGTCCTGGAGACCATCAAGCTCTTCCTGGATAAGCCAGCCTGCGTCTTCGTCCTGGGCGCCGCCACCAAGGTGATCCAGTCGGCGATAGAGGCTCACTACGAGACCGAGAAGATCAAGGGGGTGACGGCCAGAGACTATCTGGATAAGATCATCCAGTTGCGGTTCGAGCTGCCGCCCATCCGGCAGGCGGACATGGAGGCCTTCGTCCAGGAGTTGAAGCTTCGGGACGAGGCGCTGCTGAGCAGCCTGGAGATCATCGCCGGCGGCGTGCGCACCAACCCGCGCCGGGTCAAGACCTTCATCAACTACCTGGAACTCCAGTGGGCGCTGCTGGTGAACTCAGGGCAGGCGAGGGGGACTCGGCGCCAGGACTTTACCCAGTGGCTGGTGTTGACCGAAGCGGGGCCCGATTTCTGTGACTACACCCGGAACCTGCCCCGCGCCGAACGGGTGGAGTACATCCTCGGCGCGGCGGCGCTGGCCCGGGGAGAGGAGGGCGAGGTGCTGCGGGAGCGCCACGGGCAGTGGCTGGACCGCTACCCCCGCCTGCGGCGGGTGTTGGCCCAGAGGGGTTTCGCCTTTCAGGTGGATCCAGACACCCTGGACCGCTTCATCTTCCTCAGCGCGCCGCCGGTGGAGGTGGTGGAGGAGGCGCCGGCTCCGCCCAGGAGGGGGCCGCGGATGGCGGTGCCCCGCGAGCGCGCGGTGAGCGAACTGGCCGAGGTGCCAGAAACCGTGCTCGTGCCAGCAGGCCCCTTCCTTATGGGCAGCACCGAGGACAACGAACTGGCCTATGACGACGAGCACCCCCAGCACCAGGTGGAGTTGGATGCCTTCCGCATCGGACGCTACCCGGTCACCAACGCCCAGTACGCCCGCTTCATCAAGGAAGGAGGCTACGAGAACCAGGATTACTGGACGGAAGCTGGGTGGGCCCGGCGGGAGGCTGAGTCCATCGTGCAACCGAGGTTCTGGGAAGAGCCCCAATGGAACCAGCCCCACCACCCAGTGGTGGGTGTCAGTTGGTACGAGGCGCTGGCCTACTGTCGCTGGCTCAGCGAGGCTACCAGTCAGGAATTCCACCTGCCCAGCGAGGCGGAGTGGGAGAAGGCGGCGCGGGGAGAGCACGGCCGCGAGTGGCCCTGGGGCAACGAGTTCGATCCACAGAAAGCCAATACGCAGGAGGGCGGCCCTGGCAGCCCGACACCCGTTGGTCTGTACTCACCGGCCGGTGACAGCCCCTACGGTGCGGCAGACATGGCGGGGAACGTCTGTGAGTGGTGTCAAGACTGGCTCGCCGAGGACTACTATCAGCGTTCTCCTTCTGAGAATCCTTCTGGACCAGAAAAGGGAAGTAGCCGGCTCTTGCGGGGCGGCTCGTGGCTCGACGGTCAGCGCTTCGCCCGCTGCCCCTTTCGCTTCAGGGACGGCCCGGACGACCGCGACCCCGACTTCGGCTTTCGGGTGGCGGCTTCCCTCAGTTCTCCGTAGTTGGTTTCTGATTTCTGAGTTCGGCGACTTTGACGGTAAAGTAAGTTTCGTATAGTTCTTCAAATGAAGAAACTAGCAGTTCAGGTGGGTTGGCCCCGCCTTGGCTGCAGGGACAGGCCGATGGAAGCCGGGTGTTGCGGGGCGGCTCGTGGAACAACAATCAGAGGAACGCCCGCTGCACCTATCTCAACAGGAACAACTCGGACACCCGCAACAACAACATCGGCTTTCGGGTGGCGGCTTCCCACGGCATTCCCCCCTGGCCGGAAATGTCACGGGTGTACGGACGCGTGACCGAGGCCATCAAAGGAGAGCTGGCGCGGCCTGTTCCTGGCTGGGGGGCTGTCCCTGGAAGGGGCAACCCCAGGCGAATATAGAAAAGCCCCTCCCCCTGTGGTAGGCCAAGAGGCCGAAGCTTGGGGGGGGGCAGCGTTTTGAATCGCGACGTCGAGTCTCGAAAGGCTCCCCGACCCGTCCACGGGTCGGCCGTCGCGTAGCGGCGGGGAGGACATGCGGCCCTGCGGGCCGCAATATGAGCGCTAGCATGTCATCGTATGTGCAGCGGAATATTCTGGCACGGCAATGTATCGCTCCGGGCGGTACCGATGATGCTCAGCCAGGAAGCAACCCAGCTTTCCGGACATCTCAGCGGAAAGGTAAGCTTCACCGCACTGCTGGCATACATCCGCCGGGACATCCTGGAGCACGATCAACTCTCCATTGCGCCATATCTCCAAGGTGGTCTTGCCTGACCTCAGCTCACCGCCGCACAGATCGCAGCGATCAACAGTGCCACTCATCTTCTTTACTCTCGGGTACTGGAATCCCTTTCCCATAGGGCATCCTCGAGAGGCGGTAGCGTTTGGTGCGGACGTAATCACGGATGAAGCGCAAACCGGGCGGCTGATGCATCATACCCCCTTGCGTTCAGATAGGGAATCGCTGTGTCTCGATCAGAAAAGCGACATTGGAGGACGTTCTCCCGCTCAAGCATGCCATCGTTTGGGCGGAGGAGTATTCTGGCACAGCGAAGATCCGCTTGAACTCCCGCTCGTAGATAATCACGTAGGGATGAATCCCGAACCGCCCCGCCAGGGCCAGGTTGACCCGCAATGGGCCGGCATCCGGGAAGAACTCCTCGCAAGAGAAAACCCCGCCCGGCCGGAGCAATCGATATGCCTCACGGACTGCCTGGGGGCACTTTTGGATGTGGCGCACGATGCCGAAGGCGAAGATGGCGTCCACGCAAGCACCGGCGAGGGGGAGCACCGTGGCGTCTTTCACTCCCAACTCGATGCTATCCTGCCGGATGCTCCTGCCCCAATGTGGCGGATCGGCCAGCACCGCCTGGACCCGTTCAATCATGGGCGGGTCCTAGTCGCTGGCGATGACCTGGCAGCCGGGGAAGTGCCCGTTGATGAGCAGCACCCCCACCCCTTGCCCGCATCCAATCTCCAGGCAGATGGCCCCCGGTGGCAGCTCAATCCCGGCGAACATTCGCGGGGCCTCGTAGCGCCGCTGCATCCACGCGCGCAACGAGGTGCTCACGCACCATTTTTCAACCCTGTCAAGCTTCATCGTCCAATTTCCCCTCCAGAGGAAGATACATAGCAAGCCCATCTTCGCCATCGTGCATTCCAGCCATCCGAAATCTAATCTTGCAGGAGAGGCTCTGGTACACTCTTACAGCAGGCGTGTTGCTTGCGCGCACCTCAAGATAAACCTCGGAGAGCTTCCTCGACTTTGCATGGTCTATCAACTGTGACATTATTTTCCTTCCAATCCCACGTCCCCGCATGTCCTCTTTCACGGCGATGTCCGATATATGACTCCTGCCCCATGCAAATCGTGCGATGGCATAGCCCACCGTGGAATCGAGTTGTTTAGCCACCAATACGTAATAGCCTTGACTATCGCTGATGAGCTCGTTGAGCTCCTCCTGTGTCCACCCCTGGGTCGAGCCGCTGTAATGCGAGGCGAGTCCGTAAATAGCAGAAACATCGGCTATATCTGCTTCTGCGAGCGATATGCCTCTAGCTCTTTTGCCTCCTGACACTTTCGTTGTAGCTCCCTCTACTGTGCTAAGTCAAGTCAGCGTTTTTTCTAAAGTTGACCGTGTAGAGCCAGAAGTTGCCCAAGCGCCGCTCCAGCCTGAACCCCGCCGCCTCCACACGTCGTATGGTCTCGAAGGCGAAGGGATAGTCGGGGTCGGTGAACTCCTCGGTGATGGAGAGCAGCCCACCTGGCTTGATGACGCGATGCAGTTCGGCCAGCGCCTGGGCCTGATCGGGGATCTCGGGCAGCACCGTGACCAGGAAAGCCCGATCCACGCTTTCATCGTCCAGCGGCAGATGGTAGGCATCGGCGATGTGGGTCTCCACGTTGGTCAATCCAGCCTCCTGAACCCGCTTCTCCACCTGGGCGATCATCTTCGGTTGGATATCCACGGCGATGAGCCGTCCCTCCGGCCCTGCGCGCCGGGCTGCGTCCACGGTGAAGGTGCCCTGCCCGGGACCGAGTTCCAGCACACGCTCGCCGAAACGGATGCCCACCCGATCAAGCACCGGACGCATGTAGCAGCGACGGATCGGGTTGTTCACCAGCCAGCCCAGCGACGCCGGGCAGGGCGCCGATTGGCCGAACCTGGCCGCCAGCCTGGACAACAACTTGAGCGGGAACAGCCAAGAAAGCAACAGCCCGCCGGTGATACCCAGCAGAACCCACAGCAGGTTGCGTATGTTCATTGCATTGCCTCTTCAACCATCTCTCTTCAGTCTATTCTCCCAGCGTCAGGGCATCATAGACTGACCATCTCCATTTCCTCTCGCCGCTCTTCGCCCCTTCTCCGTCAGCTCCCAAATTCGCGTGGGGCCGCCGATGACACAGCTCTCGGCCAAGGAGCAGCCAGCACATAGGCCCTGGCAACCGCCAGCCACCGGTCGCAGGTACCCCCACCGGGTCAGATCCTCAATCATCTGCCCCAGCAACCCCTCGCTCACCCCAAGCTCCCGCGCCAGCTCAGCGTAGCTGTGCACGCCACCTTCGGCCACCAACTCCAGCAATCTCCGCAACACCTCACACCCCCCATCCCACCAGCATGGCCCCCTGATAGATGGCGATCCCCACACTGAAGGACAGGACCAGCAACAGCGCGATGCTGAAAGCGGTCCATTTCCATGACCCCGTCTCCTGTCGGATGGTGGCTACTGTAGCCACGCAGGGGATGAAGAGCATCTGCACCGCCAGGAAGGCCAAAGCGGCGGCGGGGGTGAGAATGCCGCCCATGACCTCACCCAGCCGCGCCTCCTCCTCGCCCGCGCCATAGAGAATGCCAAGGGTAGCGATGGTGTTCTCCTTGGCCACGAAGCTGGCCAGCAGCGCCACCATCATCCGCCACCGCAGACCCATCAGCCCTCCCAACGGCGCTAGCAGCCGCCCAATGGCTGCCAGGTAGCTGGACTCAATATCCCCGCCTGGCAGGACGGAGAGGGCCCACACCACCACTGAGACCACCAGGATGATGCGGCCCGCCTTTTTCAGGAAGGCCACCGTCCGCTGCCACACCGAGAGGCCGATGGTGCGGGCGTTGGGCTGGTGATACAGCGGCAGTTCCATGATGAAGGCCACGTGCTCACCCCCCAGGATCAACTCGTGAAGGAGCCACCCCGTCGTGGCCAGGAGCGCCAGGCTGAGCCCTACCAGCCCCCAGGAGACCAGGACCGCATTTTGCCCAAAGAAGATGGGGGCCAGGACCGCCACTACCGCCATTCGTGCTGTGCAGGGCACCAGGGGGGCTACCAGGATGGTCAGCAGCCTAGCCCGCTCCCCCTCCACCACCCGCGCCCCCATCACCGCCGGCACGTTGCAGCCGAAGCCCAGGAACAGCGGCAGAAAGCTCTTACCGTGCAGCCCCATCAGGTGCATGAAGCGGTCCATGACGTAGGCCGCGCGGGCCATGTAGCCAATGTCCTCTAGGAGCGCCAGGGCTGTGAAGAAGATGACCAGGATGGGCAGGAAGGTAACCACCATTCCCGCCCCGCCGATCACCCCTTGGGCCAGCAGCCCAGAGAGCCAGGCTGGCGCACCGGACAGGGCGGCCCGTACTCTCTCCGCCCCGGCCTGGACCAGGTAGGTGTCCAGAAGCTCTTGCAGAGGTGCACCCACAGTATAGGTCAGCCAGAAGACCAGGCCCAGGATCCCCATCAGGATCAGCACTCCCCAGAAGGGATGGGTGGCGAAGCGGTCCAGCCGCTCGGTGAGGGTGATGTAGCCAGTCCTAGGGCGAACGACCGCAGCCCGGACCATCCGCTCAATCCACTCATAGCGGCCACCGACCACGGCCAAGATGGCGTCCTCATGTCGCCTAAGGATGGCGTGCACCTCCTCCCAGCGGGCCCTCTCCAGGCGCTGGCGTATCATCTGAGTGATCTCTTCGTCCCCCTCCAGGAGCTTGAAGGCTACCCAGTCCTCGGGGTAGGGCTCCGGCACAGCCCCGCCGATGAGTCGCTGCAGCTCGGCCAACACCACCCGGTGGTCCTCCCGGATCTCAGGGCGGCTGGGGGCATAAGTGGCCTCACCCCGGGATACCTGATCCACGGCCTCCACCAACTCTCTCACTCCCTGGTTCTTGGTGGCCACCATGGGCACCACCGGCAGGCCCAATGCTGCCTCCAGCACATGGGGCTCAATACGCATCCCCTGCTGCTCGGCAACGTCTATCATGTTGAGGGCCAATAACACCATAGATGGCAGGGAGAGAAGCTCGGCCAGCAGGTACAGATTGCGCTCCAGGGCAGCGGCATCGGCAATGGCCACCACTACATCCGGGCGCTCGCGGATGATGTAATCGCGGGCGATCCGCTCTTCCAGCGAGTTAGCGGTCAGGCTGTAGGTGCCCGGCAGGTCCACGATGTGCACCCTGGTCCCGTTGTGGTGATAGACGCCCGTTTTCTGCTCGACCGTCTTGCCCGGCCAGTTTCCCACGTGCTGAGAGAGGCCCGTCAGCAGATTGAAGATGGTGGATTTGCCCACGTTGGGCTGGCCAGCCAGGGCCACGGTGATCGTCCGCTCTTCAGCCTTCTTCTCAGCCATCGCTGCCTCCTTGCCGGCTGACCCATATCTTCATCGCCTCGCCCCGGCCCAGGGCCACCCGGGTGTCGCGTACCAGAGCGATGAGGGGCCCTCGGCCGAAGTTTTGCAGCATCTGCACCGCCGCCCCCGGGGTGAAGCCCAGGGATGCCAGGCGCGCCACAAATCCTCGCCCTCCGGACAATTGGCGTACCACCCCCAACTGCCCAGGGCCCAGAGCGGTCAAAGGTATCCATTCGTCACTCACTATGTGCTCCTTTTGCTTTTGCAAACCATTTGCAATATAATCAACCAAAAAATAAGACAGCCACAGAGGCCCCTCATCTGGGAGGCTACCCGCTGCTCTGTTCTGTCCTACCTCCAACCTGACCAGGGGAAGCTATGTATATTCTACACCCTGTGCTCACTGTTGTCAAGTGCGCGTTTCCTCGGGGTCCACGAACAAGTTGTTGTCGAAACAAGTTCTATGCTAGCCGCCCCTCAATAGGGCTTCTTGTGTTACCACAATAGATAGTATCTATTGGCATTCATAGCTCTATATATAGGGTAACGGCGAAGGTTTCCCTTTCGCAGATATGATTACGAGCCGAAACATTACCTAACTCAGCAACAGATCGTTCGTGCACCCGTTTCCTCTGCTTGCGTTGCAGGCCACCTTAGGGTAAAATGGCGCTGTTGGGTTCCTGCAGGCCACGATTTGAGGCTCTGAGCGGACGAAAGCCCGCGTCTGAACCGCCGGACTGTCGTCCAGCGGGAGCATTTCGTGATCTACTGGGAGTGGGCAGTTTTCATTCCAGGGAAGGAATAAAGGCCAAAGGAGGGAAGATGACGCAGGTTAGCATATCAGGTGTTGAGTTCATGCTGGATGGCGAGCCCACCTACCCAGGCCGCGAGTTCGAAGGGTATCGCATCCAGGGCTTGCTCTTTAACGTGCGGGCTGTACAGGCTGCATTTGACGATGCCAACCCCGCTACCCAGCATCTCTGGGCCTATCCCGACACCGGTGTATGGCATCCCGACCGAAACACTGAAGAGTTCTGCGCGGCGCTCCCCTCATGGCGCGATCACGGCGTGTTGGCTTTTACCATCAATTTCCAGGGAGGAGGGGCGCTTTATGCATCCGAAACCTACAACCAATTCGATAACAATGGCTTCACCCCAGAGGGCGATCTGAAACCGGCCTACGCCGACCGCATCGCGCGGGTGCTGGCCCGTGCCGACGAACTGGGCATGGTGGTGATCGTGGGCCTGTTCTACTGGATACACGTTCACAAGATGCGGGATGAGCAGGCCGTGTGGCGCGCTGCTCGCGTGGCACTGGCATTCTTGAAAGGGACAGGACATCGCAACGTGCTGATCGAGATCGCGAATGAAACTCATGCCCGCTTTGGCTGTGACTGCTTCGTCCCTGAGCGGGCGCACGAGATGATCAATGCACTCCGAGACGAACACCCCGAGTTTCTCTATTCCACCAGCCTGGTAGGGGTTAACGTGGAGACGGGCAGTGGAATGCCGACACGGTCCCTGGTCGAAGCCGTGGATTTTGTGCTGCTGCACGGCAATGGGAGCCGAGCTCCGCAACTCACAGCGGCCATCAAGGCGGTGCAGGCGATGTCCGCGTATCAGCGGAATCCTAAACCCATCGTCATCAACGAAGATTCGCCAGGCATTCCCAACCTGGAAGCTGCGTGGCGAAACGGGGTCTCCTGGGGATACTTTGATCAGGGCTTCGGCGGGCCGGCCGCGTGGGGAGGCGATGCCTACGTGGACTATCGGTCGTGTCCACATGAGACTCGGTACGAAGAACTGAGCGGTTTTCAGACGCCGCCGGTGAACTGGACGATCAACACCGATCTCGAGCGAGCCTTCTTCACCCGAGTGGCCGAGATCACTGGGTGTCGTGGCTCAAAGGGGATAGGGAGGAGGACAATATGAAGAAGCCGATCATAGCCATTACCATGGGCGATGCGGCGGGGATAGGGCCGGAGCTCATCGTCAAGGTCCTTTCCCAGGAGACAGTATACGAAAGTTGTGCCCCCTTCATCGTAGGTGATCGCAAGGTCATGAGAGATATTTGCAGGGTAGTGGGGGCAAATCTGCGGTTCAAGGCCATCGAAAAGCTATCCGAGGCCCGCTTTTCGCCATCAGAGGTTGACGTCCTATGGCCAAAGGGACTACGGATTGATCACGTACCGTGGGGCCAGGTGGATCCTGCTATGGGAAGAGCAGCAGCCCTGTGTCTGAAAACAGCTTTCGAGATGGCCTTGGATGGGGAAGTCCACGGCGTAGTCTCAGCACCCCTCAACAAAGAGGCCTTCCATCTGGCTGGGTATCAGTATGTAGATGAGTTGGCATATCTGGCTGACCTCACAAGGAGCCCAGAGCCCTACATTCTGGGGGTCATGGGTTCGGTTTGGACCGTTTCAGTGACAGAGCACGTCCCTTTCAGAGATATTGCGGACCTCATCAAGAAAGAAAGGGTTGCCAGGTACATCGGCCATATGCACGATAGCCTGAGGAAAGCAGGGATCACCGACCCCAGGATCGCAGTGGCGGCGCTGAATGTTCACGCTGCGGATGGGGGACTGTTCGGACGGAAGGAGATTGACGAGATCGGTCCGGCGATCCAGGAGGCGAGGAAGCAAGAGATAAACGCTCAGGGGCCCTTTCCTGCTGACACGGTATTTGCGAGGGCTTTGGATGGCGAGTTCGATGGGGTGGTCGGCATGTACCACGACCAGCCCAACATACCGCGGAAATTACAACCGCTGAGCAAGAGGGTGACCCTTTTCATGGGCCTGCCGTTGGTCTGTGGGACCACCGCTCATGGCACCGCCTTTGACAAGGCGGGAAAAGGAATCGCCGATCCCGGTGGCCTGCAAGCCGCGTTGAGGTATACGGTCATGTTTTCTTCATACTAGCGTGGCCCACGCAGTTGTTTGAAGTTACCGTCATCCCCTGACCCGGCCTCGTGAGGGAGAGGGGACCGGGAGTGAGGGCAAGAGAGGAGGACATCCATGGAAGCTGTCCTGGATCGCCACATCGAAATTACCCCTGATGTGCGCGGCGGTCGGCCCCGTATTGCGGGGACGCGCATCACAGTGGCCGACGTCGTCATCATGCACCTGCGCCTGGGCCAATCGCTGGAGGAAATCGCTGGCAAGTACGATCTGGATTTGGCCGACGTCTACGCCGCCATGGCTTACTACTACGACCACCGCTCCGAGATTGATGGTAGCATCGAAGCAGACGAGGCCTTTGCAGAGGCATTTCGCCGCAACAACCCCTCGCTACTTGAGGCAAGGCTGAGAGCACCATATAGTGGCTGACCGCATCAAGTTCCACCTGGACGAGCACATGGATCCAGACATCGCCAGAGCGCTGGGCCGGCGCAGTATTGATGTCACCACGATGAAGGAGAAATGATATGGAGCAGGTGAACGTTCAACTCTTCATCAATGGTGAATGGGTGCCCTCTGTGTCGAGAGAGACCTTTGAGGTGATCAACCCGGCCAATGACAAGCCCATGGGGAGGGCAGCCAAGGGGGATCGCGCAGACGCTCAGCGCGCGTTGGAAGCGGCCGATCGGGCCTTTGCAAGCTGGTCACGTACGACCGGCGATGAACGGGCTCAACGGCTCAAGCAAGCTGCCGAGGCGATCCTCGCCCGCCAGGATGAGCTGGCGCGAATTCTGACCCGGGAGCACGGCAAGCCGCTGCCCGATGCGCGCAAGGAGATCGGGGGAGCCGCCGCCACCCTGGAGTACTATGGCGAGGAGGCGCGGCGTATCTCCGGCGAAATCGCGCCTCGCAAGTCCGCCACTACCCGCAGCCTGGTGGTGCGCCAGCCGGTCGGCGTCGTGGCGGCCATCGTGCCCTGGAACTACCCCGTCTTGCTGATGGCCTGGAAGGTGGGGCCAGCGCTGGCGGCGGGCTGCACGGTCGTTGCCAAGCCCCCCACGAACGCCCCGCTGACCGCAACCCTGGTCGCGGCCATCGTCGGCCAGTCAGGGCTGCCTGACGGGGCGGTCAACGTCGTCACCGGGCCGAGCGCGGTCGTCGGGGAGGAACTGGTCACCAACCCCATCACGCGCATGGTGGCCTTTACGGGTTCGACGGAGACGGGCAAGCACCTCATGCGCGTCGCCGCCGACGATCTGAAGAAGCTGGTCCTCGAACTGGGCGGGCACACGCCCATGGTCGTCTTCAAGGATGCGGACCTAGAACGAGCGGTAGCCGATGGTGTCAAGCGCTCCTTCCGCAATATGGGGCAGATTTGCAACGCCGTCAACCGCATTTATGTCGAGGAGGACACAGCGGACGAATTCGTCCAGCGCTTCGTCGAGTTGACGGGCACGCTCACGATGGGCGATGGTCTGGCCAACCCCAACGTGGACCTGGGGCCGATGATTGATCAGCAGGGCATCGAGCGCACGCACCGCCACGTGGACGACGCCCTGGCCAAGGGCGCCAGGCTGCTGTGCGGCGGCAAGCGGCCCGACGCGCCCGAACTGCGCCAGGGGTTCTTCTACGAACCAACTGTGCTGGTCAACGTCACCCCGGATATGCTGGTCATGCACGAGGAGTCCTTTGGGCCCATTGTGGGCATCGCCACCTTCAAAGGGCTCGAGGAGGCGATTCAATTGGCGAACAGCACCCCATATGGGCTGGTGACGTACGGGTACACGCGGGATCTGGCGACGGCTTTCGCTTTCAGCGAGGGCGTAGAGGCGGGGACAGTGGCCATCAACACCGTCAGTCCCGACTCGCTTTACGCGCCCTATCCTGCCTGGAAGCACAGCGGCCTCGGACTGGAGCTGTCGCACTACGGCCTGGAGGAATACCTGCGCGTTAAGCACATTTTGTTGGAACTTGGATAGCATGGCATACGCAATCGTCCACAGTGTATCGGATGGTCTGGTATTTGTTGGCGTTAACAAACGGGAGGTGGATACTATGTCCGAGGCGAAAGAAATTCAACTGGCCATCGCTGCCTATGCCGAGGCTTACGCAAGACTGCAAGAGTTGCAGGAGAAGTCAAAGCTCATCCCGAAGGGTGACCAGAAGACCGGTTGTATAGGAGAATTCTACGCTTACTTGTATATCAGGGCCAGATTCCCTCAACGCGAAGTGTTCTACGGTGGCCACAACGAAAAGGGCTGGGATATTAAAGTTCGTCTGGCCGACGGATCCAAACGTTTTCAGGTTAAAACGGTTTCAGCCTATGCCGATGCACGCAGGATCTCACCGATTCATCCCGGATGGAATGAGCTTTTCCTGATATATCTCGACAAGGACTTCAAGCCGATCGGGTTTTGGATCGTTGCTGGTAACTCCATCGTTGCTGAAGGCAACGTGCTGAAAAGTTGCGTATGCCGCAAGCCTGGCAACCCGTCAACAGGCTCAGGGATCATTCCCTTTAGCGAAAATCGAGTCGCACAGTTGATAGAAGCAGTTGACGGTAGCTAAGAGAAGTCCTCTCAACTGTCCAGATTCCACAGGAGTACTTGGGGGGGAAAGGAGCAGACCAATTGAGCGAGTCCAAGCTTCATCTACATCATGCGGTGGATATGAGGGCAGAAAAGAGCGGCAGCGGGTTCGCCGCCCTGCTGCGCGAGAAAGGCGATGAGGTCCGGCGAGATGTCTTCCTGATGCTGGCCCCTGAGCAAGCCGCGTCGGGACGGCTGCAAGTGGGGTATACCGTCGTGTATCCGGGCTGTACGACACGTGGCCACGAGCACGCCGACCGTGAGGAGGTCTACTATTTCACCCGGGGCTCGGGCGTGATGGTCGTGGATGGCGAGGAATACCCGGTCACGGCGGGTGACACGTTCTATATCGAACCGGGACCATTACACACCACGCGCAGTACGACCGACTTCCCGTTGGAGTTCCTTTGGATCACCATCAAGGTCGCCTGATATAGCACCAACCGGTTAAGGCGCTCGTCAGGGATGCTGAGGAGGTTCGTCTTGAGTCGTCCATTGCTGATGGGAGTTGATGTGGGCACGCAGAGCACGCGTGTTGCACTGTTGGATCTCGAGGGTCGAGTGGTGTCCAGCGCCAGCGCCCCTCAGGAGATGGTGACTCCGCGGCCCGGCTGGGCAGAGCAGGATCCCGACGTGTGGTGGCGAAATGTGCGGGACAACATTTACCAGGCCATGGCACAGGCCGAGGCCACACCCGACGAGGTCCTGGCAGTCGGTGTGTGCGGCCAGATGCACGCCACTGTACCGCTGGGTAAAGACGGCGAACTGCTGAGCCACGGCGTGCAGTTGTGGTGCGACAAGCGCAGCGCTGAACTGGTGAATGAGTTCAAAGCCGGGCCGCACGTCGAGGCGGCGATGCGGTTGGCTGGCAATCCACCGGTTCCCAACTGGCTGGGGTTCAACATCCAGTGGCTGAAGGCCCACGAGCCGGATGTGTACGAGAGGACCTGGAAGTTCGTCCTCTCCAAGGACTACATTAACTACCGACTGACGGGCGAGATCGCCACCGACTGGTCCGAGGCCTCCGGCTCCTTCTTGATGGACACCCGGACCAAGATCTGGTCGCCGGAGCTGGTCGGGTACCTGGAGTTAGACCTGGACAAGCTGCCCGACGTGCATGCTTCCTCGAATGTGGTAGGCGAAGTCACGGGTGAAGCCGCCGGACTCACCGGCCTGGCCGAGGGGACGCCGGTCGTGGTGGGCGCTGGTGATATGCTGTGTACGTTGATCTCCTCGGGCCTGACCGAACCCGGAAGGGCTTCGGACATCACGGGCACAGCGTCCATCATGTCCGTGTACGTGGAGAAACCGGTTTTGGACCCCCGCCTGATGAACCTGCACCACGCCATAGCGGGCTGGATACCCTTCGGCATCACCGACTCAGGCGGTGGCGCGCTGAAGTGGTTCAAAGACACATTGTGCCAGGCGGAGGTGGCAGAAGCGAGGCGGCGCGGCAAAGACGTGTACGACATCCTGAATTCGAAAGCGGCTGCTGTCGAGCCGGGCAGCGAGGGCCTGTTGTTCTTTCCTTACCTAATGGGCGAGCGGTCACTGGGCACGCCCTTCGCGCGCGGCGTGTTTTTCGGGCTAACGCTACGCACTGGCCGGGGGGCCATGGTGCGCGCTATCATGGAGGGGATCACCTTTGAGCTGCGGCAGACACTCGAAATCGTCGAGGACGCAGGCAATGTGGTGCGCGAGGTGTACACCATCGGCGGCGGCGCACGGAGCGATCTGTGGTCGCAGATTAAGGCTGATATTTACAAGAGGCCAGTCTACACCTTCGAGGCCTCGGAAGGGGGAATCCTGGGCTCAGCTATTCTTGCCGGCGTAGGAGTGGGTGTCTACGCCGACGCGCGCGCCGGAGCCGAGCAGTGCCTCAGAGTGAAAAGAGTATTTCAGCCTGACCTATCCACCTCTAAACGCTACGACTACTTGTATGCGCTCTTCAAGGAGGTCCACGACGTACTGCAGGAATCCTTCGACAAGCTAGCACGTATGCCATAGCACCTCTTAGATGTGAGGAGGCAGATATGACAATCCCTTCTTTGGACACCGAAACCTACTACCCCCCACCCGAATCGAAAGGGGGGTGGCGCTGGCTTAAGGAACCGGAGGAAGTTCGCACCCTCGCCGGGATGGATCCCGAGAAGCTCGACCTGGTTCGACAAAGGCAGCAGTTTCTCTACGGGGGCGATTCGTGGGCGATCGTCATCATTCGCCACGGTTATCTGGTGAGAGAGTTCTACACCTTCAACGTCCTGATCCCCACCCGATTTGACATCTGGTCAGGGACAAAGTCCTTCACTGGGACGGCGTGGGGCCTTCTCCTGGAGGACAGCCGCCAGAACAGGCTCCCGGACGGTCAACAGGTCACTCTGGACAGCCCGGCCTACTCTTTTGTCCCGGAAGGTCATCCCCTTACGGATCTCCGCAAGGAGCGCATCACCATCCGGCATCTGCTCACCATGACCTCTGGCATCCCGGGTGAGCAGATGGGGGTCATGGGCATCCCAACAGCGATGGACCACGGCCCTTTTGAACATGCGCTCGGACGATGCCCGAACAGATATGGGAAATGGGTTGACAAACTCTCGGCGGAGCCCGGTACCGGCTGGGACTACAGCGATCCCGCCTTCGCTCACCTTTCGCTGGCCTTTGCGAAGATCATGGGGCGGGAAATGAGCGACGTTCTGAAAGAGCGGGTCTTCGATCCCCTTGGCATAGAGGAGCTAAGCTGGGATGTGCAGGGGGGCAGTGGGTTCATGGAGCCCCATACCAATGCCCACACGGGGATACACGTCTCGGCCAGAGAGCTGGCCCGCTTCGGCTATCTCGGCTTGCACAACGGGGTATGGAAGGGACAGCAACTGATCCCCAGGTGGTGGATGGACGTGGCCACAAAAACGTCCCAAGACCTCAATCCAGCCTATGGCTATACGTGGTGGGTCAACACCCGGGGTACCCAGTGGCCAGGCCTTCCTAGAGATGCCTTCGCTCTGATGGGCTACAGGGCGAATAAATGCTATATCATCCCCTCCCTGGACCTGGTCGTGGCGCGCGTGGGTTCTGGCCCGCCAACCTGGGAGGAGCAGGGACTGATTGGTGGGATCGTCGCGGCGATCATCTCGGATTAGGAGAGTGTCCTATCTTGACATTGTTAGATTTCAAGTTGGGTCGCGATTTCGGCGCTGGGCCCTCAAGCGACTGCTAGTTGAACGAGAGCGATTGACCAAATGCTTGACTACCAAACGGGTGGCCTGTTCCGGCGACAATT
>Ga0209979_1000514_pt1 | contig 52592 bp, 53 predicted proteins | sample AnhtaG_FD_183114 | JGI IMG/M metagenome (GOLD analysis project Ga0209979, IMG submission 183114) | Deep subsurface microbial communities from Anholt, Denmark to uncover new lineages of life (NeLLi) - Anholt_01485 metaG (SPAdes) (version 2) | ecosystem: Environmental > Aquatic > Marine > Oceanic... | reverse complement strand
CTTTTTTAAGAGACATAACGCTTACCTCTTTCCAAGGCATAATACCCTCCTTTCCAAGTTGGGTAATATACCTCAAAGTGTAACCTATGTCTCCGAACATGTGTTACCTATGTCCCCGGTCTGTACACCCGCAAGGGGAGAGGGGACTTCATAAATTTCCCCCTCCCTTGATGGGAGGGAGTAAGGGGGAGGGTGATTATGTCAATTTATTTAATTCGTTTGCCATAAAAAAGGAGCGAAGAGACATGAAGGTGGCAATTTCGACAGATGGTGAATACGTTTCTGCTCATTTTGGACGTTGTCCAACCTTTACCATTGTGGAGATAGAGGGGGAAAATATCCAAAGCAAGGAATTGGTGGAAAATCCCGGACATCAACCTGCATTTCTTCCTCAGTATCTTTCCGAGAAAGGGGTAAGCTGTATCATCGCCGGCGGGATGGGAAGACGAGCTGAGGCTCTCTTTGCAGAGAAAGATATCCAGACCTTGGTGGGAGTGGCTGGACGAGTGGATGAGGTGATAGAAAAGCTGATTTCTGGAACGCTTGAAGGAGGGGAAAGTCTGTGCAAGCCCGGATCAGGTAGAGGCTATGGGATTGAGAAGAACGAATGTGATCATCCGGAGCACCGTCATGACGAACCTGCCTGACCACTCCCACGTGTCCTATATGGGATTAAGGATTACTGTCAAACACGATGAAAGGAGAGATGAACAATGCCAAAAGGTGACGGAACAGGACCTTCGGGTCAGGGACCCGGGACTGGAAGAGGTGGGGGTATGGGACGCGGAGCGGGCAGAGGTCGCACGGGTGGTAACCGCCCAGGAGCAGGACCTGCGGGAAATTGCGTGTGTCCTTCCTGCGGAGCCAAAGTTCCGCATTCGACTGGGACACCATGTTATGACGTGGAATGCCCCAAGTGTGGAAGTAAAATGGTGAGAGAATAAAAGCAGATAGGGTGATTTTGGCAATTCTTGATATTGAGTCGATACCCGGCATCTGAGAAACTTTCTTTATATTCAGGTGTCGGGTGACTTCCACGTTATCAGTGCAAGTTGTGAGGAGAATGACTTATGCCAATATATGAGTATCGATGTGAGGATTGCGGGAAGGTATCAGAAATCTTACATAGGAGCTTCAAACAGGAAGAGTTACCCGTTTGTGTCCCCACTGCGGTTCGAAGAAAATGCTGAGATTGATCTCCTCTCCTGGCTCTATTGTTATGAGAGATTCTTCCCCTCACGGAACCACATGTTGCGGACGGGAAGAGCGATGTTCTACCCCTCCCTGCTCTGACGATGGAGTCTGCAGGAGAGATAGGTAGTCAACCATCCAGAAAAGAGTGGAAAGGTGAGAAGAAATCATCCATTCGGCCCAAGGGGAACGAAAAGAGGCAGATTCATAAACCGATTGAGGACGAAAGAATTCAATGGGTTCTCTGCTAACCTTCCAGGGCTAAATGTGGAGGATGAGTTAAAGTCTTTAAGACAACGTGCCCAGATTGTTTCCCAGCGGTTGGAGATAATCAGGCAGAAGATTGAAGGTCAAAAGATAGTTAGTCTGCAGAGGGCTAAGGTTGTAGCTATCGTGGATGAAGAAGAATGCACAGGTTGTGGGCTCTGTTATGAAGTTTGTCCAGTGGGGGCAATCTCAGTCGATGGATTGGCTGAAATTGATACAAGTAAATGTACAGCCTGCTTAGCCTGTGTGAAACAATGCCCTCAGGGAGCCATTGCCATTAAGTACCCAGATAAATAAAAAGATCTTTTCGAGAAAAGTTTGCTAATAATAAAATTGTTGTTGCGGGGTACCTTACCCCGCAACATACGTATGCATTCATACGAATTTCTGGTTCGGGGTGAGGGCACCCCGAACCAACCTTTAAAGGGAGAGGTGACGGAAGAAGATCTCAATTTTATCAATGATTTTAGCCATAGGATCAAGATAATCGGAATAAATCTGCACGCGCCATGCCTGACCTTAAATGTAGATGCAAAAAGCCAGTTTGATCAATCCTAAAACTTTCAGTCATCAGGGTGAATACAATGATTATCGCCATTGCCAGCGGAAAAGGGGGAACCGGCAAGACAACCGTTGCCACGAATCTTGCCCTTTTTTTATCTGGCGAGAAATTGCAAAACATACAGTTTCTGGACTGCGATGTGGAGGAGCCTAATGCCTACATCTTTTTAAAGCCACAGATCGAAAAAACCCGACCGGTGAGTTTGCTTATCCCCAATGTTGACCTAAGGAAATGCACTTTCTGTGGTGAATGTGCCAAGGTCTGTGCTTACAATGCTATCGTGGTTTTGAAAAGAGAGGTGCTGACTTTTCCAGAGCTTTGCCATGGATGTGGAGGATGCAGTTTGCTATGTCCAGAGAAAGCCATAAGTGAGAAGAAAAGAGAGATCGGAGTGTTAGAAGAAGGAAAGGTTGATTCAATTAAGTTCGTTCATGGGCGTCTCAACATCGGTGAGCCCATGGCAACTCCTGTAATTCGGGCGGTGAAGAAAACCTCAGGTCCAGATGGCATCACCATCATTGATGTTCCTCCTGGAACCTCCTGTCCGGTTATCGAAGCGGTGAACCATAGCGATTTCTGCCTTCTGGTGACCGAACCGACCCCTTTCGGTCTACATGATCTGAAGTTAGCGGTTGAACTTTTGAAAAAGCTTGAAATCAAGCATGGTGTGCTCATCAACCGTGCGGGTATAGGCGATGGTAAGGTGAAAGATTATTGTGAAAAAGAGGGAGTACCAATAATGGCCCAGATACCTTATGATAGAGAGATCGCAGTCCTTTACTCCTATGGTATTCCCATGTGGATCAATGGAGAGCGCTATCGGAATATCTTTCGTAAGTTGTGGGATTTCATTGAAAGCGAAGTGAGTGAAACTAATACAAAAGCAAGAAATAAATTTACATACCCCTCACCCTAACCCCGCCAAAGGCGGGGAACTCCCCAGACGGGTCTCCGTCATGAATTTCCCCCTCCCTCGATGGGAGGGGACGAGGGGGAGGGTGATTATGTCAATTTATTTAATTCGTTTGCTATAGATGAAGCAAATAACTGTAGTCAGTGGTAAAGGTGGAACTGGCAAGACCGTTATCACCGCCTCCTTTGCGGCGTTAGCCAAAGATAAGGTGATGGCAGATTGCGATGTGGATGCCTCTGATCTTCATCTTCTGCTCCATCCCCGCATCAAGGAGACCCGCGAGTTCAAGGGGGGAATGAAGGCAATACTAGATGAGGAAAGATGCACCGGCTGTGGCAAATGTATAGAAGTGTGTAGATTTGATGCCATCAGGGAAGAGGAAGGTCAAGGGTCAAGGGGTCAAGGGTCAAGGGGTCAAGGGTCAGAGGGTCAAGGGTCTAAGGGTCAAGGCACAGTCATTATTGATCCTGTGGCTTGTGAAGGTTGTCAGGTTTGTGCTCTGGTCTGTCCGGTCGAAGCCATAAAGATGGAGGAGAATGTTTCCGGGGAATGGTATATTTCAGAGACAAAATATGGTCCTATGGTTCATGCCAAGTTGGGAATCGCCCAGGAGAACTCAGGAAAGCTGGTCACCGTGGTCAGGCAAAACGCCAGAGAGGTCGCACAGAAAAATGGTTTAGAGCTTGTTATAGTTGATGGTCCACCCGGTATCGGCTGTTCGGTCATCGCCTCCATCACCGGAGTGGATCTGGTGGTGATCGTAACCGAACCAACTTACTCCGCCATCTCGGATTTGGAGCGCGTGCTCAGTTTGGCTCAACATTTTAAAATACAATCCACAGTGTTAATTAACAAATATGATATAAATTTGGAAAACACACAAAAGATTGAAGAATTCTGTCGTCTGGAAAACATTGAGGTTGCAGGAAAGCTCCCCTTCGATAATGCTTTCACTCAGGCTATGGTAGAAGGAAAGACCATAATAGAACACTCAGATTCACCTCTTGTAGAAGAGATTAAAAATATCTGGGAAAGAATCCATGCCAAGATAATCAATTGAGTAAAACTCTTCGTATATTTTTTACCTGCATCAAGATTTTACGCTTCTCATACTCTGGAAAGAGAGAGAAATGAAAAAAATAGTCTATGGACCGGTTCCCTCCAGAAGGTTGGGAATTTCTCTGGGAGTGGATATCATTCCCTATAAGAACTGCAGTTATGATTGCATCTACTGCCAGTTAGGGAAGACCACGAATCAAACCATCCAGAGGAAATCCTTGGTTTCAGTTGACTCTGTGATTAAAGAGATAAAACAGGTGATAGACCAAAACAGCGATATCGACTACATAACCTTTTCCGGATCAGGTGAGCCCACCTTAAATAGTGATATTGGTGAAATGATAAGAAAAGTAAAAAGCTTCACTCAAATTCCGGTGGCGGTGTTGACCAATGGATCTTTATTGCGGCAAAAAGAAGTCAGGGAAGATTTGTCAAGCGCGGATTTGGTTGTTCCTTCAGTGGACGCTGTTTCTGAGGAGGTCTTTGATAAGGTCAATCGTCCCGTTAAGGGATTGCAGGTGACGAAAGTTCTGGAGGGGATAAGAGACTTCTGCGAAAATTTCAAGAGGAAAATCTATCTGGAGATCATGCTGGTAAAAGATATCAATGATTCTGAGGAGGAGATAAAAAAGATCAATCAATTTGTTCGAGAACTGAACGTAGATAAAATTCAACTCAATACCGTGATCAGACCTGCTGGTGACCCATCTGTTAAGCCTCTGGACAAGCAAGAGCTACTTAAGATCAAAGCTTTGTTCGATCCAAAGCTTCCTGTGGAAATTGTGGCTGATTTTGATAGAATGACCAGCAAGGCATATCATAAGGATTTAGAAGAGGCTATAACCGAGCTTTTGAGAAGAAGACCCACCAGAAAGGATGAAATGTCGGTGGCTTTAGGGGTTCATCCTAATGAGATTGTAAAACATCTTCAGGTTTTAGAGGAGAGAAAAAAAATAAAACGATTACGAGTTGAAAACGAATCAGAAATCTATTTTGTGATCGCATAAAAAAGAGGAGGGGATGATCTTTTCCTCTGTCCTTTTTTGTTATTGAATGGAGCTAATCGATGAAAACTTATTTAGAATGTATCCCCTGCATTATTGACCAGACGATTAAGGTCGCACGGCAGGTGACCCAGGATGAGGGAAAACGGGAAGACCTGCTCCAAAAGGTGCTGGTGACTTTGAGCAATCTTTCTTATCGCCAGTCTCCACCTTATCTGGGCAGAGAAGCACATCGGGTGATTCGTAAGGTGTTGAACAATCATGATCCCTTTCTTAAATTGAAAAGGGAATTCAACCAGGTGGCCAAAAAACTCTATTCCTCCATGAAAGAAAGGGCAGAAAGTTCATCCGATCAATTCGCTTATGCAGTCAAGCTTGCCATAGCAGGAAACATCATTGATTTCGGTCCTGGCCATCATTTCGAATTGATGAAGACAATTGATCAGGTCCTGCTAAAAAAACCTATTATAGACGATACCGAGAGCCTGAAAAAGGATCTTGAGAAAGCCTCTGTGATTCTGTATCTGGGAGACAATGCCGGAGAAACGTTTTTTGATAAAATCTTGATTGAGCAGATGCCTTCTGCTGAGATTTACTACGCCGTCCGGGGTTCTCCGGTGATTAACGACGCCACCTCCGAAGATGCCTATTATGCCGGGCTGGATCAGGTGGCCAAGGTTATCTCCAATGGTTCGGACGCCCCTGGAACTATCTTGGAGGATTGTTCGGAGGAATTCAAAAATATCTTTGAGAAAGCTGATTTGGTGATCGCCAAAGGACACGGAAATTATGAGACCTTAAGCGAGGTCAAAGGGAAAAGACTCTATTTTCTTTTAATGGTGAAGTGCAAAATCATTGCCCGGGACCTGGGATGTTCGGTAGGAGATTTTGTGGTCAAGAAGGTGGGCAAATAGAATTTTGGTCAAATATATCCCCAGCTATTTTGGTTTATAATTAAGGTGTTAGTGTTTTTTGAAGGAGGCAGAATCAGATGCCCATCTATGAATACCGATGCAGAGTATGTGATCTCAAATTTGAGGTTTTGCAGAAGATGGGAGAGGATGGCAAAGGGTTAAAATGTTCGAAGTGTGGTGCAGATAATCCGACAAAGGTATTTTCGGTATTTGCCAGTAGTGCCTCTTCAGACAACTCATCTTCCACATGCACAAGCAAAGGATTTACCTGAGCTTCTTAAGCTCTTTGAGCAGTCTGCTCATAAATATTAAAGAACAATTCAAACAGTTGATTTGTCTCTTAGATGGGGGAAAAGAATTCCTTTAGTTTCTTGCTTCAAGCAAAGCTATTTGGTCTCCCTAGCAATCTGCAACAATCTAATCTAAAGAATCAACAAGCCTAATGAAAACAGGGTTTAACCAGAAAGTTGCGCAAAACTACGATAAGTGGTATGAAACCGACTTCGGAAGATACGCCAGCTCATTAGAAGAAGAGTTGATCATAAAATCAATTGGGGAGGTACGCGATTATAAAATTTTGGATATTGGCTGCGGGACAGGACACCATCTAAAGCTCTTTCAAACCTTAGGATCAGATCCAGTCGGTGTAGATTGTTCCCTTTTTATGTTGCAGAAGGCGAAGGAAAAAGGCAATTTCAAGCTTGTTTTAGCAAAGGGGGAACAACTGCCCATAAAGGACTCTGCTTTTGATATCACCACTTTGATTACCACCCTGGAATTCTGTGAGAATCCTGGAAAAATCTTGCAGGAGGTGGGTAGGGTAACCAGAGAAAAAATCTTTATAGGGGTGCTGAATAGCTGGTCTGCGCTGGCTATAGGTAGAAGAATAAAAGGATGGCTCAAGTCATCAATATACAGCCGGGCTAATTTCTTCAGTATCTGGAAGCTTAAAAGGTTGTTAAAGAATTCCGGCGTACTTGAGTCGGTGCAATGGGAGGGTATACACTTTGTTCCCTATTCGAGGATAAGATTCTTTCAATGGTTGGATGGCAAATTTTCTTTCCGAAAAAATCCTTTTAGTGCATTTCTCGGTATGGTAGCTACACCAAAACACAGTCAATTATCTGCGCACGAAAATTCTTAACCACGGTCATTTATTCTCTGCAAGATTATGGTTGCCATAAGCACAGAACTTACATATCTTTCATAAAGTTTCGGTCTGATACGTAAGAATTTATAAAAGGCTAAAGATTCATTTTTGTGGAGTGATGTGAATGGTTAGTGATATAATTACCAAGATATTCGGCTCCAAGCATGAAAGAGACGTAAAGAGGATCCGACCCATAGTGGAGGAGATCAATCAAATCTACGAGCAATATAAAAGTCTCTCGGACGAGGAACTGAAAGGGAAGACCGAAGAATTCAAGCAAAGAATCAAAGAGAGGACCGGAGAGCTTGAACAACAACTGGATGCGTTGAAAGAGGAATTCGTCGGCATAAGGACCCACGGACTTTCTGAGGAGGAGAGAGCTGAGGTCAGAGCTCAAAGGGAAGCGCTTCTGCAACAGATGAAGGATGTCCAGAATGAGATAAAAAAGGTGGAACAAGAGGTTTTAGACGAAATCCTCCCGGAGGCATATGCTGTGGTCAAGGAGACCTGTCGAAGGCTTTTGGGCAAGAAATGGGAGGTGTGCGACATCCAGATAGAGTGGGACATGGTTCCCTATGACGTTCAGCTCATTGGGGCGGTGGTCCTGCACCAGGGCAAGATCACCGAGATGGCAACCGGCGAAGGGAAAACTCTGGTTGCCACCATGCCCATTTATCTGAACACCCTAACAGGCAAAGGCGTCCATCTGGTGACGGTAAACGACTATCTGGCTCGAAGGGATACTGAATGGATGGGAGAGATATATAAGTTCTTGGGTCTGACTGTGGGTTGTATACAAAATGAGATGGATAATGAACAGAGGAAAGTTCAGTATAATTGTGACATCACTTATGGGACCAACAATGAGTTCGGCTTTGACTATCTGAGAGATAACATGGCTATTCGGGCTGAAGACAGGGTTCAGCGTGGCTACAACTATGCCATAGTGGATGAGGTAGACTCGGTCCTAATCGACGAAGCCCGTACTCCTCTGATTATCTCCGGTCCGGTAAGCTCCAACGTCACCCAGAGCTACATGGAGATGAGGCCTTTAGTGGAGCAGTTGTTTCGCAAGCAGGCCACTTTAGTTAATAAGATGGTAGCTGAGGGAGAGGAGTTGTTCAAAGGGGAAAAGGAATACGAGGCGGGGATAAAGCTTCTGACCGCCCAAAGAGGTGCTCCCAAGAACAAAAGATTGATGAAGCTTGGCAAAGAGCCGGGAGTCAAAAAGCTGATCAGCCGGGCGGAGTTGGATTTCATGCGGGACAAAAGACTGTACGAGTTAGACGACCTTTTGTATTTCTCCATCGATGAAAGGGAGAATACCATCAATTTAAATGAGATGGGAAGATCACTTCTCTCACCGGAGAATCAGGCGCTTTTTATCCTTCCGGATATCACCGAGGGGATACATGAAATTGATTCAGACGATTCGCTCTCCTCTGAGGAGAAATTAAAAAAGAAAGAAAAATTATATAAGCTTCATGCGGAACGCAGTGAGAAGAACCATTCCATAAGCCAACTGTTGAAAGCATTTTCTTTGTTTGAAAAAGACGTGGAGTATGTGGTGCAGGATGGTAAGGTGATGATCGTGGACGAGTTCACCGGAAGGCTTATGCCGGGCAGAAGATACAGCGATGGACTGCACCAAGCCATAGAAGCAAAGGAAAAGGTTAAGGTGGAGGGAGAGACGCAAACTTTCGCCACCATCACCCTGCAGAATTTCTTCAGACTTTACCACAAGCTGGCTGGGATGACCGGAACCGCGGTGACGGAGGCATCAGAATTATGGGAGATATACAAGGTGGATGTGGTGGCCATCCCCACTAACGAGTCGGTGAGAAGGATTGACTACGATGACATGATTTATCGGACCAGAAGGGAAAAATATAACTCCATAATTGATGAGATCGTCCTCTGTCATGAAGTTGGCAGACCAGCCCTGGTGGGGACGGTGTCTGTGGAAGCTTCTGAGACCCTCTCCCGCATGCTAAAAAGAAAAGGAATAAAGCATTCAGTTCTGAATGCCAAATACCATCAACAGGAGGCCGAGATCGTGTCCCGGGCGGGTCAGGCGGGGACGGTTACCATTGCCACCAACATGGCAGGACGGGGAACGGACATCAAATTAGGCGCAGGCGTGGTCAAACACAAACGCTGCAGGCTGGTGACCCCAAACAGGGAAGATGGTTGTCCCTATCTGGATGAATTGGGTTGCAATGAGGATGTTCCATGTGGGCTTCGCATCATAGGCACAGAAAGGCATGAAGCTCGAAGGATCGACAGACAACTCAGAGGAAGAAGCGGAAGGCAGGGCGATCCGGGTTCCTCCAAGTTTTTCCTCTCCTTAGAGGATGATCTGATGCGGCTTTTCGGCTCGGACAGAATCGCTTCCATAATGGACAGATTAGGTGTGCAGGAGGGGGATGTGATCAGACATTCCATGGTCACCAAGGCCATAGAGAGAGCACAGAAAAGAGTGGAGGCGCAGAACTTTTCCATCAGAAAACACCTTCTGGAATATGATGATGTGATGAACCAGCAAAGAGAGGTTATCTACGACCGCAGGCTGGCGGTCTTAGAGGGTGCAGACTTAAGAGACGAGATTCTGGATCTGATCAAGACCGTGGTCGAATCCAAGGTAGAAGCTCATACCGATGCCAGCACCTATCCCGAGGCATGGGACCTGACCGGTCTGAAACAGGACCTCTTGAGGACCTTTCTGGTGGACGTCAAGTTTGACCCAAAGGATTTAAATGAGCTCAAACAACAGGATTTGAAAGATAATCTTTACAAGATGGCTCTTCAGATATATGACCATAAGGAGAAGATGCTGGGCGAGGAGCTGATGCGGCAGTTAGAAAGATATGCCATGCTCCGAACCATAGACGAAAAGTGGAAGGAGCATCTTTATGATTTAGATCAGGTTAAAACCGGCATCGGTCTGAGAGCATATGGGCAGAGAGACCCACTAATTGAATACAAAAAGGAGGCATTTGCTCTGTTCACCGAAATGCTTGAGAGAATTGACGAGGAGACTCTGGAGCTTATCTTCAAAATACAGTTGGAAGAGAAAGAAAGACCCAGAAGAAGGGAGCCGGAAAGACAGATGCAGGCGGTACACCAATCTACGGTGGGGATGGGATATGCCGAGACCCAGCCAGCAGAACAGGTTGCTCCCGGCAAGCTCAAGCCGGTTAGAGTAGGCAAAAAGATTGGACGAAACGATCCCTGCCCCTGCGGCAGTGGGAAGAAATACAAGAAATGCTGTGGGGCGTGAAGCGGTCAACGGTATGAACCCATACGGTTCATAAAAACCGATTGAACGGATTCGCCGTGAACGGACATGCTTGATTTGCGATACTGGTGTTACTGATCTTACTGACGTTATTGTTGGGTGTTTTAATTTTTTTTCAGTCGTCCTGCGATATGAGCTATGCCGTTCATACCAAAGGACATAGCGAACCGGCGATACCGGTGTTTCTGGCATTTCTGACCTTACTGAGGATTGTTTTTTAATTTTTTTCATCATTAGAAAACGTTTTTTTAGATAAGAGGTTGTCATCCCAGATGATGGCGGAGGAGCCGCTGGGTGTTTTTGCCTTGCTAAAGCCCATGGTGGAAAGGAGCCTGCCAATTCGGTGATATGTGAGCCGGATTTCTTTTGATCTGCCCTGATTGAAAGTGTCGGTAATGATTTTTACCGGAAGAATGCCATTTTTTACCTGAGGTTTTAGCCCTATAATGACCTCCATGATTTGAGATTCGAGGTTGTTGGATTCGGGATAAAGTTTTGGCAATTCCTCATTTCTTATTGCTTCTATTTCCTGCCAGAAGATTTTTTCGGCTTCCGAGATCTTAGTCACTCCTACGGATTTCGCTTCGCTCAATTTCTGTTTGAGCTGGATGGCTTTTAAAGCATCTTGGACTTTAGGCTTATAAGAGTCTTCTTCCAATCTTTTAATGAGTTTGTCGATCAAGGTTTCCAAGAACTTCAATTGGGTGGAGTCCTGTCCTTCATCCTCGGTATCAAATATATGGTTCATATAGAGTATCTTTGTGTTGTAACAAATTCAGAGATCAGAGTTCAAAGTTAAAAGTTAAAAATTCAAGATTTCAATTCAAAATTCAAAATTTACAATGACTACAAATAAAGCAACGGTACGGAGTACGGATGGTTACCCTCGACCAAGGGAAGAGTCTCTCCTACCCTTTTTGTTGATCGTATCTCCCATAAATTGGGGAGCTATCCTTTTCACCATTAAAGGTATTGTGAATTTGATCTTTGTGGTAAGAGAGGCTATGGGTTAGGTATCAGAATGGGGTTTTATCTTGGTGTCAGGTGCTCAGGGCACCTGACCTACAGACTTCAGTGGGAATATGATCCCGTAGCGTCTTAAGGATCACTTGAGGATTGGGATGATGCAAATAGGCTACAACCCATCCTAAACGAAGATGCTTTTGCGGATCATCCTTCGAGTCCACACTCTCTCTGAATTTTGGCTCGTCAGGCCAAAGATAGGGCAGTGTGGCTTGTGAGAGAAATGCACTGGCTGCGTGAGGTTCCGCGCACACTCTCACTGAGCGCTTGTCCCAAAACATTGTTGTCCAATCACCAGAAATCTCAATCTGTTTCATCGGGTTCCTCCTAGAAGATAAAGAGCCGAGTTCTTTACTGATCACTGGATGAAGCGCCAGTAGGCGGGCTAACGGTTGAACTCAGCCGACGCGTTAGCGGTCGGCTGGAGTGATTTGTTAGGTATTTGAAATTGTTTGTTTGATGTCAAGATTCAAAACATAATCCCTTTATTCCCCTTGTGTTAATCCTTCAAGTACATTTCTGAACATGTTATAAGCTGCGGATTTTAAATCGACAATAATTTCTGCTTCGTGAAAGTACTGCATATCTCTTTGCTTTCCATATCCATCCCAAAAAAATTGCTTACCTTCGTGAATCATTTGAATAATCATGTTGTTTTGGCAAATCTGAAATGCACGTGGATCATCAGCAATCTTATCTCGGAGAAATTGACGAGTATCTTTGAAAGGGCTTTTCTTTATCCCTGCAGATTCTAAGTTAGTCAATAAGCTTTTTTGATCCCTCAAAGAATGGAAACCAATTTTTGCTTCACCAGAATCTACAGCATTCCTAAAGACTTCATAAAGGCTTTTATCCTCCCATATGATTGGATTTTGCCTTCCACCAGCAAGACGATATGAAAAAAATATGCTAACCCCAGCTAGTCCAAGAAATAATAAACCAAACTTCCATTGACCAGAAATGAATAAAAGCACCGCAGATGCAAGCAATAACCAATGTATTATAAAAAGAAATTTGCTCAGTTTGTTCCTTTGAGTTAATTCATTCCATTCATCGTTGAATTCTTTACTCATCTTGAAACCTATCGTTAGATAATAGCTTCTATTTTTTACAACCTAACGAGGTGCTAAGCTGGCGGGCGACAATAAAAGAAAACACGCGCAATTGGAACAAACTGTCGATAAACGAGGAAGTTTCAAAAAGCCGCAGCATAAGCCCGATCAGACTTCAGCACATGGTTAAGTGGCTTTATCTAAAATGGATGAGGCTTCTTCAATGAGTCTTGACCTCAAACTCGTGAGACTTTCAATCCCTAGAATATTTCGTATTTTTTTCTTTACTGCCTCAACTGAATAGGCAGGGTTCTGCTGGTCAAAAGGTTTGTTTTCAAGGTTGAGCATTTCAGTAAAAATTTCATCAACCTCATCTATCATTTTATTTCGTCTTTCCTGTCTACCTGGATCTTTCTCTGTAGCTTCAATGTAATGAGCTCTTGAATATATTTTTCTTAATGCACCTTCAAAGGGATCCAAAGCTAATGAAATTTCATCTGTTATCCACGCTGCATACTGAATTTTCAAATCAAAAAAGATGCTCATATGTTTTTTAATTTCCTCTGTGGGTCCTTCAGTATAGAGAGTTGAGACCGTATTGTGTACTTCAGACATATATTTTTCACAAAATTCAACATGCTTATCGAAAGCTGTATTTGCCATATGCGATGTTACGCCCAAATTGAATATCTGTTGCTTTCTTTGAAGTTCAAGTCGCTTCTCGAAAGCCGCTTGATCTCTGAAAAGCTGAAAAAAAGCTCCAATTAATGCACAAATAGCGGGGGTAGCAGCAATTCCTTTCCAAAAGTCACTTGGGAGACTTAAGACCATAGTGAATGAAAGGATGAATATTATGGATAAAACAATATAATGAATTTTGTTTTGTTTCATGATAGATCCACTTAAAAATGATTATACAGTCTGTATAAAACGGGAAACGCAGACTTTCTCTTTCTGTATAAGAAGGTCCCGCCTCTTCTTGCCTTTTCTCGCAATAGCATTCATGTTAACCATTTACCAGCTTCTTTCTTATCAACCGCTCTCGGTTTATACAGACTGTATAAACTGGTGCCTCCCTTAGCCACAGCCACTTCGTCATTCATCATGGCTCCTCATAGAAAGTCAATTAAAACTACGAGCACAATATAGGAATGCCTGCGAACAGGTCAAGCGAAATTTTTTCCTTTTTGTGGGGATACCAAATACAAATTCCGTGCCTGCCAGGTAGGCAGAAAAATTTCATTTCTTAGGCCTCAGTCACCCAAGACGGGGGCGTCTGCCTAGGATTCCCGGTAGGGGGAAGAGCAAGCTTTTGACGCAACCTTTAGGGCGTGTTGAAAAAGTCATTTCGTAAAGGAGGCATAGGGTAGGGACAGAATTTGTCCCTATCCTAACTCTAAATCGGACAGCCACAAGGGCTGTCCCTACGAAAACCTAGCCTTTTCTCACCTGCACAATAAGCCACTTTTTCAACAGGCCCTTTAAAGCCCGATTTCTGAAAAATCCAATCAGTTTACATTATTCATTATAGCCATTTATGAAACCTTGTCAACCACTTTTTAATTTCTTTGCGTCAGAAGAGTAAACTCCTGACGCAACTGAGAAGACTTTTTCGGACACTGAACGAGACCAGTGCTGTAGCTTTTCCCGCTCTTTCACTTCAGTATGAACCCTTGACCAAATTCGATGCCACAAAGCCAACTGTATCTGCACTTCCACCAAAAAAGCCTGAACCTCTAATTGGGCATCTGGGGCGGTCCATTCAATGAAAAACTTTGTTTCTTGCAGTAAGCTCTCTACCGCATTCAAGTTTTTGGGATTGGCAGAGAATGATGCTATACGAGCCAAGTTCGCCGCTATTCCCCCTAACCGCTCCTTGAGACCATCTTTCATGTAGCGGTCTTTTATCGCCTCTAAGTTTCTCACTTCACTCCTTCTAATAAATTTCTCACCACAGACTCTACTTTTGAACGGATATTCGGATCGGTGATCTCCATGCTCAGGTTATTTTGTTTCGGACGTATGTTTATTAACGCTTCAAAATGCACTTCCTGAGATTCAGGAACCCAATCTGCTCCCCAAATATCCTCTTGCCTGCTTCCGTCTTCCAATAACTCTGCCTCGCAGTCAGAGTGGAGAATACCACCGCCAGCTAAGATTTCTCGCTGAATATCGACAGCTAGTTTAATATATGTTCTTAAAGCACTCAACATCTCTTCTATTTGCTGTGGAATCGCTTTGTTTCGAATGATACGTATCATTGCTGTTTTCCTGAACACCAATTTACTATCAAATGTAGTGGAGTTAAAAACATTGTCAAGATTTTTTCGTGTTTGGAACACGGGTGTAAACGAACAGATTGGTTGTCGGGTAGCCCTTCGGGCAACCCGACCTACGACCCTATTGCTCTTAGATGGATGTTATCATCCGTCTTGTCACTCGCTGGATGATAATCCTACGGATCCAAATGGACAATCCAGCGAGAGCACAAATTCTATTATCTCCGGAGAACAGTCAAGACACTTTGTATATCTTCCGGCAAAAGAGAATTGAACTCTTTGTATTCTTTTGTTCTGGGGTGAACGAAACCTAATTTTTTGGCGTGAAGTGCCTGCCTATCAATTAAGCTCAAAAGCTTTTGAGCAAAGGGACGCTCTCTATCATGAATGCCTTTGATCCACTTCCCTCTGCCACCATATTCCGGATCTCCCAACACCGGATGATTCAGATAGGAGAGATGAACCCTGATCTGATGAGTCCTGCCGGTCTTCAACCGGATGGACAAAAGGTCACACAGATTAAATCTTTCGCGAACTTGATACTGGGTTAACGATTCCCGCCCTTTTAGTCGGATCACCGCCATCTTTTTTCTGTCTTTTGTAGCTCTTCCGATGGGGGCTTCGATGGTTCCTTTCTCGGTAGGCATGTGACCACAGGTTATGGCAATATATTCACGCAGAAGGGTTCTATTTTTTATCTGCTCGGCTAAGCTTGAGTGAGCCAAATCATTTTTTGCCACCACCAAAAGCCCGGAGGTATTCTTGTCGAGTCGGTGCACAATGCCCGGTCGCAGAACCCCATTTATTCCAGACAAGTCTTTGCAATGGAAAAGAAGGGCATTCACCAGAGTATGAGAGTAGTTTCCCGCCGCAGGATGAATCACCATCCCCGCCTTTTTGTTCACCACTAAAAGATCGGAGTCCTCATAAACGATATTCAAAGGGATGTTTTCCGGCTCAAGGGAGGGTTTTTCTAAAGGTGGAACTTCAATGTCGATTCTCTCTCCCCCTTTTATCTTGTAGGAAGGTTTTATCGGTTTGCCCTCCACCAATATATTATGTTCTGAGATCAATTTCTGAATAAAAGCACGGGAGAAATCAAGATACTCTTGGGAGAGGAATAGATCTATTCTTTTTCCTGACGCTTTTTGGGGAGCTGAAATCTTTATCCTTCTTGTGGAGTTTTTCTCCATGGATCACTCGGACTTATCAGAGGTATCAGTGGTCGGGCTTTCTTTGAAAAACAGCAGATGAATGACTACTAAAACCATTCCAATCAGGACGAAGCTGTCCGCCAAATTGAACACGGGCCAGCGATCAAGATAAAAGCCGGGGAACTTGAAAAATAAAACTTTTGTTGGAGGAAGAGTTATATTAAAGAAGTCGAAATCCAGAAAATCGACCACCTCTCCAAAGCGGAAGCGGTCGATCAGATTTCCAAAAGCTCCTCCCAACACAAGGCAAAGCCCCACCCTGAAACTGTTTTCTTTCGCTTTAGTCTTGAAGAAAAACCATAGGGTGACCCCTATGGCTAAAAGAGAGATGAAGGTGTAGAAATTTTGACTTCCCAATCTGGTTCCGAACACACCGCCCGGATTTAAAATAAAAGTGAGCCTGAAAAGATCACCCAGAATCGGAACAGACTCACCCGGAGAAAGAAGACGAATCACCACGGTTTTGGAAAGTTGATCGACAAGGATAGCCAGAACGGTGATGATCAAAAATCTGCGAGGAAGAACCTTGTCATATTTTTTGACCAAATCATCTCCTATGGATCCCACGGATAGGAGTCTTCATCCAGTTTGCTTGGCTTTTTTGAGCTCCTCTTTCTCCTTGCAGGCGATGCAAAATCGGGCATGGGGCACTGCTTCCAGTCGGGCAGCGCTTATCTCCTTTTCGCATTCCTGGCATTTCCCGTAGGTTTTGTCCTTGATGCGGCACAAAGCTTCGTCTATGTGATGAAGGAACCTGCCGCTTTTGGAGGCTAATTGAAATGTCTTTTCCCTTTCAAAGGAATCTGTGCCCTGATCTGCCATATGGGTGGAGTAGGAGGAAATCTCACCGGATGCGTCCTTGAGGGTGCTGTTTAGACCGGTTTTTTTCAGAAGTCCCAGCTCCTCCAACAACTCCGCCCTTTTGGCTAAAAGCAGGGCTTCGTATTTTTGCAAGTCTTTTTTCTTCATCTTCTTCCTCCGCTTAAGATCTAACCCTTTCTATTGAGATCACCGCCTTCTCTCCATTTATATCCCACTCCTCAGTACGCTCACCTTTAGCTCCGGAAAGGGAGAGTTTTTCAGACAGCGTCTCTTTTTTAATGTAATCCTCAAATGCCTTTATGGCTTGGTTGAGCCGGGGTGTGGTTTTGATGTCTGCTTTTATTCGATCCATCACCTCAAAGTCTGCCGCCTTCCGCATGTTTTGAATCTTATTGACCAGCTCTCGCGCAAAACCCTCATCTTTGAGTTCTTCAGTCAAAACGCAGAAAAGCGCCACCCTGTATTCATTTTCCGATTCCACCACCCAACCTTCTTTTTCCTTCTCTGTTATCTCCATATCCTCCGCTTCTAACTCCAAGCTTATCCCATCTATGTCTATATTCAATTTGCCTTCATGTTTGAATTTCCTCAGTTCATCCTGGCTCAACGATTTTACTTTTTCTGCCATTTGGTTGGCTCTCTTTCCCCATTTCGGACCCAGTCGGCTGAAATTTGGCTTAGCGGAAAGTTGGACTAAAGACATTTCTGGCTGGAGAAATGAAATCCTCTTCAGGTTGAGCTCTTCTTTTATCAAGTCGAACAAAGATGCTAAATCCTCTTTGGATTCTCCCTTGGGTAGCGCAACCAACATCTCTCCCAATGGCTGTCTTATCTTTATTTGTGCTCTGCTTCGAGCCGCCCTTCCTAAGATGACGATCCTCCGTAAGCTGTTCATCTTCTGTTCCAATCTTTTGTCGACATATTTTTTTGCAGCTTCAGGGAACTCATTTAGGTGTACGCTTTCCGGGAATTTTGCGTCGATCTTGGCGCAAAGCTCTCTATATAGTTCTTCTGCTATGAAAGGAGTGTAGGGGGCGATCAGTTTGCACACCGTCACCAGGCATTCCCACAGGGATAGATAGGCGGAGATCTTATCCTTATTCTGTTTAGACTGCCAGAACTTTTTCCGGCTCCTTCTCACATACCAGTTGCTCAGATCCTCTATCACAAAATCCTGAATCTGCCGTGCGGCTCTGGTCAGATCGTAATGATCCAGAGCATAGGTGACGTTACCGATCAAGGAATTCAATCTGGATATGATCCACCTGTCCAAATCTGTTCTCTCCTCCACATCAATCTTGTGTTTTGAAGGATCAAATTGGTCTATGTTGGCATAAAGAGCGAAAAAGGAATAGGTGTTTCTTAAAGTGCTTAAGAACTTTCTTTCCACCTCGGTTATGGCCCTTTTGTCGATTCTGGTGGGAAGCCAGGGCTGGCTCACCCAGAGCATATACCATCTGAGTGCATCTGCCCCCTGAACGTCCAAAACCTCCCAGGGGTCTATCACATTTCCCTTGGATTTATGCATCTTAGCACCATCTTCATCCTGAACCAACTCGATCACGATCACGTTTTTGTAGGCGGACTGATCTGAAAGAAACGTGGAGATGGCCAAGAGGCTGTAAAACCATCCTCTGGTCTGATCCACTGCCTCGGAGATGAACTCGCAGGGGAACAACTTTTTCTCAAAATCATCCTCATGCTCAAAAGGATAATGCCATTGAGCGTATGGCATAGATCCAGAGTCAAACCAACAATCGATAACCTCCGGAGTCCGATGCATCACCCCGTCACAATGAGAGCATCGCAAAGTGATCTGATCGATCATGGGCTTATGGAGATTCACATCTTTTTTAAACGAGGCTAAGAATTCATCTTGCACCGCCGAATCTAAAAGCTCCTTTATGCTGGGGACGGATTTTTTCTCTCCGCAACTATCGCAGATCCAGATATTTAAAGGCGTTCCCCAGAACCTTTCCCGGGAGAGAGCCCAGTCCACATTATTTTCTAACCATTCTCCGAATCGCCCAGAACCTATCTCAGGCGGATACCAGTTTATCTTGTTGTTGTTCTCAAGTAGCTTATCCTTATAAGCTGTGGTTCGGATATACCACGACTTTCGGGCATAATAGATCAAAGGAGAATTACATCTCCAGCAGAAGGGATAGGTATGAACATACTCACCTCTCTTATACAAGAGATTTCTTTTCTTCAGATCCTCCATTATGCCTTCATCTGCATCTTTTACAAATACACCTTTCCAGGGAGTGACCTCTGAGGTGAATTCCCCTTTGACGTCTACCGGTTGAACTACGGGCAAGTCATATTTCTGTCCAACCTCATAGTCGTCTTGTCCGAATGCTGGAGCGATATGGACGATTCCGGTTCCCTCCTCCACGCTCACGAAATCTCCTAAGATCACGTAAAACGCTTTTGGTCTGTCCGTCTCCACGAAAGTGTAGAGGGGTTCATATCTCAGCTTTTCCAGATCCCTTCCCTTAAACTCATCCTTTATCTGGTATTCGCCTTCCAGAACTTGATTAAGAAGTGCTCTGGCAAATATCAGCTCCTCACCTTTATGCTCCACTTTGACATAATCTAAATCTTTTCCCACAGCTAAAGCCACATTGGAGATCAAAGTCCAGGGGGTGGTGGTCCATACCAGAAAGTAAGTATTGGCTTTACCTTCCAGTTTTATCTTAACGTATACCGAAGGGTCGGAGACCTCCTCATATCCCTGTGCTACCTCATGGCTGGAAAGGGGAGTGCCGCATCTGGGACAATAGGGAACAATTCGATGACCCTGATAGATCAGGCCTTTCTCCCAGAACTGAGAGAGAATCCACCAGACGCTTTCTATATATTCATTGGAGCAGGTGATATAGGCGGACTCCAGATCTAGCCAGTAGCCTATCCGGCGGGTGAGTTCGTCCCATTCCTTTTTATACCGGAAAACACTTCTCTGGCACTGGGCGTTGAATTTGTCGATCCCAAATTTTTCAATTTTTGCCTTGCTGTCCAGTCCCAATTCTTTTTCCACCTCTATCTCCACCGGAAGCCCGTGGGTATCCCAGCCTGCCTTTCTTTCCACCTTAAATCCCCGCATGGTTTTGTACCGGCAGACCAAGTCTTTAATGGTGCGGGAGATCACGTGATGAATCCCCGGTCTTCCATTGGCGGTAGGCGGTCCCTCGTAGAACACGAAATCGGGAGCATCCTTCCTGATCTGGATGCTTTTATGGAAAATATTCCCCCTATCCCAGAAATCGAGTATCCTTTTTTCCATCTCCGGATAGTTGAAATCTTCTTTGATCTCTTTAAACATAGCTGATCTCAATCCTTGGTTGAAAATTAATAATGTGCTCCTTCGCTTTTTCTCTTTTCTTTGAACTTTGAACTTTCATCTCCTCTATCACCCGGCTCATGATATTCTTCAAAAGCAGCCCCGATCGGGCGGCAGTGTTTTTTCTGAATAACTACTCTCCGCCTCGAATGCGTATCCTCGTTTCCTCAATAATCCACAGCCGACCTTCAATGGGCTCTCGCATCAACACAGGAATAGCACGCTGGAACACTTCAATAAGGTGTCTTTTATCCTGACGAACTACACGAAACACCATTAAGCTTGGATATTGGGTTGGGGGATAAGCCCGGATGTCGGCAAAATCCAAATCCAGCGTGACCAATATGTATCCTTCCCGTACGCATGTATCTATGATTACTGAATCTACTTTGCCTTGCAGATGTTGTTCATCCACGGTCATGGCCTGATGCCCGGTCGTAATAAGCAGATCAGCAAACTCGATAGGCAGATTCTCATCAATCTTAAACTTCACCGCTCAGCTCCTATAGGAACAACTCGCTCCTTAGCTAGCTCGGCCGCATAGGCAAGGGCTGCTTGTATATCCTCGGAGCTAAGAGAAGGATAGCTCTTCAAAATCTCTTCAGAACTAACCCCTGCTGCCAGGTTGTCCAAAATCACTGAAACCATGATGCGCGTTCCCTTAATACATGCCTTACCGTGGCACACTTCTGGATCAGCAGAAATACGTTCAAGTAGATTCATCTTATCTCCCTTTCTAAACAATTGTAAAAGCCTCAGTTTTCTGACACATACCCTGCCGTTACACTTTCATCTCCTCTATCACCCGGGTCATGATGTCCTTCAAAAGCGGCTCGGATCTGGCGGCTGTTGCCAGAATCTTTTCCATATTCATTGGCCCCAAGGCATCCGGCAAGCCCATATCCGTAACCAGAGAAAAGCCCAACACCCTCATGTTTTGATGCCGTGCCACGATTACCTCCGGCACGGTGGACATTCCCACCACGTCCGCTCCAATCAGCCGGAGGAACCTGTATTCTGCGGCGGTCTCCAGATTGGGGCCGGCAACCGATACATAAACTCCCTTTTGTAATTTAAGCCCTAAATTCAAAGCCACGTTCTCTGCTAAAGCAATCAGATCCGGATCATAGCAGCAACACATATCCGGGAAGCGGGGACCCAAACTTTCGTCATTGGGACCGAATAAGGGATTCGAGCCCAAAAGATTGACATGATCCGAGATGAGCATAATGTCACCGGCTTTGAATAAAGGATTTAGCCCCCCGCAGGCATTGGAGACCACCAGAGTGTTTGCGCCTAAAGTCTTCATCACCCTCACCGGGAAGGTTACCTGCTTTAGATCATATCCTTCATAGTAATGAAATCTCCCCTGCATGGCAACCACGCTTTTCCCGGAAAGCTTACCGAAGATCAACCGTCCGGCGTGACTTTCTACGGTGGAGATGGGAAAGTGGGGAATCTCCTCATAGGAGATTTTCGCCTCCACTTTGATCCCTTCAGCCAGAGAGCCCAGCCCCGTTCCTAAAATGATGCCTATCTGGGGGACAAATTTTGTTTTGCCCTGGATGAATTGGGTCGCTTCATTTATGATCTCTTTAAGACCTGGTGTATTTTTCAATTCTCCCATTTTAAGTTCCTCGCAAAGCTTTTTCGAGTTTCTAAATTTTCATCTCCCTATCTGAACTCGACTTGGATTGACCTCGGCTGCCAGCTAACTGAAGCTCTTCTTTATACGATTGATCTTCCTTCTCCATTGATTCCAAAACCTTCAGGTGAGTCTCAAGCATCGATCTTAATCGGATTACGTATTCCCTCTTAAGATTATTCAGATCGGCTATTTGCCTTTTTAATCCGGAGAGAACGTTATAGCTCTCTTCCATCTTCCTTTCGGCTTTTATCTGAGTCTCTCTCATCAAAAGCTGAGCCTCTTTTTGGGCATTCTGCCTGATCTCCTCAGCTGACTTCTGGGCGGTCAGAAGCGCTTCTTTGAGGTTTCCCTCCAGGTCTTTGTATCCTATCAGAGTCGACTCCACCGAAGAGAGCTTTTCTTTTAATTCGCCATTCTCCTTGATCAGATCCTCCAGGGTTGAGCAGACCATCTCCAAAAAAGCATCCACCTCAGAGGGATCATATCCTCTGAATGATTTGCCAAACTTTTGATTTTTGATATCTACCGGTGTGATTTTCAACTTTTGCCTCCAGATTGAATCTGCATTTTTTGACCCTATTATCGGCAATAATCTTTGAACATTACTTTCACTATTGACAATTATTTCAAACCTGCACTGATATCATACAGGGTTGATACCAGAAAATATTTTATAAACAAAAGTCCAAAGATGGCAATTAAGGGCGACAGGTCCAAACCCACTCCGCTACCCAGAGGAAGAAGTCGTCTGATGCGCTCCAGGACCGGATCGGTGATCTTGGTCAAAAACATCATTCCCGGATTATACGGATTTGGGTTAAACCAGCATAGAATTGCCCGGATGATAATGACAATCACATAAAGGTCTATTCCCAGATCCAGAAGTTTGGCAATGATTAAGACTAAATTGGCGAACACAAGATCATCTCCTTTATGACTATCAAGGTTATCGAAAAAGTGTTTTTGGAGTGCGAAAGCTTGTCCGAAGGATTCCCCGCCTTTGGCGGAGGGCTTTCGCGATTTCTTGAAACTTTGAGGAAAACCGCACCCCGCCATCGGCGGGGTGCACTCCAGTTTGGTTTCTTAACATCCTATCTTCTGGGACCAAATATCCCGGTGCCAACCCGAACCATATTAGAGCCTTCCTCTATGGCAACCTCGAAGTCGCTGGTCATCCCCATGGAAAGGTAGCGCATTTCAATATTGGGTATGTTTGCAGACTTTATCTCTTCAAAAAGGGTCTTCAATTTCCTAAAGCAGGGTCGGGTGTCCTCTGCATTGTCGGAAAAAAGTCCTATGGTCATCAAACCTTTGATCTTAATACCTTCTAATTTTGATATAGTCTCAATTAAAGATAAAACCCGATCAGGTTCTACCCCGAATTTGGTTGCCTCACCAGAGGTGTTTACCTCCACCAGCACGTCCATTACCCTTCCTTTTTCCAGGGCCTTTCGGGAGATCGCTTCCGCCACACGCACACTGTCCACTGATTGAATAAGATCGAAAAGTTCTGTCGCTTTTTTGGCTTTGTTGGTCTGAAGATGTCCCACCAGATGTTTTTCCACCCTTTCGGTTAACTGGTTGAACTTGGCTTCTGCTTCTTGAATCCGATTTTCTCCGATGATGTCTATTCCACCCCGAATAGCCTCGTTTATCCTATCAATCTCCACAGTCTTAGTAACCACCACCAGCTTAATTTCTTTGGCTCTCCTACTGCTTTTTTCCGCCGACCTCTCTATGCAAGATCGAATATCTTTGATGTTTTCTTCTATCCCGGACATTTTATCTTTGAAATATAATATCAACTACCCTGAAAAAACAACAAATTTCTTACGTTATTTGGAGGGTAATGTAAATATTAGGGCTGCTGCTTAACTCATAGAATTTTGGATCTTAGGTTACTTTGAAAGAGCGGGATTGCTGCACGGAGATAAGATGGTTTTAAAACAGTATATACTGAACTCGCTATAAGGTATAACAAGGTTTGACCAACTTTAATACAAAAGTCGGCTCAACCAAGCTGTCTTTTGACTTGCAAATGCAGATGAAGAATCGACAATTGGTTAGTATAAGCAGGGATGGGGTTAAATGACTCCACTCTCTGATAGCGTCTTTATCATTTTCTCCACATGGGTGGCTGACCAGAAGATTCTGTCACATTTGGGACAACGCACAAAAAATTTTTGGGTTTGGCAAACATAGGGATACAATCTGTCTTTGATTTTTTTCTTTTCCACCTTCTCTAAAACTTGATTGCAAATCAAACAGCGGGAGAAAAGTAGCTCTTTGTCTGTCTTCAGCTTAAAGTGCTTAACCACCTGCTTTAATTGCTCCAGTGGCTTATCACTTTCTACGTGAAGGAGTCTTTCCCCTAACTTTAGCTTGAACCGGGACAGATGGGTATCTCTGCTTAAGACCACCCGGTTCTCCTTCAACGCCCTGGAGACCAACTCACCATCCTCAATGGGGTCAAAGAAAAGCGTGTCATATCCCAATGTTCTGAGCCATTTGGCTAATTTCCCCAGATTATCGTCACAGATGAACTTCATCTTTAAGTCTTACTTCTTCAGGTTATTAGAATAAAGAATAAAATCACAAAAATCTATTTTATGGATTTGCGGACAAAAGTTTTGTTTACTATCATATTTAACATCTCTTATAAAGTTTTGTCAAGAGTTTTAGGATTGGGGATGCGATTGAGAAGATTGAGAAATTTATCCACAAGTGGCAATTCAAAGAACCTAAAGCAGTTAAGAACCTCATTACCAACATTGAGGATGCTTTGAGATTTTTTGAGTTTGAAAAGAACTTACCGAAATTTTTAAAGTCTACTGATCCTCTGGAGAGTTATTTAAAAGAGATTCGTCGCCGGGTTGGGTCGCGAGATTCCTTCAGAGATGAAAGAAGCTGTGAGACTTTAATCTTTGCTTTAGTTAAAAAATATAACAACCAAGGCAGAACTGTACCCTTATTCAAAAAACCCAAATCTACACAATTTACTTGACACACCCCATTTGTTCCGATGATTGACACGGGAGAGATTTTTCCTTATATTTCAAAAAATATATAAGAAAAGGAAATTCTTATGGCTAACGTTGACCAAAAAATATTCAAAGCTTATGACATAAGAGGAACTTATCCGGATCAGCTCGATGAAAAGATCGCCTATAAGATAGGAAGGGCACTGATTACGTATCTTAAGCCTGAGACTGTAGTGGTGGGGAGAGATATGAGGTTATCCTCACCCAAACTATGGGAGAGCCTGATCCGGGGAATTACTGAGGGTGGGGCAGATGTGGTTGACATCGGATTGGTCTCCACCGACTGTTTGTATTTCACCGTGGGCAAGTATGGTTATGATGCTGGGGTGATGATAACCGCCTCTCACAATCCTCCTGAATATAATGGATTTAAAATGTGCAAAAAAGAGGCGGTGCCTTTAAGCGGGGAGCTGGGAATAGACCAGATACAAAAGCTTGTTTTGAAAAACGATTTTCCGCCTTCGCAAAAGTCAGGAAAGGTGGAGAGGCGGGATGTGGACCATGCATATGTCCGGCATCTTCTCTCCTTCGTGAACAAGGAGAAAATTCTGCCTTTCAAGATAGTTATCGATGCAGGCAACGGGATGGCGGGAAAGATCATACCCCAGCTTTTCTCTCATCTTCCCTGCAAGCTGATCCCCATGTTTTTTGAACTGGATGGCTCCTTCCCCCACCATCTGGCCAGTCCGATCGAGCCTGAAAATATCGCTCCACTGCAAGAAAGGGTGCTTGAGGAGGAGGCAGACTTAGGAGCGGCGTTTGACGGAGATGCAGATCGTATGTTTTTGGTGGACCAAAACGCCAATCCTCTGGGCGGCGACATGGTGACCGCTTTGGTGGCGAAAAGTCTTTTAAGGAAGGAAAAAGGAACCACCATCTTATATAATCTGATCTGTTCCAAAGCTGTTCCCCAGGTGATTGAAAGGGAGGGTGGGAAAGCCATTCGCACCCGGGTGGGGCATGCGTTGATTAAACCACTGATGAAAAAACACAACGCCATCTTTGGGGGGGAACACTCCGGACATTTCTATTTCCGAAATAACTGGTTTGCCGATTCGGGTATGATCGCGCTTTTAGTCTGCCTGGAGCTCATCTCGGAGGAGGGCCAACCTCTTTCGGCTTTGGTGAGATCCATTGATCCCTATTTTCGCTCCGGAGAGATCAATAGCCAGGTGGAGAATATCGGTAAGAAATTGAAGCAAATCGAGAAACACTACTCTGATAGCAAAATCGACCATCTGGATGGGTTGACCATTGATTTCGGAGATTGGTGGTTCAATCTTAGACCTTCCAACACCGAGCCTCTACTTCGCCTTAATATCGAAGCCACCTCCAAAGAGATACTGGAGAAGAAAAAAGAGGAGCTTTTGAGGCTAATTCGCAGTTAAAGGATCTACAAACCAGAATTGTCAGAGGATAATGGGGCGCGAAATTTCTTCTCACAGGTCTGTCCCGAGGTTAAAAAAAGCTCAAGAAATTGATAGAAATTTCGATAATATAGATGTACCTTGTGCAAAATGGGAAAGTTATTTATGCAGACAGACCAGATAGCAGAAAAAATGGATGTGCCCACAAAAGGAACGCCAATGGTGCTGGTGGCGGACGACGACGACCGCATCCGTTCCCTGCTTTTGGATACTCTTGCCGCTTTGGGCTATCACACCTTGGGCGCAAAAAATGGGGAGGAAGCTTTAACACTTTTGGAGACAGAAAAGTTAGACCTGGTGATCACAGATGTGAGAATGCCCAAGATGAATGGGCTCTCCTTGCTTAAGAATATCAAAACTCGAAATCCGCTTTTGCCGGTTTTAATTATCACCGGCTATAATTTCACCTATACGAAAGACCAGGCTATGGAGAGTGGAGCGGATGGCTTTCTGGCAAAACCCTTCAGGATCGGTAAAATTGAGGAGTTGATGCGGAAAACCTTGGGTATCAAAACAACCGCCCGGGACAAACCCTATCGGCTCAAAAAGATCCTGGTGGTGGATGATGATGACCAACTCCGCAACATGCTTATGGAGGTCCTCAGCAGTCTGGATTATTTCCCCATAGGAGTGGAGGACGGAGAAGAAGCCCTAAATCAACTACAGATTCAGGACTTTGATCTGGTTGTCTCTGACATACGCATGCCCAAAATGGATGGTCTTACCCTGCTTAAGGGTATTAAGCAAATGGCTCCTGACCTTCCGGTGGTTATGATCACTGGTTTTCCTTCCGCCTGCCCGGTTCAAAAAGCCATGCAGGAAGGAGCGGATGGCTATCTAGCCAAGCCCTTTCGTATTGAGAAGATCGATGAACTGATGCGCGATCTTTTATACGGTGAGGGGGAGGCACGCTCTGTTTCCTGATGGCAATTTCCTCGTTCCAAAAAATTCCGTTAAATTCCCTCATTTCAGATTCGTCAATTTGTGATCACAACAGAAGTTGTGATTTTAGGGTCTTCTCCTTCAGGATGAATCCAAAATAGTTGTTAATATGCGTATGCTCGTATGTTCGTATGAATGCTTCGCATTTTCTACCTGTCCCCCTTTCCCTGACGGGTCTCCGTGTCCCCCTCTCCCCCGCCTCTGGCGGGATTTTCAACATGAAATGGGCAGACGCCCACCCGTCTGGGTGGAGAGGGGGATAGGGGGTTAGGTTCTCAAGATGTCAACTTCATTAAGTTCTTAAGACTTTTTCTCTTACCAAGAATTTCCGCAGGATCAACGCTTAAAGTGGAGAAGAACCTTCGGCTTAACTTTGCCCAATAAATTGGGCAACTACGAAACCTTGCCTCGTGGTTTAGTCCATCTAAATTTTGATCTCATAAATTCTATACTTTTTATAAAGCTTAGCACCCAGAAGCTTAAGCACCCGATTCATCAGGGTGTTATCCTCCAATACCCACGACATCTCAGCCCAGGTGTATCCTCTTTTTACTCCCACATTATAAGTCTCCACATAAAAGACCGTATCAATTCCTCTTTTTTGAAACTCAGGGACAACCCCCATGGTGATGATGCGAAGGCCATCAATTTTATTTCTTATTTTGGTATGCCACAAAAGTTTTAAGATTCCGAAGGGAAAAAGTTTTCCGTTCAATTTGGCAAGTACCTGATTGAAATCGGGCAAAGCCAGAGAAAAACCGGCTGGCCTTCCGTCCAGCTCGGCGATGAAGACCATTTGGGGATCCACGATCTGTTTTAAATTCTTAGCCAGGTGATCAAATTCCTCGTCAGTCATGGGGATAAATCCCCAGTTTTTGCTCCAGGCGGAGTTGTAAATTTGCTTAATTTCTTTCACCTCTTTTTTAAACTTCTTTATGTTGATATTTCTGATCCTTACCTTCTCCTTTTTCTTAATATTCTCTGCCATCCTCACCACTCTTTCAGGCGAAGGTAGGCTTTTATCTATGAAGTAAGCGAAAAGATCTTTGGCTTTAACCATGCCATAACTTTCCATGTAATCCAGATAGTATGGGGGATTGTATCCCATCATGATGACCGGACGGAAGTCGAATCCCTCCGCTAAAAATCCCCACTCATCATTGGAGGAAAAACTCGCCGGACCACGCATGATCTCCATCCCTTTTGACTTTAACCAGTCTCGAACCGTATTCAGCAAAGCTTTGGCAACTTTATAATCCTTCACGCATTCAAAAAACCCAAAGAAGCCAGCATTTTCCTGGTGAAATTTTATGTGATTATGATTGACTATCCCGGCAATCCTGCCAACGGTATTCCCGTTTCTGTTTGCCAGATAGAAGACCACCTCAGCGTGCTTGAAAAAAGGATTTTTCCTTCTGTCCAGAAACTCCTTTCTCTCCACAATCAAAGGAGGAACCCAGTGGGGATCATTTTTGTAGATTTGCCAGGGGAATTTGATGAATTCCATCAAATCCCTTTTTGTCTCTACACGTTTGACGTTCACCTTTTTACTCTGTATTTACATTTAGGGGATTTCTAGTAGAATGCATCCATCAACCGAGGTTCATTCACCACAGGAGAGAAACATCAATCTGCGCCAGGCGGGTGTTCCATGGCTGGCAGGCTTTCCCCGCCGTTCATTCCACGTTGGTGAAGAACATCAACTATAGAAGCAAAAGATATACCTTGGATTTCCACGCATTTGACGACACCCTGATCTATATATTCCTTCAAAGCATGCTTGATTTCATCTTTTGCACTGAAGTAGAGCACTTGCCACCCTAATTCACAAATGTTTTTTAGGGTCTCAATCTGCCTGTGCAATCTGTCTATGTCTGCTTTCACGAACGGATCGTCCATGATGAAGAACCCCTTTTTGCCTTTGAGGAGTTTTTCTCCAAGGGCTAGTCGAATGGAAAGGTATAATTGGTCATAGGCACCGCCTGATAGTTTCTCCGCTTCCAATGTTACTCCATCTTTGCGTTTAACCTCAATTTCCCCTGTTTCCTGATTGAATATTACTTCGTCATAAAGCCCGTCTGTAATTTCGCTGAAGTAATTCGAAACCAAACTATCTTTACCAAAGAGCTCAGAAACCTTTTCTTTTTCTTCCCTTTCGATTCCTTCAAAGGTTTGAATAACCCCTAAGGCAATTTCTTTGTTAGTCTCATTCTCATCTACAAAGTCCTGCAGTCTTTCCTTCACCACCTTCAGATCGACTGAGGTTTCGCAATACAGGTGTTCCTGGAATTGCAAACTTTCATTCGTCTTTCTCTCCACGGTTCTCATTTCCTCGTCAATGACACCCATGTTCTGGGTTAGTTCTTCTATCTTCTCTCCAAGTCCTTCTTCTTTTTCTTCCAATCTTGAGATGGTCTTCTCATCGTATTTTATATCCTTAGCTCTATCCATATACTCTTCAAGAGCATGAACCTGTTCCGTCCAGTATGAAATGCTTTCTTCCGGCGCTGCGCTGGTTTGCCTAAAATGACTGTTCAAAACCGTCTCTTGTTCTCTTTTTGACTTCTCGTAATCCTGTTTTAATTTCAGTTTCTTGGTATAGTCTTCAATAGATCCCTCTCCGGATTTTAGTCTTACGTCATCTATTCTATCCCTTGCTTTTTTTATCGCCATGTCCTTTTCTGGGATCCGATTCCCTTTCAAGTCTCCGATTTTGTTTCCCAAACTCTCCTTTTCTATTCTTGCGGCTTCCAGCTCTTTGCTTTTCTTGTAATGACTCTCTTTGAATTCCTCAATATGTCGAAGATATTCTTCCGGATTATTCTCGCCCCACCCAAACTTTGCAGCAGCTTCGGTAATTCTGTCACTACTTTTCTTAATTTTGTCGTCGTGGAGATGAAAGACGCTTTCTGCATCGCTCTTTTTTTGTCTCATGGTCTCACGCTCTAACGCTTTTCGGGAGACTTTCTCCTCGAAGCTCTGAATCTTTGATAGAACTTCTTCGACAGTCTCCGCTCCGACCTCGAACTTCGAACAAGTTAACTTAATTCTGTCGAACTCCCCCACAAGCCAACTCGTGTTGCTCACGGATTGGCGCTTAAAAAAGAACGAAACTACAGCGACAATAAGGAATAGAACAATTAAAGTGTAAAACAGCGGAGAGGGACGGACAATTGCTCCTAGTAAAGAAATACCAAGTAGTATGGTGGAAAGCACGCCTATAGGAGTAAGAAATTTAGTTTTCACCTCTTGACGTGCAAACTCGCCCATCTTCATCTCGTAATCCTTTAGCTCTGGCTTAATTTGCTTATCTATCTCCTCCTTCCTTTTAGACAGAATTTCAAAGTCTCGCTCTATTGCTTCTGCGTTTTTTTGTATTTCATGGAACTCTTTCTTCCTTTCAAAACGCGTAGGCCCCAAACTTATTAGTTCTTTTATTTCACGCTCTACTTCCCCTATCTCTTCTTTCTTTTGCTCCATTACCTGGAAATCTATCTCTTTCTCTTCCAATTTCTGGGCTACCTCCGTGAAACTCTCTTCCGCTTGCCGGAGTACGATCAGCAACTTCTCTTTCTGTTCGTTAGAGTCTTGGAGGGCTTTCTCATTCTCCCTCCATAAATCCCTGTCTTGTTCTGTATAGTCACGCAACTCCTCAAGGCTTTTCATGGCCGCATTTAGCGTATCCAGTGATTCCTTTCCTTTTTCGTATTTCTCCCTTTTTCCGGCATCCTCAAAACTATCTATGTGTTCTTGAGTCCTTTCTCGTTCCTCTCTATACTCTGCCAACTGCTCTTCCAGTTCATCAAATCTGTTCTCCTTAATCTTATCCAGCAACTTGTCTATTTCTTCAATTAAATCGCAAGCATGCTTTACTCGTGATTTTATCTTACCAAATGGGGCTAAATCAGATAAATCAGCCTCACTATCTGGTCGGGTAAGCTTGCCCAACTCCTGTAGTTTCTTCTTTATGTGACTTATCTCTTCGGTCCTTAAGCCTGTAAGCTTTTCCGTCACATTTGTATAAAACTGACTTTCACGAGCAATGGAGAGGTTGCTGTTCCTTATCACAAAGATATTGCGACATTCAGCCGAGGTTAAGTCTGCGATTTTTGTTAAGTCGCCTTTTTCTGGAAGCTTAGTTTCTTTACCATCTTCATGCTGTATTATCACAGAACCGTCTGGTTTTTCGTCCACCCGGTCTATGAGTCTAAAATCCTTAACATGTCGTCCAAGTATTAGCTTTACAAGAGCATCTATTGTAAGAGTCTTTCCCTCTTCGTTTTTGCCGAAAAACAGATTAAAATCGCCCAACAGGACTTGGCCAGTATTTGGTAAGGGCCCGTATCGTGTTATCCAGAATTCCTTTATTCTCATGATCTGACCTGCATCATTGCTCTAATGGCCATAAGTCGCATTCGCTTTTTCTTCTCTTCCTCGTAATCAGTCCGCGTAAGCTTTTCGACGAAGCTTTTAAATAGGTCGTCTTCAAGTATCAAGCCTATATCTTTGAATTCGTAATGTTTGTTAACGCATCTGTTCCCAGCAACTTGCTCTATTTGTTCCACTAGACCCGTCTCGGTGACTCCGAGAGCCTCACCGTTTACGAATCCTTTCACCGTTAGTATGCCTCTTGCTTCGGGGTGAAGGCTCACCAGGCGTCCTGTCACAACTTCCACGGGATTCTCGCGTTGGAAAGGGTCCAACTCAATTAGTATCTCTTCGAAATGTGGAGTATCAAGATAGTATTCCTTAGGCGGCTGTCCGACTTCAAAGATGTTTACCCTTCTCCTGCCCGTTTCTTTCTTGGTTATTGAAACCGGTGATCCTGGATAAACGAAATATCCCCCGCTTTCCAGCTTGTGTACGTCAAAGCTTGAATGGAAATGGCCTGCAAGAACGTAATCAATATTCAGGTCCTTGAAATAAGAGAGCTTGACCGGCATGTACCTTTCTTCACCTTCTTCTCCAAAATCTGTTCTCGAGAAAAAGGCATCGAGCAATTCTCCGTGATAAAGCAGGATGTTTTTCTTACTTGAGGACGACCTGCTTGCCAAATGGTGAAGTCTGCGAAGAATCCCTTCGCCATCGATCGGCTCGAAAGGCATTCCCCATATGTTTAACTCTCCGTGTTCAAACGGGACATTCAGATCAGCCAGGATTGAGGCGTCACCACCAAAATAGGTGCCAGCCGGATAGCAATCACTGTCATGATTTCCGGGAATCAGTACGATTTTAAAACCAGCGTTGGAAAAAATGTCGCGGATTTTGGGTCTTAGATTTTCAGCATTGATGCCCGTGTCAAATAGATCTCCGCTTATCACAAAGATTTCAATTTTCTCTTGCTTGCCGATTTTAATCAGTTCTTCGAGGGTTCTCCATCTCTCGTCTTCGTATTCCTTCAAATGTATGTCAGCTGTGTGAAGTATTTTCACTTTGTCTCCTCCCCTTAAAGGCATTTCGCTAAATCGGTTCGTCTCTGTATCGCAGAGCGATATGCCTTGATACAAACCTGCCTCCCCGCCCATCAATGCTACAAAGTAAATGTTCTATTCCAGAACAGGGACTTTCTTACTGCTGACTCATCAAATCACCCCCATCTTTTTCCCCACCTTTTCAAAGACATCTAAAACTCTATCCAGTTGTTCGTCGGTATGGGTGGCGGTGTAGCTGGTGCGGAGAAGCTGGGAGCCGGGAGGGACGGCGGGGCTTATTATGGGGTTGGCAAAGATTCCTTCATCCGAGAGCATTTTCCAGAACTGGAAGGTCTTCATATCCTCGCCGATGTAGATGGGTATGATGGGAGTCTGGGTCGGTCCGATGTCAAATCCTAAAGATTTAAACTCCTTGTGCATTCTTCGGGTGATCTCCCACAGTCTTTCTCTTCTTTCCGGCTCGCTCTCGATGATATCCAGAGCGGCCAGACAGGTTGCCACTGAAGCGGGGGGGGGACTGGCGGAGAAGATCAAAGGACGGGAGAAATGCTTTATGTAATTGATCACTCTTTCGCTGCCAGCGATGAAGCCTCCCAGCGAAGCGAATGATTTGGAGAAAGTGCCCATCACCATGTCCACCTCATCATTCAGACCGAAGTGCTCCGCGGTACCCCGACCATGTTTCCCTAATACACCAATTGAATGGGCATCATCCACCATCACCCGGGCATTGTGCTTTTTGGCCAGTGTTAAAATCTCTGGAAGATCGGCTATATCCCCCTCCATGCTGAACACTCCATCCACTGCTATCAGCTTTCCTGCATCGTTGCCGCAATTGCTCAAAACGCGCTCTAAATCGGCCATATCATTGTGCTTGAATTTCACCACAGTTCCATAGGAGAGTCGGCAGGCATCCACTATGCTGGCGTGAACAGATCTGTCGATGATCACATAGTCTTTACGATTGACCAGAGTGGAGATGGTTCCCAGATTGGTCTGAAAGCCGGTGGAGAATACTAAGGCAGCCTCCTTTTGCATGAACTTAGCTAATCGTTCCTCCAACTCTTCATGAAGCTCCAAAGTTCCGTTCAAAAATCTGGACCCGGTACAGCCTGAACCAAACTTTTTCACCGCCTGCATAGCGGCTTCATTCACCTTGGGATGCGAGGTTAAGCCTAGATAGTTATTGGAGCCGATCATGATCATCTTCTTTCCTTCGATTATCACCTCGGTATCCTGACCGGAGGAGATGGCGCGGAAATAAGGATAGACTCCCAACTTTTTCACTTCATCGGCTTCAGTGAAATTTCTGCATTTTTCAAATATGTCCATTTTCTCTCAGAATTGTGCTCTGTCAAGTTTTTAAGGATTTGCCTCCTGCCTTTTTGCCAGAGTCAAAATGTATCTCTTGCGATTATCCTGGCATTCTATCTTAAAAAAATACCGACCAATTGTCAAGGGAAAAAAGGGGATAATTTCGCAGATTAAGATATACTCTTCCCATGATTTCTGATGTCATGGATCGCCTAAGCTATTCTTCTTTCTTGTGAATTGTGAAGATATCCACTCTGAAATCATCCAAAAATTGTGAGATGTTTTCAGCTTGCCTATCCTCGTAACGTTTCTGGAAAAGTTTAGCAAAGAAGGTGGCACGAGAGGGGATTTCCTTTTCCGAGATGCCGCAATATGTGCCGTCGGAAATGTGGGCAATCTTCATTCCCAACTTGCTCCCGCCGAAAAGCACCCCACTTTTGGTTTTACCATGGGCAGGATTTATCACCAGGATGGGGATCTTCTCCCTTCTAAAATCTTTGGAAATCTTTAGTGTCTCCTGGTAGGCAGGTTCTTCCAACAGATCGGCATACTTATGAGTTAGTGGCTCAGGAAAACAGTCGCTTAAAAGAACGGCGAACGGTATGAAGTTAGGTGATCTCCTTTTCTCCTGTTTAAACACCTCCAGAGCTTTTTTGAGCCCATCTGCTAAGGGGGTGAAACCTGACGGAGAAAGACGGCTCAAGTTTCCCAGGGTTACTCTCAGATTGTTAGTGGGATGATTCATGATCCGAGCAGAATTTTTTTGAAAAGCGATCAAACCTAAACGGTCCCTGTTTCTATAAGCGTCGCGGTACACAATGGAAAGAGCTTTGGAGATGGCGGGAAGGAAGTGATAGGTGGAATAACTGGCATCGGTGATCAGAACCAGAGTAACCGAACTTCTTCCGTGTCTGACCCAGATTCGAAGGTCGGAAACTTCCAATTTGACTTTCGGCCTTTTTTCGCCTTTTCCGCGATTCACCAAAGCCGTAATTATGCTGGGAACAAGGGCGATATTCTCTTGGGGTATGGTCTTTGGTTTCTGATAGCTGGTGGGTCGTCCCCGCGTGGAGGTGGTAAGACTTGCCGCCCGTTTACCCACAAACTGCCGCAGTTTTCGAGGAGGAGCCTTCTTGGAAAGCTTAATCTTCCATCGTTCAAAATAGGAGGTCAGCTTATGCAGTGCCTGTTTGGGATTAATCAACGGGACCCTGGCGACAAGCTGCTTTAAAGAGGGCTTGGGAAGAGATTCTTCACTCGATGGGGTTATGAGTTTTTTTTACTTTGGTCTCTTTACCAGGTTCGGGGATACCTTCACCCTTGGGTATGGAGACTTGAGCATCGCCTTTTTCCTTCCACACATATCCCCATTTTCGGGAACTCTCCTCAAAGGCATCTTCAATCTCCTTTTCGGTGGGTGGAGGCTCAAGACCACCTTCACGTGTGCGATGGGAAAGCGCCAAAAACGCAGACCTCAAAAGATCCTCTTCTTTGACCACGGTTCTGTTATTCAAAGCGGCTGCCGCACAGGCAGTCTTTGTAATCACGATGTCAGGACGTTGTCCGTCTACCTTTAGTTTGGCGCAGATGGAAGCGGCAATATGGTAAATCTCTTCCCGAACTTCAACTTTAGGAAGAAGAGCTTGGGCGTTCGCTATTTTCTTTTTTAGCTTTTCCGCCGTGTCACCGAACCGGTTCTTGAAACCTATGGGGTCTTTTTCAAAAAGGAGGTTGTTTTTGATTATCTGAACTCTTGCCTCCTCGTCGTTGACCGTTTTAATCAGACTGGAGAGAGGGAATCGGTCCAGAATCTGCGGACGAAGTTCCCCTTCCTCGGGATTCATACTTCCCACAAATACAAAGCGGGTCGGATGGGTGATGGAAAATCCCTCCCGTTCAATGGTATTCCATCCCAGGGCAGTGACGTCCAAAAGATCGTCGGTCACGTGATCGGGCAACAGATTGATCTCGTCTACATACAAGATATTTTGATTGGCCTGAGCTAACAATCCGGGCTGCAATGCCTTTTCGCCATCTTTTAAGATTCTCTGCACGTCAATGGAACCGATCAATCTATCCTCGGTAATGCTCAGAGGAAGGTTGATCACTTCCATTTTCAATTCCTTTTTGGGAAGGTCTTCGCCTCCTTCAAATCTTTTTCTGCATGATTCGCACCTGTTGGTGGGATCTTGAAAAGAGCATCTGAAAGGACAGTCGGCAACCACCTCCACCGGCGGCAGGATGTCGGCGAGAGCATAAACCGCGGTACTTTTGCCCGTGCCTTTGGCGCCTCTGATCAAAAGACCACCAATTCGTGGATTCACCACGTTCAAAAGTAGACCTAACTTGAGGTCGTCTTGCCCCACGATGGCGCCGAAAGGTAATGTGAGACTTCCCCGTTTTGACACGTTTCTTTCCTCTTAGCGAATTTGGAATGCAGTGACGTCTTAAGATAAAGTTGAACTATATTATCATCGGGATAAATTTACAACTTGTGTGCACGAAAGTCAACAGAATTCTGACAGGCACCTGTTTCTGGAGCCTGTCGAAAAATGTCATTCTGAGCCCCACCAAAGGCGGGGCGAAGAATCTCAAACTCGTATGAGTGCATACGCATTTGTAATATGTTGAATTCATTAGATTCTTCCCCCGCCAAAGGCGGGGTCAGAATGACACAAAGGACATTGTTATGGTTTTTCGACACGCTCTCTGCTTAGGTGGTTTGATTAACTGTCTGAAGATTCATCCGCCATTTTTTAAATGATGTTGCCACCGGCCATATCTTATGCCTGTTAATATAGTATCTAACCATGCATTCGTCTTTTCGCCACTTCATACAGAAGAATTCCACCGGCAACAGCCACATTCAAAGATTCAGCTTTACCGTAAGTTGGAATATGAACGATCTGATCGGAAAGCTTGAGCAACTTTCTGTTCAGCCCCTCCGCCTCATTGCCAATTAAAAGACATATCCTCCCTGAAAGGTTCAATTTATGGTTCGACAAGCTCACCATCTTATCAAGGCTTTTCCCCTCTTTGACGTCTGTGCCAAAGATCTTGAATTTCCATTTTTTCAACTGAAGGATGGTTTTCTCTAAATCAACTTCATCAAAAATCATTAGATGGAAGATTGACCCCATGCTGGAACGCACCACTTTGGGATTATATAGCTCCACCGTATCATCTGAGAGCAACACCGCACCTACCCTGAAGGCATCAGCGGTTCTTATCAAAGTTCCCACATTCCCCGGATCGCGGATGCCATCTAAAGCCACAATCACCTTTATATCTTTTTCCCACAAATCTTTCACAGGATGTTTCTTTATTTTTGCCACACACACCATTCCCTGAGCGGTCACGGTATCGGATAGCTTTGCTAAAGCCTGACTTTTCACCGGGATTAAGTCAGCATTTAACTTCTGTACTTTTTTTAAAAGTTTTCTCCCTCTGGTTTTCTCTTCAAAAGATCTGGTGAATAAAACTGAGTCAATTGGCCAGAGAGATTCTGCCGCCTCCTCACAAAGGCGCAATCCCTCGATCAAAAATTCCCCCTGTTTGTTCCGGCCTTTCTTGGTCTTGAGCTTGGTGAGCTCTTTGAGTTTTTCTTTTGAAAGCATGAAATATTCGGATTTGTCGATGACAGATTATCTAATTTGAGAATCTTCTTATCACTCTGCTTGCTTTCTCAATGGGATGCTGTGCCACCTGTTTTTTCAGTTTGCGGTAATTTCTCATTCTACCCTCGTATTCCTTCATCCATCTTTTCGCAAATGTACCATCCTCGATCTCTTTTAAGATTTTCTCCATCTGTCTTTTTGTCTGTTTGGTGATAACTCGTCTCCCTGAAAGATAAGACCCGAATTCCGCAGTTTTACTGATTCGGTCAAACATCCCAGCTATCCCATGGGATTTGATGGTATTCACAATATAGTCCAGTTGATGAACACATTCCAGATAAGCATTTTCCGGAGGAAGCCCGCTTTCCACTAAAACCTCAAACCCGGTTCTCAAAAGCTCAGAGAGTCCACCGCACAAGACTGCCTGTTCTCCAAAAAGATCACCGATGGCTTCATATTCAAAGGTGGTCTCAAACGCCCCCACTTTTGTGGATCCGATAGCTTTGGCATAAGCTAAAGCTTTCCTTTTGGCATTTCCGCTTCTGTCCTGTTTCACCGCGATGAAACAGGGGACTCCCTTCCCCTCCAAAAAGAGTTTTCTCATCACCTCCCCCGGAGCATGCGGTGCCACCATGATCACATCCACAAAATCGGGCGGAAGGATCAACTGGAAATGAATGGAGAAACCACAGGCAAAAAGCAATGTCTTGCCGGGGGAAAGATTCGGTTCAATCTGCTGTTGGTAGATTTTCTGGTGAAGATGGTCAGGAGCCAGAATTGAGATCAGATCCCCTGATTTGGCGGCTTCTTCAGTTGAATAAACCTCAAAGCCATCTTGGCGAGCTTGCCTGATGCTTTTGCTTTTTTCGGGCAGACCTATTATCACATAAAGGCCGGAATCTCTTAGATTCAGTGCTTGTGTTCTTCCCTGCTTGCCATACCCAATCACAGCTATTATTCTATCTTTAAGATATTTTAAATTAGCATGCCTATCCGTGTATATTGTGAAAGTGTTTTTTTTTCTCATCGGTCTCCCATGCTCCTTATCATTTAGGAAAATATAATTCGAGCAGTATTAATTGTCAAAACAAATAAGCGAGAGCTCTGAAAAAGTCAAATTGGGAAAGGATTTACTGGAGTGTCCCGCCTTTGGCGGGACCTGTCCTATGGATCCTGTGGAAAACTTCTTGAAAGTCAAAAAGCTTTAATATAGTTCACCTAAAGGTGAACACTCCAATCGAAGATCCGTCTGGATTTGCCCCTTTAAAGGTAGTTTTTTGGAGACCTCCGAGCAAAAACTTGACGATACCAGATATAAATATCAACATCCCACCAAGAAGGTGGACAAGATTTCATCAAGTCACGTTCTCATCATAAACTGGATTAAGAAGTAAGGATAACAAGAAAGAGGAGGGCCAAGATTATGATTGCCAAAGGAAGAAGTATTCTGAATATAATGAATTTTATGATCACAAAGAGCTGATAAAGCATCCAGAATGCGAGAAGAACCACAAAAAGGAGTAGCCCCAATTGTCCCCACGTGCCTAAATGTGCACCCACCTGCTGAGTGAGTTGAGAAAACCCGCCTAAAAGTAACTTAAGGGAAGAGAGAGCCGTTTGAAAGATGTGATCCCATGGAATATTTATATGCAAGGACACCGGCTAAACTCCTTTCTCTCTCTCCCGGCAACAACATCCCCCTTTTTGTTGCAGGCAACTTATCTGTGCTCATCCCCCCACAGGCGAGCAATCTTTATTCAGTTTTAATTAAGCAATTTTTGGGGATTTGTCAAGGATCATTTATGAGGTCAATGAAAAAGGGGAAAATTCCCCCGCTTTTCTCTTGACAAAAGCGGAAAAGCCCATATAATAAAGGCATTATCGGTTGGGCTATTCTTAAGGAGATCTGGAACGCAACTATAATGGAGGAAAGCGATGCACGCTGAAACTGATGTGGTCGATTCTCTGGTCCGTAAATATGGAGCAAGAAAAGAGGCCTTAATACCCATCCTTCAAGATATCCAGTCTGATCTTAACTGGTTGCCGGAGGATGTGCTTAAGGCTGTTGTCGAGAAATTGCAAGTTCCTCTTATATCGGAGGCGCATCCCAGATAACGGGAAGTTTAAAGCAGTTCAAACCAGAGGACCTTCCGGCGGGTGTATTCCCAGGCAACTTTTGAGTCTGCCAGTAGACTACGACTCCCTTACCCAGGCAGGTTCAATAATGGGCTCAGGCGGTATGATTGTGATGGATGAGCGCACTTGTATGGTAGATGTGGCAGAGAAAAAAGTAAAGAATCATAAAACAAAAAAAGGAAAAGAGATGAGTAACCAAAACCCATTTGAGATTGCACAAAGGCAATTAGATGAAGCCGCTGAGAAGCTGGGCCTGGATGATGCTACGCATGAGCTTTTGCGCTGGCCTCAGCGTGAATTTCACGTTACCCTGCCGGTGAAAATGGATGATGGAACCACCAAGATATTTCATGGTTTCCGTGTCCAATATAACTCAGCGCTCGGACCGACAAAAGGTGGCTTACGCTGGTGTCCTGAGGAAACCATTGATACTGTTCGTGCTTTAGCCGCCTGGATGACGTGGAAGTGTGCCCTTATAGATATCCCTCTCGGCGGAGGCAAAGGTGGAGTCATCTGCGATCCCTTAAAGATGTCAGAAGGGGAGAAAGAACGCCTGGCAAGAGCATACATTCGAGCCATCAGTCCTCATCTTGGAGTACACAAGGATGTGCCAGCTCCGGATGTCTTCACCACCCCTCAAATCATGGCCTGGATGATGGACGAATATGAGGCGGTTATACATGAATCGCACCCCGGGGTGATCACTGGAAAGCCTCTTCTCTTGGGAGGCAGTGAGGGGCGTATGGATGCAACCGGTCGTGGTGGTATCTACACTGTCCGTGAAGCCTGCAAGGCTTTAGGGTTCGACCCCACGGGTAAATTTGCGGTGCAGGGATTTGGGAATGTGGGCAGTTTCGCCGCCTTACTGCATGCGGATATCTTGGGCGGTGGTAAAATGGTGGGAGTATCCGACATCACCGGAGGTGTCTATAATGAGGCGGGCATTGATCCCAAAGAAATGGCAGAGCATGTTCGAAAGACCGGAGGGGTAAAAGGTTTTCTGAAAGGAACGCCCAAAACCAATGAGGAAATCCTTGAACTCGATGTTGACATTCTTTACCCTGCGGCGGTTGAAAACGTAATTACCAAGGATAACGCCCCGAAAATCAAGGCAAAGATGGTATGTGAGCTGGCGAATGGACCCACAACGCCGGAAGCAGATACCATCTTACATGAAAAGGGCGTCCATGTCATCCCCGATATCCTGGCCAACGCAGGGGGTGTGGCGGTTAGCTACTTTGAACAGGTTCAGAACACCTATAACTACTATTGGTCTCTGGAGGACGTTCAGAAGCAACTGGATGACAAAATGACCACTGCCTATGGCAAGGTGTATGAGATGCATAAGGAGAAGAGGGTCTATATGCGGATGGCGGCTTATATGGTCGCAGTCGCACGTGTGGCCGAAGCGGTGAAACTACGGGGTTGGGTTTCCTGAAAAGCCGTATTACAAAGGAAAGGAGATTTGAAATGAAAACAGTCGGGTATCTGGAAGGAACTCACGCATTATACCTTACCAGACTGGTTGCCAAAGGGATAGATACTCTTCCTCTGAGCAATGGAGCCGACAACCATGGAAAATACGTGGGACTTCTCAGCAAAAGCGACAATATCTCGCTGGTGGTTGGATACCTGCACAAGGTTATTCCCACAGCTGAACACGGCATTGCGCCTAAGGACATGCTGTACTCCTGCAGGCTCCATAAGATCCCGGTTATGCTTATCGTTCCCAGTGAGCTTCAAGCGGATGCTAAAAAGATCCTCAAGGAGGCGGCAGATGATGTGATGCTGGTAGACCCCAAAGATGTAGACGTATGGGAAGAGACCATGAAGATTCTGGGATACACCTAAGTTTTCTTGCAGGCAAGCCCGACAAGGAAGCTCAGAAGGAGTCCATGGGTAAGGGTAAGCAACTTGTGCCTGAGGCGACGAAATCTTTTTATTAGGAAGGGGTGGGAATTTTCGTATGAATGCATACGCATCTCCCGTCCTTTTGCACTTAAGATAAACAAAGTGAAAGGATTCGTTCTTTAAGACTGCTTTTTCACAAATCAGATATTATTGTCTTGACAACCACTCCATGGTTTCGTATTTTCCGAATAACTTGAAACCATAAAAACTATCTCTTACCGGGAGGTGATAAAAAAACTGCCTTTTTGACCATTTTGGAACATAAATCCGGAACTTTTTAAATTAAAGGAGAAAAGATGAAAAGAATTTTGATTCTATCTGTCTTATTAGTTTTCTTCCTATTTGGTTGTGGGAAAAAAGAGGAGGCACAAACTGAAAAGAAGATAGAGGAGCAACCCGAACAGGTAACCGAAGCTGAGGAAGAGACCAAACCCATATCGCAGGAGCCGATTGTAAGGGAGAAAAACCCCATCGTGGTGATGGAGACCAACTTTGGCACAATTGAAATCGAACTGTTCTGGAAGGAAACCCCCAAGATTGCAGAGAATTTCTTGAGATTGGTCCTGAGTGGATTCTACGACGGCCTCACCTTCCATCGCATCGCGCCCGGTTTCGTCATTCAAGGCGGTGACCCCACCGGCACTGGAGCCGGAGGACCGGGCTATACCCTGCCTGACGAGCCTACGGTTAAAAAGCATGACCGCGGAACTTTAGCAATGGCAAGAGGGGCGCAGGGCAATAACGGAAGCCAATTCTACATAGCTTTGTCAAAGGAGAAAACCGCTCATCTTGATCAGCAGAATTTCAGCGTCTTTGGCCATGTGGTCAAAGGCATGGAGGTGGTGGACAAAATCGCTGGGGTTGAGATGATTGGACAAAAGCCCAAAGAACAAGTGATAATGACCAAAGTCTACGAAAAGACTGAGTAAGAGATAAAAGAATCTAATTTAGCATCAAGCCTCGCCTTTTGGGCGGGGCTTTTTTATTAATAAAATTGATTCTTCTTCCTTTAGTTGCTGGAAATTTCCATAAGTCCGCAGGATCCCCCGCCGTCAGCGGGGGAAAGGACAAAAAGCTTAACCTGGTTCGCCTAAAGGTGAATCTCAAGATCCTGCGGACACTCCAATTTCCCCTCTTCAGGTAGTTCTTCATGGGTCTCACACAATTAGCCTGACAGAATGCGCGGTCAAATTACAAAATAAAAATCTTGAAAAGAGAAATTTTTATTATATATTGAAAAAAAGACGAGATGAGAACTTAAGATAAAGGAGTTTTACTTGGAAAGGCTCTGGGCACCCTGGCGTGAGAAGTTCATCCTCTGCGAGAGGAAGCCCGGCTGTTTCCTCTGTAGAACTGCAAGGGAAAATCAGGATCGCAGGAATTTGATTCTTTTTCGGGGCAAAAAATGCTTCGTCATTCTCAACCGTTACCCTTATAATAATGGACACCTGATGGTGGCTCCTTTTCGCCACGTGGGCAAATTAGAGGAGTTAAAGGAGGAGGAGTTAACCGAGCTTGGGAAGATCTCGCAACTTTGTGTAAAAGCCCTAAAATCGGGACTGAAGCCGCAGGGGATCAATCTGGGGATGAATCTGGGAAAGGTTTCTGGAGCAGGAGTGGCAGATCATATCCATCTGCATATCGTCCCCCGCTGGCAGGGCGACACCAACTTCATGCCCATTTTAGCGGAAACCAAGATCGTATCTGTGGGACTTGCCAACACCTATAGAATTTTGAAAAAGGAGCTACAGGGAATAGATAAAAAGCACTCAAAGCGGCGGTCGGCGGGCCGCCGACTTGTCCTGAGCGAAGTCGAAGGACGGCGGACGTAAATGAAGATTCCAAGAAAAGAGGAGCTTTTAAAGCTTCAGGCTCAATACCGCACCGATAAGAGGATCGGTGAAGCTTTGGGGGGAGTGCCGGAATATCTGGTGGCTTACTGGCGAAGAAAGAAGGGGATCGGCAGATACTCTTTTCCCAAATATTCCAAGGAGCAAATCAAAGATCTGTGGGAAAGATACGGCAATGACAAGATCGCCGGAGCCGAGCTGGGTATCTCCAAGTCGGGCTTTTATAAATGGCGACAAAAATACAATCTCTTAGAGAAACCGAAGGTGCTTAAATTTCAACAGTTAGAGTTCTCCTTGGCTGGGCAGGCCGGCGTTTCAAAATTAGCCGGCATTTTGATCAAACAGGGCGCAGGAGAACTGACCGTGGCCCAGAAGCTTCTGGCTAAAAAGGCAGGGGTTGCCCAAGTCCAGGTGGGAGAGATTGTGAATGTAGAGCCGGATTTAGCCATGAGCCATGATAATGCCGGTCTGGTGATAAAGCAGTTCAAACAGATCGGGCAGAGCCGGGTGTGGAATCCGGAAAGAATTATTATCCCTTTGGATCATCGCGCTCCGGCTGAGTCAGAGAAAACAGCCACTGCACATAAGTCCATTCGGGAGTTTGTGAAGGAGCAAAGCATAAAAAACTTCTATGACATAAAAGAGGGAATCTGTCATCAGGTGGTGATAGAGAAGGCGCACATTTTGCCGGGGGAGTTGGCGGTGGGGACTGATTCTCATACCACCTCCTATGGTTGTCTGGGCGCTTTGTCCACCGGAATAGGTGCAACAGAGATGGCGGCTGTGTGGGCAACTGGAAAGATCTGGCTGAAGGTGCCAGAGTCTATAAAGATAATCATTCAGGGACAGATGCCCAAAGGTGTTTATGCCAAGGACGTAATTCTTTACATAATCGGACAGCTTACCGTCCAGGGAGCAAGTTATAAGTCGGTTGAGTATTATGGCGACACCGTGGCAAAGATGTCTGTCTCTGAAAGATTTGTCCTGTGTAATCTCTCTATGGAGATGGGAGCAAAATTCGCCATTGTCCCTTTTGACAGAGTCACCAGAAAATACATCTCCGCCATAACCAACCAAAGATACGAACCAATTTTCTCCGACTACGATGCTGTCTTTGAGAAAGAATATGAGTTTGAGGTGAGTGGTTTAGAGCCTCAGGTAGCCTGCCCTCATAATGTGGATAACGTGAAACCCATAAGCGAAGTGAAGGGCAAAAAGGTTGATCAGGTGGTGTTAGGTTCTTGCACCAACGGGAGGTTGGACGATCTAAAGGTGGCGGCAAAAATACTTAAAGGGGAAAAAGTTCATCCCCAGATAAGGATGCTGATTTTGCCTGCCACCAGAACCGTATACTTACTAGCCATGAAAAAAGGATACCTCAAAATTTTTTTGGATGCCGGAGCGGTGATCTTGAATCCGGGGTGCGGACCCTGTCTTGGAGCACACCAGGGCATCCTGGCTCCAGGAGAGCGGTGTCTGGCTACCACCAACCGAAACTTTAAAGGAAGAATGGGATCGCCGGAGTCTGAAGTATATTTAGCCAGCCCTGCTGTGGCAGCCGCTACGGCGATCAAAGGAGAGATTGCCGATCCGAGAGAGCTTTTGAGATGAGATCGAATTAGAAGGAATTGCCTATGACCGCAGAAAAAGCGACGCAGCTCGTAGGAGTTCTCCTCGGCAACTCAGTCACAGTTGAAGAGTCTGCTCTGATTGCTGAAAGGTATCATGGCTGTCCTTATTGCGTCTACTATGCCAGTGCCGGGTGCACTGTCATCGGGGTCTTCTCGCTGCCGGCAGACCATCGATGGTGGCTTGAGTGGGTAGCCCAAAATCCGGGAGAGACGTTGGGGCTCACCCGGGCAGAGGTTTTCTTTGCCCAAGCGGTGAAAGCGTTAAGCCCCTGGGCACGTGGTGACGTGAAACCAGAGTCAAAGCAGGCTCCTTGCAGAGCGAAATGTGCGGAGTGCCCGAGATACAGACAAGAATGTGAAGGTTGTCCAGCAACGCGATATTACTTAGGTAGCCAATAGGGTCGCAATATAGAATGCCATGAAACAGATAACCGGTCGGGTGTGGAAATTAGATAACAACGTCGATACTGATGTGATCTATCCGGGAAAGTATCTTCCCATAATAGATGCTTCGGAGATGGCTTTACATGCTCTGGAAGGTTTGGATGTGGAATTCCCTAAAAAGATTCAAAAGGGTGATATAATTGTGGCAGGTTCCAACTTTGGCTGTGGAAGTTCCCGGGAACAAGCCGCCACTTCTTTAAAACATGCCGGGATTGCCTGCATCGTGGCAAAATCCTTCTCCCGCATATTCTTTCGAAACGCCATCAACCAGGGATTGGCTCTGGTTCAATCCAGGGAAGCGCCGGATCAGATCCAGCCGGGTGAGACCATCACCATCAATTTCGCCAGCGGAGAGATCATAACCTCACAAAATCAAAAATTTTCCTTTCCCCCTTTGCCGGAATTCTTAATGGGAATTTTGGAAGACGGTGGTCTTATTCCCCATGTGAAAAAGAGCTTGAAAGCCTGATTTAAAAAAGCAATCTGCTATCCCATATCTGACAAATCCTACTGGGGTATTAGAGGACTTAATTTCAAATCTTTTAAACCACGCTTTTTTATCCGGGTTCCAGAAGAAGCAAAATCCCAAGCAAAAAGTTAACCAGAGGAATCGAAAAAATTCAGACCCAAAGAGAATAGCTTTTTTTGGGCCTGTCTTGGCTCGAACAGGACCCTTTATTGTGCCCACAACGAAATTCCTTGACAATCCAAAATCGAACCAATAATATTCCACAGGGAAAGCCAAAACCGGATCGGTTTTTTTGATTACCTTTGGGTGCCAATTTTCGTATAATGATTGAAGCTTGTGAAATAATTCACTAATTAAAGGAATCGCGTATGTGGCGGAAAAGTATTGGGGCGAAGCTAATTTTGGTGGTGGGGTTCATTCTTATATTGTCCATGGGGATCTTTGCCTATGTCAACATCGCCTCTCAGAAAAAACAACTGACGGGTGAAGTGATGCGGGGTGCCATTAGGATAAGTGAGACAGTAAGAAGAAGCACCCGATATGATATGCTGAGATACCAAAGTGACGATGTGCATCAGATCATTGAGACCATAGGAGAGCAGAAAGGTTTGGAGAAGATAAGGGTTTTCAATAAAGATGGGAAGATAATGTTCTCCACTGATAAAAATGATATTGGAGAAATGGTGGACAAGAAAGCCGAAGCCTGCTATGCCTGTCATGCAGCGGAAAAACCCCTGGAGAGACTGGACACACCAGACCGCTCCAGAATTTTTACAGCCAAGACAGGTCATAGAGTGTTGGGAGTCATCTCTGCCATATATAATGAACCCGATTGTTATACCCCGGACTGCCATGCCCATCCTCCAGAGCAAAAGGTCCTGGGAGTATTGGACATTGGGATGTCCTTGGAGGATGTGGATAAGGAGATCAAAGGTGCTCAGAATAAGATGATCATCTTCGCCATCATTGCCTGCCTGATCATCGCGGTGACCATCAGTATCTCCATCAACCGATATGTCACTCGTCCTGTCAGGGAATTAGTCAAAGGAACCAAAAAGATCGCCGAAGGAGACCTAAGCAATGGCATCTTCATCAAAACTGAAGATGAGATCGGACAGCTGGCTTCCGCATTTACTCAGATGACCTTGGATTTAAAAAAGGCGGATGAAAAACTGGTGGAGTGGGGGAAAACCTTGGAGCAGAAGGTGCAACAGAGGACCGAAGAGTTAAGAAAGACCGAGAATCAGTTGATGCAGTCAGATAAGGTGGCCTCATTAGGTAAATTGGCTGCTGGGGTGGCTCATGAGATCAACAGCCCGTTAACCGGAATTCTGACCTACTCTTCCCTTTTGCTTAAAGCCAAGAAAGAAGGAGACCCGGAAAAGGAGGATTTAGAGGTCATCGTAAATGAGACCAATCGGTGTAAAAAAATCATCAAAGGCCTTTTAGACTTTGCCCGACAATCCGAACCCCAAAAGGTCCTGTCCCACATAAATGAGGTGATAGATAAATCGATAGATTTGGTTTCCCATCAGGCCGGTTTGCAAAACATCAAAATTGAGAAGAAAATCAAACCGGACCTGCCCAAAACAATGATAGATGTGGGGCAGATTCAGCAGGTATTTATCAATATCTTGCTCAATGCCATTGAGGCTATGCCCCAGGGAGGAATTTTGACCGTATCTTCAGGGATCGAAGGTCAGATGGCAACTGTTCGATTTACCGATACCGGCATCGGAATCCCGAAAGAGGTTTTGCCAAAAATCTTGGATCCCTTCTTCACAACCAAAAAACAAGGAAAGGGGACTGGCCTGGGGCTTTCTGTAAGCTATGGCATAATTGAAAGGCACAGAGGCAAATTAGAAGTGAAAAGCAAGGTGGGAAAGGGCACTACCTTTACTGTAAAGTTACCGATAGAAGAAAGAACTTCTGAAATTGCAGAGAAGGGGAACCAGTAAATGATGAAAGCTAAAATATTGGTAGTGGATGATGAGGAGATTGTTTTGAAAAGCTGCCGGAAGATACTGGAAGGTGGCGGGCATGAAGTCTTCACCGCCCTCTCCGGTCAGGAAGCTTTTGACCTTATGGAAAAAGAGCCAATTGACATCGTGATCACCGATATTAAGATGCCGGTGATGGATGGGATGGAGGTTTTGGAAAAGGTTAAGGAAAAATACCCGGATATCCTGGTGATTATGATCACCGGGTATTCCACCGTCCAGTCCGCGGTCCAGGCTATGAAATTAGGAGCGTTTGACTACATTCCCAAGCCCTTCACCCCGGATGAAGTTTTGATTGTGGTTGAAAGGGCTCTGGAAAAAAAAAGCCTAATTTATGAGAATATCTACCTGCGTAAGGAGCTGGAGGCTAAATATGGATTCGATAATATCATCGGCAGCAGCCCCAAGATGCAGGAGGTATATAAGTTAATTCGCAAAGTTGCGCCAACCGATAGCACCGTTTTAATCCGCGGGGAAAGTGGGACGGGCAAAGAGCTTATCGCCCGAGCCCTCCATTTCAACAGCCCCAGAAAACAAAAACCCTTTGTTCCGGTCGACTGTGGAGTCTTAGCTCAGGAACTTCTGCAATCTGAGCTTTTTGGTCATGTTAAAGGGTCCTTCACCGGAGCAATAGTGACCAAACCAGGGCTATTTGAGATAGCTGACGGGGGATCGATTTTTTTAGACGAGATTGGGGATATAAACCCGAATTTTCAGTCTAAGCTATTGAGGGTGCTTCAGGAAAGGGAGTTCACACCGGTGGGCGGAGTCGAGGCCAAAAAGGTGGATTTAAGATTTATTGTAGCCACCAATAAAGACTTAGAAAAATTGGTGGAGGAGAAACAATTCCGGGAAGACCTTTTTTACCGATTGCATGTGATCAGCATGACCGTACCACCTTTAAGGGAAAAAAAAGATGACATCCCTCTTTTAGCTTATCATTTTTTAAAAAAATATGCTAAGGAGATGAAAAAGAATATTAAAAGTATCTCAGTCGATGCCATGAATATGTTAATTGCTTATAGCTGGCCCGGAAACGTGAGGCAACTGGAGAATGTAGTCGAACGAGCTATTGTCATGGCTGAAGGGGATGCCATTACTACCGAACATCTTCCCTTTGTAGTGGGAGCCGAGATAGCTCATCCCGACACCCTTATCCCCAAAACTTCAATGGAGTTAAAGGAAATAAAGAAGAGGATGAGGGAATCTGCTGTTGAAAGTATTGAGAAATCGTTCATTCTGGATGCGCTGACCCGAAACGACTGGAACGTCACCAAATCCGCCAAAGAAGTGGGAATGCAGAGATCAAATTTTCAGGCTTTGATGCGAAAATACAATATTAGGATAGAGAAATAGGCTAAAAGCGTTTATGTTTTACGTGCCCGTCGGGTCCCCCGACCCGATCCCGCAAAATGCGGAACCAGGTCAGGGGACCTGGCAGGCACAGAAACCAGATCCGCCAAAGATGTAGGCATGCAGAGATCAAATTTTCAGGCTTTGATGCGAAAATACAATATTAGGATAGAGAAATAGGTTAAGAGTGTTTATATTTTACGTACCCGTCGGGTCCCCCGACCCGACAGGGTTAAAGCCTAAGATCAAATTTCTTGTGTTTTGGCGTGATTTTGTGTATTATGCTTCACAGAGGTAGAGATAGGAAGAACGCGAAAAAAAGGGGTTAATTATGGGGCACATGATTGGCAAAGATGTTTACCGGAAGCTGGGCAAGAAGATTGATAATCTGACCGTGCGGGCTCCCTGGAATGAAACGTTTCACGCTATTTTGAAAGAGCTTTACTCCACAGAGGAAGCTGACGTTGTAGTTAAAATGCCTTACGGGCTATCTAAGCTTGATCAAATTGAAAAGACTACTAACTACGACCGTCCCAAATTGCAAAAAATCCTTGATAGCTTGTGCTCAAAGGGTTTGGTTATGGACCTCTGGATGCATGATGAGTATCATTATATGCCTTCCCCTCTGGTTATTGGGATATTTGAGTTTACCATGATGAGAACCGGGGATAACCTTAACACCAAAGAATGGGCAAAGCTTTTTCACACCTACCTGCAAGACGAGTCGACGTTTTACGCGGCAAACCTCAAACATGGTGAAAAGATCTCTCCGTTGCGTTCCCTGCCGCATGAAGAGGCGATAGACGCCTCGGAACACGTTGAGATATTAGATTACGAGAAAGCCACCTCGATAGTGGAAGGGGCAACGAAATCCTCCATAGGCATCTGTTCCTGCCGCCATGAAAAACTACATGTCGGCGAGAAGAAATGCGATGTGCCACTGGATACCTGTTCCTCTTTTGATGCAGCGGCCGATTACCTGATCCGGCACAACCTTGCAAAGGAGGTTTCCAAATCCGAAATGCTGGAAAACCTGGCCCGTTCAAAAGAGATGGGGCTGGTGTTTTGTGCTGATAATGCAAAAAAGGAAGTGACTTTTATCTGTCACTGCTGTGGATGCTGCTGCAATGCCCTCTTGGGGATAAGCAGGTTCGGCTACCCCGGCATGGTGGTCTCGTCCAATTACCTTGCCGAGCGGGACGACGAGGACTGCACTGCCTGCGGCGCGTGCGTTGACGCCTGCGCCATTAATGCCATAGAAGCGCTTCCGGAGGGAAACCCAAAGATTGACACTTCCATGTGCATAGGCTGCGGCGTGTGTGCTCTGAAATGTCCGACTGGAGCGCTTAAACTAGTGAAACGCAAGCAGAGGGTGTTCCACCCGGAGGACACCTTTGAACGGGTGATTCTGCAATGCCTGGAGAGAGGGACCCTGCAAAACCTGATGTTCAACAATCCTCAGAGCATCACCCACTCATTCATGCGCGGCTTCGTCGGCGGATTCCTGAAACTACCGCCGGTGAAGAAGGTTCTTATGAGCGATGTGCTACGCTCGTCATTTCTCAACATGATGAAAAAGGGAGGCGGAGGATAGCTCGTAGGTTAGGAAAACGTGGTTCCTGATCTACTAGCTATAGAGGGAGGACTCGATATGGTGAAAATGATAACACGACAGGGACGGCCCGTGCCTGTCGATGAAGTGTTCGAAGCATGGACATCCGGTGATATTGACCGCATGGTTCGGGCACTAAATCATGAGACAAATCCGGTAGATCGGCACTTCCTTCTGATGAATCTCTGTAAGCAGGCTCACATGGCCCGGAAGCGCGATCCAGCTATGCGAGACCTAGCGCGCCGGGTGGGATTCCAGCACGTTAAGGAGTTTCCTTCCCTCGTAAATCCACTGCGACGAGAGATGGGCGGGTTCCTTCCGCGAGTCCCGACGTTTCAGAACCTTGCCACCCTGCTAACAGAGGACGGAAAGTACGATGAGGCTATCGCTGTTTGTGAAGCTGCAATAACACATGAGCTGTCAGATGGCACGAAGGGTGGATTCGGAGAGCGCATTCAGAGGATTCTTAAGAAGGCTCAGAAGCATGCGCCAGGTCGGGACTCCTGATGCCTCGGGAATAGTAGTTCCCAAAACTGAGAGACAATGGCCTTTCTTATACCGATGCATCTGATGGAATTGGTATTGTTTGTAAAACATATAAGCCCAATTTAGGCGGGAGGAAGACTATGGGTGTTTACTATTATCAGGATTCATCCGGTGTAGAGACCAATCTCCAGCTTTACTCGCTGAAGCAGGCAGCTGCTTACTGGAATAACCTCCGCAATCAAATTGACTCGAATGGCGAAGAGTCTGTAGTCGACTTGAAAGAACGAATCGTCTTCATCCTTAGTGCACTTGGTCTCTGTTTGAGCCAGTTTATCGGGCAAAATTGGTCGGTCCCAGACAAGGAAAAGATCGACGGTCCAGATAAGCTGCTTGGGTACATTCTTGAATGCAGCCACCTGGATAAGACCAAGAGGAACCGTCTGAACAAAGGGATTCGCAAACCTACTTCGCTACTATGGGGCGGCACGTCACTTCGGTAGAAACAAAGACCTCAAGAACTACAAGGATATCGATGACCTGTCAGTTGAGAGGCTCAAGTTCTTCATCAAGCTCACATTGGACATTTGGGACGCTGTCATCAACATCCAGAGGGGAAAGGACGGTAATGAACTCGACGAATGGGATACTGTCAGATCAAAAGTCCACTTCATAGGCTTCGCTGAGCAAACGGATTGGGACAAATGAGAACAGTTGGTAGGTCAGGTGCCCTGCGCACCTGACGCCTAACTCTCTCTCGACACAAAGAGCAAAACCACCATAACTTCAATGTTGAAAAGGATAGCTCCACCTTATATAGGAGATACTATCAACGAAAAGTGTAGGGAAGCCCCTTGCATCGCACTGAGTGCGCTCTTTACGAAGTGTGGGCTCCCAAAAAAGAGTACACCTCACATGCACAGAAACTCGCCTTCTGTAAGATGAACAATCCCTCTCAAGGCACTATGTGATGGCGGAGAAAAAATTGAAAATGAGCATCAGAAAGGCCAGAAAGGTCAGAAAGGCCAGTAACATCGGCGCGCAGGTCAAGCATGTCCGGCCAGTGTACGATCCGGACATAGGTTACAAATTAGACCGGGCACATAGGTAACACTGTTTGACAATTTCTTCTCTTTTTTGTCTTCTGATCAAGGTTTTATCTCTTTTGGTTCTGGACAAGTGAATCAGGCG